>ERZ808266.10-NODE-10-length-106032-cov-6.206092_pt1 | contig 106032 bp, 112 predicted proteins | sample MGYA00521278_ERZ808266 | MGnify/ENA primary metagenome ERZ808266 (study PRJEB31516, sample SAMN03275591) | gut metagenome | biome: mammalia-associated habitat; material: feces | host: Papio cynocephalus | place: Kenya | collected 2012-08-02 ... | reverse complement strand
AGTTGAATATAAATAGGTTTGTCCTATTGCTTTTTTCCGCGAGTGCCAAGAATAATAGTTAAAAATGATTATAATATAGCTAAAAATTAGTTATCAATTTTGATAATCAAAAATTTTATCGTAATTTTGCACACAAATAAAAATAACATGGCTGAATAATATATGAACATAACAAGTGAAGACGAGGCTTTGTTGGAACTGTTCGAAAATGGAAAGACATCTGACAAGAAGTATAAAAGACTTCCTATAGCCGCAATCAAGGGTTATGTTAAGGCTGTCAACAAAATGAGAGCTGCAACAAGAATTGAAGACATTATGCGTGATCATGGCTTGCGCTACGAAAGATTGCACGGAGACAGAAAAGATCAAGAATCCGTAAGATGCAATGATGTCTGGCGATTGATTTTCCAAAGCTCTCCTGCCGATGGCAGTATTATCATTACCGAAATAGAATTAATTGAAATATCACATCATTATGACTAAGTTTAGTTTCAATCAGGCAGTCCCATTTGAGGCAACTCATGTGGGCGAGGTGATTAAGGACGAATTGTCTGCTCGTAATATGAAGCAGAGCGAATTGTCCGAACTCACTGGCATACAGAAATCCATTCTGAATGATGTCATAAAAGGTAAACGTTCTCTGACACCTGAAATGGCATTGTTGTTGGAAAACGCTCTCGGCATTTCTGCGACATATCTCATGAACATCCAGACGCAATACGAATTGGATTGCGCCAAACAGAGCGAAAGGGTTGTGTTGCAGACTAAAATGCTTGAGATTTGGAATGTACTCAAAGACCAAGTATCAATTCCCTTTTTCAGAAAAGTCGGTATCGTTAGAGGAAATATCATCGAGGATGTAAAACGCATCTTCGAGGTCTTTTCCGTGGATAACTTGGATGATTTCTTTGGTTTGAAGGCAGAAGAAATGGAACTTTCTTATTACCGCAAGTCAGAAAAGGTGAAAACCAATCCCGTGGACATTCTGTCTTGGAAATATTATTGCTATCATCTCTCTAAAAATTATGATTCAACTTTATGCACATTTGACAAGGGGGCAGATACAGAGATGCTGTCAAGAGATCTGAACAATGTGTTTAAAGAAAACAAGAATACGGTGAACAAAACCCAAGAGGTTCTTAACAAGTATGGCATTCGTTTTCTTGTAGTCAATAAGGTTGGGCAAGTTCCTGTTGATGGAATGTCCTTTTGGATAGGAGATACACCAACGATTGTCATCACTGAGAGAATAGCTTCCATTGACAATTTTGCTTTCACCACTTTACATGAGGTCGGTCATGTATTCAAGCACCTTACCCAAAATGGTAAGGCAATGATTAATCTCATGGAGGACAAGAAGAACATCGAGGAGTCTGAGGCTGACGAGTTTGCTTTAAATGCGACCCTACCAAATGCGGACTGGAAAAAGTTCATGGCAAGGACTCGTGATGTTGTACCTTATAAAATAGCACCATATATTCAGACAGAAGCAGACAAACACAATGTCAATCCACAACTTCTGTTCGGACGCTATAAGCATGATATAGGTATATACAAGATAAAGAGTTTCTTTGAAACGAAAATTCTATAACGATTCAAAGCACCATTGGTTACACATTTCATAGCCATTGGTGCTTTCATTTTCATCTCCTCATTCTTTCCAATTCATCATCCTTTCGCATTTTGTCGTTCAACTTCTCCTGCATTCTGTCAAGGAAGTAAGTACGGCTATGGTTTTTGCGTCTTCTGATGTCGGTATAGAAACGATAGCAGTCCTTGGCTTTGATGCCAAAGAACTGGTACATGGCTTGCGCCAAGTCCTTGAACTTCACATCGCCATCGTTCACGCTTCCCATTACGCAGATGCCATATACCATTTCTACAAGGTCAACGGCATTGCCAGTCCATTTTACTAATGGCTTTGATTCTGATGATACTGGTGGGGAGTGCCCGACCTGGAAGCAGTTCCGGCAGACGCCAGGACCAATCACGGCAACCATGTCCGAAGCCCTGGTCCCGTATTCTATCTCCATCCTGGTGATGGTCCTGCGACAGACCCCGGTCACAGTACCCCTCCATCCGCTATGGATCGCTGCAGCTGACCTAGTCACCGGATCATACAGGAGAACAGGAATGCAGTCCGCAGATCTTGCACCGATGCATACGCCGCGAACATTGGTGATGAGAGCATCGAAACCCTGCAGTTCATCACGGCTTACATCGGGACTGTCCACCCTGGCAACCTGAACATTATGCACCTGATGCATCTGCACGACAGGACAAGGGAGTTCCACTCCCCTGCCGGCGGTGAAAGCGAGCACGTCCGGATGCAAATCATATGTCATCAGTTCAGCCATCAATGTTCAGTCACAAGGCAAACTTATCATTAAAAATGTTCGTAAAATTCTCCTTTTATATATAATATACAGAGTTTATAACACAAATAATCCTATTGAATTTATTATAGCATATTTATTGCGTTAATAACCCTATTTTCTATATGACGGTTCAAGATAGGTTATCATGGCGAACATCTCCCGCATCCTGTCCTGAAGACGGTCTCCGTAGGTCTCACCTATCTGGTCGAAGGTCTTGTTGGTCGCGATGACTGTGGTGAGGTTGTTCTTGTAACGCTTCATCAGAAGCTCCGTCAGAGGAAATCTCACCTCACCGAAGTCGTTGTATGTAGGAGGTTCCACGCCAAGGTCGTCTATCATAAGAACGCAATCATAGGACATGTCAGGCAGACACCGGTTCTGCCTGAAGTAGTCATAGATGAACTGGGCCTCAAAGTATGACGCCTTTGAACCGAGCAGGTTCTTGAGCGCACGGAGCATCGTAGTCTTGCCGTTGCCAAGAGTTCCACACAGAAGCAGTCCCCTCCTGCGGGACTCGTACATCCACTTCACCACCTTCTCAACCTTGGATACCGTGGCGTCATCCACCATAAGATCCATGTCACGGCTCTCAACGACAGCGCCGTAGCTGCCGAGAAGCATGGCAGCCATCTGCTCCTGCGATTCGGGCAACTTCATGGGGAATTTCTCCGAACGCTTAATCCTTTCGGACAGGTTCTCCTTGTATCTCATCGCGAGCTCCTTGGTCCTTTCATCCATAATCCGGTCAATTACAATTCTTCAAGTCCTGAATCTACGAACGCGTCAGCGCCCTTGACATCGAGTCTGCTGTTCTTCTTCGGAGTTATCGGCCTGGCTGGTTTCTTCGTCTCACCCAGAGCTGGAGTGACCATGGTCGCACTAGCAGCCAACTTCCGGTCTATGACCACCTTCCTGTACGGAGGCCGCGTACCGTTAAGGAGGTTCTGGAGAGACTTCACGGCATAGGCCTGAGGACTATTCGCCTGCTTGGCCTTGTCCTCTATGCTCAGAAGGAACTCCTCTATATCGTGACCTGCATCCTTCACCCCCTGGAAAAGCTTCAGGTTCGAGCGTAGTCCGCGATCATCAAATCCGAAGTTCTTCACAAGTATATTCAAGAGCCTAGGCTCTATCGCCGCGGCTGGATCCTTGATGATTGAAGGCTTGAGCACCTTCCTGAAGACAAGACCTACAACCGATGGCCTTCCCTTCCTTGCCCTCTGCTCATATACCAGGTCATGCACCACCTCGAAAGGACACTTCTCACGGATCTCCTCCTCCGCCGGGACAATCACCCTACGGATGAAGCCGGTGGGATTATTGACATACTTGTCCTGAAGGCCGAGTATTCCCTTTATCCTCTCAAGAGAGAACTGGAGAGGCTCGCTGGAGTTGCTCAAGATCTGGAACAGGCGTATGGCAACCACGTCATCGAGACTCTTGGCCGTAAGGAGGTTATACCGCGTGTAACCCTTGCCCATGTCGAGAATCTGGGACCATGTCTCCTCTCCGAGCTTTACGGAGACGATTCCCGGCTTCTGATTCACCGTCACCTTATCCAGGAGATGGAAAGATGCAAACTGGTACTGAGGAGATCCGTCCTTGTATGTCTTCGGGTTCCCCTCCTCATCCAGAACCGGAGCCTCCACAGTGTGGTATATCTTCATGAGCTCGACCGCGGCCTCCTTAGCTTTCGTATAGTTGGTGGTATCGTCCGCGTTAAGAAGATTCTTGACAGGAATATCAATAAGAGCGAATCTCTCGTTGTACTTCTCCCCGAAGTTCAGCTTGTGTATGCCGAGCGCCGCGTCGATCGTATATTCCTGGGCGACAGATATGACCTCCATCAGAAGGCGCTCCCCATACTTAGAGAGGGAGCGGCTGGAAGTGGAGAAGATGTATGAGCTGTATATATCCTTGACCGGAAGGTTAGGGCTCTGCCCCGCCCTATCAGGGAGCTTGGCTGCATCATTCAATCCGTTCGGTTTCATTACGGCCGTTTGTTTATTCAGCGACTTAGGCATTCAAACTGTTCATTAATTATCATTAAAAACGTTTGGAAAACAGCATATTGACGTAGGTAACTTTCTAATTATCAATACAATTCCCACAGAATACCCCGTCCTCTATGATTATAATAGAGATGAATTAATGAAGGATAATTCATTGAATCCGCCCATTATATGCTTTCTTGTTTTAATAAACTCTAGGGACAGTACATACGCGTCCAAACTATTTCACGAACAAATGTATCTAATTTTTCCGAACTATCATACTTTTTCTGTTCTTTTTTTTATTTTTCTAACAGTTTTATATAATTCACTCACTCAAATAATAGCCAAAATTCGTTCGTTAAATCAACAACTCCAATGAAATTTCTTTCTAAATTCCCCTTATTGTATCATTAAATCTGTTCGTTTAATATAGAATCATAGATGGAATTATACCTTAGTTTTTCGTAATCTATTGATTTATCAACGATAGCGTATTCAGAAAGAATTTCATTAAATCTGTTCGTTTAATAGCTTTAATATCGGCAATTCAGGTCACTGTAGGCCATATTTTATTCCATCATTCATTTTGTTCGGGAAATACTATCGATATACTAAATAAGGGTTCCAAGAAATGGAACCCTTTACTTTAATATATGTGCGTCTTGTCTACTCGTCGTACTTCTTGATAATGTCCAAGACTGCCTCGAGGAGCACGTCATTGAGGTTCTGCCTATAGTTGTGATGCTGGATCTTGATGAGCTTGGCCTTTGCCTCCGCCGGAACGTATACACTGAGCTTGACCTTCTCCACGTCGCTCTTCGGTCGTCCCACGTGTCCTTTGACCGGATTCTGTTCTGCCTGAACAGTAACCGGCGCGGTCTCCTTCACGGAGTCAACTGCCGGAGCGACAGGGGTAACCCCGATTCTCGGAGCCGGTTCGCTTCCTGCCTGTGGTTTGGGCTTGGGTACACCGATTGTAAGAGGTGTAGTCTGTTTCTTTACGAAGTCCTTTATTATGTTCTCTGCCATAGCTGTCTTTATTTCTGATTGTTCAACACTCCCTACTCTACTGCTCCATTCTGATGAGGATTTCCTTGGCTGCGTCTCTGTAGTCCTTCGCTCCCTTTCCATCAGGGTCGTGTTCGAAGATGTCCCTGTGCATAGACGCTGACTGGTTGAGTTTCGTGTTCTTCCTGATATAGGGCTTGATGACGTACGCACCGAATTCCTCTTCTATGAGAGAGATGTATGATTTGTTGATGGTGTCGTTCTCTACCCTTGTGATTAGGCATCCAAGGAATTTGAGGTACGGATTGAGCCTCTCGTCGCTGATGATCTCGTTGTAGACGTTGATCACCATGTGCATACCGTCTAGCGAAGGCTGGTCAGGTGTGGTAACGAGCACGATTCCGTCAGAAGCCACCATTGCATTCATTATGATTCCTCCCAGCGCAGGCGGACAGTCGATGATGATGTAGTCGTAGTTGCCCTTGACAGGAGCGATGAGATCCTTGAGAAGATACACCTTTAGGGAAATCGTAGCTGTATCCACGTCGAAGTTAGAGAGCTTTAGGTCCGCCGGAACGAAGTCCACGTTCTCGTATCTGCTGGGGAGTACGGGGAGCGGACAGAGCTTAGGCCCAATCGTGAAGGAGTCCTCGATTGTGTTCTCCCATTTCTTTGATTCGTAGCGGCTGTCATTTGACGCGAGCATGCCAGTCAAGTTTGCCTGAGAGTCAAGATCGATGAAGAGAACCTTCCTTCCAATCTTTGACCAAAGGATTCCTACGTTGAAGGCTGACATTGTCTTTGCCACGCCTCCCTTGTTATTCATGAAGCAAATTACGTTTCCCATTTTCTCGTTTTGCATTATACGATGCAAATGTAATAATTTTTTTCGTTAAAAACTCTATCAGGAGCTAAAAACGTAAAAACTCTTTTAATAGTTATAAACGCATTCAATTAAGGTTATAGCTATACATAATATATCGGTGATAAAAACGCAATTCGTTATAAACTTATTAACTCTAAAAATATATAATGAGTTAAAAACGCATTGGATATAAAAACGCAAATAATTAGATGTTTCATTTGTGCCAATGTTTTCCTCGCGCTCCGTGTCTTGGATATTGTCCATTCCTCGGGGCTCGGGCATCCTATTCACGGGGTGCATCTGGTGTGTCCATAAAATTTTTTTATTGCGTTAAAAACTCATTAACTCTAAAAAGCAGTAACAGTTTTTTCCTTGATATTTTATTATCTTCTGATTTCTTGTGTTTAAAACTCCGTAACGCAAAAAAATTGTTCAGAGATTTGAGTGGGTTATGAGATAAATTGCGTTAAAAACACAATTCGTTATAAACTTACTAACTCTAAAAATATATAATGAGTTAAAAACGCATTGGATATAAAAACGCAAATAATTGTTGTGTTGTATGCTTTTCGTTTGTTTGCGTTAAAAACGCAATTCATTATAAACCCGATAACCCTAGCAATACATAAAGAGTTAAAAACTCAATGGATATAAAAACGCAAATAATTATTGCGATACCTAAATTTATTTAATTGCGTTAAAAACGAAAAGATAATGCTGGATAATATCATTCGGAGTAGGGGAGTGAAAATCGGATGGCTCCTCAGTCACCCTTCGCCAAATATCATTTCTTAATCTTCCATTTGCTTTATGCTGATGTGGTGTTTGGGGATCAACGGCCGCCAGCAGTACCTTGCGGTCACCCCGCCACCCGTGCAGTGCTGGCTTGCCCGGCAACTTTCCTCGGAAACGAGCTGCACAGGTGTACAGAGGTGATCGGCCACGGCCTTTCCTGCGATGTCACTCATGCCAATGGCGGTGACATCAGTGATGTGGAACTGGGCTACAACGGCAAGCCCCATAGGGGAGACATCCATTTCGGAGCCTTCCGCCAGTGTCTCTGGAAAGAGAGGGGAGTGTTCGTCTATAGGGCAACGGACAGGGGAGTTTTGCGATGCCGCATTATATTTTGTCGCGAACATTCATTTCGCGTTACTGGGATACTTTTGCGATGTGAAATGATAGACACCACACAGAATGATCAATAAGAACATGACAGTTGAAAGCCTCTTCCTCTCTCCGAGGGACTTTGCTCTCGGCGCTCTCGTGAGCCCTGCGCAGGGAGCCCGTGACGGAGTGCGCCGTTTCCTTGAGGACGGCGAGGAGGTAACATTCACCCTTGACCACATGATAGGCACGACCAATGCCGAGTTTCTCGTCAATGACGACCGGTCCCGAAGGATGCTCTTCTCACAGCTGTGCTCGTTCTTCCTCTGCAGTGAGGGACGCGCGCTCTATTCGGGGACAGTGACTGCCGGCGGTGTGAAGGCGTCACTCGCCACCATGAACGTCGACACCTTTATGAGTCTCGTCAGTGGACGCAGACTCATGGTCAGCGTCGACAGTTCCATGTACGCCATAGACACTCAGTCACCGAGAAGCGGACGCTTCTCCACCATGTCGGAGCTTCGCGACTTCATCTGCGATGCACTCGACTCGGGGCGCTATGACGAAATGAACGGCATGACCAGGTCAAATCCGTGTTACAGTCTTACAGAGGTACAGTGATATGGGTAGAAGAAGCAGAATTATCAGTCGCATAAGGAAGCGCTCAGGATTCGCTGAACCGGTAAGGGCTTACAGCGTGCCATCTCGCAATGCGCTCTCGGTACAGAGATACGCTCCTGTTCCGTCTGTGGAGACATCCCATAGGCGACCTATCATATTCATAAGTGAGCTTGATTGTGTCAGCAGGTGCATACTTGACTGTCCGGACATCGAGACCGGCGGTCAGTTGTTCGGTTACTGGACCGAGAGGGGAGTCCCTGTGGTCATGTATACCATAGGCCCTGGCAAGAATGCCAACCATCAGCCCACTCTTTCAGAGAAAGAAAATTTTCTACGCAAAATTCCAAAAGCATATATTTAACTGCTATTTATGTTAAATTTTGACAAGAATAAGACTTTTCTTAGAAAAACAAGACTATTATGATGCGATAAAACTCTGTTCACTGACCAATCCACAGAGTAGATTTACAAATTCGTCCTATTTACTAATCAAAGTGGGAGGTTATTGCCGAAATGCATGGGGTGTCGCCGAAATAGCAAAATGATTTTAATTAGATATACAAGGAATACGCCTTACTCCGCCTTCAACTTGAACGTGATGTTCACCTTCCACCCGTAAGCCTCTGCAATCTCGTAGATGTAACGGAAGGAGATGTCGTCCTTCCTGAACCACAGCTGGATGGTGTTGCGGATTACACCGAGCTTCTTGGCAAGGGCCTCGTTGGTTATGCCGGACTTCCTCATAGCCTCACGGACGAAGTCTATTCTCTTGCCATGCTCCCTTATAGGACTGGCAGGGGTCTCTATTGTCAGGTTAGTGCCTGCAATCTCATGCATCGGAACGGTGTATGAGATGATGAAGTCATAGCCGAAATGCTCCGCGACCTTGACCACCTTGCTGAGACTGGTGTCGTCCACCATGAACCATCTGGTCACTGAGTTTCTCAGCAGCCCGACGGCCTTCGCGACATCCCCTGTCGTAAGCCCAGTCTGACGCATGAACTCGGTGAGGAACTTCAGGTTCTTCACCTGCCATTCGCCGTTAACGAACACCCCGCAGCCGTCCGCAATTTGCCTCTTTTCCATAAAATTATTCTTTTTGCAGTAGGGAAAATTTGCATTATGTATTATTTCCCTTATCTTTGTGTATCTAAATAATGCCTTTGAGAGAATGTATGCTCTTAAAAGACCAAATGTAACAAATAAAAATTGCAATACATCGGGTCTCAAAATAAAAATCTCACGCTCATTATTTAGATACATCCTACCTACAGTGACGCAGCTCACGCAGATTCAGATTGCCGGACCCAATATGGGCGAGGCGGCAGCAAGGCAACGCCGATGAGGCACAAAACAGACAGATATGCGATTCTATGGAACAGAGGACAGCGTTCCGACCCGTTTGAAGGTTGCTGATATCCTTGTCAATTACGGCAAGGATGTCAGCCTTTCGCGCAGCGGGCTGATCCGTTCTCCCTTCAGGGATGAACGCACCCCGTCATTTCATATCCTTCCTGAGGGCTACGGCTGGGTTGACTTCGGCGACGGCTCCAAAGGCGGGGTCATAGATCTCGTCATGCGTCTGGAGAACTGCGACAGGAGCGGCGCGCTGAAGAGGATAGTGGAGATCAAGCACGGCGGGAGGGTATATGCGCCATCCAGAAGCCGGTCATCCAACAGGCCATGCAAGCCGTCGGCTCCAGCCTTCAAGGTCGTCTCTTCAACTCCATTCACCGGCCGGTCTCTCATCGGGTATGCCGCCGGCCGCGGGATAAGCGAGGATGTCCTCCAGAAGTACTGCTCAGAGATCACGGTGAGGATACGGAATGGCAACCGCCCTCTCTCCTATATAGGCTTTCCCAACAGCGGGGACGGTTATGTCCTCCGCAATGAGCGGCCTGGCCGTGACGGGAAACGGTGCACCTGTTCCGCACCCACCTTCCTGTCTTCGACCGGCGAGCAGACCGCGACTGCAACAAGCGGCTGCTTGGTGGTGTTTGAGGGGCTCTTTGACTTTCTATCATTCATCGAGCGCGGGAGGGCGGAACGCGGCCTTGAGCCGGGCTGCGACGTATGCGTGCTCAACAGCGTCACCAATGTCGGGAAGGCGATTCCTTTCATAAGGGAGCATACCCGCGCGGACCTCTATCTTGATAATGACAATGCGGGCCATAAGGCCTTCGAGGACATCCGGGAGTCCTCGCCTGGCGTATCCGTCCATGACCACAGCGCAGAATACGGCGGATACGGGGACTACAATGAGTTCCATCAGGAGAATCGTTCATAGTGAACTTCATCTTAAAACAGAATTGATATGGCACAGACAGACGAAAAAACGACTCCCGAGAAGAAGGAGATCAGCTATCCAAAGTTCATCCAGGAAAGGCTCGACCGTATCCCGTGGGATGAGCTTGAATCCTCCTACGGCATCAGGAAGGACTACATCACGGGCAACGAGCAGATTGCCAGGCAGCTGGCATCGGGACAGGTGACCGACTACGTGAAATGCTACGCCAAGGTCGGCAGCCTCACGGTCATCGGACCGATGGCGCTCCAGGCCAACTTCAGGAACGACCGAGTGGAAGTCAAGCACTTCACGGTCAATCCGAATCCGGACCTCAGCGTCTATGGCGACGCGCTCCGCAGCGACAAGGTGGCCGAGAGGCTCATGGACACCTACGAGTTCGCGGTCAAGGACGAGGATGGAAAGACCGTCCGAAAGGAAGTCCGCCACTCCTTCGCCAACGGCGGCAGCCCGATAACGCTCACGCGCCAGAACGCGGACGGCACCGAGACCAGGACTCGGTGCCTCGTGTCGTTTGACGGCTTCGTCCGCAACAGGGACGGCGAGATTGTCCGCGGGACGCAGAAACTCTTCCTCACCCCATGCTCAGAGGTGCTCAGCTACCTCGACAAGGTGGCTCCGTCCATGTACGGGCACGAGTTCACGCAGGAGCAGAAGGAGGCGCTCTCCGAGGGCAAGGACCTGTACATCGAGGACTTCCGGACCAAGGACGGCAGGACCTTCGACGCCGTCGTCCAGTACAGCGCCGTCCTCCGTCAGGTCGTGAAGGTGGACACGCCGTTCTGGAGGGAGACCGTGCGCAAGCGCAACGAGGCGGCACGCTCGGCCTCTCCTGAGAAGAAGCAGGAGTCGGCGGCCCCGAAGAAGGCACCGGCCAAGACGGAAGAGACTCAGCAGGCAGCTCCCAAGAGGGCGCGAAGAGGTTAGGGATTCACGGGATGGGAGCGTCAGACGGCGCTCCTTTTTATTAGTACAAGACAGTCAGGGAGGAGAAGACAATGATAGGCATAATCGCGGGAGAGCTCATAGGCTCTCCGTACAGGAAAGAGAACATCCCGGATGTGAACGGCATCTTCTTTCCGCTCTTTGAGAACAACAGGGTCATGGATCCGAAGTCGTTCAGGGAGAGGACATACAAGGTAACTCCGGGACGGTGCACCGATGCTGTCCTGACGATGGACAGGGCGCAAGTTATGGCCGACCTGTCGGGCGAGAGCCTCGGAGAGGCGCTTTGCAGGGCCATCGTCACCGGACGGATGAACGCCGCGCTGAAGATGGACTTCGACTCGCACGCTGAGGTTACGGGGAACCTTGTCAAACTTTATCCGGAGTCCATGTCCCGGCAGATAGCGGCGGTCTCGGACGCGGCATACCGCCTTGAGCGCAAGATGGGGACCGGCATCGCCGAGCGGCTCGGCTACCTTGACCGGAAGGAGCCGGCGCTTATGTCCGCCATCCTCAAGGGCCAGCTTGTCCCTGACCATGACGGGACTTTCGTCCCCGGAGACGGGAAGTTCAGCGACGGCAATGCCTTCGAGGGAGCCTGCTGTGCCGTTGTCCACTCGCGGTCGTGGGAGGAGGCGGTGCGCAGGGCCGTGGCCCTCGGCGGGGACAGCGCCCTCACCGCCGCCCTTGCCGGCGGTCTTGCTGAGATAGCCTTCGGCATCCCTGAGAGGATAGAATTCCTGACAAGGGAACATCTGGATGGGGAGCAGCTCTCGCAGCTCAGGCAAGGGGAAGAAAGGATGAGGCGGATGGTCTCCGGAGGAGAGGAGAATTTCAGAAAGGAGGTGAAGGATGATGTGCATCTTGTTTCCGTCCTCTCTCTGCCCGGCCGTGCGAAGGTCTATTCCGTACCGGAGGACCGCCCGGACATCGAGCGCGCGATACGCAAGGTGAACCCGGACAGCGTATTCGTCCAGGACTCGGGTCTGCGGAGGATGATGGAGCGGCTGGAGAAGCGCCATGATGCGGCCGGAAACAGGCTCGACGGGACATTCATCGATTCCGAGCGTCCCGAAGTCAGGACCCTGTATTTCAGGACAAGTGACAGGAAGCTCTATTCCCCGTCGACACTGCCTGAGGGACGCGGCTTCACACCTCTTGACATGAGGATGAAGACAAGGTCGGAGTTCGGTCAGTTCGTGGAGAGGGCCTCTGCCGTCAGGGACGAGCAGGAGCGCAAGGTCGGCCACGACCCGTCGGCCGGTCACCTGCGTTTTGAGACCGCCTGGTACCTCGACATCCAGAACACCAGGGTGCGGCTGATGAAGGGAGGTCTGCCGTACGGCGAGTTCGGGATTGACATGAACGGCCGGATGAGGGTGGACGTCAATGTGGTCGGCGGCAGTTTCGGCGGCGAGTACCTTCAGGCCGCGCTTGACAACCAGAGGGTGTTCTTCAAGAATGACGGCCCGGCGGAAGTCCTGTCGAAGATTCAGGAGAAGTGCCTCGACGCCGGATTCATTCCGGATGAGGAAGGAGTGATAAGGCCGAACATCGACCTTATGCTTGAGGACCTGTCCAGGGTCAAGGGAGATATCCCCAAGGCGGCGCCCATATCGGAGGAGGAACTGAAAGGGAGGACCACAACCACGCATGCCCGCAATGATTATGGAGGGTCTTCGGAGGCAAGGACATTCGACGAGGCGATATACAGCAGGATGCATGGCGGCGCGGTGTTCACCATCGGCCATTCGAACCTGCCCATCGGCGAGTTCGTCGCCAACCTGAGGCGCAACGGGATAACGACCGTCCGGGATGTCCGCAGCTGGCCGCAGTCAAGGAACTATCCTCAGTACAATAAGGAGAGTCTGCGCTCCGCGCTGGAGAAGGAGGGCATCCGCTATGTATTCAACGGTGACGTGATGGGCGGTCACGTCAGGCGGACGTCCCTGCCGTCTGAATCGGAAGGCGTGCGCTTCACGATGTCCGATGGCGGATACGCGCAGCGGACAAGGGAGAACGCCTCCGCGGCGGACCTCACGATAGCCTTCGCGGCGGATTTCAGCACCGCCGGGGAGAAGGCGACTGAGAAGGCGGCGGCCGGAAAGATCATCCAGATTCCGATGGACAAGGAAAACTGCGACGCGAAGGCGATGGCGGCCGACATCCTGTCCTGCATGACCGACGAGGAGCGGAAATCCGAGCTGGAAGTCAATGTCGCCGGCAACGGGATGCAGACCTTCGCACAGCGGGGACTGTCCAGAGAGCAGGTCGCATCTACAGTCGCGGCTGTGATGAGAGAGCTTGTGGAGCGGCATGGGATAAGGATAGCCGCAATCAGGAGCGGAGGCCAGACCGGCGCGGACGAGGCGGGTATCCTGGCGGCGAAGGAACTGGGTATCCCGGCCCACGTGCACGCCCCGAAGGGATGGCTGATGCGCGGTGAGGACGGGAAGGATGTATTTAGCGAATACGCCTTCAAGGAGAGGTTCGTGACAATGCCCGCGAAGGATCTGTCTTACGAGGAGATGGCGTCCACCGGAGGATTCAGGAAAGTGTATGACGAGATCGTTTCTGATGCAAGGAAAGGAGACAGGCAGGCCATAATGTGCGCCGAGACATCGCCGTCAGACTGCCACAGGTATGCCTGCATAGGATTCGCACTGAGCCATCCGTCGCTTGTCAGCCGCAGGTATGACCCTACTGAAGTCCAGCATATCAAGCGCGACGGGAGCACCATCGCCCAGGATATTCTGGAACGCAAGGCGTGCAGGGACGCCGGCGTCGAATACAATGGCACGGAGCTGAAGGCGGTGATGAAAAGGGCCGGTGAGCGTCTTCAGCATCCCAATCCGGACGAGAAGGGCATAAGCGTCTCGAAGAACGCCTCACATCAGGGCAGGAGGAGATGATATGGGAGTACTTGGCTTGGCGATAACCGCGTTGGCGCTGATGGCCTCAGTCACCGGAGCGTCAGCAGTCACGGGCGCGGTGATGGGCAGCCGTCGGGAGATCGGTGCCGTTAAAGGATTCCTGTGGGGACTCTTTCTGCCTGTGATCGGTGTCGGGAGGGTCTGGATTAGCGATAAACTGACGCCCGGGGACACCAGGGCCGCCGTACCTGCCGGGGTTACTGTTCGTCAGGTGGCGACGGCCGTGGCAAAGGAGCAGTTCGCGAAGGACAACCCCGTGCGGCGGAACCAGAATGCTGTCAGACGGCAATCCGTCCAGGATAAGAAGGTGACCAGCAATACGGTATCGCAGGTAAAGGGCAGAAAGCATTGACACGAAATAGGTCGGCAACCGTTTGGATGCCGACCTATTTCGTCATAACTTCCGAATTGATTTTCTAGACAAAGGACGAATTGAGCTGCCTGATTTCTCGTATAATGCCAGCGAGGTGCTTTGCAACGTCAGAGAGGTGAATCTCATTTTGTATTAAGTCTGTTGCCATGTTGTTGTCCTGAAATGGATGACAATGAAATTTCGGGGCGCAGTTATGATGCGCCCCATTTGAGACCTATTCATAGAACTCTTCAGGAAGGTCGTCCTCCTCTTCTGCGGACGCGGAGCCATCCTGCTGCGCGGCTCTCGCATTGATGCGGTCCACTAGCGTCTGGATCCAGTTCATCTGTGCCGATGTATCGGCAACCTCGTTCTCACCGACGGTAACGTAGCATACGGGCGGCATCGGCTCGTCTGTCCAGTGGAGCTTTTGCCCGCCGGCGCTTACAACGGAGTTGGTATAGCCGGCCCTGGAGGTATAGACCTCTATCTTCACGTCATCGAGATTGCCAAGGCCCTGCTCGGTGACCAGGCTTCGCACGATGGACTTGAACACTCCGGCGTCACGGCTGACGGCGATGTCGTATTCCTCTCCGCTTTCGGTGTCAGTCAGGATGATGTGCCAGTTGCGGAACTTCTTGTTGTCGAACTCATGTTCCTTGAGTTCGATGCTCTTGAGGGCGCCTGAGATGGCCCCGAATGATGTCACGGTGTCGTTCTTCTTGGAAATGATTGCACCGTGGGAGATGCGCAGGTAGATTCTCTTGACCTTTCCTGTCTCGTTGATTGGATGTAGCATGATTGATTTGCTTTAAGTTGAACATTCTCTTACCACCCTGTAAATCGGGCGGCCTTCCTTTCCTCCGGAAGGTGACGCTGTGTTCAGGCGAGCACACAAGACAACAAAGGCAAGACAAAACGCACCCGGAAGGGCCGCGAATTTGCCTTGCCGTTTGTCTTTTCGCCTTACTTCGCGGATACCTACGGAGGGAAGGGCGCAATAACAAAAACGCCCCCGAATCTCTTCGGAGGCCAATTTTTTTATAGTGCCGAATGCAGCAATAGTATACAACATGCGCACTGTGGACTGCGAATATAGTTATTTTTTCTATCTGTAACTATTCAGGTGCACCTGCCATAGATCGCCGAGAGACCTGGAATACGCATTGACATTCAGAGGTACTTACCTCAGGGTGCGTGACTTTCGTTTGCGTGCCTTCTTGTGCGTTTCATAATGTTTTCAGACCTTTGCAATGCAATAAAGTTAGCACATATATAAAGGAAAGTAAATTTGAAAATCAAAATATTATGAAAAAGATTTTATTGGCAGCTGCCGCCATATTCGCAGCAAATGTTATGGTAAACGCACAAGGTAAATTTGAGACTGTCGAGCTAAGGAACTCGACACTGCACGTCTATTACTCGAATGACGTGATGGCTGATGCCAGCTACATCGTGGAGGGTAAGGATGCCCTCGTCGTCCTCGAAGCCCCGCTTTTCAAGAGCGCGCTCGCGGAGTTTGACTCCTACATCAAGACGTTAGGAAAGCCGGTTGCCTCGGCAATCATTGACTATCATCTCGGCGGACAGGAAAGTCAGGCAATCGTGATGCCGCAGGGGATGCACAAGTTCACGAACGAAGGTGTCTATGCGGCGATGATGTCCGGATTCAAGCAGTCATTCGGCGATTCTATGGTGGAACTTGCGGAAGGAAATGTCAGCGAGGTTCCTTTCGGGCAGACCGTGAAACTTGCCGGAGTTGATTTCCGTTTCGACAGGGGTCCGGCCAATGACTTTCCGGGATCTATGATTCTCATCGACGGAACCGCCTGTCTTATGCACTGGGCACCTGCAAAGGCTCATATGAACACGCTCCAGATTTCATCTCCGGAGGCTGTGGCTCAGGCTATTGACGGGCTCGTTGCCGCATCCGAGTCAGGAGCTAAAGTTTGGCTCGGATCTCACGGAGGAGTTGCAGACAAGGCCGCGCTTGAGTTCAGGATCGGTTATCTCCGCAAGATTCAGGAACTTCTTGAGAACAAACCGGATGCGAAGACTTTCTCCGCACAGCTCAAGGCAGCATATCCGGTACTCGCAGGAGAGGATGGTGTCGATGCTCTTGCGGAAGCGCTCTGCAAATAGCGGGTTGGCATATTCGGTTCATGGCCATTCTCTGTCAGGATTGACGAAAGTCATTTTGGCGGAGAATGGCTTGATATTCGTGCATATTCACTAATTTTGCATTGATTTGAACAGGAATAAAATATGGACAGAAAAATGATACAGGATGCCGCGTTTCCGAAATGTCCGATACGCAATATTCTCTCAAGAGTAGGCGACAAATGGACGATGCTCGTGCTCTATACTCTCGAACAGAAAGGCACGATGCGTTTCAATGACTTGTACCGAAGTATCCCGGACATATCCCAGAAGATGCTTACGGCCACATTGAAGACTCTGACGGAAGACGGACTCATATCAAGGACACTTTACCCCGGAGTTCCTCCCAAGGTTGAATACACCCTAACAGACCGAGGCCGCAGCCTCCTTCCTCATCTTGACTCGCTCATCGGCTGGGCAATAGAGAACTTCGACTCCATACTGGCTGACCGGAAAAGCAGCGTTGTATAAGACTTATGGCCACAATCGGAAACATATCCGCACTCCTGTCATCGGTGCATCTTCCGGAAGACGCGCTGACAGCATTGTCGTTTCCGTCCAAGAGCATAATCCTCGAAGAAGGGAAAGTAGCCGACAAACTCTATTATGTCCACAGCGGATGTATTCGACTGGCTTTCAACAATGACGGCAAGGATGTCACATTCCAGTTCTTCTTCCCAGGAGATATTGTCGCGTCATTCGACAGCCTGCACAACGGAACGCCAAGCCTCTTCTCGCTTGAAAGCATAGAGCAGAGCGAACTCCTCGCGATAGACGGCAAAGAACTGAAAAACATAATCCGGGCCAATGATGTCCTCCGTGATGAATACGAAAATCTGCTCTTAGACCGCTTCCACGCCTACCAGCAGCTGTTCCTCTCCCGTATCCGCAACACTCCGCAGCAGCGCTACGAGGAACTTCTCCTGCAGAATCCTGAAATCGTAAAGCGCATACCGCAGCACTACATAGCCTCATATCTAGGAATCACTCCCGTCTCGCTAAGCCGCATCAGGGCGAGAATTGACTAATATGCCGCTGATTATGAACATTTCCGCGATATAGAACGCCACTTGCGAGACCGCATACCCGACAGGTGTCGCCACGCCCGTTCCAGTTATAGCGTCAGAGACAAGAAAACAGATTCCTCCCAGCAGGATAAGGACATATTCACGCCTTTTGTTCAGCATCCCGGCAATGCCGCAACTGACATATAGCAAAATGGCAAGCATTACAAGAACAGATATGGCTGCCATAGGCATATTGACATTCAGCGCGACAGCCGGCATCCAGCACAGGACAAGAGGTATTCCAGCCAACAGCGTCCACTGAAATGCCTTGATCCGTCCGATGCCCCGTATGATCACATACAGATAACAGACGTGTCCAAGAATAAAGCAGAGTACACCAACAAGGAACAATGCCTCATTCCCCTGCAAATGAATCAATTTGCCTGTGGTGTGCAATGCGATCGCCGCAAACAATGGTATGACTGTACGTATCGGGAGATTCTTCCGGGATTTACCCCACGGCTTCCAGACCGAAAGAATCAAAATCGCTGCGAACCCAACCAGCTGAACGATTCCCGCAATGGCCACATTGCGCACATTGGCAAAAAACGGCTCCACCGGCAGCGGCTCGGTCAGCATCATTGCCGCATAGTCCATATTCCTCTCTATCGTCACGCCCATATAGATCTTGCCTATAAGAACCAGCACCACGGTCAGCACCCACTTCACGCCGACCCATTTGACCTTGAAGAACCCCCATTTCGTAAAAATTGAATATATCAGAGCAGTGAGGACAATGCCTATGCCGCCAGGAATAAGGAAGAACTTGTCTATCACAAGATGATCCCTTGCCACCGCATACATCTGCTCCACACCTTGAGGCTGCACGCCCAGCATAATGCTGACCAATGCCATCACACCGCCGATCCACATAATCCCGAAGAGAATATGGAAAACCTTCAGGGCTTTCATCGCATTTAAGTTGTTGATTGTCTTCATGCCAATGATTTTTCCACAAAGTTATGGCGGCAGGACGCTTCGCGACGATAACAATTGTTAAGAAATATGCGCCCGGCATCGTCATTCTGATGTGACATACTCGAATCGCAAATCCGCAAAAAGTGCAGTTTCTACCGAAATTCTCGTAACATCTGTCACAGGCGTTGTCCATAACTTTGCATCGTCAAAAAGACAACTAAATACAGATGAATATGAAAAAGAGAATCATTACAACAGTTGCGGCGCTGGCCACGATGACGGCCGTCACCGCTTTCGCGCAGGATGTCACCACGACAACTGCAGGTGTCCCTATGGTCAAACTTAATAACGGGGTGTTGATGCCGCGTTTTGGGCTCGGAACTTATCTCCAGCCGTCAGACGACGTATGCGAGCAGTCCTGCCTTGCGGCATTGAAGGCCGGTTACCGCCACATAGACACGGCGCACGCCTACAATGACGAGCGTGGTGTGGGACGGGCTGTCAAGGAGAGCGGGATTCCGCGTGAGGAAATCTGGATCACAAGCAAAATCTGGCCTACTGAATATGGTGAGGGCAAGACCCTTGAGGCCATTGACAAGATGCTGGAAAGACTTCAGACTGACTACATTGACCTTCTCTACATTCATCAGCCTGTCGGCGATTTTGTCGGGGCGTGGAAGGATATGGAGAAGGCTGTGGCGCAGGGAAAGGTCAGGACCCTCGGGATCAGCAATTTCGACGCTGACAGTGCCGCCTTCAATCGCCTTATGAGAGAGGCTGCAATCAAGCCCGCGGTGCTCCAGATGGAATGCCACCCATATGCTCAGCGCATTGACGTACGCGAGACTATGAAACAGCACGGCATCCAGGTTGAATGCTGGTTCCCGCTCGGAGGGGCGATGTCAGACGGAATGCTTCTCAAAGACCCTGTGATCAACTCAATTGCACAGGCACACGGTAAAACTGCAGCCCAGATAATTCTGCGCTGGCATATTCAGGAAGGATTCTCCGTCATCCCCGGTTCCAAGAACCCTCAGCATATTCAAGAGAACATCAACATCTTCGACTTTGAACTGACCGATGATGAGATGGCTCAGATCCGGGCTCTTGACAAGGAAGAACGTGTGTTCCATATATCAGATGCGGATGCTGAAAAGATATTCCTAAGTGTACAATTGCCAGACTAAGACATGGAATACAGGACACTTGGACTGAGCGGACTGAGGGTGTCGGCTGTCGGGCTTGGATGTATGGGTATGAGCCACGCATACGGAGCGCCGCCTGACCGGAAAGAGATGACGGAACTGCTGGCTTATGCCGTTGACATGGGCTACACCCTCTTCGACACGGCGGAGGTATATGGCACGCCGGACAGGCCGCACGACAACGAGGAACTCCTTGGAGAGGCATTGCGGCCGTTCCGTAACCGGATAGTTATCTCCACAAAGTTCGGACTGACCTTTGACGCTCCGGAAGCTGCCGGCCCTCACAAGCTCAACCCTGATTCGAGGCCGGAGACAATCCGGAGATCCGTGGAAGAATCCCTGAGGCGACTGAGGACTGACCATATTGACCTCTACTACCAGCACCGCATCGACCCGCACATTGAGCCTGAAGATGTCGCCGGAGTGATGGCTGACCTGATCAGGGAGGGAAAAATCCTGCATTGGGGAATATCCGAGGCTACGGAGGAATATCTCCGCCGGGCGCATAAAGTCTGCCATGTCACGGCGGTGCAGAACAGATATTCAATGATGGCGAGGAAGCACGAGGCGCTATTCCCGATGCTCGAGGAGCTCGGAATCGGATTCGTCGCTTTTTCTCCATTGGCCAACGGCCTTCTGACGGAGTGCTACAACGCGGAGTCGCGGTTTGACAACAAGACGGACTATCGCGCGTCAATGCCTCAGTTCAGAAGCGAGAGCTTCGAGAAGAACAAAAACCTCTTCGCCCTGCTTGACCATCTGGCCGAGGAACACCACGCCACACCTTCGCAAGTCGCGCTGGCCTGGATGCTGAACAAACATCCGTGGATTGTCCCGATACCGGGCACCAGACATCTCTCCCGGTTAAAGGAAAACGCCGGGGCCGTGGACATACATTTGTCCAAAGAAGAACTATGGAGCATTGACACCGAGCTCGACTCTATGGAAATGAGCGAGGTCTTCGGAGGCTCGCCGATTAAAAAATGAAATGAATATGAGAAAGATACTCACGACCGTGCTGCTTGCGGCGATGACCGTGTCCGGCACATTAAACGCACAGGAAATGAAAGAGAACAAAGCATTCACAGTGGCTGATATGTCAAATTTCAAAAGCCACAACAGCAATCCTTGGGGACTTGTCTATGACGGCGCGATCACCGAGAATATTCAGGGAAAGGTGAACATTCACCCTATCACATATGATCTGAACGGACTGAAAATCTCCGCCAATGTCTATACACCGGCGGGATACGACACCTCAAAAACATATCCTGCCATTGTGGTCGCACATCCTAACGGAGGTGTGAAGGAGCAGGTCGCCGGACTGTACAGCCAGAGGCTTGCCGAGGCCGGATACATCTGTCTCGCTTTCGACGCGGCCTATCAGGGAGCCAGCGAGGGCGAACCACGTAACACCGACAAGCCGGCGTATAGAATAGAGGATATACACAGAGCCGCGGACATCATCGCGCGGTATCCCGGTGTGGATGCTGGCAGAATCGGAATCCTGGGCATCTGCGGTGGCGGCGGTTACACTCTGAAGGCGGCGCAGACCGACAAGCGCTTCAAGGCCGTGGCTACGCTCAGTATGTTCAACACAGGACTGGTGCGCCGCAACGGATTTCTCGATTCCCAGATAAACAGCGTGCAGGAGCGACTGGCCGATGCCTGCGCCGCACGGCAGAAAGAGGCCGAGAGCGGTGAACCGGAATATGTTGGCGATATGAGTGGAGTAACCCCTGAGCAGGCCGCCAAACTTCCGTTCGACCTCTACCGTGACGGTTACGGGTATTACCTCCAGAGCCACGCACACCCGAATTCCACATTCCGCTACACCAAGAGCAGCCTTGTGGACCTGATGGCGTTCGATGCCGGCGAGGGGATGTATCTCATCAACCAGCCTCTTCTGATGATCGCCGGAAGCATCGCCGATACATTCTATATGACCGAGCAATGCTACAGCAAGGCGACCGGCACGCAAGACAAGGAACTCTTCCTCATTCCAGGAGCCACACACATAAAGACCTATTATGTCCCTGAATATGTCGATCAGGCCGTCGGCAAGCTCACGGAATTCTTCGGGAGGAACCTGTAAAATGAACGAATCTAAAAATGAAAAACAAGAATATATTTTTTATGGTTATGTTATCCATATTGTCGGTTTCCGGGATACAGGCCCAGACCGCAGAAGCATTCCGTCAGCCTTATCCATTGGGAGACAAAATATCTCCTAACCCCAACTTTACGGGCGAAGTATGGCTTGCACCGTTGAGCGAGCATGAGGAACTGAACGTACCGATGACAAATGTGACTTTTGCTCCGGGTTGCCGGAACAGTTGGCACTCGCACACGGGCGGGCAGATCCTGATAGCCACCGCAGGTGTCGGCTACTATCAGGAGAACGGGAAACCGGCACGTCGTCTGTTTCCGGGCGACATTGTCGAAATCGCACCTGGTGTGGAGCATTGGCATGGAGCCGCCCCGGACAGCTGGTTCGCTCATATTGCCGTCTCGTGCAATCCAGGCTCCAACAAGCCCACTTGGCTGCAACCAGTGACCGATGAAGAATATACGTCAGCCGTCAATGCCACGACATCTGTTTACGATAACCAGGCTCTGACCGCACGCGAACAAGCTATTGTCGCCATCGCTTCCTATGCGGGCAAAGGTGATTTGGAACATCTGCCGATGGCTTTGGTTCAAGGACTTGAAAAGGGAATGACCGTCAACGATATCAAAGAAGTGCTGATTCAGGCTTATGCCTATTGCGGTTTTCCGCGCAGCCTTCGTGCCATACAGACCTTTATGAAGGTGCTTGATGACCGTAAGTCTCAAGGTGTCAGCGATACGATGGGCAAGGAAGCGACGGTGCCGAATCAAGAGGGCGATAAGTACGACCGTGGGGCAGCTATTCTTGAAACGCTGTCCGGCACGGACTCCGCTCATCCAAAGAGTGGCTATGGGGCATTCGCCCCTGCCATTGACCAGTTCTTGAAAGAGCATCTCTTTGCCGACATCTTCGAGCGCGGCTTGCTCTCATACCGTGAGCGAGAGTTGGCGACTGTCTCGTTCCTTGCCGGTGTGGGCAATGTGGAACCTATGGCGGCTGGACACATGGGCATCTGTCTGCATCTTGGCATCACCAAGGAAGAGCTCACGGAGTTACTGAATATCGTGGAAATAAACTTAGGAAAGGCATTTTCCGGATCACTGAGAACAGTTCTGGAAGATGTGGCAAAATAACAAAGGACATAATGAAACGGATATCAATCATTTGCGCCATAGCGCTCATATTTGTGACCGGCGCAACGTGCAAGACAAACGACAAGAGTATGAACAAACAGACAGAAAAGCAAGAGAAGATTCTCTTCATCAACGGCAGTCCAAATCGTGACGGCAATACATCCGCCCTCGCCAAGGTTCTGCTCGAGGGCAAGGATTACGAGACGCTGCTCCTTACTGACTACCGCATCAACGTGTATGGCCAGACATTGAACGGTGATCAGTTTGACGAGGTGCTGAAGAAGATGAAGGAGGCTGATATCGTGGTGATGGGCTCACCCGTGTATTGGCATAACATCTGCGCATCGGTTCGCGCACTGCTCGAACGTTTCTATGGCCCTATAGAGCCTGGCTTGTTCAAGGGAAAGAAACTCTTCTTCCTATACCAAGGCGCCGCGCCTACAAAGATGATGATCGATGATGGAGAGTACACCATGAGCCGCTTCGCAGGAATGTACGGCTTCTCCTACGAGGGGATGGCGACCGACAGGAACGAGGCGAAACAGCTGCGGGCAAAACTATAAAAGGATTGCCGAGAAAGATGCAAGTTATTTAAAATGATTATTGAACAATACAATGAAAAAGTTAGCTACAATCATCCTCGCGGCCTTCGCAGCCGTGTCGTTCCTCGCCTGCACAGGCGAGGACAAGCCGGAGTCCGGCATCATTGAAAATCCCGATACGCCGTCAAACCCGGAACCGCCGGCTGCCGACAGCAAGATTCTAGTGACATATTTCAGCTGGGGCGGCAACACCGAGACTGTGGCGAAGCGAATCGCCGATCTGACAGGAGCGGACATCTACAGGATAGAGCCGGAGACCCCGTACACCACAGACTACCAGACATTGGCCTACACCATCGCAAGGCAGGAGCTGGCCGACAACGCACGCCCTGCGCTGAAAGACAAGAACGCGAACATCGCGGCCTATGACTACATATTCATCGGTTGTCCTGTCTGGTGGGGTGAGGCACCGATGATAATGCACACATTCGGTGAAGCCTACGACTTCAGCGGCAAGACCGTGGTACCGTTCTGCACATACGCGACATCAAGAGGCACCACAATCGACAAGCTTAACAGTCTCACGCCCGGAGCCACCCATCTTTCAGGATTCGGGACAAGCGGGCGTAACACAAACGGAATCGAAGAGTGGCTCAAGACCATCAATATGATGGAATAAGGATATTTCCGGTCTTTGCGGGAAGGCCGGAAATTTGTATATTCGTGATTCATAAGACTATGATCCGTTTATGGAAGAGCAGAAAGACATAATGGTCACCGACCGGCTCGGTGTCGTCCCGCTTGATTCGGAAGCCGAGTACCTTGCCCATCTCCTGTGTTTTGCCGGCACCTGCCGCTACCGCTTCAACGAACGCGACTTCGAACTGCACGCCGGCGACTTGTCCATCATCAGGAAGAGGAAACTGATCGAGAATATTCATTGGTCGGAAGATTTCCGATGCAAGGTCATCTATGCCAAGCCGGGGTTCATAGAGCTGTGCACGCCGCAGACCAACTATGGCATCAAAGGGTCACTTTCCCTGTTCCTTAACCCGGTCATTCATCTGATGCCGGAGCAGCAGATAACCTGCCGACGGGATTTCGACCAGTTGGAGATGCGGATTGCGGACACTGAGCACCGTTTCTACAAGGAGGTGGTGATGAACGCGATGCAGACCGCGATCCTGGATTTCTTCGACTTCCACGCACGTATTCACGGTGACAGCGACATCTCGACCCAGAGCGCGTCCATAATGAACCGTTTTCTCAGGATGCTGGAGGAAGGAACATACCGAGAGCACCGCGAGGTGACATATTACGCCGACAAGCTCTGTGTCACACCGAAGTACCTGTCCGAAGTATCCAAGAAGGCCAGCGGCTACGGGGCCAACTACTGGATAAACCGCTACACCATCCTTGACATCACCCGGCTGCTCCGTGACAAGTCATTGTCATTCGTGGACATATCCGACATCTTCGGGTTCTCCTCACCGGCCTATTTCAGCCGCTACGTGCAGCAGAATCTGGGAATGAAGCCGTCCGACTACAGGGATTAGACGAAGTCTCCGTTAATATAGCAGGCCGAACATCCATAAAGGAATGCGGTTATGGTGTCCGATTTCTGTGTCGTCAACAGCCAGATAGCTGTCGGCCACGTCTTTGATTTGTTCAAACGATTTCTTGCGTCCCCCAACCTCAAACAGATATTTCCCATCCACAAGGAAATCTCCCTTTGCGGGATAAGTAACGGAGTGATCGACTGCCAATTGACTCAAAAAGAAAGTCTCCCGTACAGTCCCGATGTTTGGATTCGTTGCGTATGCGTACATCAAATTGGAATTGTCCATGAATATCTTTTCGGGGCGCGACAGTTTGTCGATTTGTTTCGGTTTGTCAGAAAGCAGTGCCAGAAGTCCTGCCTTTTCGAGGGCATACAACATCTTGAGACCTTGATTCCTGTCGGTCTCCAACTCATTGTAGAGATTCGACATATTCGGTGTCTGTGGAACCTGTTCCGCAAGAATCATAAACATTTTCTTGGTCTTCCTGATTGTGGATTGCTCCACCCCCTCAATTATCGGATAGTCATTCTCAAGGACGTGGTTAACAACTTGCTGCAACCGGATTTCAAATCCGGAATATACGCTCTTGTAAAATGGGTAATGACCGTGACGAAGATAGTCACCGAACAGCGGCAGTATCTTCATCCCGTTTGAAAGGATGTCTTCGGCGATCTGGCGGTGATTGCTCAAAAGAAAGTCAAGAGTAATCGGTTCTATTTTGGCGAGCCCCTCGTAGAGCAGATATTCCCGGAAAGACATCCCGTGAAGTGTGTAGGGCAACTGCCTCCTTGACAGGTCGGCCACGCCACTGTCTATTTTGAGCATCGAGGAACCAGTGTAAACAACGTGAAGTCCAGGATAATCGTCGTTGATGTTTTTGATCAATGTCTTCCAGTTAGGAAAATAGTGAACTTCATCAAGGAACAGATGCGTACCGCCGTGCGTGTAATGATACTCTATCAGGTCGTTTATGGAATGCGTCTCGAACCACAAATTGTCAAGAGAAAGGTATAGCGCCTTATCCTTGTCTGTGAAGGATTCATTTATGTGCTGGAGCAGCATTGTGGTCTTACCCATGCCCTTCGCTCCCTTAATGGCTATGAGATTGTCACGCCAGTCTATTTTGTCAATCAGATAGCGCTTGAATCCTTCCGGCGTGCCCTGAAGCCGTCGGTTGTAAATTCTGAGTATTTCGTCAAGTCCTTCCATACACCGTAACATTTTATGATGATGCAAAGTTATGAAATAATGTTTGTAAACACTATTGTTTGACGTGATTTAGTATCTGTAAACATTAAGTCGAGTGAGTTGCATTTCGCTTAAGTTCTTAGATGTTATTTACAGATCTCTCAAACAATCAATAATCCCGATTCCGAAATAATGGAAAGTTAATCCGCATTTTTTGCCCTGCACGTCCAGATGAATCCAAATAACTTTGCAACTGAAAATAATAAGGAGAAAAATTTATGAGAACGTTAGCATTCAGTCTTGTAGCGGCTCTTGCCGTCACATCATTCACGGCAATCACGGCGTGCACCAGTGATGACGAACCGCAGAAACCTGACACGGAGATTCCGGACAACAAGGGTGAAGATGAAAATCCAGGAGATGCGGGAACACCGGACACACCGGCGAGCCCAGATTCCCCTGAGCCTGCGCAGGGATATTCGCAATTGATAAACAAGACGGCTCCCGCGCCGGACAATTACAGCACAGAGGCGACCCGGAGGGGGCAGGTAGTGCGTATAGACTACGACACCCGTGACTATGCGGAGGGTACAGGCCGCAGCCGCACGAACACCGCCTATGTCTATCTGCCTTACGGGTATGATGACAATGATGATGTCAGGTATAACACCCTGTACTTCGTTCACGGGCATTATGGTACGGCAGAATCATTCTTTGTGGAAGCCGACGGTCTGCTGCGGAAACTGCTCGACCATATGAATGAGAACGGGGATATGGCACCTACAATCGTGGTTTCTCCGAGTTATAACTACGGCAGCCCGACACCGGACTATGCGGATGCCGACCCTTACTGCAAGGCTCTGCCTCTGGAATTGGTCAATGATCTGATTCCGGTTGTCGAAACCAGATACCGGACTTATGCCGACTCCTATGATGCCGCTGGCCTCGAAGCGTCTCGTGAGCACAGGGCCATAGGCGGATTCTCTATGGGTTCAGTCACTACCTGGTATGCATTCGAGCAGACATTGGCTGATTTCAAATATTATATGCCGATCAGCGCGGACTGCTGGTCTCTGGGGCGGTTCGCGGGAATGAACCGGCCAGACGAGACGGCACGTTACCTTGCCGACATAGTCCGGAACTCCAGTCACAAAGGTGACGGATTCTACATCTGGGCCGCAAGCGGGACAAGCGACTCGGCCTACAGCGAGACATTGGTGCAGGTCAGGGCAATGGCCCGGCTTACGGATGTGTTCCCGCTCTCAAGCCTGACATTCCACGAGAAAGACGGCGCGCGCCACGAGTTCAGACCTATGGCGGAATATCTCTACAACGCGCTGCCATTCTTCTTCCCGGCTAAACAGCAGGATTGATGTCGTCCGGAATGCGATTCGGTAAAAACTGATGTTTTTGCCGATTTTTTTGTAACAGACATAATATGAAACCATAATAACTTTGCGACAGAAAAAAGGAGAAATTATTATGAAAAAGTTAGTTATCAGCCTTATGATGGCTCTTGCAGTCATATCTTTCACGGCAATCACTTCGTGCACCGGTGAAGACGGGCCGCAGAAACCGGACACGGAGATTCCGGACAACAATGGAGATAGTGACAATGATGATTCCGGCAATACCGGTACGCCGACCGTTCCTGACCAGCCGGGAGAGACACCAGACACACCTGGTGGCGACAATCCTGATACCCCCGGTGAAGACAGACCCGACAACCCTGGAGAAGGAAGCGATATTCTTGTAGCATACTTCAGCTGGAGCGGAACCACGCAGCGCATGGCGCAGGAGATAGCGGCCCAGACGGGAGCGGACATATTCCGCATCGAGCCTGTTACTCCATATCCGACGGAATATACCCCTTGCACGGAGGTCGCGAGAGCTGAAAAAGAAGCCAACGCTCGCCCTGCAATTTCGGGAAGAGTCGAGAAATGGTCCGGATATGACACCGTGTTCATCGGATGCCCTGTATGGTGGTGGACTACCCCTATGATCATCTGCACATTCGCCGAAAGCTACGACTTCGCCGGCAAGACAGTCGTCCCGTTCTGCACTTACGCATCGACATATCGTGACGAGACATTGGCAAGGATCGTGGAACTCACTCCGGCCGCCAAGCATCTCGAAGGAGAAGGGCTTACAAGCGGACGTGTCAATGCCGCAAACATAAATTCCTGGCTTAAGAGAATCGGCATTGTTGAATGAAACCATTATTTTTGTACAAATATCATTACCGCATAAAATTATGATCGGAGACAGAAAAATAACAAGGCGCACCGCATTGAAATCAATGTTAGGAACCGTCGCTATGGGACTGGCCGCCACGGCCGTGGGTGTCCCGAGCCTGACATCTTGCGCAGGTAAGAAGACAAAACGTGCTATCCTATATTTTACAGGAACCGGCAACAGCCTTTACATAGCACGGCAGCTCGCGGACGAGAATACGGAACTTCTCAGCATACCGCAGCTGATGAAGTCCGGGAAATTTGACATCGAGGCTGACGAGATAGGAATAGTATATCCTATTTACGGACATATGCCGCCAAATATGGTCAGGCGTTTCATCAAGCAGGCCAATCTGAAAGCGGATTATAAGTTCGCGGTTCTGACATACGGCAACAGAAAGAGCAACGCCGCAGAAATCTGGGACGAGGTGTCGAAAAAGGCAGGCAAGCCGTTCGACTACATCGCCACCATCATAATGGTTGACAACTGGCTGCCGAACTTCGACATGAACGAGCAGCGGAAGATCGACAAGCATATTCCGGAGAATCTGTCGAAGATAAAGTCTGAAATCAGCGAGAGAAAGCGGTGGATCGAGCCGGCCACGGAGGAGGAGCGAATGCAGCACAACGGCTTCCTCGCATATACCGGCATTGACCCGGAGGTCGGTTTCCTCAAGCGCAGCGAGAAGTACTTTGTCATAACGGACGCCTGCGTCCAGTGCGGAGTCTGCGTGGATATGTGCCCTTGCGGCAACTACACGTTGGACGGTGACTCGGTCAAGACATCCGGAGACTGTGAATTCTGCTTCGCCTGCATCCAGAACTGTCCGCAGAAGGCAATCCAATTCGCCAAGTTGGATGACGACCCGCTTCTGTCCCGAGGAGAACTTAATCCCGATGCCCGCTATAGAAACGAAAACGTCTCCCTCGCCGACCTGCGTGCCGCCAATAGCCAGCGCAGATAACATAATATCATCAAGTTGTCATCAGAATTCTCCCACCGACACAAGTGTATTGTGCACCTTTGTCTAAGCTGTCTTTGGCGTTCCGCATCTGTAAGCGGCTCGTTTCAAGTCAATCAGGACCTCCTTCCCGTAGACACTATTATTACAAAAGTCAACAGTTCCGCCGCCGGGATGGCGAGCCATAGGCCGGGAACGCCAAGGAGCCAAGGGAGCAGCAGGAATCCCGTCACCGGGAACACTATCCCGCGCAATAGAGTGTAGGACATTGCCCTGCCAGCATTCATAATGCTCTGGTGATAACCTACAAACACAATGTTCAGGGCGAAGAACACCGAGCAGGTTGAGAACAACGGCAGTCCCTTGACTGCAAGATGATATGCCGGCTCGTCAGGATGCAGGAACAGCCCTACAATAGCATTGTCACCAAGAATGAGTGCGAGCATCACAATAGAGCCGCAAGCGATGGCGCTCAAGAGTGAGACATGCAGCGCACGTTGAACGCGCGGCTGCATATTTGCCCCGAAATTGTAGCTGATAATAGGCTGTGCAGCCTGAGCGACAGCGTTGTTGACAGAAAATATTACAGGAAACAGGTAGCAGACCACAGCAAAAGCCGCCACGCCGGCCTCGTGCAGCATTGGCATAAACATATAGTTACCAGTGATGATGGTGATGCTCATGGCAATTTCGGAAAGAAATGTGGGAAATCCGATTTTTGCCATATTCACTATGTTTCTGAGAGTGAGATATGCAGATGTCCTGCTTAATTTCAGCCGGCGAAACTTCAGCGTGGAAGAAAAACACAGGAAATATACCAACGACATAATACCTCCCACTGCGCACGCTATTGAGGTAGCTATCGCCGCACCCTTTACTCCCATTCCCAAAGGGAAAATGAATATCCAGTCGAGTACCACATTCACCGCAGCGCCCGCCACCTGCATCCACATGGCATATCGAGGTGAGCCGTCAAGCCTCACTAGTGGCAATCCCACGCATTGCCAGAACAAAAACATCATCCCTGGCACCAACCCTGTCAGGTAGTCTGTCGCATAGCCTTCTATCTGTCCGCTACATCCGAGCAGGCCGACCACTTGGACAGGAAAGCACAGACATATTAACGACAGCAAGGCGGTGATGACAAAACCGGTTCCGAAGGCCTGTGTCAGGATAATCTGGACGACCTTTATGTTCTTGTCGGCGAGGTGAATGCCGCAGATTACCGAGGCCCCTATACCGAACATCAGTCCAAGTCCGGTCACTACCATCCACAGGGGCGCGACGATGTTCACGGCGGCCATTCCGTCAGCCCCGACGCCCTGTCCAACGAATATTCCGTCAATGACTGTCTGTAACGACATGAACACCATCCCTACGAGCGTCGGGAAAAACAATGCACGGAACAGGGAGCCTATCCTTCCTGCTCCAAGATCAATGTTGTCACGATTTTTGTCTATTGCCATCATAGTCCGATAATTTTTTTTGTTCCACATTCCATAAATTCAGAGCATCGCCACGTAATCTCGGGAGCAAAGTTACGGCTGTTCGATAGGATAATTCTTTCATAAAAGCAGAGAATTATGGTACTTTTCCGGACTGGCTATCGAGAAAAACAAGTACCTTTGCAAAATAAGAATTATGGAACAAGTGACAGAAATCGGAGTAATTGATGGAAAGTGCATAGGCTCACGGACAATCCACCCTTACGGATGCGTTCTGATGAAATGCATGGATGGGTATGCCATCCTTTCAATCAACCACAAGAGGACAGCATTCAGAAAAGATGAAATCTGCATCATCACATCGGATATGTTTCTGTCAATAGACAATGTATCAGAGCATTTCTCGGCAAGGAGGCTGTCTGTCCCGGAAAAGATATTCAATGCCGTATATTATCGCATACCGAATATATCCTTATGGTATTTTCTCGTCCAGTATCCTGTCTTGCGCATTTCGGATTCTCATAGTCGTGCCATTGACGAATGGATGAACCTTATGACGTGGATTGCCGACAATACCGATGACAAACTGCATCCGAAGTTATTCGAAGACATGGTCTGCGGGTTGTTTTTGTCCATTGACGACCGGTTGGCATCTTCGGGCACGTACCAGACGCAGGCGCAAGTTCCCCAAAATGCAGGTTGGGCAATAATCGTCAGATTCTTCACCCTTCTTTACAGGCACTATAAGGAGAACCGCAGTGTCGAATTCTATGCGGAGAAGATGAACATTTCCGCTGACTACCTCTGTAAAGTGACAAAGCGGTTCTATGGCGTGTCTCCGAAGATACTCATAAACGAACAGCTGACGGAGGACATCAAGTTCCGCCTCTCCCACACCGACCAGTCAATAAAGGAGATTGCAAATGCACTGAATTTTGAAGATGCATCCTACTTTTGCCGATTCTTCCGCAGGCAGGCGGGATGCTCACCTCAAGAATACCGCAATCGCAAATCATAGGGTATGATTTTATACAGCGGCATAATAGTTTTATGAGCCTTTGAGAAACTTAAGCAGAAGCTTTTCAGGCCGGCATCATCATTCATTGTCGGTGACGGCGGTATCAAGGCCGAAGAATTCTTGTCGATGGACTTGATGAAGTTATTTTAGCCGATTGAGATTTCCATTTCGTCAAATCGTTATTAAGCGAAATGCCTCGTCCTGAACAAATAAAACGGCAGATGGTCTTCCGACTTATCTGCCGTTTTATTATTGACGCGAGAATCACTTTTTTCTCGACCGGATGATGTCCGCTGCTGAAATACGCGATTCTGAAAGCCTATTGCACCTTCCCGGAGACAATCTCTTCCTTGAATATATCCAACAGTTGTGGCAAAGTCTTGTCTTCAAGCGCGTTTTCGTCAATATGGCGAAATGTTTCTGAATTATAGACAATTGATAAGGCGTCCTCTACCGACAAGGACTTCGATTCCGCTATGTAAAGTGCTGCCTGTTTTACAAAGGCAACCACTTCCTTTGAATCATTGCTCATAAGACGTGATGTATTTCAAGTAATTATCTATGGAGTCTTGGGTGTGGAAACAGAATTGTCTTGACTCTCTCCTGCGGAACAGCAGTTTGCCGGTGAGTACGGAAAGATTATCCCGGTTCAACGCCTCGGCCTCATCAGGGAAAGCCTCTAGATATTCATCAATTACCGTTGGCATAACTCCGTCAGCGACTGGTCCAGAGATGACATGGTATGTATGCTTGAAGTTCCACGCACGATTCCTGTTCCGCAAAACGAATGCAGTCCAATCCTCATTGTATCCTTCAAAAACAAGACAACCGGAGGCGGCGTCGTGAAGGCACGAATCATCGAAATCGAACTCCATGACGATACGGCGTCCCCCCAAACACCATCTGCTTCCTCCTTGCCATACCCCAGGCCTGCTCAATGTCAGGAGTCAAGTAAGAACCGCATCCGAAATCCAACCCGCTTCGGCTTCTGGCCGGATCCAACCGGTCAAATGCCACATTTGCACCGTGATACAACTTCATCATCTGACATCTCCGCCGTTACGCTGACATACAAGAGTGAGGTCGTTTAGGATCTCGTCCAGTGGAAGGGTGATTTCCACATCATAACAAGTCACGAGGAGGTTTATTCCCTTGAAAAGATTGAGGTAGTTGAATGCGGACTTCCTTGTAAGTCCCTTAGATTTCGCAAACGCCTCTACGCATGATGAAATGAACGAATAAACCTCCGCCATCTCTGACTTGTTCCTGCCTGTGACGACAACCTGCGCTTCAACATCAAGATGCTTCAACGCATTGAGCAGCACATTGATGTCGAGGTTCTCGTCATTCTCGATTTTGGATATTCTTGATTTCTTGACACGGAGCCTCTCACCAAGTTCGTCCTGGGTCAGCCCCCTCATCTTGCGGTATTGTCGGATGATGCTTCCTGAGGCGTTGGTCCTCTTTCCCTCTATTATTATAGTTGTCGGCATGTCTGTTCCTTTTTCAGCAAATATAAACAAAGTTTCCTACATAAGAAACTTTTACCTACTTTTTTCTCGACCGGATGATGTCCGCTGCTGAAATACGCGATTCTGAAGCGGTTATCGGGCCGTATTTTTTCTCGTAAGTCTCTATGACCATATCTAGCGCGACATCAATCACCTCATTGATGTTAAGCGAGTTGTCGATTGCAATTTGCCGTATCTTCGCATACTTGCCGCGGTTCACGACAAGCGACGTCGCCATCCTGTCCTTTATGGCCGACTGACCTCCGTGGCCGAGGTTGAAGCCTCTTCTTTTGGGCTGTTCCGCAACTTGGGCTTCCATCGTCCTGTTGCCTCCGAGCAGGGCGTCGAGCCCCGCGCTGATGTTGTCTTTTGGCTGTCCCATGTGAATAACTTGATTAACTTGTTTATGGTAATTTTCTAAAGTATCGTAGTCGTGTGATTTAAGATAGTTCAGTCAATCATTCCTCTTGCGGTGCTGGAATTGGTCATTGCATTGTCTGATTATCTGAAACATCTTGATTGTCTTGTATTGCTCAATTGAGTTACTCTTGCTATTTGTCGTTGTCGAGTCTGGACAGAATCTCCTTGGCAAGGTTCACATAATCGGCCGCGCCGTTACTTTCCGGAGCATACGAGAGAATCTCCGTATGGTGCATCGGGCACTCCGCGAGCTTCACGTTCTCGCGTATTCTCGTCCTGAAGACCTTTTCCCCGTAGATTTCCCGCAGCTTCGCGTCAACCGTCACAAAGAGGTTCTTCGTCGGATTGTACATCGTGACTATCACACCGGATATGCCGATGCCGGGGTTGAGCCTGGCCGACACCATCGAGCAGATCTCCTTCAGCTTCACAAGCCCCTTGAGTGGGTAAACCTCAGGAGCTATGGGAACATATACCTCATCCGCGGCGACAAGGGCATTGACCGTAACCAGTCCCAATGACGGAGGGCAGTCAAGAAGGACGATGTCGTATCTATCCTGAATGTTCATCCTCTGCAGGGCATCAGACAATATGCGCTCCTTTTCGAACTGCCCGCCTATGATAAGGTCGAGAGCAGACATGTCAAGGCTGGCCGGTAATATGTCCAGTTCAAACTCTATTGCAATGGCAGATATATGAATAATCATCTATATGTATTAAAATAATTATCTTAATTAACTCAATTATTTACTCGCGACATTCAAGTCACTTACTTCAGCGTGTACACATTGTCTTCAGCGAACGAGAAGTATGCCCCGTCGGCAAGGATTATGTGGTCCGAGAGGGCAATGTCAAACGTGTTGAGCGCGTCCTTCAGACGCCCTGTCATTTCCAGGTCTGCGGAGCCGGGCCTTGGATTGCCGCTCGGATGGTTGTGGGAAAGGATTATGCCTGACGCGCCTGAGACTATCGCCATCTTTGTTATCCTCGCCACGTCTATCTGGCAGGAACTTATGGTTCCGGATGACATCATAAGCTTCATCAGAACCTTGTTCGCCCTGTTCAGGAAGAGCACCCAGCACTCCTCATGGTCAAGGTATTTCAGGTGAGGCGCGAGGACTCCGACGGCGTCGGCCGAGTTTCTGATTGACGGCCTCTCATCCGCTGTTGCTGCACAGAACTCCTCACAGAACTCCCTCATGACAGACACCTTGCTCGCAAGGTGCGGATCCATCAGCTCCTCGCATGACAGGTTGAGCAGTTCCTTAACGGAAAAGTCCCTGGAAACGTTGATTCCAAGGACTCTAAGACTTTCTTTTCTCATAGTATTGCCCCTTTAAGATTGAGTTGTCCTCCGGACCATCCGGATTCGCTTGGCAATGACAATGGCGTTCCGGACGGAAAGAACGGCTCTGAAAGGACGGAGGCGTTTCGGAGGCCGCACCCGGCCAGGGCTTGCCTCCGGCAAGGTCTTTCAAGTTTTGCGGACGCCTTAACTTCGCCAATGCGAATCCGGAGGGGCAACTTTTCGAACTGGTAGAATTATATTTTGCGCATTTCAAAACGCACGGAATCAATCGAAAACTCTGTCACTGAGTGACACTTTTTCGATTAGCTTTGATAAAAGAATACAAGTTTGCAAAAGCATATAACTATAAGAAATCGTGAATGAAAATTTGCAAACATGGAGAAAAACACGTAATTGCAGTCGGTATGCAAAAACAATCATAAACTGATTGTTTCTGCATACGCAGAGCAGTGATGAAATTACGGAAGATATGGAAATTCTACAAGATTGGGTGACCGCCAGAATGATCAAGGGACAGCACATCTATACAAAGGAGGATGTGCTGTCGGTTTACCCATATCAAACGAGGCTCTAATCAATAGTCTCGTACAGATGAAGAGGCGAGGTGTGATAATGTGCCTTGGCAAGACACAGCTATGGTGACATTGAAGACGGATGTCACTCCACCCATTCATCATCGACAGGCATGACCGGATCAGGCTCCCATTCTTCAGTGATTCCGTCATCCGTGGCAGGTGAAGCCTCGTCATCTTGACCATTTTCTCCGTCCTCGTCGTGCCCCGTCTCGCCCGTGTCGGCATCGAGGCTTACTCCGTGGGCTTCCAGGATGTCCGCGATGTCGTTCTTGATCTGACGGTAGTTGTCCTCGACGATTCTGTCGATATGCAACCGTATGTATTCGTCGGCGTATTGTTCCAGGAAGGACTGCCTGTCCGTATCGGATACCCTGTCGAGCTCTTCCTCAATGTCCCGGTCGGTGATGGAGTCGATGACGCCCCTGGACCGAAGTCTCTGTACTGCAAGACCTCTAAGGGCAGCCTCCTTCATGTCTCCTTCCATGATGGAATGTCTCAGGTTATCTTCTCCGAAAGAGGTCATGCGTGGGAGAGGCCGGCTCGCAGCCTTCATCTGCTTCCTGGATTCCAGATCGACGACTATCTCTCCGCAGAAGAGCTTGCGGTCAATCTGGGCGTTGTAGTCATCAGCCACCTTTCCGAAGAAGGTGCCCTGCGAGAGCGTCTCTATCTTGTTCACCGGCATAAGCTCCTCCTGCGAGAAGGACAGCTGTATGCTCTCGTTGTCGTCGGAGACGGTCTGGCTCTGATGCTCGCGGAACTCCTTGCCGAACATCTTGGACAGTTCCTCCGCCGTCCTTCCGTTCACCTGTCCCGATATGATGTTGCCTACGGTGTTGAAGATGACGTTGGCGTACTTCTCCCCGTAGTCCCTCACGAACTGCGTCTTGTCCTGTCCTCCGAGTACCACGGCAACGAGATTGCTCCTGGCGGTCGAGATGAGCCCGTCGATGCCCTTGATGACCACGGTGGGGGCCTCGTCGAGCATAATGGCGCTCTTGAGGTTGCCCGGATGGTTGATGAGCTTGAACAGCCTTCCGAAGATGAGTGCCATGGCGGCCCCGTAGGTCTTCTGGTTGTCCGGGTCATTGCCGACGCACACGATCTTTGGGGCTTCGGGGCTGCTTATGTCGAGCGTGAAGTCGTCACCGGAAAGGACCCAGTAGAGTCCGGGAGAGGACAGGCCGGCGATGGGGACCGTGGCTGATGTCGTCTGGCCGGCGAGGGTCTCGCTGGCCTTCTTCTGCCATGCCTCCCTGAAAGAGGCCACCTTCGTCTGAAGCTGGGGATAATTTGACAGCACCTCGATGACCTTCTCCGCCGGCTGGCTGAGGAACTCGACCAGATGCGGGAAAGTGCAGTACCTGCCGTTCTCATACACCCACAGGAACGATATGCCGCAGTCTATGTAGAGCTGCGCGGACTGGTAGAAGTAGTCCTTCTTGTCATTCTCGGCGAGGTTGTTCATGATGATGTCCGCGATCTCGGTACAGTCAGTGAGGCTCTTTATGTGCGCGGGGTTGAGAGGGTTGCAGCGCAGCGAGTAGCGCGGGTCCTTGAAGTTCACGACATGGAACTTGGGGCGCCTGGTCCCAGCCCTGTCATAACACCCGATGTTCTGCAGGAGCATATTATAGACATCCTGCGTGAGCGCGGGATACTTGAAGTCATAGACGAACATCGTGTAACCCTTGCGTATCATCTGCTCCATGAACTGGAGATAGACGGAGAACGACTTTCCCGAGCCCGGAGTGCCGAGGATCATAGTGCCTCGGAACGGATTGACGACATTCACCCAGCCTTCGTGCTGCTTCCCCCTGTACTGATATCGTGTCCTCAGGTTGACCGAGAACTCGGTGTCCACCCTCTCCTCGCACTGCTCGAAGGTCTCCCTCATGTCGTTGCGCTTCCTGATGAATCCCGTGAACTTGAACATCGCCAGCGACACGGCCATCACGATTACGCCGTAGCCGATGACCGAGGCGAGTGCGTAGATGAGCGGGTTGACGAAAGGAACGGCGTACAGCAGGATGCCGGCGAGGCCTGCCGCGCTGATCTGCCACCACTTGAGTCCGTTCCTGCGTCCGTGCCTCGTGACGACCGTGAGCATGCTCAGGACGAGCGCGAGGCCCTTGGTTATGAGCGGCGACTCGAAGAACCCGGCCCTGCGCATCTTAAGGAACATCTTCACGGCCACCGGATGGGTGAAGCCCATCGAGTCCCACATCGGATAGGCGTAATAGTAGATGTTCACGGCAAGGGTCATCACCCCGATGATGATGAACGTCGAGTAGGCCTTCTCGTATTCCGGCTTCAGCGCCATGGCCTAGCTGAACATCTTTCCGGACGGAGCCGGGGTGTTTCCTCCCAGTGCCGCCTCCATGTGGGCGTGTATCTCGTCGCAGAGGCCCGCGAACTCCCGCAGGGCCGCCGCGCGCCGATTGTCGTCCATCTCTCCGAAATGCTTCAGCATGGCCGAATATGCCACGTCCCGCAGGGCCGGATCAGACTCCATAATCATTATGAGGATCCCCAGATGCCTGCTGTCAAACCGCACCTTGAAGACATCGGGGGCTCCGGTCCTGCATAGGGTGAGGCTCACGGTCGCCTCGCTCTCGTGGCTTTTCATCCAGCGACGCAGCTGCTCCATCATTTCGTCCATTTTCTCTTGTTCAATCGCCATAACTCTATCTTTTACGTTTCTTCTTTTTCTTCAAATCGGGGTCCTCTAGGCTTTTCCCCTTGCGTCCGCTTCCGGCTGTCATCGCCACATCCAGCATCATCGCGAGGGCTTCGCTCACGCCGCTGTTGAACGAGGTCGTCTCCTTCGCCTCAGTAACCATTGTCTCGGCTTCTTCATCCGCTGCCTTTTCCCCTGCGGCGAGGTTGAGCAGAGCCGTCCCTAGTGTCCTGGACACCTCGGACCCCTTGAAGACGCAGGCGTTCCGGTGGTCAATCAGAGTCGCTCCGCATGGCGTCCCTTCACGGTCGCGGTAGATGGTGATATCGATGCCTCTGCCTTTCAGTTCCCTGACAAGAGAAGGCAGGTCGCCGCATTTGCCAAGGGCTTCGGAGAGGTCGTTCCGCAGGGCCGACTTCTCCCGTGACACATCAGCCCCGACGCTCTGCTCCATCCGGCTTCTGATGGCCTCCATCACGTCAAACCCCATCTTCGCCCCGCTGACGGAGGTGGTACACGGCCTCCCGTCCTGGCCGAGGCCCCGGAACGACAGGTGGGCCTTCAGGTCTTTCTTGTTCAGTCCCTCCTGCACGATGACGCCGTGGCAGCGCAGCACCTCGGCGAACTGCTTCCCCGTGGTGAACCGGTACGAGAGGGAATGCCTGACGCACGCCCTGATCATCCCGACCACATCGCCCTCACCGGGACGGAAGACGGAAAAGTCAGCTTCGGTGGCCTCTACTGCCTTCGGTGCGCCGCCCTTGACGAACCCGTACTTTCCCTCCAGAGAGAGGACAATCCTGTCGCATGCCCTCTTCTCGTAGAAGTCCCTTATCTTGCGCCCGTCGGCATCCACCCTCGTGGAGACGACGTGGTAGTGTATCCGCCCCGTGTCCTCGTGGCGGAACACCACCCACGGCTGGTCCCCGTAGCCGAGGCCCACCATGAGTTCCGCCACGAACTCCGGTATCCGGTCCTCTCCTATGGTGTCATCAGGTCCCGGATTGACGGACATCTGGAAGGACAGGTGATGCGCCTCGCGGAGCGACATCCGCTCCCGCTCCTCGAACACGCGGTAGATCTCCGTCAGGCCCGTCGAGCCGATCCCGTGCTCGCAGATGACGGAGGCGACGCCTCCGAGGACCTTGCTCTCGTTATACTGCAGCGTCCCCGACATTGACGGAGAGGACTTGTGGATCTCGACTATCATATGTCCTGAAGCGGTATGCTGCTGGTGAAACACTCCATCTTCAGCTCCTCCGGGCTTTTTTCCCTCGGCTCTATGACCTGGATCAGCAGAGCCTGTATGGTCGCGGCCGGACTCTTCGGGGACAGGTTCAGATAGCCGGAGACGAACACGTCCGTTCCCGGCGCGAGGCTGCCCTCAAGGGCCATCCTTGATGTGACCACCGTGTATGTGTGCGACGAGCCGTCCGTCGTGCTTCTCACGTTCACGCCGAAGCGGAGGAACCGCCGTCCCGCATGCTCCGTCTCCTCCACGGCGCCCTCCGTGCGTCCGATGACTGATATGACCTGCATAATATGATTGAGTTAATTTGATTGCTTATGTTAATTGAGTTACTGACCAATTTCCGCGGCCTCATCGACAAGCTCGCGCATCTCTCGGAGGATGCGTATCATCTCGTGTGTGAGGGTGTCCAGGCGAGCGGCGCGCCGGACAATCTGCCGTTGCGAGTCCTTGTCAGCGACGTGACGGACAAGCGTGTTCATCACGGCGACGGACTGGTTATAGTTGCTGGCCACGCCACGGATCTGCAGCGAGAGCCTTCCCATCTCCTCCCGAAGCCATTCCGGTACGGAAACTCCGTCACCATCCGGTGCCGTATTCTTCCTCGCCAAGTAGCCAGACGTGAGTCGCGTCCTCACGAACCGGCTGATTGACTTGTATCCGGCGATGCGGCAGTTCCGGTGGACGGTTTCCATGTCCGCCTCCGTGAGGCGCACATGCAGGTCGCAGCTCTTGCGACGGCTTTCATCCTTGACGGTTCCCATCCTGTGTTCCTTTTGTCGTTCTTGATGTCATTCGGGGCGCGACTCCGGAGACGCTCCTGCCTCCCGCCGTCATGGCGGCAAGGAGGCGCGAGCCCCTGAGCGCCGGGTCGTTTGTGTACACGGAAGTGGTACACATCGACACTCCTTGCACATTCGCTGGTTGTCACGCTCAAATACATTGGCAAATGTACAAATAAATTTCGTATTGTATTATATTTATACTTACTTTGTATCTAAATAATTTTGTTTTCGTATAAAATTTATCGATATGCGGTAATCGGAAGAAAGGGAAAGGAAGATGGCAAAGAAGAAGCAGACCGGACAGGATGCCCGGATAGAGAGGATGATTGTCGCCGGAGGCAGCTTCATCCGCGCCCACTACAGGCTCCCGCCTCTGGGAGAGGACATAAAGAACGCCATCGTGGCGCTCTTCCAGTTCGTGACGGCCGGTCAGAAGATGGCCGGCCGCGTGAGCATAGACGCCCTCGACGAGATGGCCATCATCCACACCGAGCATGGTGACGTGTCGGTCGCAAGGATACAGCATCCGGTGAACCGCCTCCTGCAGAGCAAGTATATATTCACCGTTCCCATGCAGTTCTTCATCAAGGGGCGCAGGACGGACGGCCGTTTCTATCGTGAGGTGGAAGCCGCGCTTCAGGCATTGGCGGAATGCAGGTTCACCTTCGTCGACTCGAAGGACGGGATGCGTCACACGGCCAACACCGGCATAATAAACGACCCGGAGACGCTCTCGCCTCTTGAGGGGGCTGACGGAAGGAACTCCATCATCACGTTCTCGATGACAAGGTCGATGCTGGAGACCATCTTCGACGCCACCTACGGATTCCACAAGTTCATAGAGGCAGACTGTATGTCCCTGACATCCATATATGCGAAGCGTGTATATGAGATACTCTGCAACCAGGATTCCGGCGCCGTCCTCAGAATGGAGGTCGGGCACTTCAAGGAGATGTTCTGCATAACGGACAAGTATCCACGGCTCACGGACCTCAGGAAGAGGGTTATCGTTCCCATGACCGATGAGATAAACGAGAAGACTGATCTTGTCATCGAATGTGACATAGAGACGGGGGCGGGCGATTCCGGACAGAGGATAATCGTCTTCAGGGTCCTGCGAAACAGCGCCCTCACCTCCGCCAGGGAGCTATCGAAGAAGTACATCATCTGGCCGGAGGAGCGGCTGATGAGTTTCCTGACGGGCGAGGTGAAGATGCGCAAGAGCGAGATCCGCCCGCACCAGGACCTGCTCTACAGGGCGTCAAGGGTTCCCGCCGTTATGGCGGAACTTCCGCACAAGTGGGAAAGGACCTGCAAGCGTATTCCTCAGGCGGGGCAGGACAGGGTGTCAAGGGAGACGGTCCGCAAGGAACGCATAGCGCATCTCATCGCGACAATACGCGGGCTTATGGACGACTACGGACTTTAGCGGACTTGTGCGGAGCCTGTCAGAATCTCGTGTAATCTGTCGTCGTTTCCAGACGGATGCGTATGGCATCTGATGTCCATTGGTGCTATATGGTCTTCTTTGATGTGATTTTCCGACGAAAGGAAGCAAAAGTCATCTGCCGTTGGACCGGAACTGTCATCTGAACCGGGCATAAAACCTCGTGTAATTTGTCTCATTTCGGAACTTGAACCTCGTGTAATTTGTCGTAAAACCTCGTGTAATTTGTCGTAACTTTTCAATAAACCGCGCTTGTAAAACAAAAATACACAATGCGTTGCAAAGACAGCGAAAAAGGTGATAGTATATAATAATTATACTAAATGATAAGTATATACTATTGTCTGAAAAAAAGCCGCCCTGACGGGCACTTGGAAGAAGAGGGAAAAGGGTCTGAAGACCGTCCCTTTTCCCGAAACCCGGAGAGTCTTCCGAATAAAAGAAAAATTGCGCAAAAAGAAAAGTACTTTACAATGCCAGAATCTTTGATGTCCAGTCTGCGAGCGGTAGCGGAATGTTGAGAACGACCCCGTCCCGTTTCAGATTGTTCATTGAGAATCTCAATGCGGTCGTGACTCCGAACCGACTGATGTAAAGCCCGAGGCTCTTGCCTCCAAGCCGTGTCCCGGACTTTACTTCGACGGGAATAATAGAGGTCCCGTTCTGCAGCAGGAAGTCCACCTCCGCGGTAGCGTCCGATGTCCAGTACCTCGGCATCACCTCAAACTGCGCGACAAGAGACTGCAACACCATATTCTCCGCCATTGCTCCCTTGAATTCCACATAAAGGGGGTTCTCCGTCCAAAGCACCTCGGCCGGAAGCTGTGCCATGCGCCTCAAAAGCCCTCCGTCACAAAGGTACACCTTGAATGCCGACAGGTCATCATAGGCACTCAGCGGCAAGCCAGGCTTTGAGGAGCAGAACACCCGATAGATCATTCCGGCGTGTTCCAACCAAAGAAGAGCATCCTCATATTCCCGCCTTCTGGCTCCTGTCTTCACTATCTTATATATGAATTTCCTGTTTTCCTTGGCCAGCTGGGACGGGATGGAACTCCAGATGGCTGAAATACGAGGGATGTCCTTCCCAGGAGCGTGCTTGGCGAAATCAAGCGCATAGGCGGTCAATATGGAATTTTGAATGCTCTCAATCTCCTTTACACCGCGTCTGTCCAGCATTGCAACCACGGCCGCAGGCATCCCTCCGCTTGTCAGATAGCGCCGGTACGACTCGGCAAGCCTGTTCATTACTATTTCCGGAAGAGGGGCTATCCCGGAGAGATTTTCGACATATTCGTACATTTGAGGATCGTCCGCATCGAGGAATTCCCTGAAAGTCACCGGATACATCCTCAAGAAATCCACTTTCCCGACGGGGAACGAATCTCCCTTTGACAATGCCACCCCCAATAGTGAACCGGCGGCGAGTATATGATACTGCGGAGCTTCCTCGCAGAAATATTTCAAAGAATTAAGCGCCTTGTTGCTCTGCTGTATCTCATCGAAGATGATCAATGTCCGTCCCGGCTCAATCGGGCAGTCCGAATAAAGCCGAAGTATGTCTATCAGCCTCTTCGGATCCTTGGTGTTTTCAAATTCACGGCATAATTCCTCCGAGGAGTCAAAGTTGAAATATGCCACATAGTCGAAGTTCTCCTCTCCGAATCTGCGCATAGCCCAGGTCTTGCCGATCTGACGGGCTCCGCGGATAATAAGAGGCTTGCGGTCCGGCCGTTGCTTCCACTGAAGCAGGTCTTTTATGATGTCGCGCTTAATTTCTGTACTCATTTGGCAAATCGCATATTTATCACATTATTCTAACGTGTTTTGTGCAAATATACACATTTTTCCAATATTGTCGCCAAAAGAAAAGTCTCCAGCGGACCTCGCGGCCGGCGGAGACATTAAAAACGGAAAGGCTGAACTTTCCTCTCAAAAGCAAGAACCTTCTGAAGCGGCGGGACCGGCTTAACTTTGCTGCCGGAAATCTCGCCTTGGGCCTTGAACGGCCCTCGAAGGGGAAGAATTTCCGGTTGCCCTGTTAGCCGGGGAAGGCGACGGCAACGGTTTGCCCGCAGAAAAATACGAGCCGGAGGTCTGGAGATTTTTCTTCGGGATGCGCAGCACCGTTGCAGGCAAAAGCAACCATTTCGTCAACTGCCGAAACATTCTATTTCGCAATAATCATAAAAACATTTTTTTGCGAAATATGAAATTGGGTCGTAACAAATTGTGGGTTGACCGGTACATACTGCGATAGCCCATGCACAATCATATCATCAGCATTATTCTCCCTTCAGACTTGACGAAGGTTTCCGGGTGTCGCATCACTACGGCATAGACCTGCGCGGAGGTCACCGGCTGCCCGTCCTTGCGGATATGCAGCCGCCTTCGGTTGATGATGTCGGCAATCTGTTCGGTGCGCAGACCGCAGTTGCGCTCCGCAAGGACATAGAGTATGGCTTCCTCGATTCTCATCAGTCGATGATGACGGCTGTCCCGGAGGCCGTGGCCATGAGCATGCCGTTGTCTGCTCCAAGTGTCTCGTAATCTATGTCAATGCCTACCACGGCGTTTGCTCCACGCTCCATCGCCCGCTGCGACATCTCAGCCAGAGCCTTTTCTCTGGCCTTGATGAGCTCGTTCTCGTATGAGCCTGAGCGCCCGCCGATGAAATTGCGGATGCTGGCCCCGAAGTCCTTGAGAAAGTTTACGCCAGCGATGACCTCTCCGCAGACGACTCCCTTGTATTCCTTGATGTTGTGACCTTCAATGGTCGGAGTAGTTGTAAGTATCATAATGATTTTTCTGAATATAATGCAATATTACCTTTTGTTGAGAACATTCCAGAACTCCTCCGGAAGTGTGACATTTCCAAGTGCTGACGCTTCCCTAAACAGCGGAGCTATTTCGCTGTCGCGCCACCCGGCAATGCCGCAGCCGATGCGTGTCACCAGAAATGTCAGTTCCGGGTGCGCCTTTGCGTATGCCGTGAAGTCATCCACGTGTCTTCGGATAATATCAATGCTTCTGTCCATTGTCGGAATTGCATAGCATTGACCGGTCATACCGACACCGACGCCCCATTCGGCGCCGAACTCTTCATAGGCGATGCGTGCGGCTCCGCCACCATGCATTCCTTCCTTGTTGCTGCCGAATACGAATACCTCACCATCTTTCAGCGAGGTTATGTACCTCGGCGTGATTCTCTTGCTGTCTGCCATAGTGTTATTGTTATTTGTCTGTTTTTCCTAAAATCAATTAACGGGCGATCATAATTCACTGTACTTTAATGTATGCCCCATTGTTAAAGTCAACTGCTTCAGGGACTTCATAAACATATCCGAGCTGATTTGACAAAAATTCCGTGTTGCCTATTTTGCCGCGAATGTTTGTATGAGAGTGCCCATATATCCAATATGCGATTTTGCTGTCAGCTATCCATTGTCCATGCTCTGAAGAGAATGCATCATTCAGTTTACTGCCTTTGAACCTGTCCGACACCAATATCTGAGATGGAAGATGGTGAGATACAACGATTATGTTGTCATTGGCATGCAAAGACACTGCATTTCGGATATAATCCAGCGAACATCGATGTACATCATTGAATATTGCAAAGTCGAGACGGTTTCCACCATATCTGATCCTGTGAAAATCCGTTATTCCGCTCTCTATCAAAAGTGCATTCTCTACCTTTATATTGCTCCATAGTGTGCTCAAAATAATACTTGTGTGTCCTATCTTTACTACAGTATTGTTCAGGTATCTGACGCTACTGCGAAGTTCATAGTTCCATGCCGAGAGTGTATACTTAAGATCAAATCCTCCATAATACTCATGGTTTCCAGGAACAATGAGCGTCTGTTCATAATTGTCTGCACACCAACTCCAAAATGGATTATTCGTACAGTCCGTCCCCAAATAGGCAATATCTCCGGCTAGAACGAGTATGTCTCCCGAGACGTTCAATGGATTATTTTTTATCCATCTGCTATTCCTTGGCAGTTCAAGGTGCAGATCAGACGCATACTGAATCTTCATATTATTCAACTATAAAACTTTCATCAAGCACATTAAGGTATTCATCGAGGAGCAATTCATTTTGCAGTTTCAAACTATCACAAAGAGACTTGCGGACTCCGTCGTCTGTATTCACGGTCTCAATGAATCTAGTAATTGCATCCTTGATATTTTGAGGAATTATAAACTCATCGCCAACAGTAAGGCTGGCAGCTGCCATAACCACATCACGGCGATGTTTCTTGAGGTCATCATCATTGACATGCATCCCACTCTTCTTGTCTTCTCTCAAATTAAGATATGCCAAGACTTTAAGGCAGATTAACGAATCCACAGACGCATATCTAAGGCCATTCCTTTCCTCTGTATGGCTTATGAGATAACTATAATAGTCCGGTTCCAATATAATTGCCGAAAGATATGAGGCATCGTCCAGCATTATCGCCTCTATGTGGTGCTCTTCCGGATTACTCAAACCGCTTACAGGTTTGGACAACAGTTCAATCTGTGCCGGATATTCTGGTAAACTGTCATAAAAACTATACAACACATATTTCTTCCGCCCGTCGGTGTCCTTTCTTGTGGCACATTTATAGTTCCCGGCTTTAACAAAAGACCAAAAAGCATCAATGAAGTCGTTGTCCAAGTTTTCAAGGACAAGAACCATATCTATGTCTTTCGTCTTGCGTGGGGTGTATCTCCCTTCAGACAATGTTGCACGGCAGGCTGCACCTCCGATTATAATAAACGAATCCTTATACTTTGAAAAGGTCTTCTCAAATATGCCAATCCCATCAACAATCACTTTTTCTTCCATACCTCATCAAGAATTATTTTGTTTTCTTTATCGACTCTAGGATCAGGATCACCTTCCAGACTAAGGAATAGAGATAGCCTGTCAACAACGTCAGACCCCGTGTCCATTTCAGGATAACGCCAGATTTCTATTTTCACATTCCCGTCAAAGTCATTCAATCCCTTGAAATCAGTAGACTCGAATCTCCCTGAATAAACAGCTATTGTGGGAGTTTCATCCGGAGAAATCATAGTGTATGACGCCAATGCGCTGACCCCGGAATACTGGAATCCTATGGAAGGAACGGCATCGCAATATTTGACTTCCTTGACTGGAGTCGTCATATACGGCTTCGCCTTCTCCCACAACTCACGACCGCCAGCGACGAAGCTTATCCTTTTGCTCCGATCAGAGTCTTTTCTGCATTCGCACAAGCCGAGAGCTTCAATGTTCTCAACCGCCTTGGCAATGCTGACATAGGAATACCCACAAATTTGCGAGGCCATTTCAGAGACAGAGAGCCCGTCAAGACTCATTTTCTGAAGATGATACAGCAAAAGGAACTGTGCTGACGCTGACAGCTTGGAAGGATTCTTTGCCTTTTCCTTCCTGGAGTGCAGAATCACGTTGGGCAGAAAAACCTCTCCGCGCCCAGTGATGAAGAATACGCTTTTCTCAATGTATCGCTGCCTCTCATAAAACTTCAGATTGGAAAAATAATATACAATCGGTACAGAGAGAACAGAAGCCAATCTGTCGGATATCCTTGAACAGTTTGCCGGCGTTTCATTGACACCCAATTTCGACACAAGAAGCACGAATGCAGTCCCCGCAAATTCTGCCCTATAGAAAGAGAACCTTACGATGTCATCAGCAATGGCGCCCTTCAGTTCTTTCTTGGGAATCTCTGACAAAGGGATAACAAATCCGGCTATCGATATGCTATTAATTTTGTTTTGCACTATTATAATATATTTATATAATAATGCAAAAATAGCGTATAATTACGAATGTTACAACAGTTAGAATAAAAATATCCAGCCTGTTGTTATGATTGACTCAGAGCATTAAGAAGATCCCTATTCTTCACTCTCGACCACGTCGAAGGCCTTGCAGAACCGTCCCTTAAGTCCCAGACCTCCGTCATTGATCAGGCTCATCGCTGTGGCGATTGCGTCCGCCTCACTCACGCCGGTGACCCTCAAGGCCGTCTTCTCTCCGTAGTCCGTAATCACGTTTACCGTGTAGCGGTGAACCATGTCCATCCTGTCGTTCTTCAGGGCCTCATCGCACTGGCTTGTTGTCCAAACGATCTTGCTCAGGGATGCAGGACGGACATCCTTCAGCGTCTTTACCTTCACCCTGGCGTCAGTCCCGTCCGGATTGACCTTCCGGAACCGCAGACATCCGCAGGAACACTCCTAAAGAGGCGGCCGGCGGGGAATACTGTCACCGCCCATGCTCGCACTTTTACGATACTGATAGAGGAACTCCACCTCCGTCATTTCGCCGGTTCCATAGATGATATCCCACACCGCCTCGCCGCAGACAGGACATTTGCCCGGCTTGCGAAGCACGTTTACTATTCTTGAATGAAGTGCCATATTTTTACTTCATATTTCGTCTGTTCTGGTTCACGAACTTGATCTCCCTGTAGTCGCAGCCATACGCTTTGTTGGAGCAGACATAGACATAATATGGATTGCCGTTCACCGCCTTGCCTTTCTCCAGCAGAATCCGTCTTCAGCAATGTACTCCTTGTTCAGGATTATTTATACAAATCACACAAAATAAAAAACTATGGATATTTATCCAAGATCGAGTAGTCATTCACCTTTATTAAAGACCAGCATGGAGGTTCTTTAGAGGAACTCTTATTTCGATATCAGTTCAACTTTTAGCCCAAGACTAAGTTTATTAGAGATTTCTGAGATCTGCGAGAACTTGGTGCCGGTATCAGAGCAGGTGTTGCAGAGCCATCCATCGCCTACGGGTTTACACGGTTTCTGGTAGCGAGGCGAAGGGTTCTTAAGGATAAGGTTTGCTCCGCAACAAATGATCCCGAGTTCGCGCACACGGTCGGCACCAGCAAATCTCACAACCTCTACCAATACTTCAAGGACTTTTGACGGCTGGGAGACATGGCCATCAGGAAAGGTAACACGAATCTTGGCACGTGTGCCCTCGGGCATTTCCACGTGAGGAACAACCGTTATTTCTGAACCATCCATCGGGACAAGACTGATCTTTAAATCTTGTTCTAATTCGTCTGAAATGAGTTGAAGGTCGGTATACTTCGTGTTGGTGGAACTGTTCGTCATGACGTACCAGCCGTCTCCAATAGGCTTCTGATATTGTGCATACTTTGCATTGAGTTCTTTTGAAACTACTCCTACGCCTGCGTGTGATAGTTCCACCAGGGCAACGAGTTCAGGGTCCATTTTCTTGATAGCCTTGGCGTAAGATTCACTAACGTTTTTATCCTGATAGACTGTCCCATCCGGGAATTCTATGCGGAGAATATGTGTCTTGCTGCGCTTTGACGGCTCAAGAGTTACCATTGACGTTGCAGGTTTTGCTGTAGCGGCAGGTTCGTCGTGGACATAGGGATCTGCCCAATTGATGGCGTTCATGAGGTTGCCCCAATCGGCAAGCGTCATATTCGGGAACCTGTCGCCATAGAAGGAAGCAATGACATTGAAAGCTGCCACTCTCTTAGGGTATTCTGTATCAAGCAAAGGGCGCAACTGGTCTATGAGTTCCGGATTTGCGATGCGAGTCAGTTTGTCATTGGTATCAGTGAATTCAATTTCCCAGTCATGGACGATGGGTTCTGGCTCCGCCTGTGTTTCATAAGGCACAGGTTCTACTTCCTCTTTCAGAAGGTGCTCTTCTTTATTTCTGGCATAGGCCTGAGTCTCCCGCAAGAAGACGATGTATTGCTTCATAGCTGCGGAATAATCACGATGCTTATGCTCATTTAGATCCTTAATGTCAGGAGTGTCGAAGAATCGGTTGGCCGCCTGCTCATAATCCTTGTAGCTTTCGCAAGATTCGAAGAGATCGCTGTGTAACTGAATTATCTTTGCATTCAGAAGAAATCTGATTGCTCGAACATAGCGTTTGACCGTTGACTGAAGATAATCCTTCGGTGCCATATATTCTTCGAATTTCACTAGAGCCTCTTCGGAGCAGAAGTAATTGAAAAGGTCGGTCACATGGGCCTCAGCTGTCGGCCCATCTTTCGCAGCTACATGCGTTTCAACATCTTCAATGTCTTCAACTTCAAGAGCGAGGGGCACATTCTCTACGTAGGTTATCTCTGGAGAAACATTGGCGAGGAAGTCAATGTATGAATTGAGTGATGCAGAAATGAGGTTATGCCACTTCTCATTCTTTTCTTTCACCTCATCCAGTTCGACAAATTGGCCGACAGCGACATGGTACTCAATCAAAGTGTCGTGCGCGTAGAAGAGTTTCCTGTTTCTGGTGATTGTGCCATCTGAAATAAGGTTTTTCACGACACGGCAGTAGTTCCCAATCGTGACCTGCGACATGCCATCATCGGCTAAATGGCGTGCAAATAGAGCTACGTTTCCTGCATCCGTAAACCTGCGGAAAGCCTCATTAGCTTCGGGCCGCCTCTTTGACCCCATAGCCACATAGTCACCTTCTGCAAGGAAGTAGCTGTCAACGTTGATGAAGAACATCCTAATCAACTCCCTTGGGAAAACGACCACTTCTCCTTCGTTGCTCAGTTCCATCCGTTTAAAAGTCATTTCCTGATGGGCTTGCTGCTGCAGGGAGTAGCGGGAATAGAATGACACATTACCGGTGCTGTTCAATCGCTGCTTTACCCAGACGGGGTTCCATGTAGCATACACATCGTTCTCGCCATCGTATCCGAGCAAGATAAAGTCGGCATCAGATTCCTTGATAGGGTTGAAATCATCACGTTGCGGCAGTTGAGCACGCCATACGTCAGGATTCTCAAAATGGGCGGAGGTCAGGTTCTTGATATAGATCCAGTACTCCGTTCCATCCAGAAGGATACGAAAAGGATTAAGTCCCTCGATAAAACGGTAATCTGCGCCTTTAAGGGCTGTAAGGAAACGGACTTGCAGTTCCTGTCTGTCAATCTTCTGTACCATAGGCTATATCAGGCTTCTGAAAAGAGGACTTGAATTCATGTCGAAAGGTGATTCTTCTTTGCGAACATCCATTAGCCCTGTCAAATTACTGGAAAAACGGACTTCGGACACCAGAGGAGGAACAATTTCCTTTGGGATGCTGGGAACTTCGTGATAATCGTAGAATTCCAAGAAATCTGTGGCAGTTGTATAGTCGTAGTAGATGCTTTCCAATTTAGCTATGTCGTTGCCGATAGTCTCTGCAATGATAGTGAAGAGTCGCAATTGGCAGTCAACAGCATTAACCCTTTCCCTGATTTTGTTATATAGTCCTTTGACGGAAATACCCTCCGCAGCAGGGCCGGATTCACGGACAACAGTCGATGCAATTAGTAAATTGGAATTTTGGGAAGGATTCAACTGATCAAGGGCGAACTTATGAATGCGTTCCTCAGAAGAGGTGCTTTTTACTTCAATTTTGTCTTTACCCATCGTGAAATCATATTTTGCCGATGGAGAGGAGTGCCAGGCATTGACGAGGGTCTCTGGTTGGGTGCTTTGCTCAATTACAAGCAATTCGGCCCAAAGTCCTTGAATTTTTTTCTTGGGAGGGCTTGATAGGGCATCAAAAATAGCGATCAGGTTCTCAACTTCTACGGAGAGTTCACGGTTTGATGGTATCGGCTGCAATTTATGTAGCATCATAGTAAATATCTCCACGAAATAAGACTGGAGCGGTGAGTCGAGTGAGCGAAGAGTAATGATAGAGAAAGTGTCCTCCTGTTCATTTCCGTCATCGTCAATCAACTTGCATGATACATTATACTCAACGGATAGAATCTCCCGGATGATATTCTGAACGAATGATACAGATGAGTTGGTCCGCACAAAGAACATCGGGAAGCCCTCTTGTGTAACGCCCAGTTTGTGTGGCAAGTCCTCTATGGCAATCACCGTAAACCAGCCATCTTCATTGGCCTGATTGCGAAGCGATTGAAAGCGTGAAAATAGTGTATTAACCTGTGGCATAGTTGATTATTATTTATTCTTCATCTTCCTCGTCATCCGTATCGTCAATATTGTACTGTTCGTTGGAAGTGTATGTGACGGCGAGTTCTTTCGGAACGTAAATTGCCATTGTATATGCCTCCTTCGGATAGTCCAGTTCAGCGCCTTTCAATCGGATGTGGTAGAGATGGAATGTCAATGTGTTGGATGGGCCAACTATCTTGGCATCACCAGGATAGTTGGTGGAATCCCCGGCGGAACTGGGGCCAGCAAATATCGCTGTATTAGCCGCAAGTCGTCTTTCGGCAGCGTCAAAGCTACGCTCAATGGCAGGAGCATTGAAAGCCATCTGGTAGAAATATATATACTCTATCTTGTCTTCACCGGTAGTACCAGCCAGATAACGCAAATAACGTATAGTATCCGCCTTGCGCTGAGCATCTGGCCAATTCTTGAAGTTGAAATCGCTGAGGAATTGGATGGCTTCGTCTATGTTTAGCTTGAGCCAGCGGTGGGTACGGTAAATCGTAGTGTCCGGACGGATGGTCCAGTCATTCTCATGCCTGGCAAGGAAGTCAGAAACGAGTTGATCGTTATTTTGAATCGTTGATTTGCTGGAGAATGCCTGGAGTGCATTCATGCCTGACATTCGTGTATTAACCACCCAAATCGGGAGAACATTCGCTCGGGTAGGACGCAATGACGGTGATAGAAGGATCTTGCGTTCAGCGGCTTCCAAAGAATCACAGGAAGCAAGTGTGGAGCGAAGTTCCTCTTCATGATTTACGTAGCTGAGGTAATTCGTAATTGATGCGGCTGGCAGGAAGACACGGCAAGACTTGATGTAGTCCATCTTGTAGCCGAAGAATCGACAACGCTGCTGGATGGTGTCGGCATTGGTGGCTCCCTTTGTGTACCTGGGCATATAAGTGGTCGCCAGTTTTTCTATAGTGAAACCACGATTGAGCATTTCTGCACCAACCAAAATGTGCATTTTGTAGTCATCCCATTGAATCTCGGTCTGAGCTTCTGCGTCTGTATTAACCAGATAGACTTTTTTTGATTTCAGGACCTCGTAAATGAGTGGTTTGATGACTTCAAACGAAGGGCGCTCATCGATGTCATAGAATTCCAAGGCATCAGGGTAAAGGTGCTCAAATCTCTTCAGAAGCTGGTATTTGTCGTAATTGTCATCCGGCTTGCCCATCAAGCGCCGCCAAGTCTTCAGTTCGTTGTCTATCCACTGCCAGAAGGTCTTGTTCCAGTCAATCGTATTGTCAGGGTGGACCATCATGGAGAGGTAGTTGATGCCATCTACTTTCAGATACTTGACGACGATGGCTACGGCCAATGTGTGAAGCATTAGGGCGTCTTTCAGCGACTGCGGCATTTCCGTGAGCGGATTGTATTTCTTGTGGAATACTTCGTCTGCCGGTATCTCACGAATAAGCTCGCCATTGAACAAGTCGTGGTTTTCTCCCTGGCCGAAGAATAATTTACCACCGACGTATCCTTCACCCGGAGTCAAGAGTGTATGGCTCTTCGGGGAAAGGAGGTCTTGCATACTGATCAGTATATTCGCCTGTGGAGTGGCAGTGTACTGGATATATGTATTACCAGGCAGGTCGGCACGCAATTTCAAGATAGCATCATATGTGCGGGATTTTGAATCTTCTTCGTACTTGCTGTTCCGACGTCCATAACTGTTGAGCGATGCTTGGTCGGCCTCATCGTCAATGATTATTACCGTCTCGTTGACCATAAGTTCCTTGAATTCGGAATTGTTGACTATCTGACGAACTTTAAGGATGTGATCGTAGTGTTTCAGTATCGGGATAAGAACAATCGGTTTTTCAATAGATTCCAGATTTCCGATGATGTCATCCACGTCGGCCAGTGTAGGATTCGCATGTATCTTGTAGAAGTCGTTATTCGCACCGTTTTTGCCGATGAGGTCTTTGCGAAGACGCTTTGATGTCTGATCGAGCAGGTTATTCTTAGTGCCCGCCAGGTAGATAATAACGCGATAGCCATTATCTTTTGCAAGGGCCGTCACACCGGTGAATGACATGGTTTTGCCACTCTGGACATAGCCGACAGCAAGGTGTGTCGTCTCGTTTTTGTCTACAGCATCGTGTGGATTGCAATGCGCAAGGACATCGCAAGTTTCCTCACGGAAGGTCGCAATGGCCTCGGTCGAGAGGCCTTTGGGATTGCTTTCGGAACGGCGGATATATCGAATGAATTTATCGAAGAATTCACCGCAGGTCACTTCCTGCAGGACATGATTCTTGGAATTATCCACCTTCGCGCCTTTATTGACGATGATTTGCTCCATCTTAAACCTTGGTCTTCTTGATGTATTCGTTGAAAAAGTCCATCATTGCGATGGCTGTTTTGTTATTCACGGCATCGGTTGTGTATTTCGCCACGACAAGGGTTTTCAGCAGGGCGATAACCGGGTCAGTCGGCTCTCCGAAAACTTTAAAGAAGTCGTGCTTGACATTGATGTTACAGACAATCGCTTCGGGGTCTTCCATCGAGACTCCCAGCCAGCAAAGATCTGAGCCTTCATCGATGAATTTAACAATCATATGGTGACGTTTACCGTTGATGTCGTAGAAGTCCGGCTGCTTGAACTCGTTGATGATGTTTTTATCGGGAACGGGTTCAGGAATAACCGGCTGTATCTCAGCAACCTTGGTTTTCTCCTCAATAGGCTTTGTATCTATGGAAACCGGTGTGCGCTTTGTCTTGGGCGCCTCATCGTGGCGGGAAACAATCTTTTTGACCAAGCGTGCAGTGTTGTCTGTACGATAGTTGTCCGCCTGGGCAAGAATATCGAAGTCTTTTTCACGGAGTTCGTCACGGAGTGCTTCCATGAGCATTTCCAGGTTCTCTTTGTCCTGAATGTCATTCTTGTTGAATGAAACCGCAAAGCCTTCAAGTTCAAGTTCGCCGAAGATACGCTTGTACCGGAAAGTACCAGAAGAGGAGCCAAAGATGCTCTTAGGGAAGTATCGGCCGTCCTCTTCGGCACCTATGATGACACGGCCACGGCGGGAGAGCACAAGGCCGTTCTGAGTGCTCTTGAGTTCTTTGAGGATGCCGATAAAACCCTTAGCCTTGTAAGGGCCAAACTGAAAGTCAATGTCTTTCTTCCACAGTTTTGAAGGTCCTTCTATATCTTTGTAGTAGGGTGCGTTCAAAATGGCGTACTCCGTGAATTCAAGCGGCTCATTGTTGACGTAGAAATCCATTTCCTGATTACGGAGTGAGTTCCTATAGATGCTGGCCAACTCAGTTTTAATTTTTTGGAGACTCTTTTCGGTAGGAACATTCTTAGTCGGAGCGGTAATCTCAATCTTGGTAAAGTGTTCGTCCTGCTGAGCGGTCTCGCTCTTGACATTGACTTCCTCAAGATTGTTTTTGGTAACAACATTTTGGTCAAACCGGACGATGCGGGAGATGCCCTCACCAAGCGCCTTTGTATGTACAGTCCATTTGTTGCCAAGCCAGCAGGCGGCTGTTTTAAGGCCCATACCAAATTCATTCAAGCCGGTATTGTCTTCGGGAGCGTTTGCCGGTTCAAAAGCGTTCACAAAGCGGTTGGCGGCGATACCTCCTGCATTGTCTTCAATAATGAAATGCGTTGCCTTGCGCTGTGACATTTTCGTCTCGGTTTCGTCCCAGAGGATACGGATTATGACGCGGAGTTTATAATTGGGATCTAATGCCAGCAGTTCCTTTCGGTTATCCCGGAAGGACTGCAGGGCATTGTCAACGAACTCGGCGAGGACGTGAGGAACCGTGTTGGGAAGGTCCTCGAAGCGTCCATACATCTGGGAACCTATCCTTACGCTTACTTTGTCTATGATAACATCGCTCATCTTACTTGATTAGGTTTTTAGCGATTCTGTAAACTACATCCACGTTCACGGCATTACCGAGTGCTTCATAGACCCGTGACTGAGTGAGTTGGAAATCACCCTCACCAAATTTGAGGTCTTGCATACACTGTAGAGCCGCAGCTTCGCGCATCGTCATATAGCGGCCTTTGGCAGGTTCACCCTCGGCCAATGATTCCGGAGGAAGGGTAATCCAAGGACAAATCGGGACCTGTGTGCCAACAAGATTCAGAGCAGGGGCGAAATTCGGCAGTTTGACACGGATACCGGAAGCGCGGAACTGGATGATTTTGTCATCCATTGTCGTGGTTGCCTGAGGCCCGCAATTCCATTCCAGTTTAAGGTGGCTATTCTCAAAGCGCTGAACTTTTCGTAGCCAGACGTCGAGCCATTCTTTATTCCGCTCATAAAATGCGCGGTTTTCCTGAATATAGCGAATCTTCCACTTAGGGAACTCTTTTGAAGTCGCTGTCCGTGCGTACACTGGCAACTGAGCAAGGCAGTCTTCGAGATTCCACCCCTCTATTCTGCGCCCCAACTTGCCGTGCTTACCAAGCAGGTTGTCTGCGGTATTGAAAGCCGGGGCGGGCGATATGGGATAGTCTGCCCCGAATTCCATTGCCCATATAGGGAAACGTGGTATCTTACCCTCGTGCTCCTGTGTAAGGTCAAGAAACTCTTGCCAGACTTCCAACTGATACCGAGTATCCATTTTTAGGTGCATATACTGTGTGCTTGATTCATCGAGCACGGTCTTAATGTGGGTTTTCTTCTTTAATGGCTTAGGATATTTAAAATCACAAAGGCCTCCTTGACGACGGTCAGCCGCAACAATATACACTCTTCGGCGGTGCTGAGGAATTCCGAATTGATGCGGCGAAAGTATCTCCGGTGTCGGCACATCGTATTCCAATTTGTCCAATTCCCTAAGAATAACACGCATTGTATCACCGCCATCGTGTCCATTTAAATTGGACACGTTTTCAAGAAGAACATATTTGGGGCGGTGGTATTCAATGATTTTGCATATTGTAAAGAAGAAGTTACCACGCTCCTTTTTATCCTTGAAACCTTCACGTTTACCGGCTTGACTGAACGGCTGGCAAGGAAATCCAGCGCATAGTATATCGTGAGCCGGAATATCTTTCGGCTCATAAGAGAGAATATCGCCGTGAATGACACCACCACCAAAGTTGATTTCATACAACTTTTGGAGATCGTCTTTCAACTCACTGGCAAATACGCACTCGTGTCCCAATTTATGGAGCGCAAGATGGAATCCACCAAGGCCGGCGAATAGGTCTATGAATTTCAATCCCATAGGATTCTTTTGCTTTCTGTCTATCTCTGGACACTTTGAAACACAAAGTTAGTAACTTTTACGGATTTCTTGATAAGAACTGGTAGTTATAATTTGAAAATTAAGCCATTATCGAAAGAATGTGTACACAAATACTATTGTATCCCAGGTGAAATAATCCAACTCTTCTCTTAAAATGTATTCTTTTTATATTATTTGCGTATTATATTTATTATCTTTGTCGCAAATTTCAAAAGCACGAAGAAAATATGGCAATCAGAAGAAGCATTCTAATAATTGCCCTCACTCCAATTCTCTGGGCCGTGGCGAACGTCGAGGCGTCAGCCCAGAGGACCGCCGAAGGAAGCATGTTCATAGGCGCGTCCCAAATGGTGTCCGCCTATGCGGTGCCTTCGGGAGGGCTGGAGCTTGGGGCCGGCGGCTATCTACGTTCATCCATGTGGAAGGCCGGGGTGAGGGCCGTGGACTGGAACCACAAGGTGTCGGCCGACACCGGGGTGGAACACGATGACCTGTTCGACCACATAGCGTGGTCGCTCTACGGGGGATGGCGCTACCGCCTCATGGGGACCTACAACCGGATGTTCAGCCTTTACCTCGGCGGGGACATCTTCCTGGGCCTGAACCAGTACGAGGCGTTTCGGAAGCTCCCTGACGAGCTGGCCACCGGCATCGCCAGGTGCGGGTTCATCTACGGCGTCCAGCCGGAGCTGGAGCTGGAGGTGTTCCCGGGCCGTCGCGTGGCTCTCATTCTCGGAGTACAACTTCCGGTCACGCTCGGCTCATCACTCAAGACAGACATCTGGAACATCACGGGCTCTGTAGGGGCCCGCATCAACCTCGTGACGAAATGAAAACTAAACTGATCCTCGCCGCGGCGGCGACAGCCGTCTCGGCCACGCTGTCATGCAGCAAGTTCAACCGGCCGGAGCCGATAAACGACATGGGCTTCGAAATAGGCTCGTCCGTCGTCTTCAATTCGGACTACCTGTGCAACACCCTCTCATTGGGACTGAAGAGCGGGACCGAGGGCGACTACACTCTCGACTATGTGATTGACACTGACCACACGCAGAAACTCTCCGACCTCAGGGGCGGCTCGGTGGATTCCGGAGACAAGGTGGACCTGAGCCTCAGGAACCCTGTCGTATATCTGCTTCCGAAGCTCCCGGGCGAGGCGCACAAGCTATATATGGAGATCAGCCGCGATGGGGTGACAAGACGGGACACGGTCGTCTTCCGGACGGAGAACGCCGTGGCCGTGAGGATGGACACCTCGGAGGAACTGGACTTCTCCAGAGTCATACTCACCAACCGCATGGGAGCGGCGCAGACCGCCTACGAGGCGTCATTCTTCCTTGACGGCGAGTCCCTGTCCGGCATTAAGTACCTGGGCAACGAGTTCGGCGGCGCGATGGAGCTGGACTTCGCCAGGAGCGAGTCCTACACCTTCGAGCTCCCGTACATCCTCGCCGGTGAGCACACGCTGAGGGTTGACATAAGGTCGGAATCCGGAAGCGAGTCCACCGCCGTCAAGTTCTCGGAGCCGGAGAGGAAGCCTGTGACGCTAGTGATGGCGTACAACGACATAACGGGGCAGCTGACGCTGCGCTCCGACCACAACCCTCTGCCGACCGAGTTCGAGATAACAATCGACATGACGGTCACCGGGCACATCACCTACAGGCATGAGCTGTTCTTCGGCGTGGCGGATCCCAGGACCGAGCACTTCACCGAATCCGGCCAGTCGAAAATCCGCGTCGCACCGGGATCATCCGTGGCGTCAATGGACGGGGGCGCGCTGAAAGGTCTTATGGACAGGATATACTCCGTCACGAGGACGGACGCTTCAAACGCCATCGGCAACGGCAACAAGAGGTCGCTTCACTGCGACATAGGCACGGTGACACTCAAGTTCACCATCGCATCGCTTGGCGCCACCGCGGGAAAGACTTCCGTCCAGATACTTCCGTCTTACTCCGGCGCGTTCCCTATACGATACCTCTACAAATCGGTGACATGGAGCCATTCCGCCAACCAGACACAGACAATAATCCCGACCTACACCGTGAACGGGAAATCGCCCTCGCTTATACATACCCTCTGACAATGAAGAAGTTCATCCTATCTCTCATCATTTCAGTTCTGGCCGTCACGTTTGCGAGCCCGTGCCGGGCGCAGCAGTGGGCCGTGGGCACCAACGGCGCGGACTGGCTGCTGTTCGGGACAGTCAACGCCAGCGGCAGTGTCGCCGTTGCCAGGCACATCACGGTGAACGCCGAAGCCAGATACAACCCGTGGACATTCAACAAGGGTGACGCAAGCACGCAGCTCCAGATGCGCCAGCAGACGTACGACATCGGGATACGCTGGTGGCCGTGGTATGTCTATTCGGGATGGTGGACAGGATTCGCGGGACAATATCAGGAATATAACCGCGGAGGACTCTTCTCCAGAAGGACAGAAGAGGGCGACGCTTTCGGCCTCGCCGTCTCCGGCGGTTACACAATGATGCTCCACGAGCATCTCAATATGGAGTTCGGCGCGTCGTTCTGGGGCGGATACACGCTCTACACGGCATACGCCTGCCCGAAGTGCGGACGTGTAACAGGCTCCGGCGGGAAGTGGTTCTTCCTGCCGTCAAGTGTAATCGCATCCTTGATATGGGTATTCTGAATTACATAGGACACGGTTCAATGACACTTGGTCTGATTGCCGTCCTTGCCACGGGCTGCGGCACCCCGCAGCGTGTCCGCGACCTCAGGCAGCGGGAGGTCTCGGCCTCGCTGCGCCTGCCGGAACGTCAGACATCCACTCCTGAGTACAACCTTGGAAAGACGCGCAGGGACACGCTCAAGGTGACCGACGACAACGGGAAGGAGCTTTTCATAATGAAGGCAATAAAGGATGTGGACGGCGAGATGGTGGCCAGCGATGTCATCGACGCCGCATTCGTGACAGCGCGTTTCCGAAACGTGGCCGAGCGGCACGGCAAGGTGGACCTGGAGTTCCAGATAGTGGTGCCGCAGGCGCTGATGGACAGCCGCTGGCAGCTGAGGCTCCATCCCGACATGTTCATCCTCGGCGACAGCGTCAGGCTTGACGGTATCGTCGTCACCGGCAGGGACTACCGGAAGGCACAGCTGAAGGGCTACCAGCAGTACGAGAGGTTCCTCTCCACAATCGTGAGCGACTCCACGAGATTCGTGGACATCAGGCAGCTTGAGATATTCCTGAGGCGGAACATTCCGGCCCTGTACGCGATGCGCACAGACTCCACGGAGGTCTCTGACGAGCGGTTCGCCTCGGTTTTCGGCGCCACGGAACGCGAGGCGGTGGAGCACTACACCAACAGGGTGGCCGTGTACCTTAACGAGAGGCGCAAGGCGCGCCGTGGAAAGATGTACAGGCGCTATATAAAGGCTCCGATTGTCACGGAGGGACTCAGGCTTGACACTGTGATGAGAGCAGTCAACGGCGACTTCATTTACAACTATGTGCAGACGGTGGCCACAAGACCGCAGCTGCGCAGGGTGGACATCGTCCTGTCGGGAGGCATATGGGAGAGCGACAGGCGGATCTACGACATCCCGCGCGGCGAGCCTCTGACCTTCTACATCAGCTCGATATCTACGCTTGCGGATCCTACAGAACGCTATCTCCAGAAGGTCATAGAGAGGAGGGCCGACGCGAGCACGGCCTGCTATGTGGAGTTCCGGTCAGGGAGGAGCGATGTGGATCCGTCACTCGGAAACAACGCCGAAGAGACGGGGCGCATACGTGAGACCCTCGCGTCGCTCCTCAGTAACAGGGACTACGACCTCGACTCCATCGTGGTCACCGCCAGCTGCTCGCCGGAAGGCTCCGTGAGATATAACGGGACTCTCTCACAAAGACGATCCGAGGGGGTCTCCGCCTACTTCAAGGCCTGGATGAAGGCTTTCACAGACTCCCTGAAGGTGGAAAGGGGCATAGTCATGGACATGGACGGCAATGTCAGCGTCCCGACGGACGGTGACGGCCGGGAAATAGCGTTCGTTCCAAGAAACGTTCCGGAGAACTGGGACGGCCTTGACGCGCTTGTGCGCAAGGACACCGTAATGAGCGAGGAGCAGAAGGACTCATACTTCAGCATCAGACGGATTCCGGATGCCGACACCCGTGAAAAGACGCTGGCCGGAGAACCGTACTACCGCATGATGCGTGAGGTGATGTACCCTTACCTCAGGACCGTGAGGTTCGACTTCCATCTGCACCGCAAGGGCATGGTCAAGGACACGGTGCATACCACAGAGCTGGACACGGCCTACATGCGCGGGGTCCAGGCCATCCGTGACAGGGACTACAGGACGGCACTCACCCTGCTGCGCCCGTACAAGGACTACAACACGGCCGTGGCGTATTGCCTTCTGGACTACAACGCCAGCGCGATGGAGATACTCACCCCGATGGAGAGGACGGCACGGGTGGACTACCTGCTGGCCATACTATTCTCCCGCCGTGGTGATGACGGACAGGCTGTAAGGCATTACCTTGACGCCTGCCGAAAGGACCCGTCATACAGGCACAGGGGCAATCTGGACCCGGAGATATCGGCGCTGATAAAGGCATACGGCCTTAACAAGGAGGAGGAAGATTATGGCTTCTGACGGACAGTCCGCACGCAGGAAGAACACACGGTTCTTCTTCAGGATGCTCTGCATTCTCCTATCTGAAGCAGCCGCAGGAGGCGTGCTGCTTTTGATAGCCCTGAAGACAGGATCCCTGTTTCTGGGATTCCTAGCATACCTCCTTTGGGCCTTCGGGGTTCTGGCAGCCGTGATCATGGCGCTGGGGATTATCCTTCACCTTCAGAACCGCAGGACTATCCGGAGGATGATGAAAGACGACAGGTACAACAACATATTCAACTCTTTAACAAACAATCAAAACAACAAGAAGCAATGAAAAAGACAGTTTCATTCATCCTTGCGGGCCTGACGATCGCGTTCGCGGCCTGCAGCAAGCAGCAGACCGCGCCAGACGAGGCGGCGACCTGCGGCACGATAAGCGTGAGCGTCGCCCCGCAGGACGGAATCCAGACAAAGGCCGTCACAGCCTACACCACCGCGCAGACCTACGAGACGCAGGTGAACAGCGTCCAGGTGTTCGTGTTCGGCGCCGACGGAAAGATCAACTTCTACAAGAACCTCGGGACGCAGCTCTCAGGTTCAGTGTCCACCACGTCAGGGACGAAGACCGTGTACGCCGTGGTGAACGGCCCGGACCTGTCCGGCGTGGCGACGATATCCGCCCTGGAGGCCACAGCGATTGACCTGTCGGCGAACAGCACGACGGCCTCAAAGGGCTTCGTGATGGCTGGCAAGGGCTCCTGCACGGTCTCCGCGGGAACGGTGAGCTGCGCAGTGGCGGTCAGCAGGCTGGCGGCCAGGGTCGCCCTCAGGAGCGTCATCAACAAGCTCCCCGAATCCTACGGCTCGCTGAAGGTAGAGCGGGTTTTCCTCTCCAACGTCGCCGGGAACCAGAACCTCGGAGGGTCGGCGACCGTAAGCACCTGGTACAACAAGGAGGGAAGAAAGGATGAAAGCCCGCTCGTGCAGAGCCACATCATCGACGGGAGCGCCTACACCGCGTCCTGCCCGGAACTGACCTTCAGGGCCGTCGGGAGCACGGTCGCCAACGGCGGCACGCTTGAGCCGTCCACCCCGTTCCTCTTCTACGGCTACGCCAATTCCAGCACTGCGGCGCCGAGGGGATTCAGCGCATCGTTCTCCCCGCAGAGGAGCGTGCTTGTGGTGGCCGCCACCATCGACGGCAGGCTCTACTACTATCCTGTCGTCCTTGACAACGCCACCATAGAACGCAACACCACGTACACGGTGGGGCTCACCGTAACGAGCCTCGGCTCCGACGACCCGAACAAGCCCGTGGACAAGGGTTCGGCGGACATCACGGTCAGCGTGGACGGATGGAAGGCCGGAGCCACATACGACGAGACGATCTAGCATAAAGGATAATCTGTCTCAGGGGCGTGTCCGGAGGCGCGTCCGGTCTGTCCCGGAAACAGTCCCGGACGTATGGCGGTCCGACTCCGCCCGCCCCGCAAGAAAACAAGGACAAATGATCATGACAACAAAGAGCGCGATTACATGTGCGGCCACAGCACTCCTGCTCCTGCCGTCCTGTTCCGTAAAGGAAGACAGGCAGCCGTGTCCGTGCTGGCTCACGGTGGTGCTGGATGACGCGTCACGCACCGCTCCTGACGCGAAGGTGCTTCTTATGAGCGGGAACGAGAGGCTGATCTCCGAATCAGTCTCTCCGGAAGAGGAATACGAGAGGACCGTCCCCAGGGGGTATGTGAGGACCGTCGTCTGCACGGGCGCGGACCTGTCGGTGATGTCGACGGGGACGGTGGCATTCCGGCATGGGGAACAAATAGACACCATCTGGTCGCACACGGCGGTCGTCGACTGCCGGAACGAGTTCGCGAGGGACACCGCGGCGCTGCACAGGCAGTTCGCCGTCGCCAGGCTTGTCCTCAAGGCCGCTCCTGAGGAGGATGACGGAAGGCTGTATTCGGTCGAGACGTCGTGCGGAGGGCTTGACCTGCAGTCGTCCTCTCCGACAAAAGGCGGCTGGGGCATGCGGCTGGTGATGGACGGCACGTTCGGATGCGTGTTCAGCGTCCCGAGGATGAGGCCGGAGGACAGGTTCGCGATCAGGATCTCCAATCCGGACGGCGGCGATGACGAGGTGGACATACAGGCGATGCTCCGGGACATCGGCTACAGCTGGTCGAAGCGCGACCTCGACGACATGGTCATCGCGCTGGACTACGCGCGCGGGACGGTGGACATAACCGTCCTGCCATGGGAGGACGGAGGCCGTATAGAAGAGACTATATGAAAACGGAAAGCATATGAGCAACAGAATCTTACCATCACTTCTCGTGGCGGCGCTCGCCATGGGATGCGCAAGGATGCAGCCGGACACGGCGCCCGTCAGGGACATGGAGGCGAGCGTCACCATCAGTGTCGCCTGCGAAGAGGAGACGGCGACAAAGTCGGCGGCATTCTCCTCGGTCGGGAGCGGCATAGCGGACGTGAACATCTATATCTGGAGTGACGGCCATCTGCTTTGTCACGACTACATCACCTCCGGCACGGGCTCCGTCACCGTCACAAAAAGCCTTTCCGCGGACCGGAGATACGACATCTACGCATTGGCGAACATGGGAGGGAAGGTGTCCCCGTCCTCGGCGGACTGGCGGAGGAACGAGTCCTCCATGGCCACCATCACGGTGACAAGGGATGATGTCGGAAGCGACTTCCCGATGGCCGGCAAGGTGACGGGGGCAAGTGTGCCCACGGATGGGGCGAGGCTGACCATACCCATGCGCAGGCTGGTGTCGAGAATAGCGTTTCGGTATTCACCGGACGCAGCCCTCGGCGGCCAGGACCTTTCGGTAACCGGCGTCAGCCTCCGCAATGCGGCGGCGCAGGTCTTTCCGTTCCGTGACAGGTCGAAGGCCGAAAGCACGCTGCCGTGGGACGACCACGCCTCCTCATCTGACATCGAGACTCTCAACAGGGGCGGCGAGGTGTTCTTCTACGCGTTCGAGAACTGCCGGGGCGACCTCCTTCCGGGGAACGACGACCCGTGGGAGAAGGTGCCGGACAACATCACCTCCGACGATCCGGACCTCTTCACCTATGTGGAGGTGAGCTGCGGGATGTCAGGAGACGGAGTCATTGGCGGGGAGGCCACGTACAGGTTCTTCCCCGGCTCCGACAACGTGTCAAACTTCGACCTTGTCCGCAACACGGGATACACCATCACGCTGTGCCCGACGCTTGACGGGTTGGATCGGACTTCGTGGAAGATCGACGTGGACATCTGGTACACCGAAAACGCTCTGGCAAGCCTCCAATATGTTACCGGGCTGCATCAGCTTGCAGACTGCTACGTCGGAGAGGTTCTCCAGTACAGGCTCTCGAACGTCGCGCAGAGCCTCTCGGACTATTTCGGCGGCTCGCTCTCCGCTGTCCTCTCCGGAATGAGGCTGACATGCGAAAGCGGTGACGGGACGACCCTCGCGACGTTCGGCGGGGATATGGCCGTGTCCGGGTCGGACATAACGGGAATAGACGTCACGGCGGTGAAGGCCGGTACAGGGAACCTGTGGCTCTGCTCCGGCTCAGGGCAGAGGCTTGTCCGGCTCGTTGAGAATGTGAAGGTGTCCAACCCCGCCATGGTGCTTAGCTTCGACACGTCAGCGTCGAATGACCGTCCGGATCCCTGCGACGAGCCTCCTACGGCCGAGATCAACGGCGACGAGCCTCTCCGTCTCGGCCTCTATCTTTGCGACCGGGACGGGAGGAACCTCCTCACGGACAACGACCGGAACCAATACCGGTTCGACGGCAGCGTCTTTGACTTCAGAACAACCCGCTCCCTCGGCAATCTCGGGATATACATTCCGGACGGCGGCGAGGCGGAAGTGCGCATCGACCGCGCCGTCCTGTACGACATGGATCGGGACGGGGCCGAGGGGCAGCCGTTCTCCGTCTATGAGTACACCGTCAGCAACACAGGTAAGAACATCCAGGCGGGACGCGCCCTCGCGGAAGCATGCTTCACCGCCTATCCGTTCTCGATGACCCTCTCCGACGCCACAAGCGGCATGAGTTCCAGATATTCCCTCGACGTGACCTACAGGCAGCTGGAAGTCAGGACTGATCCGTATGCCAGCGGAAACTCCATCATCACCGTCACGAACCCGTCACGCCTGCCGCTCTACCTGAGGGCTTATGAATACACGCGGATAAATTCTCCGGAGAGCAAGATAAAGAAGCTGGGGACCGCATACAACCTCAATTCCATAAGTTCATCACTTCCGAGCGTCGATCTGACGTTCTACGGGCTTGTGGGCTATATGGAGCAGAACATAATAAGCTCGACGGTATACACGATAGCGGATCTCAACTATGGAGGAGGCCAGATAAGCGTCAGCGGAGACGACCTCGTCATAGGCAAGGCGAGGGCTCCGTTCCGGGGGTTCAACGTCATGAAGAACGTCAACCTGGCGCTCACCAGCGCCGCCGAGGCGAGCAGCCTGACCTACGCCGTCATTGACGTCACGGCAAGAGGCTTGAGCGCACAGCATTTCATCGCCAACATGAAAGAGTCCGACAAGCAGGTGTACCCGGGCGGGACGGCGGAGACGTACGACGGCAGTTTCGCCGGATGTGTCCTGTTCTCCAACGGGACCTTCATCTCCGGCCCGTCAGCAAACACGGCATCGTCCCGTGACGTGTTCCGCGGCGATGGAGGAATCGTCTATTCCCCGTCCGCCATGTACACGCTTCAGAACTCGACGGCGTCGCTGACGACGCCCACATCCTCCGTGAGCGTGACGGGAGGCACATGCACGTCCGATGTCAGCATGAGGCTGTCGGGCGGCAAGACAACGAGCGTGTCCCTTGTCATGAGGGGATACGGTGAGGTGACGGTCTGGCCTAAGGGCACCTGGGGCAAGACGCAGAGCTATCTGTGCGGCCCGGACAATGACTGCGTCACGGCAAGGATAAACAGCGGGTCGGACATATCGTCGGACAACTACAGGCAGTACTCGGAGCTGAAAAGGACCTATTCCGCCACGGTCTCTCCCGGCTCCACCACAGGCGTCATCCCGATGAAGAGCTTCGTTGACAGCTACGTCTTCACGAAGACGGAGAAGGACGCGTACACGAAGCTCAACGGCTCCAACGACTTCCAGCACCAGTACCACCCGGTGGACTTCCGCATCGACCTGACGGTCCGGACACAGAGCCCAGGCGACGTGTACAAGGGCCTCATCTATAGCGGCTACGCGGACTCTGACAGGGAGGACGTCACCGGAAGGCTCTTTCCTGCGACGAACAGGTACTTCAACTCAGACTACAGGTGCAACAGCAAGTCGGACGACAACAAGACGACGTTCGAGTTCAAGTGCCACAGGCTCGTCACGTCCGGCATAGGCTTCTTCGCCGTGATGAAATAGATATAAGCCCTTGACGTGCCGAAGCGTCTCAGGTAATTCCATCATAAGGCCATTATTTTTTTGATTATAAATTATCAATTATGAGTTCGGGAACAAGAGCGCGATCGTCAAGACGGAAAGCGGCCTGATAGTGGGCGCGTTGGCGTTTCATGGCAATCCGTACGACGGCCACACGCCGGGGGAGGGCTACTACCAGAAGCGGAAGGCCCGAAAGAAGTTCTGCCGGCGTGCCGGGATCGAGCCGGTGATCGGGCATCTGAAATCAGACCACCGGATGATACGGAACTTCCTCAAGGTGACCCTTGGGGAAGCCATCAACACGATGATGGCCGCCGCTGCGTTCAATATGAGGCATTGGATTAACAAACATGCCTTGTCTTCTTTTGTCTCAATGCTGCTTAACGGCAGCTTATATAGCCACCGATGATGGGGTAAAGCCAAACTGGCGTTTAAAGGCTGTAGAGAAATGGCTTAAATTCTTGAAACCAACCTTCAGATATACATCCAACGGTTTCTCCCCCTCATCTTCTATAAGTCGTTTGGCTTCTTCCAAGCGGCGCCTCACTATCCAACGTCCCGGGGTGACGTGAAACGTATCCTTGAATTCTTTCTTGAACGAAGACAAGCTGCGTCCCGTATAGTGGGCAAATCCTTTCAAGTCAAGGTCGTTCGCAAAATTATCGTTCATATACTGCTGCAAATCGATTTTCCAAGGGTCGGCAATGTCGAAAAGCACCGACTTCAACTCCGGCATTAGCTCGATGAGCGTGAATATCACCTCCTTTATTTTGGTTTCCATCAACAGTTCGGATGGGTAGCATTGGGTGTCAAAATAAACTTCAAGCGACTTGAACATTGATTTGAGCAACGGATTGTCTGGCAGCATCACGTATGGCGACCTGCTGCTGTATGGCTTGCTGTCGTTTTTCTGCAAGGCCATTTCGCTCATGGCTTTCTTGAGCATGGGTGCTTTGAGCTGTAGAAACAGCCCCCTGAAGGGCGTGCCGTCTTTTGAGGGGTATTCGATTTTGTGAGCCTTGAAGTTCTTTCGGATGAGATAAGCCTGCCCACGTTGCAGTTTTCTGCGCCTGTCATGGTAAAGCACGTCAAGCTCACCGCTGATGACATACACCAGCATGTGCTCGGATATGACCGACTCAAATTCCTGCTTGCTGCTCACCGTGCAGCAATAGAAAGTCTCCATATAATTGTATAGTTGTACTCCTGCCTGTAACATATTTTCCTTTTTTATTATTTTGCTGCAAAATTACAATATATAACTCAAACTCGCTTTTTTGAAAAGCTACTTTTAGCTTTGCTTAAAGGCTTGCCTGACTTTCTTTGAAAAATTATTAGGCGAATCGCGTTAGAAAACTTTTCAGAAAAGCAGAATTGACTTTTTAGCAAACTGAAAATCGGAGAAAGCTCCCTAACTTTGCACCGATAAGCAGAAACAACGTGTCTTTATCTAATCGACAAAACAAAAAGGTATAGTTTTTAAAACGATAACACTATGTACAGTTTTCAATTCTTCATGCCCACCAAGGTGCTGTTCGGAGCAGGACAGCTCCAGAATCTTCATCTTGAACAGATGCCAGGTCGCAAGGCACTCATTGTAACAAGCAACGGTCAGAGTACCAAAAAGTTCGGTTATCTTGCGGCTACCGAGAAAGAACTCGACCTCGCTGGGGCGGAACACGTTCTCTTCGATGAGATACGTCCTAACCCTACCCGGAAGAATGTAATGGAGGGAGCCGCCAAGGCAAAGGCCGAAGGCTGCGACTTTGTAGTGGCGCTGGGTGGCGGCTCGGTGATGGATGCGGCTAAGTGCATCGCCTTGATGATGGTCAACGGGGGCGACCTTTGGGATTATGCCTTCTCTGCCAAGGGCGGGCACAAGCCTTTCCAGAATCCGTCAAAGCCTCTCATAGCCATCACCACCAATGCCGGTACAGGGTCTGAGGTGGATATGTTCTCCGTTATCAGCAATGACGAACTGGAGGAGAAGACAGGCGTGTTCGACATCTCCATGTTCCCTACCATCTCCGTAGTGGACAGCAACCTGATGATGAGCGTGCCTCCTAGGTTCACGGCTTATCAAGGCATGGATGCGTTTTTCCATGCAGCTGAAAGCGTCATCAACAAGAACGAGCACCCTATGGGAGAGATGTTTGCGCTGAAGGCCATCGAGCTGATTGCCCACAACCTGCCTAAAGCCTATAAGGACGGCAACGACAAGGAGGCTCGTTCCAACATGGCGCTCGCAAACTCGCTCGCAGGCTACTATATGCTCTGCACGTCGCAGCACACGATGGAGCACGTGATGGGCTCCTATCACAGCAGCCTCGCGCATGGCGCCGGACTGATTATGATTTGCCATGAATACTTCGACTTCTTCGCCGAGCGCAAGGCTGCGGAGGAACCGATGAAGAAGATGGCGCGAGCCATGGGAGTGGAGAATCCGCAAAGCGGAAAGGATTTTGTCAATGCCCTCGACCGACTCCTCGCCAGCATTGATTGCGATGACTTGAAGATGAGCGATGAAGGAATCACACGAGGGGAAATCAAGAAATGGCCGGCTCACATTCACGAGGTGTTGGGCGGCGACATTACGGCCGACCCATTGCCATTGACAGATGATGACTATCTGGGCATATATGAGCGTTCGTTCAAGTAAAAATCAAAAAAGGATAATTGCAATGAGTGAATTGGAGAAAATGCGCAATGGCGATTATTACTTCATGGAAGATGCTGAGATAATCGCCATCCATAAGCGAGCGGCAGCCATTTGCCAGCAGTTCAACGCTCTTCCCGTGACAGAAGGCGGGGAGCGCGACAAACTCTTGCGTCAGCTTTTCGGTTCGGCAGGAAAGAACCTCAGCATCAAGCCCGGATTCAACTGCGACTTGGGCTGCAACATCCATGTGGGGGATGACTTCCTGACCAACTATAATGTCACCATACTCGACATGGCACCGGTAACTATAGGCAACAACACTTGGCTCGGTCCAAATGTGGGCCTGTATGCCGTAGCACATCCGATGGACGCTGCAGGACGAAAGGAAAGACTGGGTATAGCAAAACCGATTACCATTGGCAGCAATGTCTGGATCGGCGGGAGCGCCGTCGTGCTGATGGGAGTGACCATAGGCGACAATGTTGTTATCGGAGCCGGTTCGGTTGTCACACACGACATACCTGCCAACTCAGTAGCCGTGGGCAATCCTGCCCGTGTTATCAGAAAACTCGATAATGCCTGAAGAAACGAATGATATTGAAAACAGAGAAGCCATTGAGTGACTTGCGAAAAACGACACCCAATGGCTTTTCTGTATATTCCTAATGAATCCCTTTCAGAACTTACTTGCGGCTGTGCGTGGCCATTGGTATGCCTCCGTATTTTGCTCGTTTGCATTTATCTTTCGGAAAGCAATCTGACATTGTCGTTCCATTTTCCATACATCATTCTCTTCTTTGTGTTGTCAATGGGTTTTGCAGACGGCTGAATATTGCTATTTGCGAACCATTAATACTAATTAATGGGATTATGAGTTTGCGAATAGTAAACTTGAAGTTATCCTTGGAAACCCGCTAAAGCTCGAATCCGATGGTGAACCGGAGTTCAGGCTTCAGCGTGCCGCATTTCGGGTTCGCGCCACGGACCAGAACGGTGGTTCCGCCCGTCCCCGTAACGACCTCTGAGTAGCTCGCTGTCGTGCCGTCGCCCATATCGACGCTCACGGCATGGGAGATCCCGCACACTCCGGCGGTGACCCCGAGATAGACGCGGCTGCCTTTCTCCGCCCGCACCGCCACGCCGGCGCTCAAGGCTGCCCTCAGTCCCTTCCGGAAGGGGGCGATGAGGTTGGGATTGTCGATGTATGTCGTCTCACCATTCCCAAAAGGCTCGTCCGCCACCTTCAGCACATCCGCGGCGACCACGGAGGATCCGCCCCTGAACGACCATCCCAGTTCCGCGGCCAGATAGGGGGAGAAGAGGCGGTCGAGGATGTCGTAGCGGACTTTCATCTGCACCGGGAAGCTCCAGGCGTCGCTCTTTATCATGCGGGACGCAATGGTGCCGGCCCCGATGGCGAAGCGGTCGCTGACGCGGTAGCCGAGCGTGGCCTCCGCGGCATAGTCGGTGTGCCCCTTGTAGGCGCGCTCATATACCGGCTCTACGTTCATGATCTCGCCGGTTGAAAGCGCGAGATCCATCCAGAAGCCCCTGTGTGGACCTTGGGCGGTGGCGGCGAGCCCGATGAGGGCGGCCGCGAGTGTCATAGCAATGCGTCTCATATTCATGGTCTTTTTAGTCCGGTGTCGAGCCGACGAAGACGGCGGCAATGAAAAGAACGATGCCGAAGACAAACTTCAGCGTCCCGAAGATGAACCTGCACAGTCCGAAAAGCAGATTTCTCATAACGAACCCTCCTGTCACTTTTTATTATGTTATTCTTCCTTGTGGAAGCTTCTGTATCCGTCGACAAGGGAGCTCAGGCAGTCCACGGCGTCAGTGACGTCACCAAGGCCGGACCGGAGGGTGCCTGCGGCGAGGCATCCCAGCTCCTCCATCTCAAGGGCCTTCCTGTACTTTGCCTCGAAGTCCCGGCATTGGGGCAGGCTGTCCCTGACGGACCCCTCGACTCCTCCGACCTCCTCCAGACAGAAGAGCGCCTCATCCAGACTTGCCCGCGCCCTCTCCAGTTCATTGACGACCGCCTGCGTGTTCTCGTCGGAGGCCCTTCTGTGCGCGGTGCCCACCATCCTGCTTGCCCTGTATCCCGATTGGAGCGCCTCGCCAATCGCGCTTCCCGCATTCATGTGTTCCTTGTTGCCCATATAGCTTGTCTGTGATGTGCGGACGGACTCCCGGCCGTCGTACCATTGTCCGCTTGCGTTCATAAGATAACTAAAACAATACAAATGTAATATAATTATACAACATAAACAATAATACTATACAAATTAGTGATAAAATGAATACTATTATCAAAAAAACGGTGGCCTTTGCGGTCACCGTCCTGACACATGCCGATGTCATCGGTCATCAGAGTCCAGGCATCCGTAGCCTGACACTATGGATCTGAGGTGTTCCTCTGCGCACTCGGCGCTTGATTCGGCATCCTCAATGGTTCCGGCCTCGAACCTGTCCAGCCCGGAAAGCACGGCCCTCGCCCGTCTGATGCGATCCAGATAGCCTTGACATTGCCGCAGGCATTCTTCAGCGGAGACTGTGCTGCCGAGCACGTCCTCGATTTCTCCGACCGATGTCTCCAGCTCGGAAAGCGCGTACTTCAGCTCGTTGATGACGCGCGGGTCTGTGTCTTCTGAAGCCATTCTGATGGCACGGCAGACGGTCTGATGGCAGGCGGCCCCTTTCCGTGAGGCCGTCATTAAAACTACATCCTTTTTCATAAATGCTGTTTTGTTTGATTTTTGATTATTGAGATGGACACCGCGTCCTTCTCTTGTCCGTCCATCCTCGTCACGGCGCACTGTCATGTCGCTTCCTGCACGAAAGGCGGGAAGGACTGCAAATTTAGTTCACAATGAGCAAGCGTCGCCGCGACATGAATCGCAGCGACGCTTGCTTCGCGTTCCGGCTGTCCGGAAATGAATTGCGTGCCCTGGGAAGTCGGCTAACCGACAGGCAGGTCCTCGTCCGTCTGGGCCTTCCTCGGAAGAGGCTTCAGGTTGCCGATGATAGGGGTGTACTTCTTCAGGGCTTCCGCGGTGAGCCTCATCTCGTCTCTTTTCTTCTTCCCGACGGATAGCCTCACGAAATGCGTGTTGCCGTACTGGTTCTCCGACACCTCGCGGACTTCGATGTCCATGTAGATGTGCCCTCCTTTCTCTTTTGCCCCGACGAATATTGACGGGTTCTCCGCCACGGGGATTACCACGGTCTGCCGTCCGTTGACGGTCGTGTTGAGCTGCACTCCATTGAGTGCGGACAGGTCGATACTTCCGACCAGGGTCTGATTGCTTGCCATACCTATTGATTTTAGTTGGTAATTTGTTTGCATGGTCCTGCCCGAGCAGTAGGACAAGACCATGCAAATATAGAAACAAATGCTCAAAGATAATTATTATAATACTATTTAAGCAGAAATTTTCTACCTGAGGCCACCTTTGACGAATACGTCTCATACAGTTCCGGCTCGTTCTTGGCGAGAGCCTTCCTGTCGAGGGTGACGGTCGTCTCCGTCCTGCCGTACCGAGTCCACACGTCGGGATGATCCCTCTGGAGGGCGTCCTCGTCCAGGACTTCCTTGAGCGAGCTCTTCCATGTGGCGAGCGTCCTCACCTCCCCGGTCTCGCTGTCGGTGTAGGTAAGCGCTTCGGCCTCGCCTGTGGCTGTCTTCAGGGCGTCGGTAAGGTTGGACTCACGCTCCTCCAGCTCCTTGAGGCTCGCGCGGCATTCCTTGAGCGACTTCCAAAGCTCGTAGGTGGTCCTGTCGGCCTCTGCCGAGAGCCCTTTCCTTGACTGTGGATAGCGCCTGAGGGTATCGGCGGCGTTGGAGTCGGCGGGAGGGACTCCCTTCCCGACATTCTCGTTCCAGAATCTGTCTATCCGTTCGACGAGCGCTTCGAAGAACGCCCCGTTGAACTCCACCTCCGCACAGTCGAAATGCAGTGTCGGCGCGCCGCTTATCCAGCAGAGAGTTCCTGTCTCCGCGCCGAGTATGCCCATCTGGTACTGTATCTGGCAGTACCAGTAGTCAGGCAGGTCGTCCTTGTCGACAATCTTCGAGGTGGACTTTATCTCAAGCACGCGGGCGTTGCCGAGCGTCTGCCCGGACGCGGGAGTCCCCTTGGGCCAGTAGAGCCGGTCCGGGCTCACCCTCAGGTAGTCCCTCTCCGTGTCGACGGCCAGCCAGTCGCCCTCGGAGGTGATGTCCACGACATTCCCCGTCCTGGCGGCGAACCACTCGGCCACCGCCGGCTCCAGGATGTGTCCGTTGAACATGGCGTCGCTCTCCCTGACAGGCTCGGACAGCCCCTTCTTCAGGAGGTAGAGCCCGTAGGGCGTCTGGAAAGGGCTGGCGCCCATTATCGTCCCGGCGTCCGACGAGCCGATGCCTTTCTTTCTCTCCTCAAGCCACTCGTCGTGCGTGGCCGGTCTGATGATTCTGTAGCTCATATTGTCTTCTGTTTTTTTAGTTTAACTTGTCCTTGATGTCATTGTAGCAGGCGAAATGCACCCTCTCGCTGAATTGTCTGCCGTCGTGCCAGAATGTCTGCCACAGGTCGTCGCTCTCCTCGCCGTCGCCGTAGATTCTCACGGTGATGTCCGGGTATTTCCGCGACAGCCTCTCCATGTCCTCCTCAATTCTGTACCATTTGGCGCACACCGCCTCGAAGGCCGACATGTCGCCGCATCCGAGAATGTCATCTATGTCCTTCAGCATCAGACCGTACTGCTCTTTCGGCCCATCCTCAAGCGTGATGCTGTATTGTGTGTAGTATCCCATATCTCAGTGTCCTAAAACCATTCTATCCTTATGAAGCCGTTCGACCTGTCAGCCGAGTCCAGCCATCCCTGCAACACTCCCGCAAGGTGCTCCGTCGTATATCCCGCCTCGGCGAGCCGTCCGACCTCCTCGGCTCCGTATCCGCCCTTTTCGAGGGCCAGCACCAGCGACTCAAGACCTTCCCGGCTCAGTTCCATAACCGTCTCTTCCGAGTCGCAGTACTCGACTATGCCCCTGCGGACCCCGTCCATGCCAGTGTACTCGTAGCCGAGCAGCAGCGCGTTCACCGGCCCGCAGGCGCCGGCGGAGAAGCTGCCGCCGCCATACTGCACCTGATATGTGGTGCATACATGTGCTCTGTATCCCATGATTGATTTTATTTGCGGGCCGCCGTGAAAGCGGCCCCGTTAGTAATCTAGCAATCCTCGAACACCGCGAAGCCTATGCGGTCGCCGTCATCGTCGAGACTGTCGTTGTATATGTCTATCATGTCCCGGAACTCCCGCGAGCGGAAAAACTCCGCATCCGCTTCGTCAGGGAGGCTGATGTATTCCTTGGCATGCTCCCTCATCAGGGGAACCTCGTCTTCGGAATATATGCGGCCGTCGAAGGTGAAGGCGGGAAGGTCGGTGTGCCCTTCAGGGTTGTGGCTAAGGCTGAAGTTCCCGAACTCGTCGGTGCAGGACCAGGAGAGGTCTATCGACGGGAACCTTTCCTGAATCATCACCTCGATGTCCTCCGACCTGTCCCACGCGGATATGGTCGAGAAACGCATCTTGCCGTCCTCATCGACGGAAAACTCCTCCTTCTCGTCGACGTCCGGCCCGCAGAAGCAGGGCACGGCGTGGAAGTTCGGGTCGAAGGTGCCCCGGCAGCGGATATGGCCGTTGTCAATCTGCTCCATTGTCATCCCGAAGGCGGCCAGAAGGTTGCCCATCCAGTAGCGTCCGAAGCTGAGAGGCTTTCCCTCCAAGAGGTTAGGCATCGTGTTTAGTGTGCGGGCGAACTCCTTGAGTTCGGCCATTTCGCCGGTGGCGATGTAGTTTGTGCAGGCCCAGTTTGGCATAATGCGTATGGTTTAACTGTTTGACGTCTGTCTTCCGGAGAGCCTCATAAGCTCGTTGAAGTTCTCGTCAGTGATGTTCCACTGCTTGCGGATGGCGCTCTTCAGGGCCCATGACGGCTTGTCCTTGGATTTCTTGGCGGCCCAGCTGATGAAGGCGTTCCAACGGGGATGCTCGGGATTGAGTTCCGGCAGTCCCTTGGGCGGCTCCGGCAGCGCCGGTGCGGCCTGACTGGCTGGTTTCTCCTCCTGCCCGGCGGATGGGCTGGTCATGGTGGCCGTCCGGCTTGAGTACTTCGTGTCGCCGCGTCCGCGGTAGATGTCGGCGCCGAATCCGAGCGCCTTGCACGCGATTCCCAGGGCGTCCGTGTATGCCTTCTTGAAAGCCTCGTCATCCACGAGGAGGCCGTCGTCCGTGCGGATCACGAGCCGGTTGCCTCCCGTGCCGCGGATCGGCTTGCTCCATTTGCCGCTCTTGGAGTCCTTCAGATAGAGGTTGATGTCCGTGAACACGCATATCTCGCCGTTCTGGAAGGGCACCTGCTCCTGGCGCGTGACCTCCGTGAACCATCCTTCCCCGCATACTCCGAAGAGCCTGGTGAGCTGCTCGATTCTCCACATCGGGTCTATCTCCGTCAGTTCCTTCCCCCAGGAGGACTTGAAAGGCTTGCGCGCATCCTCCGGAACACTCTGCACCTGCTTGAAGATATGCAGGTTGTCTTCGTTTTTCAGTTCCATATTTTCAGCATATTAAAAGTTGAACTTTCCCTTCCTCAGGCATTTGTCGCCCATTCCCTTGACGGGCTGCCTGTGATGCTCGGGAAGTGCACGGACGGAAGAGAAAGGCAAGGGCGTGCGAAGAAAACCGATGCCGGAGGTGTTCTGTTTTCGAGGACGAGGGAACCGTCCCTTGCCGTAGGGAGTCCGCGCTTTAACTTCGCAGAGCAGGCGGACTGACAAGGGATTGGATAGTCTCTAAAAAAATGCGGTCAGTCAGCATTATATCCAATACAAATCTGCGCTGAGTTGTGTTATTATTAAGATAAAAATTGCGGAAAATTGTCATTAGTATATGTATTTCAAATATTTTCCGTAACTTGGCAGTCAATAAATCGACACACAATGGACACCTTATTCAAAAGAAAAATATACAATGAAATGCTGGTATGGAAGGAGCAGTCAGCAGGAGAATCTGCATTGCTCATTGAAGGGCCTAGACGTGTCGGGAAATCGACAATAACGAAGTTGTTTGCCCAAAGAGAATACCGCACACACATCGTTATCGATTTTGCCAAGGCGTCTACAGAAGAAAAGAATTTGTTCAACGACCTTTCAGACATGGATTATTTTTTCACCAGGCTTAAACTTCTGAAAGGTGTTTCTCTTTATGAAAGGGAATCGGTCATCATTTTTGATGAAGTCCAACAATACCCGATCGCGCGCCAAGCAATCAAGTATTTGGTGGAGGATGGCCGTTATGATTATATCGAAACGGGGTCGCTTATAAGCATTCACAAGAATGTTGACAAGATTGTCATTCCAAGCGAGGAAGAGACGATAAGCATGTACCCAATGGACTATGAGGAATTTCGTTGGGCTTTGGGCGACTCTGAATCAATCCCATTGCTTAAGGAAATGCTCCAAAAAAGAAAATCCCTTGGAGATGATGTAAACCGGAAGATGATGCGTGATTACCGCCTATATATGTTAGTCGGAGGAATGCCGCAGGCCGTGAGCAAATACATAGAAACTCATGACTTGATGATGGTTGATAAGGTTAAACGTGGCATTCTGCGCATATATGAACAGGATTTTCATAAGCTTGACAAAACCAACAAGGCAAAGGCAGTATTCAAGGCAATACCATCTGAACTGCACAAGAATGCGACCCGTTACCAAATCACAACTGTCCTGGGGAAGGTCAGCAGTGACTCGACACGCGGCCTGATCGAAATGATAGAAGACAGCAAGACTGTAAATATCGCCTATCATGCCGACGACCCGAATGTCGGTATGGAATTGACATCCGACAAATCATCCTACAAGATGTATATATGCGACACGGGCTTATTCGTCACGCTTGCATTCTGGGATAAGAAATTCACGGAGAACATCATCTATCAGAAACTGCTTAACGACAAACTTGATGCTAACCTTGGATATGTTTACGAAAATGCGGTGGCACAGGCATTGGCATCTTCCGGAAACAAGTTGTTTTACTACACTTGGCTATCCGAAAATAAGCACGCTTATGAAATCGACTTTCTTCTATCAAGAGGATTTAAGATATGGCCTATTGAAGTGAAGTCCTCCGGATACAAGACCCATAGATCACTAGATGAATTTTGCAATAAATTCTCTAACCGCATCAGCAACAGGTATCTTATCTACACTAAAGATCTGAACAAGGACGGAGAGACTACAATGATCCCTATCTATATGGCAGGGCTGCTATGAAATCCCACCAGATCAGTCAAAATTCCATAAAGAAATGGTCAAACCACGTAATCCCTGTCCAGCTCCACGAGTGTGTCGACCCTGAAGCAGCGCCAGTCACGGCGGATAGGGATGATGAATCGAAATGGTCTGTTTTCGTGATGCGAACATTATGGCCGTTCACGAGATAAACTTTGTTCAAATTGCGTGAACGATAGTGATTTGGTGAAATTTTTTGGGGATCTCCAATATGTTCATTAATTTTGCAATGTTCATAATTTGTGAACATAATATAAGTCGTGATCAAAATGACAAGCGGAACAGAAATAATCAATGATGCCGTGTATAATCTTAAGAGACTGACAGGCATAGAATATATAGATTGTCAGAATGTTGATGGGACGTATGATTATGATGTGAGCATCAATGGCATAAGCTTCGCCTGCGTGGTGAAAAATCAGGTGACAAAGGCTAATTATAACCTTGTAGTCCAACAGATGAGAGGAGTGGCAACTCAAACGCGGAAACCATTGCTTCTTGTAGCCAATCATTTTGTCCCCGAGGTTTTCAGTCAGTTCTCTACGGAAGGGATCAACATCATTGAGAGTAACGGGAACTGCAATATTACAATTCCCCCATTTTTTGTCCACATCAGTGGGCAGAAAAGCATTCAGCCAAAAGAAAGCCTGGGAAGGGCCTTCAAGGAAACCGGATTGAAGGTCATATTCTATTTCCTTCTCAATGACGCGAATATCGGCAAGCCTTATCGTGTCATCAGTAAGGCGACAGGAGCCTCTTTGGGCGCGATAAAAAACGTCATTGAGGAACTATGTGAAAGTCGGTTTGCAATCGTGACGGACAATGGCCGCATTCTGAAAGACAAGAAAAAACTTCTTGAGTCCTGGCAGATGCATTATAACCAGACCATGAAACCCAGTCTTCTTGTCAAGGAAATGGATTTCATCGATGAAGATACAAGAAAGCACTGGGATCAAATAAAACTTCCGGAAGGAATGTACTGGGGAGGTGAAGGTGGCGCGTTCCTTCTGGACCACTACCTCGTTCCAGAGACATTCGACATTTACACTGATGAGCCTACCGTCAAATTGCTGATGACAAGAAAAGTAAAACTTCAAAAGGATGGGCCGATAAAGGTGTATCAGAAATTTTGGAACGGCATAAGCGGGGATGGCATCGCTCCGAGAATCCTTGTGTATGCAGATCTGATGGGCAGTGGTAACAGCCGTTGCATCGAGGCGGCACAAAGACTGATGAAAGATGAATTATAATATCACGAGGCAGGAACTTGGCAATGACTGGCTATATAGCACATTGGCTGCACTGAATAGATGTATGGCAGAGCACGACCTTCCTTTGTATATTGTCGGAGCCAGAGCGAAAGATCTCTTACACATGGCAAGGCAATGTAAGGATATACTTAAGCCGAGATGGTGTGGCCACTATGTTGACACATGATCATATCGCTGATGTGGGATATGGCAGGACTGCCCTTGTAAGGTGCATCAAAGGAGCCGGCTTGCGTTCCGGTCTGCCATCCTATGAGCGGAAACTGCAGAAAGGCGACATAATTTTCATGTGCTCGGACGGGCTGTACTCCACGGCAGAGACTCTCCTCGGCCATGCGTCAATGGAAGAAATGAAAGAGGTCATCGGAATGCCGGATGATGACGCATCACTGATTTCACTTACAATCCGATAACGGAGATGCCCCGGTGAAAGTACAATGCCGTGGGTGATGTTATGTTATAATACTATAAATCATCGGTTTATATAACATAGTCCCTATCCAGTTCCACGAGTGTGTCGACCCTGAAGCAGCGCCAGTCACGGCGCACCAGGTCGAAATACGAGAAGGTACCGTTGAAGGCCGGCCTGCGCCGTGACGGGGCTTTCCCTTTGTACCCGTAGCGGTCGATGATGTCGGACGCCCTCGTTCCGTAGGCGTCGCGTCTTTCTCCGTTCACCTTCCTGAAGATGAAGTGGCACATCCCGTCGGACATCAGGTTCTTCAGTTCCTCGATGTCATCATAGAGCCTTACGGCATCCTGGGCGGGCTTGCTTTCGCCGAGGTAGCGCGCGATGTGTCCGAGTTCCTCGTCGTTGTCCTTGGTGTATCTTATTTGCAGACGTTTCATAATCATTTCATTTTAGAGTTGTCCATAATCGCTTTCTTGATCATCTTTCCCAGTTCCGGGGCCAGTCTAGACATATCCGTCATAGTAACGTGGTGGTCATACATCGTCGAAGGGTCGTACTCGAAGTCGATTCCGATGCTCACGAAGGAGAATCCGTCGCGGGAGAGCTCCGTCACCGCCTTTCTCACGTTGTCGGTGTTCTCGCACGGGGCGCCGTCGGATATGACGAAGAACAGGCATCTCTCGCGTGTTCTTGCACGCACCCTGCAGGCCGCCTCCCTGATGGCCATCGAGTCGATGTTGCCCCAGTCCGCCTCAATCGAGCCGAGTGAGTATCTCTCCTTCACGGCCTTTCCCTCCCGGTACGCGTTCAGCTTCACGAACGCCCCGTCTTCCGTAGTGTGTCCGTAAATGTACAGGTCCACATTCCTGACGGTGGCAAGTGCCTCGTTGAGAAGAACGGCTGCATCCCTCGCGGCCGTTATCTTCTCGCCTTCCATCGAGCCGCTCTCATCCACCAGTATGCACACCGCCATGCGGTCGGCCCTCACGGTGGACTCCTGACGGTAGATGCTTTCCACCCCCTGGACGGCCTCCGCGATCTTGCAGGTGTCCAGGCTTCCGCTGCGCAGCCCGCGCAGTTCCGATGTCCGATCTGAACCGTTACCTCTGAGCGCGGTCGTCATCGCAGGTATATACCGCCTTACCCGTTCCAGCGACTGCGTATAGAGTTCGCGGTTTGACTTGGGCGTGTGGATGTTGACCTTCGCGTTGCGGCCGATCTCGATCTCTCCGGATACGGCCTTTCCTAGCCTGCATCCGTCCTTGAGCACGGATCTCGACATCCGCCTCATATCAAGGCTTCCGCTGTCCGAACCGTCCGACGGCCTTCGGGTGACATCCCGCTCGATGGACTCAAGCGTGTCCTTCAGCGAGTCTTCAATGTCCTTGTCTGAGGTCCGTGGTGAACCGTCTTTCCCGGAAGTCTTCCCGTCAGGGCCTTTACCCGAACCGGACTGCCGCTCCTGCTTTTTCTCCTCCTTTTCGAAGAATCTCCTGATGATCGAGTAGATCTTTCGTGCGGCGCCGAGGGACTCCCGGCAAGTGTCCGGATACGGGAAGATCACGTTTCTGACCTCGAGGAGCGTGTCCGCGAACTCCTTCACATCGTCAGCCTCCAGCGTCTTCGGATAGCGGATCATCGAGAGTATCGCATTGAGAAGGCGCGTCGGCCTGTCAAGAGGTCCTGACTGCTGTGAACGCATGCGGGATGAGTGCCTGTCGAAGTAATAGTACTTGGCGCAGGCGAGGAAGTTCGCAAGCCCCGGCCTGTCCTGCCCTGTCCGCATCTCAATCCTCTCGTCCTCGATGATGTTGAGAAGATCCGCCGTTATCCTGTTCTCCGTCTCCGGAAGAAGAGCGAAATCGGTGTAGAGCAGATGGCTTCCCTCGTGGATGGCGAGTCCGGTGAAGATGTCTATCTTCTGGCCGACGGACAGGGCCGCGTCATCGAACACATCCGTGGCTACGGCCAGTGTCTTGCCGTCAGTGTATGACGAATCGGGCGTGAGGGCTATCTTCACCCTGAACGGGGTGTTCATCGCGATGACCATGTCCCTCGCGTGGTTGTATGCCGTCCTGAGCAGGTCCGCCTCGTCTTTGGGCGAAAGCATCGCCGACGAGTACGCGGAGCCGGATTCAAGAAGAGCCTCCCAGCCGAGTCTGCCTGTGCTTTTGTGGCTCGTGTAGTTCCTCCCGTTCCGGGAAAGGAAGTCACTTGTGATGATGTCAATTTTCTGCTGCCGTGTCATGGACGTCCTCCTTTTCTCCGTCAAGTTCCTTTTTGCCGAAGGCATCCCTCGTGAGGATGATGGTGTCATGAATGAGCTGCGCTCCGAGAGCCAGTGTGACGCCGCCTAAGACGATGGCGTACAAGCTCCAATAGATGATTTCGTAAATCAGTCCCATACTCTATAATGTTATCCGTTTCCCTCAGACGGGAAATCCTGACGCCGACACAAGGACGGCACGACGGCAAGGGTGAACAAAGAAACTGACGCTCCGGTGTCCGTTTCTGCGGTGAAAGGAAAAGCCGGCCCTTGCTATCAGGGACCGGCCGTAACTTCGCGGAAAGGATTTGACGATATGGGGAACAGGATTTTCAATCAACGAAGTTCATTGAACTCCATTATGTCAAGCATGGTAAATAGGACATCATTCATGCGCGAACTACAACTTTGATGGAAATGGCCATAGAACCAATAGGCCAACGTATGTCCAGTCTCCTTCAGATATTCAAGAATCTGGTCCATAGTCCTGCGTTCCTTGTCACAGTCCGCAATGAGGTTCGAATCATTGAGAGTCCATTCAGATAGTCCGGATTTGGAAATCAATTCACAAAACGATGGAGCCGTATGTGTGATTATCGTATCTATCTTGAAGTTCCGTACGACATAATCTAACGCATGCTCGTCAAAATATGGAACTTCATCTTTCCAATAAGTCTTTATACCAGAAGCCGAGTGCTTCATGTCATATTCCATTCTGTAGATTCTATCGATACTGACGGCACCGACGACACATAGTATATTGCGTTCGCGCGCCTGTATGACGTCGTAATCCGGAATCGTACGGAATCTGCGGTGCTTTATCCTTTCATCATTAAAATATGACGGATCATCGTGGGTGCCACGAATCATCGCAACCCAGTTATTCGCTTTTTCCAGTCTTGATGAATTGCGATTGAATACTTGTTCATAATATCCCGGATTTTCAAAACCGAACCCGCAGTCACCAGCTACAATCAACAATGTGTCCGTCATCCGGTACTGTACGCATAGTTTATAGATTAGCGCATTGAATTCGCCGTGGATATCACCACATACAATTATGTTCTTGACATCAGGGAATAAGTGTACTTTTACGTTTCGCATTATTTCAGTAATGACCAATATGGCAAGAGTTCTTCAGTGATGCGATCTACGGCATCACCCAAGGTCAGTATTCCATTGTACTTCATCTTTTTCATGAATGAGTTCCATTGAACCTGCTTGACTGAATCGTTCTTGAACTCTCCATTGAAGAGGGGATGATCTTCATAGTAGCCAGTATTCCGGTTGTTGAATACCGAGACTATCGCTTCGGAAAGTATTTCATTATTCAGCATGTGAGACGATAATATGGAATACACATCATAAAAATCTTTCATTCTGCTATTTGCCAAACCCCTGTCAATCATTGTCTGGAATTTTTCAGCCACAACGGTTTCCAAAGAATAAGCGTTGACACTTACCTCCGGCATGTCTTCCAGGAGCAGAGGATAATCGAGTTCTTGCGGTTCCGGCACAACAATGTCTCCGAATCCCACGTCCATCGAAAAGGGGATTACGGCCGTTCCTAAACGTGCGGTCACAGAAACAGTAACTCCGTTGTATTCCTTGTCAAGAGAGATGTCTTCTACTTTAATGTCATTCTCACCGCTGTCGAAAGATAGTCCATCCTTGTCGCATTGGATTTGGCATATCTCAATGAACGACCTTTTGATGACTTCCTTGTCACGACTGATTCTGTCACCCAAGAAATCAATATCCTTAGTAGGACGAGCCTTGAATTTCTCATAAGCGAATAGGAGCGCACTCCCTTTCAGACAGAAATTATCCCTGAATTGACTCATGGACAGTCTATACAGCAGACGTTCTTGAGTGTATCTGAGCAGAACCTGCATGTATTGGATTCCGGGCTCAGAATTTCTGATATTCAAAAGCCTGTCCCTGACAGACATCGCTATGTTTTTCTTTTCCATACTACAGTCCTATTTCTATGTATTGTCTCATTGTTGACATTATTCTCATCCGCTTTGCGAAGTCCATGAGGAGAGGGATGTTACGGCTTCTCCTCCCAAGATAGTTCCGTAGAATCTCAACGGCCACATCAGTCCCTATCTTGTTCCGAAACTTCACTGCGTCACAAACACATTTTTCTATACTGAAAATATTAACTGCATGCCCTCCGATTTCGGTTTTCTCAACTCCCATTGAGCAATATTTCTCTTCCCAATAGCATAGCGTAATCCCTGTAATTTCCGGAACGACAACCTTCCTGTGTTTCTCAATGGCGACATAAAGGCCATTGGGAATCTGTGTCGTCAGATTATAATAATCCCATGCCGAATACATGCATACCACTCCACCCGGAACAATTCGCTCAATGTCCATCATCGTGTTTGCCAGTTCCTCCGGAAGCATATATACACCATTCTTTATTCTGATGACACTTCCAGCTTTGATTTCCTTATTGATACTATAGTAGGCTCGCGGATTATTAAGTTCGCGAGCGCATATTGTCCCGCCATTGGCGGTTACATACTGATGGAAATTATTCATATCATGATCTTTCTCCATAGTGACAAAGATACGGCTATTTTTCTAAATCGCCGTACTTTTTTCTAAATTTTGTATTTGTCTAATGGAAAAGCCGGCCCTTGCTACCAGGGACCGGCCGTAACTTCGCGGAAAGGATTGTCCGTCAGTGGGCGAAAGAAGCTTCTTTTAACAATCCTCATGGATTGTCTTGCACCTCCTCAATCCGGAACCATTCCACGCCGTCTTCCTTCAGCCCGAAGAACTCGATGAGGTAGTCTCTGCCTACGTCGCCATAGAAATCGGTGATGACCGGACTCTCGCGTCCCACTTCCTTGGTCGTAATGCGATAATGTTTCTTCATGATGTATCTGATTTTAAATTGTTATTCAGGTGACTCAAGTGCCTCGGCTATGGAGACGAGCGTAGGCAGCTGGAGTCCGTAGAACCCCTCGTCCATCACGAACCATCCAGGTATGTAGGAGTCCTTCCTCAGGTATTCCATTGCCTTGTCCCTGGAGTACTCGTTCACGTCTCCAGCGCAGGTCATGAAGACATAGAGGTCTCCGTCGATGACTTCGAGCATCCGTACCTCCATCTCCTGTATGGTGTCGTAATATTGATTGAACACATATCCGAGAACCGTGTCGGAGAGGTTGAGAGTCCACCCGCCCTGCGCGAGGCGGATGATCTCATTCCTGAGAAGGTCGGTGTCCTTCCTTATCCTGTCCAGCGTTCTCATAACGTCTCAAGAGTATTTACGACAATCTCCACCTCGGACCTCCCGGTGTTGTTGATGTCGACATATCTGTAACATCTCAACCGTCCGTGCAGATGGACAGCCGCTCCTTTCACGATCCCGTCAAGGCTGCAGCCGCATTTGTCCTCGAAGGCAAGGCACTTGTGCCATGTGGTCTCGATGACCGGCGTGCCGTCCTCCGTCATGTAAGCGTGATTCGTGGCCAGAGAGAAACGGACATACCTGCCGTTTCCGATCTCGCCCATTCGTACAGTGCCGACCACTCCCTGTAGTTCGACCATGTTGATGTCTTGTCTCTTTTCCATTGTATCTGAATTGATTGTAATATTATCTCGCGCAGAACATCTTGTTGACGATTCCCATCTCGCCCTCGGAAGGAGCGCCCTCGAAGTACGGAAGGAATATCTGCGTCAGCGCTTCCAGCGCGCTGTACCCGCAGCTGACCAGCTTCGCCGCCATGAGGGTCTGCCTCACCGTCACGGCCGTGGAGAGCTCGCCCTTGGCGTGGCTGTCCCTGATGTCCTTCGCCACCTTGCAGATGTTCAGCGCATCGGATGCCTGGATGCCGTGTCGGGAAACGAGCAAGGAGCTCTCTTCCGCGACGGAAGGGTACGCCATCTGAAGCCTGAAGAAACGTGAGTTCAGTGCTGGGTCGAGGATGTTTGTCCCGACGAACTCGGCTCCGATGTTGGCCGTGGCCACGAAGGCGCATTCAGGGTGGACCTTGACCGTCTGCACCGGGGAGACGTAGTCGTTTCTCATCTCCCTCGTGCCGTCAAGGCAGGACATCAGATAGTTCAGCGCGTTCAGTGGGGCTCGGTTGATCTCGTCGAGAAGCACGACGCCCGGTTGCTGTATGTCCTCAAGGAACTGTGCCGGCTCAAAGACGGACTTGCCGTCCTTGATGCGGTGCACCCCGAGAAGCGCGGACATCGGGTCGGACATCGTTCCCATGTTGTATTTTTTGCATTCCAGCCCGAGCCTCCTGCAGGCCAGCAGGACCAGTTCGGTCTTTCCCGTCCCGGAAGGGCCGGTAAGAAGCAGGTTGTCGTGGTTGTGGATGAATGTCATGGCCATCTCCCAATGACGCCCGTCCACCGCGAAGCCGTCATCCTCTATCGTGGGACGTGCCCAGCGCCTGTCGGTGCGTATCCTCTCAAGGAGGCTTTTCGGCTTTTTCGCGGACGGCTGGCACGGCGGGACTGCCGGCGTCTCCTCCTCGGGCTCACCATTGCGGCTGCAGTACGACTGCCACTCGGAAAGCATGTCGGAGGTGGGCCGTACCGGATCCCCGGGGACGCCGATGGGGGTTATCCCTCCGATCGCCGCCATGAATGGGGCGAGCCCGTCGCCGGTCGAGCGGCTGCGCGACTGCCGCAGTTCCAGTGAGGGCGTGCAGAACACCGTCCCGATGGGACATCGCGCCCTCATCTTCGAGTCAGCCTGGATGTTAAGGTCGGTCGGCACATCGGTCCCGTCCGAAAATGTCTGGCCGGGAAGCGCCCTGAGGCGGTTCGAACAGCCTTCCGCGAATGTCTTAAGGAAATAATGGCTCATCTTTCTGTCTGTGTGTCCGCATACAGCCCGTCTGCCCGCGTGTGGCGGCCTTCCGGCTACCGGAATCACGAAGCCAGGGCAGGCCCGCAAGGGAAGGCATGGACAAGGAGGAAGCGGGGAAAATGACGCGTGCGGCGTGTCCCTTTTCCCGGCGCCTTGGCACTGCCGTCACGGGGCCACCTTCGCGCAGGGATTCGGTGACCGGAAGACTCTGTATATGCACTTAATGTATTAAATCGATAATCTTTTTAGAGTTATATGTATATTTATAATTATCTTTTTATATCTTTGCGTATTGAAATAATTATCTCAAAAGCAAAAATTAATGATGGATGTGACAATTTGCGTGTGCCTGCTGCTGATAGTGGCGGCGGTGTTCATCGGGCTAAGACTGCTCCTGTCAAAGGAGAAGGGGGCTCCGACGGTGACGATTGAGGAAAGCGACGGACTCTGCCCGACGGTTGAGACAAGCGGCCCGAAGGCCGCAACCTGTGACAGCCCGCGTCCGGAGGAGCTTCAGGAGCCGGAGCCGATGTCCGAGGCTCCGGACAGCCGTCCCCTTGACGAGGGGCCTTCCGACATCGAGACGGCCGTGGAGGACTCCTGCGGAGGTGAGCGTCTCCGGCAGGTATTGGCCTCCCTGATGCGGTCGGGGATGAGCGTCGTATCACGGGAGGACGGCAGGGTCCTGTCCCTTGAAGACATCCTCGCGAAGGAAGGCGTCGAGGAGAGGGTCGTCGAGGCGGGCGATGCCGTTCCCGGGACGGATCCGGAACCGGAGCGTAAACGTCCCCGCGGGAAAAAGGGGACGAAGCGGCTGGAGGGGGCCATTGACCGCATTGGCAGCGAGTTCAACAGCAACAAACACAAACAGAAATGAAAGCAGCAACAAGAAGGACAGTCACCACGGCTGTGGCGTTGAACGCGGCGCTCGTGCCGGCGGCGGCGAGAGTGGGAACAACCGAATCATTCCTCAAGGAAATCGAGGACAAGCTCTCGACCCTCGGGACAAACGCCCTGGACATCGTGGCGATCCTTATAGGACTCGCGGCGGGCGTTTTTCTCGTTATGATCTTCATCGAGTCGAACAAGCCCCAGTCCCAGAGCAAGGACGCGCTGGTGAGGTGGTTCAGCGTGCTCATCCTCTGCCTGGTGGCAGTGGAGCTCATCAACGCGTTCATCTTCAAATAGCCGCCTATGGACATCAAGGTGTACAGGTCGCTTGACAGGAGCGTGCAGTTCTTCGGGATAAGGGGGCGTTTTGTCATACCGATGGGACTCGGGGCGGCGCTCTCGCTGGGCATCGCGGGAGCGGTCGGCTCGGCGGTCAACGGCCTGGTCGGCATAGCCCTCTTCCTGATACTCTTCTTCCTGTGCGCGATGGCGGTCGTCGCCGTCCAGGGGTCTATAAGCGAGAAGGCTCTCTTCAGGAAGCTGTCCATGACACGCTGTCCCGAATACATTCACGTCAAACCGCAGAAAATGGTCGGATCATGGAAATCAACAGAAGAATAGCTGAGTGGGAGTCCGTGTTCCCGCTCGCGGGAGTGGACAACGGATACATCCTCTCAAAGCGCGGTGACGTCACAGTCGGGTGGGAGCTGACTCTCCCCGTGGCCTTCACCGTGGACACGGCATCCTATGACGCGATGCTCCGTTCCATGGCGTCGGCCGTGAGGGCGCTGCCGGACTGGTCGGTCGTCCACCGCCAGGACATCTATCTTGAGAAAGAATACATGGCCGCGGACAGGCCCGCCTTCCTTGACGCCGCCTACGAGAGGCATTTCGCCGGCAGGCGGTATCTGGACGGGCGGCATTTCCTGTATCTCACCCGCGCCGGCAGGGCGTCCGCGCTCCGCCCTTCAGACAGGTGCGGCCTTTTCGGAACCGCACTGACGGACAAGTTCCCGACGCCGGAGGAACTTGGAGAGTTCAGGGCGAGGAGCGAGGAGTTCATTGCCGTGGCGACGGCCGGGGGAGCCCTGAGGGCGCGGCGCCTCACCGACGCCGACCTGGTCGGCGAGGGCGGACGCGGCGGTCTCATCGAGCAGGTGGTGACGCTCGGGACAGGAATGCTCTCGGATGTGGCCCTCTCTCCGGAATGCGTGCGGGTCGGGGACGTCAGCACCGTGTCGTTCATCCTGTCGGAGAGCGACTGCCTCCCGTCCGCGCTCAAGAGCGTCAGGAGGGTGGATTCGATGAGTTCGGCCACGTCGGAGGTGGATCTCTGCCTTGCGGCGCAGGTGGGGCTGATGCTCCATGACCATCCGCATATATGCAACACATATATAGTGAAGGACTCGCAGCAGGGAATGCTGTCGGAGCTCTCTAGGAGGACGAGGCGGATGAGGCAGTTCTCCACGGACGGCGCCAACAGCGTCAACGCCGACGAGAACGACTCATTCGTGGCCGACTCCGGCAGCGACTCGCTCTGCGCCGTCCACGCGCACAGCAATGTCATCTGCTGGGGAGCGGACGAGAGGGAGAGGCTGTCCATCCGCTCGGAGGTGAGCGCTGCGCTCTCGTCTATGGGCGTGGACGCGGTCCGTGACATCCACTCGGCGCCGGTCATCTGGTACGCGTCGCTTCCAGGCGCGGAGACGGAACTCGGGCGGGACCACCTGATGCTCACAGAGCTGAGGGCGGCCCTGGCCCTGGCGCAGTACGAGTCCTTCGACAGGGGGCTGGAGAGAGGCGCTCTGCGATTGACCGACAGGCTGAGGCATGTCCCGCTCACGCTCGACGTGCAGGCGGACGCCGAGCGCGCGAACCTTGTGAGCAACTACAACATCTTCCTCGACGGTGCGTCCGGCACGGGAAAGTCCTTCACGACGTCGAGCCTCCTGTATAATATGTACTCCTATGGGGAGCATGTGTTCATCATCGATGTCGGAGGCTCCTATGAGCAGGTCTGCGCGGTTGTCAACGAGGAGAGCGGTGGGCGCGACGGCATCTACAGCCGTTGGGACAACGCCCATCCGTTCTCATTCTGCCCGTTTCTCCCGCTCAGAGGATGGGTGGCCCGGGACGGCACGGCACGCCGGGACGACCCGTCGCTGAACTTCCTCATATCGCTGCTGATGACGCTGGGGACGGACAGGAAGAAAGGGATTGTGCTGGGAGACTATGAGGAGACGCTCCTCGTCCAGTTCGTGACGTCGTTCGTCACGGAGTGGCTCAGGGACAACCCGAGGAGGGAGTTCCCGCTTTTCGACGAGTTCGTGCGGTGGCTGCGTGGGTTCCTCATCTACGGGGACGAGGAGCCGGATAGGAAAGGGACGATGCGCCCGTTCCTGACGAGGAACGGAGTCCGTGTGGGGCCGGAGTCGTTCCGCGGGGAGCAGTTCGTGGAGTCGCTGTCCTCCTACGCCCTTGACGGTCAGTTCGGCTTCCTCCTCAATTCCGGCGAGCCGATGGACCTTTTCACCAGCCGGTTCACGGTGTTTGACGTGGGAGAGCTGAGCGGGGTGAACAACGACAAGTTCTACTCGCTCTGCGTGCTCTGCATAGTCAACGCCTTCGACATGAAGATGCGCTCAAAGGACATCTCCGGGTTCAAGGTGATGGCCATAGACGAGGCATGGAAGGCCATATCCAACGAGACTATGGCCCCATACCTGAGGGAACTCTGGAAGACTGCGCGAAAGATGTCCACGTCGGCGATGGTCATCACGCAGGAGCTTGACGACATACTCACGTCCGACGTCATACGGGAGACCATCCTCCAGAACTCCGACGTGAAGATACTCATGAGCCAGGAGGGGAACCGCAACAGCTTCGAAAAGATAAGCGGGCCTCTCGGGCTCTCCCCGATGGACGTGAACCTCATCTTCAGCATGGCCGGGAAGGAGAGCAGGTCGCGCGACGTGTTCATCAAGTGGGGCGGCGGACGCTCGGGCGTATATACCGTGGAAGCATGCCCGGAACAGATGTGGGCTTTCGAGAGCAACCTGCAGAGGAAGCGTCCGCTGATGGACCTCGCCGGGGAGCTAGGATCGATATTCAAGGCCATACGCAGGATGACAGGTGAGGGCAGGCTGCCTTAGGGGGAGGTATGGGAAAGCGGATGCTCATATTGACGGCGGCCGTTCTGCCGCTGCTGTTCCTGAGCCGCAGGGCTGCGGCGCAGGAGGTCGTCGTGGACCCGACACATATCGGGGTGGCCGTGGAGAACACCGCCTCGTCCCTTGAGGAGATGATAACGATGATCGAGGAGATGTTCAGCCTTAACGGCAAGATCGACGACCTGTACGGCCTTGCCGAGAAGGTCGGCGAGGTCGCGGACCGCTTCAAGGAGGTCGGCTATCTGGTGGACATGACAGAGTCCTATAACGACCTGCTCAGGCGCACCTGCGAGTATTCGGCAAGGATTCGTGAGTGGGCGGATGAAGGAGACCTTTACGGATACGAGAAGCAGCTCAGGTACCTGTCTCGCTGCGAGAGGCAGGGGGTGAAGCTGTTCAACCAGTATATGGATTACTTCAGGAGCCTGAAGACGTCGGACGCGGACAAGGCCGGACAGGCGCAGAAGACCTTGAAGGAGCTGGAGGAGACCCGGGCCGCGGTAACGCGCGAGATGGACTCCGCGGAGGGTGCGCGTGAGATCGCCGGAAGCCTTGCCGACGCCGTCCGGTTCTTCGACAAGGCGATGGACCCGCAGGGCTATGCCGACACCTACAGCCGTCTCGGTGACGCGGACTACGCGGCGTCATCGTGGATCTCAGTCATCCGGGTCATAATGGGGCTGATGTATATGTTCCTCGTCGTGACCGCGCTCGTCACCATCTTCAGAGGTCAGGAGCTCGGAACGATGACAGGGGCGATGGCACTGTACAGGTGGTTCATAGGCCTCACCGCGGTGTGGCTGCTTCTGGAAATCTTCAACAGGGTGATAATATGAACATGACGGGAGGAACGATGCTGGCCGCCACGGTGGGATTATGGGGACGGCTTCAGGATGTGAACGAGACGGTGGTCGCCGGGCGCTTCTCCGCGCTACAGGCGCTTGCCGTCATTCTGGCGGCGATGCTCGCCGCCTTCTCACTCATAAAGACCTCCTCGGATTATGTCCAGGGAGAGAGCAGGTTCGGATGGCAGCTCATGCGCCCGATAGTGATACTGCTCTGCGTCATGTGTTTCTCGCCACTCTGCACGGCCTTCGAGGGAATGGTGAACATCTTCACGAGGGAGATGGCGGAAATCTCTGACACGAGCATCGCGGACCTGAATGGAGTCATAACGGACTCGTTCGGCTCGCTCGGGTCGCAGACCACCGACATGGCGGAGGCGGCGGATGAGCTGGCCGAGCAGGAGGGCTGGGGGTTCTGGAGGAAGCTGAAGGAGGGGCTGAGGATAGCGGCGTCATCGTTCTTCAAGACATCGCAGGTGTCACAGCTGTCGGTCCTGGCTTTTTGCGGGAGGCTCATCACGGAGCTGGTGTTCTTCATGTTCCAGCTGTTGGCGTCGCTTTATCTGGCGCTGCTCCGGCTGTCGGGCCCGTTCATCGTGGCTCTGTCCATCCCGGAGGAGTGGAAGAGCGGGGTGTCGGGCTGGATCGCAAGATACATACAGATCTCGTTGTGGATGCCTGTGGGATACATCGTCATCTGGATTCTCACGGCGTACTTCGAGGCCGTCTGCGAGGCGATAATAAGCGGAGGCCTTGAGGCCGGCATCTTCGTCATAGGCATCGGTCTGGTCGCCGTCACCGTGACTGCCATCCTCGCCGTGCCGAAGCTCGCGTCCTGGTTCATCAACTCCTCGGGATCCGGCAACGCGCAGTCCGGGCTGGAGAGGTCTCTCCAGGGACTCGGCAGAAGGCTGATGAAATAGATGAAACTAAATAAGGAAAACAGATATGGAAAAGATTATCAAGGAAATGGTCACCATCAAATCCAGCGTGGCGAACATGAGAAGGGTGACGGTCGTCTCTCTTTGCGTCGCCGCACTGGTCTGCGTGGGCTCAGTGGCGGCCGCGCTGCACTTCACGTCCTCGCGGATGTCAAACATCTATGTGCTCGACCGCGGAAGCGTGGCTGCCGCCTCCGTTGGAGAGGATGACGTCCAGCGCGACCTGGAGGTCCAGGATCATGTGGCAAGATTCCACGAGCTGCTGCTCAACCTCTCGCCGTCGAGCGACGCCATACAGACCAATGTGGACAGGGCTCTGACCATGAGCGACCGCTCCGCGTACAACTACTATCAGGACCTGTCCGAGCAGGGGTTCTACCAGAGGCTCGTGTCCGCCAACATAAGCCAGCAGTTCTCCCTGGACTCCCTCGTGACGGACATGAGCGTCTATCCGTACAAGGCGCATGCCTACGGCAAGCTCTATCTGATGCGGGAGACCAACATCACCGCCTATGACATCCATACCTCGTGCTGCCTTGTGGACGTGGGCCGCTCGAAGGACAATCCGCACGGCCTTATGATAGAACAGTTCAAGGTGGTCTCCAACGACAAGCTTGGAACCAGAAGGAGGAACTAGCATGAGGCTGCTCAGGGAACTTGCCGCTCTGGTGTCGGAGCGGCTCGGGATGCGGAGGAGCGGCGAGGGGATGCTCGCGGCCATCCTCGTCACGGGCTGCGTGGCTGTCGCCATACTTGAAATGATGACACTCATCAGATAAACTTTATGAAAATGAATATAGATATCTCAGGGAAGCGGAAATTGGGCGCGATGCTTCTTCTGTTCGGGATGGTCATCGTGATACTGGTGGTTCAGATGATGAAGAAGCGCCCTGACAATGTGGAGCCGGAGCCCCCGGCTGCCGTCATCGACATCCAGGATCCTGAGACCTCCGAGCCTGAACAGTCCAAGATACGGGCGTACCGTTCGTCAGACACCTCCAGGGCGGGACGCATGTGGGATGAGCTGGAGGAGGACATGGGCGACCCATACCGGAGTGAGGAGGACAGGGACGCCTCCTCTTCCAGAAGGACGACTCCGGATGAGATGTACGGAAACATCACGTCAAACTCGGAGGCGGGGTCGGCAGGAACCCCCTCGGAGCGGGAGCGCCTGGACGGCGGAAGCTCCGTCCATGGCGGGACGCCGAAGCCCGGCGATCCGGATTACCGGGCCTACCGCATGAAGCAGTATTACGACAACACGGACGCCACCGTCCGCCGCGGGGAGGCCGTGAAGGACAGCATCCGGAGCGCCTCCACCGAGAATCACCGGTCCGAGGAGCCGATGGCCGTCATCGGGGATTCCGTTCCTGTCCGCCGCTCGACGGCGATGTCCTCCCTCGACTCCAGTCCCGGGCAGGGGTTCTCGTCCCTGACGGATGATGACAGCATTCCCGCGGACTCGCAGCATCCATTCGAGTGCATGTTCGTCAGGGCGGAGAAGCTGCGCGACGGGGCGAGGGTGTCTGTCCGCCTGCTGGAGGATATGGTGGTGGGAGGTACCATGATCCCGAAGAACACGCACCTGATGGCCATGTGCTCCATAAAGGACAGGCTTGAGCTGAGCATATCCAGTGTGGAGATGAGCTCGCGGATCTACCAGCTGGGCTACGAGGCGTACGACACGGACGGTGGCAGGGGCATCTATTGCCCGGACCTCGGAGGTGACACCAAGCGCAGCGTCCAGAGCCGTGGGATATCGTCCGTAGGGCGTGTCATCGGAGGAAGGATGGCGCGTCTCGCTTCTGAGGCCGTGCAGACGGGAGTGTCCGTCGCCCAGACAAAGACCGGCGAGGTGACCGTCTCCGTCCCTTCCGGCTACCGCTTCTTCATAGTACGTAAACAACGATAAAAATGAATATGAAAAAGACAGTACTATTTCTAGTCGCGCTGTTATGGGCCATATCGGTTCATGCGCAGCAGGATACCCTCAGGGTGTCGACGCGATTCACGTCCCACGTCATCTTCTCGACGGACATCACCTATGCGGACATGTCCGACAGCCGCGCCATTGCGGCTAAGGTCGTGGAGCAGAACAAGAACATGATCGCGCTCAAGGCGAGGGACCGTTTCGGCGAGCCGTGCTCGGTGTCCGCGCTGGAGTCCAACGGACGGATGTGGACTTTCGTGGTCGTGTATGACGACAGTCCGCATGACCTTATCGTGGACACCAGAGGAAGCGGAAGGGAGCCGGACAAGGATGAGCAGCCCGGCTCGCGGGAAAAGGGAGGAAAGAAGAAGGAACCCTCAAGGCGCGGGACGGCAAGCACATGGAAGGGCGGTGACGCCCCAATGCTTGACGAAGTGTCTGTGATGAGGCGCGGGCTGTACCATATCGGGACATCCGGATATGGGATAACCCTTCTCTGCGAGAACATCTGCTCCTATTCTGACATCACCTATATGGTGTTCTCCGTGGACAACGGCTCGGGCATCAGCTATCAGGTGACGGACGCCACATTCGTCATCGAGAGCCGCAGGCAGTCGAAAAGGACCGTGGCCTATGACCAGACGACCTTTCCGAGGAGCCGTTACGGCAGCCTCTCCGCAGGCCCCGGGGAGAAGGGGCGCATCGTCTATTCGTTCGACAAGATGACGCTCTCTAAGGATCAGGTGCTGAGGGTTTATTTCTACGAGAACGGGGGCCAGCGTAATCTGGTCATGTCCATTAGCCCCAATGACATCAACAAGGCCAGGAGCCTTCTCATCAAGTGACGGAAGGCGATGAAGAACGGAAACAGATTGGAACTGAACCGCGACAAGCCTCTCCTGACGGTCACGGTCGGCGAGTTCGCCGATTTGTTGAGCGGCATCCTCGGGGAGAGGCGTGAGCGTCGTGAAGGCGGACTTACCGCGAAAGGACTCTGCGAGTTGGCCGAGCGGCTCGGCTGCGGGCGTTCAAAGGTCTCTGACCTCAAACGGCGCGGCGTGCTGGACGGCGCGGTGATTTCAAGCATCGGGCGCAAGACCGTCTTTGACGTGAAGACGGCGATGCGGCTCGTGTCGGAATATCAGAGCAATAACAAATAAAGTAACTACTCGGGGGCCTCTGGGTTGGATATGGACCGAAGATGACGCAAGGCTTTCACCATCCCGCTGTAACTTTCAAAAAAATACTCACATGTCATAAAGTCGCGTTTCGGACCGCAGGGGCGCAAGCATTAGTATTACCACCTTTGCAAAATTTACCACCTTATTTGGTAGTAGATACAGCAATTACAAGGTAGCTGTTTGAATCCGGATTTTTAGTGATGTAACCTTTTGACAATAGGTTTGAGAGCTGCTTTTGAACGGCTGAAGTATTGATTTTGAGCACTGACGAAAGCTCTGCAATGGTCGCTTTGGGGTTCTTTTTTAAATATTGAAGCAACAGAACAGTTCTCGGACTTCTGAAAGTAATGGTTTCTCCATCATACCACCAGGTAGTCCTGGCATCAGCATTGAGGAATGCAATATTCTGATTAATCTCTGATATCATCAGGTCTGTCATATACTTCACAAATGGTCCTACCTGCTCGATGGAAGCATGCGAACCATCAGAAGGAACGACTCCAACGTTAACATCGGCCAATCCAAGAGCGTTAAGATAAGCTTTTTTCTTGCGGCTGAGCACCACAATCATCGGATAGTTGTGCCTGAGCAAGATGAAATTCACAATAAGCCTGGCGATTCGACCGTTACCGTCTTCAAAAGGATGGATTCTGATATACCTATAATGGAAGAGCGCGGCAAGTTCGACTGGCGAAAGATTGCCGGCCTTCTCCTCTTCGTTGTACCACCGAATCAGGTCGTACATCAAAGAAGGAGTCTCTTCTGGAGAAGCATAGTCAAAGCGTTCGCCTGTTTGAGTGATTACCGAGTTCGGTCTGGTCTTGTACGTACCGGCGTGTACGACGTAACTTGTCTGGCGGCAATCTGGAAGCTCACGATGGACTACATAATCTTCTCGGAGCATCACCTGATGAAGTCGCTTGATGAAAGACTCAGAAAGGTGGTCAGCAGTCTTGGCCTCCTCAATCATGAGATTGAGGCAGAGATTGTGGGCCTTCATGTCTTCAAGGTCCTTCATCTTGGCAGAGCCGATAACCTCACCCATAAGAAGAAGCACCTCGGTCTGACCATACGTCAAGGTATTCCCCTCGATATGGTTGCTGTTATAGTTGAAATCCATCATGAACTTGCGGTCAAGCCTTGCTGAATCCATTGAAGATAAAGGCTGCAAAGCCATCCATTTCTCATATGCTTCACTCAATTTACTCATAGTTCGAATCTTTTTGCAAATGTAATAAAGTTTACCACCTTTACAAAATTTACCACCTTATTTGGTGGTAATTCGTGTGCTTTTGAGATTTTTTTTGTCCCCCTATTGTCTTCAGAGATTCACATGTCGCCATCTACAATCTTGGTAGCAGCGGCAGAGAGATTAAGCTCTCCGGCAACATCATCCTTACTGCTGAACCCCTCCCTTGAAGAATCTGCCCTGCTTTTTGACCTACTTTACTTGAAAGTCACGAAAAAATTTAATGCTGTAATGGAGCGGCCTGAGTTGTTTTTATGCTAAAAGAATGGATAATTTTGTATATTTGCGAACATAGAGTTCGCTTGCAAAGTATACCTTTGCAGCTAAGAAAAACAACTGAAGCTATGCCAGTAAACAAAGACGCCCTTAAGAGGTACCGTATCATCGACAAGGTTCTTTCTGATCCGAACCATGACTATACAACCAGTGACATACGCAAGAAGGTGAACCGAACTTGTGACACAACCGTGTCCCTGCGTATGATTCAGAAGGACATAAAGGCTCTTGAGGAGGAGTTCGGCAAGGAGATGGTAAGGGATGGAGCCCGCAGGGGCACCGTCCGCTATGCAGACCAGTCGACACCTGTCTTCTATAAGGAGCTTACAGGTGATGAGGAGGAGGTCCTCAGGGAGGTCCTCAAGACACTAGGCCAGTTCGAGGGCCTGGACAACTTCACATGGCTCGACTTGTTGAAGAAGAAGTTGGAGATGAGTGCGGACCAGCCAAACCAGCCTCTGATTTCTTTCAGCAGCAACAGGATTCTCCAGATGCCAGCGACCCTTCTCGGGCGTCTCTTCACGGCAATCTCGCGCAAGAAGGTCATCCGCATCACATACACCGTCTTCGGAGGGAAGCCGAAGAAGATAGCCCTTTACCCTTACCAGCTCAAGCAGTACAATGACCGCTGGTTTCTCCTCGCGACTCCGCTCGCGCAGGATGAGATCCCTTACAACCCAGAGTTCATCGGCAACTTCGCCCTTGACAGGATCTCCGAAGACTTCGAGTACCTTGAGGAGGAGCAGTATATCGAGACCTGCGTCGACCTTAGTGCGCGGTTTGACGAAATCGTGGGTGTTACCCTTCTTGAAAACGAAGATGTGGAGGATATCTACTATGCTGTGAAACCTGCGTCCCAGAACTACGTGAGGACCAAGTGGATCCATGATACGCAGATCGAGTTCGACGGCGATGATCTCGCCGCATTCAGAGCCAAGTACCCGAACCTCTCGGACTGCGCGTTCTTCTCAATAGAGTGCCGTCCCAATTATGAGCTCTATTCAAGGTTAGCCTCATTTGGCGCCAACATCATCGTCGTCGAGCCGAAGAGGATCCGGGATAGGATGAAGCAGATGATGCAGGAGGCGAGCGTCAACTACGAATCAATTTAGAAGTTGTTTTGAAATTATTGGAAAAATTTGTTAAGCATAATCACCGAGAAGGCGAGTTGTACCATCGTCTCGGTGGTGTCGGCCAGAAATTCGTAGTCGATGGTGAGCCTGCGGAAGTAATAGTACACAGTTTGCCACGGGGCGAAGTCCTTGGGGAGCATGCGCCACTGGCACCCGGTCTTGGTTATTATAGTATCGCATTCATTATCCCTCGAAGAGAATGCTTCCTTTTCCTTTCTTGCGCGTTTATGATTTTTTCTGTAAATTGCCACTGATTGTCAGTGCGGTTGGTTGGATACATCTTCGTAACTTAATCTTATAATATAAAGTTATGAAATATATTCAATCAAATAGCTAATAATCAATTATTTGTAACACACATAACAAAATTTTTGATTCATTTCAAAACAGATTCTGAAATACTATGCCATCATTAAATGATTTTGTAATGCAGAAACCTAGGCCGCTTCCTGTTATAGTTGCAGTTGATAGAAGTGGAAGCATGTCAACAAATGGCAAGATTGACGCATTAAACATTGCCCTTAAAGATTTTATCAACTCCATCAAGGGAGAAGATACTGCAGTCGATATCAAGATTGCTCTTTTTAGCTTCGGTGAAAATGAGGCTAGGTGTGAATTGCCATTAACCTCTGTGGATGAAATTGATCCAGATTTGTATAATTTCTCTGCTCGTGGTCGTACTCCAATGGGGCAGGTTTTCAAGTTGATTAAAGACATGATAGAGGATAAAGCTATAGTTTCTTCTCGATCGTACAAGCCTACCTTAGTTTTGTTGACTGATGGCATTCCTACCGATGATTACAAGGAGCCTATGACTAACTTGATTAATGAAGGACGTTCATCAAAGTCCTTCAGAATAGCCATGGCTATTGGTGATGATGCTGACAAAAATATGCTTGCAGCATTTGTAAGTAGTCCGGAATTACTTGTTTCAGGAGATAGCGCACGTGATATCAAGAAGTTCTTTAGATTTGTGACGATGTCTGTCACTTCTAGAATGAAGAGCCAAACTCCGGACACTCCACCAATAGTAGAATTCCCAAATGACGAGATAGTTCTGTAAACATGAAGTACAACGTCATTAGTGCATCTTGTAAGGGTCGTTCCAAAGGTCACATTTACCAAGATCATTTGCGTGTTTTTGAATCAGAAACATGCCTTTTGGCTATCGTTGCAGATGGTCTTGGCTCTGCCGTTTCTTCATCTAGAGGTAGTGACTTGATCTGCCAGATTATATCAGCATTTGCTTCCAGTATAGACTGGAGGGTTCATGATATTCCAGAGATACTGAATACATCAGTTTCCGAGTGGTATAGAAGACTCGAAGTTAAGGGTGTGTCTGCCCGTGATTGTTGTACAACATGCTCGGCAATAATAATAAACAAACCAAGATGTATCGCATATTTATGTCAAATTGGGGATTCACCTATATTTTATAGGATTGATGAAGAGAACGTAATCATTCTTTCGTCAGAAAAAGAATTCCTCAATGAGACTGATTGTCTTGGTCCATCAACACATCCGTATTTTTCTGTTATTGAGAAAAGATTTAGCAAGAAAATAGATTTTCTAATTGCTACAGATGGTTTTGGTGACGAAGTTGTTCCTGATGCAGCAGGCTCTCTATTTAATTATTTTAAGGCAAAGTATTCAAAGATCCGTGAAAAGAAAAGGAATAGCGCATTGAAAAACGAATTGATAGAAACAATGCAAGACAAAAACAATGACGATAAATCAATAATTTTCGGATGGACATCTCAATGAATGTAGTAGATAAATATGGTGTCAGTTATAATGTGACCAAGAGAATCGGAGAAGGTTCTCAGGGAGAGACATTCATGATTGATGGCGATGAATATATTGTCAAATTATTCAAGGGTTCCATCAATGGGGTTGAACTGAAATCTAAAATTAATTTTTTGATCAACCTAAATCTTGACAAACAGTATTATTCTGTTCCGATGAAGGAAATTGTATCTCCAAAGAGCGGCTACATCTCAGAGTTCGCTTCTGGCATGATGTCTTTGTCAGAACTGAAGTTTACGCCACATATAAAAGACTTCGCTGATTGGTATGTTAATACTGGAGGTTTGCTAAAGCGTTATGGCGTTTTAATAAAACTGGCAAATTCCATAAGAACACTACATTCTAAAGGATTGGTTTATTGTGACCTGTCTCCTAACAATGTATTTGTGTCTTCAAACCCCAAGAAACACAATGTGTTTTTGATAGACATGGACAATCTTCGTTATAAAACAAGCATCATACACAATATTTATACTCCTTTCTATGGCGCGCCTGAAATAGTTAAGGGAGTCGCTCCTAATACGTCCATGTCTGATTGCTACTCTTTTGCTGTGATAGCTTATGAGTTGTTGGCATGTAATCATCCTTTGATCGGTGATTTAGTTGACGAGGGAGAACCCGAAATTGAAGAACAGGCATTACGTGGCGAACTTCCTTGGGTAGAAGATACAACAGATGATTCAAATATAAGAACAACAGGACTTCCATCATCATTCTTTATTTCTTCAAAGGTTATGGACTTATTCCATAAGACTTTTGAAGTAGGCTTGAATACACCACTTAAACGCCCGACAATGGCAGAATGGTGTGATGCGCTCAACGATGGACTTAATGACTTGTTATTATGCGATAATTGCAAGATACATTATCCTCAGAGTAATGCTGGACATTGTCCTTTCTGTGGGAAGGAACCTGAATTATCACTGACACTAAAAGTTCAACGATGGGAAGAAGAAGAGTATTATGAGAGCTCAACAAATAGTGTTAAGTCTCGATTCGTATTACAACCGATGGTATTAGAGCGCATATCTATCGATCGGCATACGACTAAATACATAAAGGCGTTTCATTTCCTTTCTGTACTCGATGATTATGACACACCAATTGCTCAGGTCACTATTGTTCCCACAGAAGAACAAGACATGGCGAGACTGATAATAAAGCCTTTAAATGACTATGCATTATTCTTCAAAATTACAGAATTAAAACTAGAACAGACATTTAAGACAGAAAAGAAGTTCAGATTCAATCCTGTTTCTCATAAGCAAATGATTCTTGGTATTAAGGATTTTACTACACCTCAAAGAGTATTAGTAATTTGACATGGCAAAAATTGAAGATATACTACACAAGTATAAAGAAGATACAGTAAGAAATATTTTGAATAGTAGGATTGTCAGTGGTCATATCAAGCTGTCACCTAAATCGCCAACCGTATTGGAACTTGTTAAAATCGAGAATGATGAGATGTTGTTTTCTCATGGAAAAGAACATCTTAGGATTCATTGTTATGAGGAATTCTCACTGCATACTGATTTGTCGCCAGATGGTATTGAAAAATACAATTACTTGTTTTGGATCGAATCGGATGGTATAAAAGACAATGCCGCAAAGATTCATTATATGAAGACCGGGCGTATGGAGTCTCATCCTAATATCGATATAGCATTTGGTGATGATATCATATTTTATGTTACTCAAAGAAGAAATAAGCAGGTAAGTCTTGAAATCATATCTAGAATGTTATATTCATGGTTTGCGTTTAATTCAGACAATGGAAGTTATCTTTTCATTGAGACATTCCCTAATAGCACAAGAAACTTTAGAATCCATGGCTTAGAAAGCCATGTTGACGTGAATGTCGAAGATGGGAAATGGGTTATCCATAGAATTACTAGGAAACCTTTTCCTTCGAGATATTCAGATTTCCTTTCCTATAATCCAGTTAGGTATTCACTGCTGAATTTTGTTGAGCAATCAGCTGCAAGAGAAGCTTCTGAGACTATTAATTTAAGAGATAAAACAACCGGCGATACAGTAATCTCATTATGGGAGAAGTATTCTTCCATTGAGCAACAACGTGCTTCTGATTTCAAAACAAGGATGGGAAAACTGTCCTTCTGTAATTCTATCCAAAAGAAGGATGGAGTCACACTTATAAAACTTCTTCCAAATGAGGAACAGAGAAGTATAATTAAGGAAGAGTCGGATGCAGTCCTTAATGCGTCATTTTCTGTTACAGGAAGAAGTGATGTTAAGTTTACCTTCAAGACTCTTGATCCTCACTCTATGATTGCGTCGATTGTGGATGAAGACTATCCTTTAAAACAAAATGAAGAAGGTGCTCTGGAAATAGACATCAGAGGTGATGAAGCTGTCGATAGAAGAAGAAAACGTGCGTTACGTTCTTTCAAGGATAATGCAACTTTGGTATTGATCAACTTGCGTTTTGCTATAGAAGGTAATGCAAGTGCGATGCTTCCTAAACCACGTAAGCATAAACCTCTTTCCGATAGAACTAGAGCTTTTATCAAGAAACAATTTGGGATTGATGACTTGACAGATGACCAGAAGAGAGCTGTCGATATTGCCATCAATACACCAGACGTGTGTGTTATCCAAGGTCCTCCTGGAACTGGTAAATCAACAGTCGTAGCTGTGATATGCCAAAGACTGATGGAACTTGCGGAGAAAGAAAACAAAGCAGATAAGGTAATTCTTGTTTCTGCTTTTCAAAATGACACAGTGGAACATATCGCCTCTAAGATATATACCAATGGGTTGCCAACAATTAAGATTGGCAAGGACGTTCAGGGAATCAAGGCAGAGGAGTCTTTTATCTATAGAATGCGCAATTCCATAGATGATGCCATTCATAAGTTGGCACCAGAAAATTATGTCGGAAGAATCTCTAAACAGTTGGCTGATTTAAGAGTCTTGCTTGAATCTGAGGGCAACGAAGATGAGGTCAAAACAAGAATTGCCCAGATGTTGGCATCGTTTGACATAAGCGAGGATCTTAGAGCAGAATGGAATAAGCTAAATCGTTCTATAAAGATAGAATCTGGAGAGAAAGACAAATTATTGGCAGCTGTTAAGGGGTTACGCACAAACGAGGATTCTTACAGTGATGATGGTTTTATTCGCATAAGAAAGCTTCTTAAGACTTCTCTTCCTCTACAGGAAAGTGAAAAAATGTTCCTTGAAGATGCTCCTGTAGACGAAGAGGAATTGACTGAAGTGTTTCTTGCTAAGTTAAGAGCTCTTCAGGATAAGTATATTTCTGCATTGTTGGCAGACGAAAACACCGTTAAGGGGGGTGTTAATACTGCATTATCATCATGGTTGTCCGATGCGATTATGGAATTCCGAGACAAGGAAGAAAAATCATATGACGACCTTGACACATTCTTGACGGCGATTCTTGAAACTTTAAGGTCTGATTTGTTTGGCAATACGCAATACATAAAGGACACTATTCAACAGTATGCCCAAAGCATAGCAGCTACAAATCAGTTTGCCGGCAGTCAGGATGTAAGCGATACCAATTACGAGAATGTAGTACTTGAAGAGGCCGCCCGTTCAAACCCTCTGGATCTCTTGATTCCTATGGCGAGAGCTTCTGAAAGAATTATTATGGTGGGAGACCAGTTCCAGTTGCCACATCTTCTTGAAAACGATATCGTTGATGAAGCCATCAAGGGAGAATATGAACTGAGAAAGAAATATGAGGAGTCTTTGTTCGGCATTATATTCAATAATCTCGAACAGGCTAACCCTGTTAGAAGAATAACTCTTTCTAACCAATTCCGTATGCATCCTGTAATAGGTAATTTTATCAGCAAAACTTACTACAATGGAATTATCAGCTCGGATTTGGTTAAGATTGAGTCAAAGCAGCATGGTCTTCAGCTTCCATGGGCAAAAGGAAAGGTCGCAGTTTTCTGCGATGTGCCGAGATCTTGTGGCTCAGAATACAGAGGTGGGAAAAGTAAGGAAAGAAGAGCAGAGGCTGAGCGCATAGTTAAGCTTTTGGATGATCTGCAGAAAGATCCTGCATTCGACCATCTAAATGTCGGTATAATCACTTTCTATTCTAAGCAAGTTGAATTGATTTGTGAAGTTGCATCAGGTAGAGGATATACAGAACTGGACGGAAACGGCTCGTATGTTATAAAGCCGCAATATCAGATGACTCCAGATGGAAGAGAAAAACTGAGAATAGGTTCAGTCGATTCTTTTCAAGGAAAAGAATTTGATATAGTAATATTAAGCACGGTTCGTTCAAACAACTTTAAGAGGATTGATGAAAATAACCTTAAGGTATTTGGATTCTTGACGTTGGGTAATCGTCTCAATGTGGCTTTTTCTCGTGCACAAAAGCTTGTTATTACAGTTGGTGACCGAAACATGTTCTCTGATGAGTTCGCTGAGACTTATGTCAAAGGTCTCTATGAGTTCAATAAATTAACAGAAGGCGAATATGGCAACAGAATACAATAGAATAATATATAATGTTAAGAGACCAAGTCCCAAGGCGTTGTTGGTTTCTTTCCCGATGTATATGTTCCGTCTTAAGACACGAAAGTTTGAATATGGCGTTGACTTTTTTCAAAAAGCAGTGCTGATGTTCAAATCAAGACCTGGTATTTCCAATTCAACAATCGCAGCGTGCCTTGGTTTGGAAGAAGATCTTGTCAATGAGGTGCAAGGTGTTCTGGCTTACTCTGGATATATTTCTCCTGATGGTCTTCTAACGCCTCATGGTCTTGAGATGATAAATAATCTCGACACTATTGTTGTTGACAAGAATAAAGAGGAACTTGGCTATATCTTCCAATTCGTAGATCGTGATGATTATTATCCTTTCTATATAAAGAATCTTGGGGAAGAGCCTAATCTGAATTCTAAGCAAGAAATAATTGATGGTACTAAGGGTGATGGGAAGGATCGGACAAGAGTTCCATTTCCTCTTGACTTCATTTCTGACAAGAAACGGAATTTGCCATTTCCGAACGAAAGAGTAATCTTCGATATCATCAGTAAGTCAGGCAAAGAAGGCGTGTTTTCCGAAAAATTGTCCGTGGCAGAGCTTGGTCGCGAACTATCTTTGAGTTTCGTCCCAGAAAAACCAGAACCGATTTTAGTTCAGGTTTGTACTTACATTTATCTTCCACAAAAAGAGGATGAAACATATGAACCAGAATGGCAGGTACTCGATCCTTTTGGTAAAGGAAACAACAGTAGATTGAAGTTCTATTTAGAATCTTTCAGAGACTCAACCTTCAAAAAGGAAATCGCAAGACAATTTGAAGGTGTCGAGACAATCGACGGAAAGAGCTTCGCTGAATACACTAAGTTCATTGAAAAGCAAGTAGAATTCATTAAAGAAGAAGATTTTGGTGTTGAGTTCGGAGGTTTGGATTCAAACCTTCAGCAATTCTTGATTTCAGTCATACGCAACCTTTTTACGCTAAGGCAATATAAATATTAGGTTGTTAAGTTAACAATTTCATTTTTGGTCATGATTTCATCAGGCTGGT
>ERZ808266.9-NODE-9-length-112733-cov-4.380216_pt1 | contig 112733 bp, 129 predicted proteins | sample MGYA00521278_ERZ808266 | MGnify/ENA primary metagenome ERZ808266 (study PRJEB31516, sample SAMN03275591) | gut metagenome | biome: mammalia-associated habitat; material: feces | host: Papio cynocephalus | place: Kenya | collected 2012-08-02 ... | reverse complement strand
CGACAGTAACCTTTCTGTCGATATATTTCTTTACCGCCGTAAGCCTTGCGGCTATGTGTTCCTCCGCCGAATAATATGTGGGTATAAACAGATACTCCGTACCGTTTACGCTTTTTACATTTATCTTGAAAGAGGAAATAAGCCTTTCCACACAGCTTTCAACCGTATCTCCGTCACATTCAAGCAGCTTTACCGCAACCTCGGAAAGCTTTTCCTTAGGAAGGCAGGTATGCCCGTTAGCAAGGTTTTTACGCAGTATGTACTCAATTCCGGCGCAAATGCGTAAGTCACTCTTTTTATCAAATTCAAGATCCTCGGCTATCTCCTCGGCAGTCTCAAAATGAAAATCGAGACCCTCCTCGCAAAGCATATAAGGATTGGTTTTTATAAGCTCCGCCGACCTTGTCCCGAAACGCTTGAAAATGCCGAGACATCGTTCGGGCGAAATATGATACTTTGAAAGCATCATAACAATATCCCTTACGCCGTACTGCTTGTTGTATTCCTCGGATACCGCAAGCGCCTTTGAGAGCGAAATGCCTCTTATTGTCGCTAATTCCTCGGGCTTATTCTGAATTATATCAAGCGACTCGGCGCCGAATTTTTCAACTATTCTCTGCGCTGTGCTCGGTCCTACCCCTTTTATGGCCCCCGAGGAAAGATACCTTAACACAGCCGCCGCGTTTTGCGGTGTTTTTCTTTCAAAGCTTTCGGCTTTAAGCTGTCTGCCGTAGGACGGATGCATAATATATGAGCCGTAAAATACCGCAGCGTCACCCTCGCTCAGATAAGGCAGTGTTCCGACAACGGTCACCGTTTCCTTACCCGACCTCACTTCCGCTACGGTATAACAGTTTGTATCGTTACGATAAGTAATTTTCTCAACCGTACCGGTGAGCTCGGTCATACTGTTGTCTGCTGTTTCCCCCACCGCACGGTACACCTCCGAAATTTTATTTATTCCCTATATAGTCATTCAAAACATCGCCCAGTCTGTCGGCGGTGCAATAATCAATACAATATTTATCGGCAGTTTCCCGACATAGCCTATCGTCCGAATCGGAAAGTCCCGAATTTACGGCGATTATATGGTCGGCATAAGCCTTTCCGAGCCATGTCCGCTGTTCGCCGGCATAGGCTATCTGTCTGTCGGGGTCGTTATCCGACAAAAGCAAGACCGAATATGTCGCCGCCTTTTTGCCCGAAACAAAACGAAGCTTAATTAAATGCAAAAGCTCGGACAGTCCGAATAAAGCAAATATTATACAAATTGCGGAAAGTATATACCATATCATTTTCTTCACCCCTTACATACTATGCCGAAGTGAAGAAAATGACAGATTTCAGATTTTCGGTATTTACTTTATTTTTACGGTTGTGCTGTATGAGCCTACCTGCCAGATGTTATTGTACCTGTCCGATTTTACGGTTACAAGCACCGTATGCTCTCCCGCGGCTTTACCCGAAAGGTCTACCTCCGCATAAAGCGCGTCCGCGGTGAGCTTTGCAAGAGCCGCTTTCGGTCCGCAAATTTTTACATTCCGTATTACGGCGTCGCTTGAAGCGCTGAGTCCCGAAGAAAGACCCGTATACTTAATACCCGACACAGCAAAGGTCTTTTCGGCATAAGAGGATGTGTCTACCGTAACCGTGAAATGCTCTATGGAATCGAGTATTCTTACGCCGTCGGGCAGTTTAGCCGAAACATCAAAGCTGTTTGACGAAACAGATACCGAGGTAATGTCTATTGCCGAAAGCGTAATGCTGTTAATTTTATCAATAGCTTCCGGAGTTCCTATAATATTTACGGAATCGTGGTCTATTGTATAAGCGATGCTTTCCTTTGAGAAGCCTGACGGAAGATTTGAAAAATCTGCCTTTACAGGCACGGTTTTGCGCTTTGAAATAGGCACGGTCACCTTAACGGCGGTTTCACTGAGCGTAAGGTTGGACGCGTCTATCGTTTCGCCGTTTTCATCGTAAAGCTGTATCTCGGCGTCGTAGGTGGTGCTTTCGCTCAGCGTTGCGTTAACATCGGCGTAAGCCACAACCGAATCTATTTTGTTTATAACGGTTCTCGGTCCCTTTATACTGATAGTATCGCTTTCGGTTCCGCTTACAACAGCGGTTTCCGCTACAAGTCCCTCGGCGGCGGAAGCGCCGTTCGCCCTTGCCTTAATGGTAAATTCCTTAGTGTCCACATAATCGAAATTCACCGTTACGGTGGATGGAGATATGCTTATAAACTCATAGTCCGAAACAGCCGTGTTTCTGGCGCCCGATACCTCAAGCTGATACTCGCCCGGAGCGTCTATCGCGGCGGCGGAAGCGTAAACATATATATCGTTTGATTTTAATGCCGAAACCACATAATTAGGACCCTTGACCGTAACCGTGAATTTTTGTGAAGAAATATCCCCGATTATTTCCATCTTATTTGTAGCGGCAAATGTGTTTTCAAGATTTATGGTAACAGGAACATCCGTAAAGGTGCGGTCAACATCGGGATTTTGATTAATCATTATAACAAGCCACAGGCAAAACGCCGTGATTACCGAAAAAGGTATTGTAAACCGTTTGTTATAAAGAAGATTTCTAAGGGAAAGCTTACCGGGAATTTTTATTTTGAGCTTCATTTTCCGCAGCGTCCTTTCCTTTGGTTTTTCCGAACGGGTTTATACGGTGAATAACAGCCGTAAGCTTATTTTCATTAGCGGTGTTTTCACCGTCAAGCAGTAATTTGCGCAGCTCCGCACGGGCGGAAATGGCATTGTAGCCCCGTGTTATCTGTCCGTTAACAACTATCGAAATCGTACCCGTTTCCTCCGACACAACAAGAACCACGGCATCCGAGTTTTCGGTCATACCGATTGCCGCCCTGTGGCGTGTTCCGAGCTGTGTTGAAAGATCCTCCCTTTGGGTAAGCGGCAGTATACAGCCTGCGGCATAAAGCCTGCCGTCCCTTACAATAAGCGCGCCGTCGTGAAGAGGGGATTTTGGGAAGAAGATATTATTTACCATCTGAACCGACGGCGTAGCGTTGATTACCGTGCCGGTATCAATTATTTCGCCAAGCTGCGTGGAGCGCTCAAAAACCACAAGCGCACCCGTTTTGCTTTCCTGCATAAGTCCCGCGGCACGGCTCACCTTGTCGATGCAATCCTCGATAGGCTCGCTGTCGTAAGAGGAACTTTGGGTGTTCATAAGCTTGGTATGGCCCACACGCTCAAGTATACGCCTCAGCTCCGGCTGGAAGATAATAGCTATTGCTATAATGATATAATCAACGAAACGGGAAAGCACCCATTTAAGTGTGGCAAGCTTCCACCAGTTTGCGATAAAATACAAAAGAACAAGCAGTACAAGACCCTTCGCAAGCTGACCGGCCCTCGTATCTCTCATAAAGCCTATGGCTTTGTAGATTATATATGCCATTATGAGAATATCTATAATATCAAACGGTATCCTCATGCTTGCGACAGCATATAATATTTGATTCCAAAATGCATAAATTGCGGTAAATATGCTGTTCACGGTTCAACATTCCTTTGCAAATATTTAGATACATTATATTTTATCATAAATGCTTTTTCCGTTCAATAGAAAATGTCATATAATTTAAATAAAATTTACATTTTTTATTACAGACGCCGCAGCCGCAATATCATAGGCAGTATTAAACGCCGCGGGAGACACTCTTACAGTGCCTGTATCTATGGTTCCTATCTGTCTGTGGGCGGTAGGAGCGCAGTGAAGCCCCGCACGAACCGCTATCCCGCTTTTATTAAGAATTTCCGCCGTTTCGGCGCTTGTTTTACCCGTTACATTAAACGAAAGCACGGGTAAATATCCGCCTGCGTACGGCCTCGGTGTATAAAGCCTTACAAACGGCATTTCGGCAAGTGCAGACCAAAGCTTTTGCGTAAGCTCAAGCTCGTGGGTATAGAGTCTTTGCATACCGAGACGTTTAACATAGTCTATACCCGCGGATATTCCGATTATTCCGGGAACATTCACTGTTCCGCTCTCAAGTCTTTCGGGCAAAAAGTCCGGCTGAACAAGCTCTGCCGAATTGGTTCCCGTTCCGCCCTCCATTATGGTATTTTCTATATATCGGTTGCATATTAAAATTCCCGTTCCCATAGGCGCGTAAAGCCCCTTATGCGAAGCGATACACAGATAATCTATATTCATTTCACGCATATTTATAGGTATCACACCCGCCGTCTGCGCCGCGTCCACCGCAAACGGTACTCCTCTTTCCTTACAGCAGGCGCCTATTTTCGCAATCGGCAGGGCTTTGCCCAGAACATTTGATGCCCCCGTGCAGATAACAAGCTTTGTTTCCGGTCTTATTTTTCTTTCAAACTCGCTTAAAGTCAAGTTATCGTCCGTAAGCGACACTTTGGCTGTATCAACCTCCGCCCCCACTTTAAAAAGCGGACGCATTACGGCGTTATGCTCAAGAGAGGATGTAACCACACGGTCGCCCTTTTTAAGCAGACCTTTAATTACGGCGTTTATGCTGTGAGTGCAGTTAAGCGTAAAAACCACGCTTTCAGGACCGTCCGCCCCGAAAAAATCCGCAACCTTTTCCCTTACCGAATATACTGCCGAAGCGGCGTTCATTGAAGGCGTGTGTCCGCCTCTGCCGGGATTTGCCGAATACCGTTCGAGAGCGTCCCTTACCGCCCGCACAACGGACTGCGGCTTTCTTCCCGTTGTAGCCGCATTATCAAGATATATCATTTCCCCACCCCATTCAAAGTTAAAAAGCCGAACAAAAAGCAGATAAGCAGGTAATGCTTCAAAGCTGCTTTTTCGGGCGCAATAATCTGTTAAAAACACCGGATATGCGGCAGCATTATCTGGTGTTTTTGCTTGTATCCGAAATCTTGTTTTGAAGTGCTGTGACATAATAGCAAGATAACCAATACTTATCAGCCCTCAGTCAACAAACAGACTACTGATTTCTTTCGTTAATTTCAAGAATTTTTACTCCGGCGTCACGCAGAATAGCGACGGCTTCGTCTAAATTTCCGCCGATTATTATGCTGTATCCGCAGCCGGCGCTGCCTTTACCCGAAGTTATTCTTTCTATTGTTGCGTTTATTCCTTTTCTTCTTAGCGTGTCACGCCCTTTTATGGCGTATGTGACCGTACCGGTAGTTATAATATACTTCTTCATTTCCTTTCACTCCGTTTAGGACAGACATATTTATACTACATCCTATGCTAAGCGCAGTGTTTTGTTATAGCTTTATTTTTCCTTGTCCATTTGCTGTTTGTAGTATTCAACCGTTACTATAAGCACCGTCGGGAAAATCAGAACTCCGAGGAACCCGAGCGTTTTAAGACCTACAAACATCGCGATAAGCGTAAACAACGGATTAATACCTATCTGATTTCCGATTATTTTCGGTTCCGCAAAGCTTCTTACAAGCGTTATAACGGCATAAAGCACAAACAGCCCGACAGCCTTCGCTCCGTTTCCCATAATAGCCTCGATAATTCCCCACGGTATTACGACCGTTCCCGTACCAAGCACCGGCAGAACATCCACAACGGAAATTATAAGCGCAATAATCGGCGCGTATTTCACCCTTAAAAGAGAAAGCCCCACCACAAGCTCTAAAAGAGTTATAAGCATTAAGATAAGGTATCCCTTTACAAGCTTTAAAACGCTGTTTATAAATATGTCCTTAATTTTAAGGGCGTTATTCCAAATTTTTTTGCCGAAAACTCCGTGCAGAAATCCCATAAGCCCCACATAATCGGCGGCTATATAACAGCCCGATACCGCGGAAATTACAACGCTAAGTAAAATTTTAGGTGCTCCGCTTACTATTTTCCCGGCAGTATTCGAGACAAACGAGGTAATAAGCGAGGCGATTTTACCGAGCGCATTGTCATAAAAGCTGTCCGCCGCTCCCGTAAGCTCTGCCGGAAGATTGCTTAAAAAGCCGTCAAAGCCCCTTTTCATCCGCCCCAAATACTCGGCTGCCGTTCCCGCTTTTTCCGTAATGTCATCCGCAAAGCCTGCCGCGGCCGAAGCCGTACCTACGCCGCATAGGAACAGGAGCGCTGCCAAAACCGCAAAAAGCAAAACTGTAAGCACGGCGGCGCAGACCGAACGCTTTATTTTCAATTTTTCGGAAATAAACACCGCAGGCTTTTGCATAATAAAAGCGGCTATCCCCCCTATTATAAACGGGAGCAGGTATGAAAGCAGAAATTTGCATACAAGTAATGTCAGCGCCGCAATAACAAAATAATAAAGAGCGTCGGTTAAAAAGTTTTTTCTTGCCTCTCGTTCCAATGTAACAGCCTCCCGTATGATAACTTTTATACAGTTTCAACATTTATGTATAATATGGGCTTTTTTTGTTGATTTAATGCAAAATGTGTACTATAATAGAGTACAACAGTTCGTGTGTGGAGGACAATATGGAAACTGAAAGATACCTTCTTATAAATTCAAAGGTTCTGCCCCCCGTATTTGAAAGCGTAATCTACGCAAAGGAGCTTTTAAGCCTCGGAAAAGCCACCAGCGCCGCAAAAGCGGCAAAAATGGCAGGAATTTCAAGAAGCGCCTTTTATAAGTATAAGGATTTTGTTTTCAAATATTCGGCAGGCAATGTAAGCTCGCTGAATTTAAGCGCGGTTCTGTCCGACAGGGCGGGTGTTTTTTCGGCTCTTACCGCGGCTCTTTATAAGTGCGGCGCGAATATAATTACGCTTAATCAGGGTCTGCCGGAAAACGGCACTGCCGCGGTTGCGATAACCGTAAGCCTTGCGGCGGCGGATATTACTCCCGAAGAACTGCTTGAAAGACTTACGAAGGTAGACGGAGTAATTTCCGTTAAACGAATAGACGGAGGTAAACAATGATTGATGTAGCAATAATGGGTCACGGCGTTGTAGGCTCGGGCGTTGCCGAGATACTTATGTATCATTCGGACCGCATAACAAAGGGCGCTCACACCCCTGTAAATATAAAATATATTCTCGATTTGCGTGAATTTGAGGGACTTTCGTATTCCGACAGATTTACAAAAAATTTCAGCGATATTCTTAACGATAAGGATGTCCGTGTTGTGGTTGAGGTTATGGGCGGCATAAATCCGGCTTACGATTTTGTAAAAAGCTGTCTTTCCGCCGGCAAAAGCGTTGTCACCTCAAATAAAGAGCTTGTTGCCGCAAAGGGCGCCGAGCTTTTAAGGATTGCGGAAGAAAATAATGTTAATTTTCTGTTTGAGGCAAGCGTGGGCGGCGGAATACCTGTTCTGCGTCCTATGGCTCAATGCCTTGCCGCAAATGAAATAACCGAAATTTCCGGCATATTAAACGGAACAACTAACTACATTTTAAATAAAATGATAGTAGACAATATGGACTTTGACACCGCGCTTTCCTTGGCACAGAAAAAAGGCTTTGCCGAGAAAAATCCCGCCGCCGATATTGAGGGTCACGACGCCTGCCGCAAAATATGCATACTTGCCGCGCTTGGCTTCGGAAAGCATGTTTATCCCGAACAGGTAGCGACAGAGGGTATAACCGATATTACACTTGACGATGTTGAGTCGGCAGAAAGCTTTAACTGCGTTGTAAAGCTTATCGGTCACGCAAAAAGGCTTGAGGGCGGCAAGATAACCGCAACCGTAAGACCTACGCTTGTAAGCCGTGACTGCATACTTTCCGATGTAAACGGCGTATTCAACGCAATTATGATTACGGGCGACCAGACAGGCGATGTTATGTTCTACGGCAAGGGCGCAGGCAAGAACGCCACAGCAAGCGCTGTCGCAGCGGATGTTATCGACTGTGTAAAGCATCTTGAAAACCGCAAATACCTGTTTTGGGAAGACGGCGAAAAGGACTATGTGGATAACTCGGCGGACGAGCCGACCGTGCTTTATGCGCGCATATCGTCCGACAGCTTCAGCGAGCTTGAAAAACAGTTTGAAGCCGCTTTTCCGGGCGTTTCCTGCGTTAAAAACAAATATCGCGGCGATATAGCGTTTCTTACCGAAAATCAGCCCGAAAGCGTTACAAGAGAAAAGCTTAAGAGCATAAGCTCGGCAAAGTCAGTCAAGGTTCTTCATACATTAGGACTCAGGGGGTAAATCAAATGTCATTAATCGTAAAAAAATTCGGCGGTTCCTCCGTCGCAAATGCCGAGAGGGTCTTCAATGTCGCCAATATAATTATAGACGATTACAAAAAGGGTAACAGTGTTGTCGTAGTTGTGTCAGCGCAGGGCGACACAACCGACGATTTGATAGAAAAGGCAAACGAAATCAATCCGGACGGCGCCTCCAAGCGCGAGCTTGATATGCTTTTGTCCGCAGGCGAGCAAATATCCGTTGCCCTGCTTGCTATGGCTATTGAAAAGCTCGGATTTCCCGTTATATCCCTGCTCGGCTGGCAGGCAGGCTTTGCAACCGATTCAAACCACGGCATTGCAAGAATAAAAAAGGTTAACGCCGAACGCATACGCAACGAAATAGCAAAGCGCAATATTGTAATTGTCGCGGGCTTCCAGGGGATAAATAAATATGACGATATTACAACCTTGGGACGGGGCGGCTCCGATACAAGCGCGGTTGCGATAGCCGCATCGATGAATGCGGATAAGTGCCAGATCTATACCGATGTGGACGGCGTTTACACCGCCGACCCGCGCAAGGTAAGCAACGCAAAGAAAATGGACGCCATAACCTATGACGAAATGCTTGAGCTTGCAACTCTGGGAGCACAGGTACTGAACAACCGCTCGGTTGAAATGGCAAAGAAATATAATGTTGAGCTTGAGGTTCTTTCAAGCCTTGAAAACAAACCGGGAACTATCGTAAAGGAGACTGTAAAAATGGAAAAGACGTTAATAAGAGGAGTAGCAAAGGACTGTAATGTAGCCACCGTATCGGTTGTGGGACTAAAGGATACTCCCGGAATTGCATTTAAGATTTTTAACAAGTTGGCACAACAAAAAATAAATGTGGACATAATTCTCCAGTCCGTCGGCAGAGACAGCACAAAGGATATAACATTTTCCGTTCCGAAAAGTGACGCCAAAACCGCTATGGACTCATTGGCTTCTCTCAAGGACAGCCTTAATTACAAGGAGCTTACCAAGGACGAAACCATTGCCAAGATTTCGGTTGTGGGCGCAGGAATGGAAAGCCACCCCGGAGTTGCTTCAAAGATGTTTGAGGCGCTTTACGACGCCGGAATCAACATCCGTATGATATCGACAAGCGAAATTAAAATTTCCGTGCTTATAGACGCCGAATACGCCGACAAGGCCGTAAAGGTTGTGCACGACGCATTTATAAACTGATTTTACAGGTTAGGTAAGCGAGAATAAAAGCCGTCCTTACGGGCGGCTTTCTTTATTCAAAGCGGTAAAAAATAAAATTTAGGGCTATATAAGAGTTTTTTATTGACTTTTGTAAATCGGTATGATAAAATATACAAGTCTTGTAAAAACGGAGAGGTATCGAAGCGGTCATAACGAGGCGGTCTTGAAAACCGTTTGCCCAAAAGGCACATGGGTTCGAATCCCATCCTCTCCGCCATATAAAATATTCACATCATCCGGAGTAGTACTCAAGTTGGTGACGAGGCACCCCTGCTAAGGGTGTAGGTCGGGTAACCGGCGCGAGAGTTCGAGTCTCTCCTACTCCGCCAAAAGAAAAGTCGCTTATATAGCGACTTTTCTTTTATTTATGCGGCTTTCAAGCGTTTCCGAAAATATTTTTATATTGCTAAAACAATACCAATATTGCACACAAAAAACAAAAATTTCACACGAAATTTCACACGAAAAAATAAATCGCCTACCGTAAGGTTTAAACTCTGCGGTAGGCGATACTTTTGCTTAATTTATTATGTTTGCTAATTTTCTTTTACTTCCGGCAAACCTCCGACTGAGGTAAGGACCGAAAGCAAGCCGGAAAGAAGTGCGGCGGAAACCACAAGCTTCCAATCGACTTGGCTTATCATAGCCGAGGTGCCGATTGTTGCGGCGGCCGTCTGTGCTACCGTTTTAATCGCACGGACGCCGGCGGCTTTGACCCACTTCAAAAACTTTGCCTTTGACATTTTATTCACCCCTTTTTCATCAGATTGTTTACTCTGCTCTGTACGGCTTTTGCGTCGTAGCCCGCAGCGATAAGCCTCTTGACTCTTTCTGAACCGTTGCCCCATTTACCGCGGACAACCTCTCGGGCAATTTCGTCAAGAGACTTAAGACTGCTTTTCCCCAGTCTTTCATTAACAATCGCCTGTACCGCTTCATAGTTATATCCTGCAGCGGTAAGACGGTTTTTGCGGTCGGCACCGTTCCCCCACTTGCCGTTTATTACTTCATCAGCAAGCTGCTCGTTTGATTTGACCGACGGCGCCTGTTCGAATGAAAATATGTTATTGTACATCACATTCATATCAACATTGCCGTTTATGCCGTCTATCGCACCCTTTGAGGTGTGCTGCCAAATATCGTATGTACGGTTGAAATCGTTTACCTTATCGCCGTATTCGGCTACCCACTTGCTTACATTGTCATACCACAGATCCGACATTTTCTCGTTCCAAAACGCCGAACGGGATGAATAAATACCCATTTTATAACCGAGCGTATTAAGCTGAGTATTGAACTCCTGCATAATACTAAGCATATCCGCGTTTGAAATTGTACGCCAGTCGAGACCTCTTGTATTTTCTACATCTATGTAGACGGGTGCGTTTATTGTTTTGCCTTCGAGCAATCTTTTAATATGCGCTATCTCCGACTGTACCTTTGCTTTATTAACGGCATATGAGAAAAAGTATACCGCAAACGGAATACCAAGCCTTACGCACTCGGCATAATTGCGTTCGAATTTTGCGTCATCCTGTGACGGTATATCGTCTCCGAGACCTATACGCAGTATCGCAAAATCTATATGCGGTTTCACTCTTTCCCAATCTATATCTCCCTGATATACCGATACATCAATTCCTTTAAACATTTTTGTTTCCTCCGTTATTATTTATTTGGTTTGTGTATTTCTTCAAGGTCGGCTACTCTGTGATTAACTACCCTTACCTGTTCTTCGAGAACAGGTATACGCTGAGCAAAATTATTATGTAGCCTGACTTCCCTTGTAAGCTCTTTTATTTGTTCGTCAGTTACCGCCTGAGCGGTCTTCATACTGCTTTGCATTTTGTTGTTCGACCTGCTGTTTGTTATAATCACGCCTATAAGCGACAGTAAACCGACCGCTATTGCGGCACCGGCGGATATTAAAGCTTCACTCATTATTCATTCTCCTGTTTTATTTGCGACTTCCGGATGTGCTCATAGTCATCTTCAAGCATTTTGCGCAGTTTTTCAATCCCTCTTTTTTCTAAACCGTAAACCGCCTGCCGTGTGCATTTTTGTTTCTTAGCTATTTCCGCAAAGGTCAATCCGCTTACATGCCGCAGATAAACGGCTTTCCGTTGTTTTATACCGAGTTTGTCAAGTAAATCACGCATTGCGATTTTTTCAACAAAATCATCATCTTCGTGGAACCCGTTATAATCTTTAAGTTCTACTTCGGCCGCATATTTCTTTTGAACCTTTGTAGAATACCAAATATATCTGTTTCTTACCGAGACCGCGATGTATCTTTGCGAGATTGCCTTGCCCGACTTTATAAGATCCCACAGAAACCTCCAAAGCTCGGCTTCCATTTCCTGCTGTTCTACTTCGCTGCGGCATTTGCGCGCGTAATGCTTGATAAGCGGTTCAAATTCGGCGCTTATACGGTCTATATCACTTTCTTTATACAATAAATCACCTCATTATATTATAAATGTTTCCTCGTTTCGTTTAAAGGCTACTGCAAGCGCATCTGCCATCAGTTTCACTGTTTTTGCCGTCAGTTCCGCTATTTCGGCATCAGTTTTGATTATTTTCCACATATTCCTCATTGCCGAATTGAGATTAAGGATATATTCAAAACTGATTTTTATACCATCCTGTTCGGAAAGCAATGTAAACGCCGGATGAAATTCCGATAATACGGGTTCGGGATTTCGGGGGTCTATCAGTATTGCTTTTGGCTGTTTATATGGTTCGTAGTCGTAAGCGCATTGACCTGCTTCAAGCTGCGGCTTAAATACAAGATTGTCGGCAACAACCCCTTTATTTATCCAAATTTCAAAGCTCGGCGTTCCCGATGTGTTTATTTTGCCATAGAGAGCTTTTCCGTCACAAAATGCGGTGTGTGCAATTTCGTTGTTTATGTGCATTACCATTACGACGGCATTTGTTTCCTCGTCGCCGTAAATAGGACAACCTCCGAAGCTATATGTGCCTTTCGGTATAACGATTTTCTCTTGCGGTTCAAAGGCATACACAATATTATCCTCTGCGGTACCGTTGGCTGTTATGGTGCCATCTCCGTTATCCGTAAATGTAATGCCGCTTACGGTAATGCTTTCTGAAATATCGTAGGGATATGGTATGAGGTTTCTCCCATACATATAAAGCTTTACGGGTTCCTCCGGCTGCGTGCCATCTTCGTTCTCGACTGTAATTTTCAAATACTGCGGTGTCGGCGAAACTTCTTCCGCCTTTACTACACTTATTCCAGTAATCGTTTCCGTAAGCGGATTGGCAAGCGGATTGTTTAAAAGCGAGATCAACTGTTCGTAATCTGTGGGCGTAGGCTTAGAGGGTTTGTCCCCTGCTCCGCAACCCTTAAGCACTCTTATCGTAGCCCACGAGGTTGTGGCTTTTCGATCCTCAGAAATGCCGTAAACAGCAAATGTAAACGCAGGTATCTTTAAAACCTCAAACGGTATGTAGCACTCATCTGTCCCGGTACATAATTCATTCTTTTCGTTGAGAAGCACCGAGCATTTTATATCCGCATTCTTAAATGTGACTGTTTTGGTAAAACCGTCCCATGTCTTAGGAAACGAAAAATGTATTTTAACAAATTTTACGCTGTCGCTCACAGCCGAGCCGTTGACGCTTAAAATATTATTCTCCGAGACAACGGCAGAAAAAATATTGTTTTCCATTCTCTTCTCCTTTTTTAGCTTGTGCTTTTGATCTCGTCTCCCTGCATTTCAAACGAATATGTATCGTTTTCTTTGTCGAGGGTAATTTCACCGTTTTCAAATTTCTCTCTTATGCCGGTAATTGCTTTTTCCTTTGTGTCGGACTCTGCTATTACATGTTTGCTTACCGATTCTCTAATGAAAATTCTGTATTTAGGCATCTTCTCACCTCCCTTACGCTACTCTGCGCCATGTATACGCGCCGTAGTAAGGCGGCATATTGTTGTGAGGCTGATCTCCGCCTTCCGTACTGGTTTGGTAATTTTGAGAATTGGCAAAATCTCTGTATGATCCGGTTGCTGTGCCCGAGGAGCCGTATATACCGCTTTCGCCTCCCGGTGACATAACCTGCGTCCAAGTATCCGGTTTATGTGAGTGCGACGGCATTTCGCTGTTTGTTAGCGTGTGTGTTTTTTCGCCGCCGGTGCAGCCTGCCTGTTCGCCGTCCTCGATGCCCCATATAAATCTGCCTTTTATCCGTTCCCATGTGCCGCCGTAAAGCTCGTTCGGGTTTATAGGTGTGTCGAAGGATATTATAATTCCGACCGGCAAGTGTTTTAACGGTAAATCCTTTTCGAGATATTGCATATTGCTGTTATAAGCGGCTATGCGTTCTGCTTCGGTCATAGCGCTTGTTATTTTTATAAGTCCCACGGTATATCTCTCCTTAATCTATACTTTTCAGTATTCCGTTTGTAAATTTCAGTAAAGCAAGACCGCCGCCGTTTTCGGTGAGATATATACTCCCGCTGAATCCTTGACTGTCTTCTTCGCGGTTTTCTATAACGACCTTTCCGCCGGTTTTAGACCTTAGGTATAAATCACCTTCACAATCTACAACAGTGTTTCCTGTGTTTGTAGGCCAAACGCTGAAATGTTCCTTAAAATTCCCGTCATCTGTCCTTCTCATTAGAAACAAACCCGGGTTTCCGTTGGCGTTATATCCGACTGTTGCATAATAAGAATTTTTAGCGTCCTGTGTGGTGAGTCGGGGAGCAGGAATTCCCCAAAGTTCGACGCTTGTAACCGTAACCCACTGACCGTTTTTCTTGGTTTGAACCGCGAAACAATCGATTGCATTTACCATAACACGGAGAGTATCGCTTATATTCGTGCATTTAAACCCGTCTTTATGCGTAATTGAGACATTGCTGTATTTTTCGCCCTGCTGTACAGAAGTGTCCGCTTTGCTTTTTGCTTCGTCTGCTACAGCGCTTGCGGCATTGGCGATACGGTCAGTCTCTACACTGAGCGAAGCATTATCACGAATGAACACACCGACAGTTATGCTGTTTTGTGTGGGGTCGTCACATTCTTTGTAAGTAATTATGCGCTGTTTAATCTCAAGCTTTGCAAATTTATCGATTACGGTAATATTATCGCCGAGACCGTAGCCCTCGCCTGTGTAGCCTATAGCTTTTTGCAGGTCAGCGATATTTATGTCGTAAGTCCAACCGTTGTCGCGTTGCCATGTGCGCCTAACACCGGTGAGGTTTTTACCATATTCAAACACTATGCCTGAATCAGTGCCAACCTGATAAAGCACATTTACGGTGAAATTGTCAAACCGAACCTCTACGCCCAATTCTTTCATTGCGATAAGGGCTTCGCGAGCCGTTACATTTGTTTGACCCGAAAGCGAAAAATTAAGTACATCGGTACTTACTACAGTTCCCAGAGTAAACTCGGAGGATGCGGGCGTACCGTCTACTGTTTTGGCTTCCCTCAAAATATCCTCGGCTAATTGACGAGCTGTTCCCACAAAGCTGTATCCGTTTACCAGCGTATAATTTGATAAACGGTAAGAAATATGTTCGGCAGTAACCTGTGTTATGTTGTTTGAGCCTGAATCGCCGTCAATACCGGATATATCAAATCTTTGACCCGAATATTCAAATATAGAATTTTCATTAATGTAGTCGAAAATCCCGTCTGTGTTAACAACGGAAAAGCTTAATGTGTATTCACGCATCAATTCCTCTGTTTTTGCAATATTAAAGGCTTCGGAGGTACTCCCCAAAGCCTTGAAATCTTTATCATATACTTTTATTTTACCTGCCATCTTATCACCCTAACATTTTAGCGTTAAATTCTATTATGACGGTCACCGAATCAGGGTAGGCACCGAGAGATCCGCCTGAAACATTTATCATACATTTACCGGGGGAAAGTTCAAAAAAGGAGCTTGCCGAATCAAGACTCGAATACAGACTGTTCCCGTCTGACATCCGTGTCACGGTTTCTTTTGCACAATCGATTTTTACACCCTCGAAACCTGTGTCTGCGTTTATTTTGAGCTTAGCCGTTCCGTAAGATAATGTAAACCCTGACTTGACGCGACCTATGATTTTTATTACAGGCTTAGCCTTTTGAGTACCTTTATTAAAAAACTTTATAGCACCGCTCCCGGAAAATTCTTTAATAAATTGACCGTCTTCGGCAGTACAATTTATGTATGTAATTTCATCAGGCGTTAAAAGCGTACCGTCCAAAAGATATTGCCATGGCGGATTGCACTCAAACTGAATATCGCCTATATGTCTATCTGAGGTGTTGTCAAATTCAAGCGCAGCATAGATCTTAGCCATATAATATCTGTCGGGTTCGTTGCCGAAGATAAGCTTTTTGGGCGTCCCGTCATTGCAAAGCCAAGCTATTATTTCCTCTCTCTTTTTCCTTAAATCGGAATACGCGCCCGTGTAATATATCGGTTTTGTTATTACCCGTGTACTGTAACCCGAAATCCCGAAATCCACAACGCCGTCAAGTCCCGGTACCTCTTGCACATATTTGCGTTTCTCGGGTAGTATAGAATGTGTTTCCGTTCCGCACACAATGTTAAATGCGCCGGATTCTGTATTGCCGTATTTGAACTCGTCGTTATCCACCTGAGCGCCTCCTTCTGTAAATACTGTCTGACATCTTCACCGATACGCAAGGCTCTATAACCTCGGCGACGGTTTTTTCACCAACCTTTAAAACGGTTACCTGCTGTTGTGCGCCGTATTGATTGTAGGTGTTTGAGGTCGTGGTTGTGTAATCGTTATTGGTTGTGTAAGCCGCGCGCATACGGCCGTATTCTCGTGCCATTTCCATAGAAACATCATGAGGAATTATTTGCGTATGCCTCGGCAGATTTATAAGTTCTCCGCCACGTTCGTTTATGTAGGTTAAGCCGCCTTTCCAGTCGTTTGTACCTGAAGCGTTGTGCGGAAAATAATCATCTGTAAATGCTTTTAAAAAGCCTTTGACAGTTTTGGTTTTCTTTTTTTCTTTATTTTCCTCTGCTTCGATAGTTTTTTCTGCCGCCTCTTTGAGCTTGTTTTGTGCGTCTATGCGTTTTTGCAGTTCAGCAAGATAAGTGTCGGTTTCGCTTTGCATAATGGCTATCTTTTCATCTCTCGCGGTTTCAAGGCGTGCCGTTTCATCCTCTATAAAGGTGTCGAGAGCCGAAAGCCTGTTTTCAAAACCTTCCTTGGCAACTTCATATTTGCTGTTTTCGAGTTCGACCGCCGAATCGTATTCGGATTTAACTTGTTCTTGACGGGCAGAAGCTTCGCTCTTTATTTGCTCCATTTTATTTTGAAGCTGTTTAATTTGATTTTCGCGAGCCGCCTTTGTTTTTTCTTCCTCCTGCCTTTTAACTTCGGCGGTGTATGCGTTTTCCGCGTCTACTTTTTCGGCGTATGTTTTTGCAAATGTAATAGACTTCTTAAGCTCTGCAAGCTTTTCGGCGTTTTCTTGTTCTTTTGTTGCCGCTTCATCTGCTTCATTCAAAGCATTTAAGGCGTCTATTTGCTGTTGCAGTTCAGCGGTTTGGGCTTCTTGGCTTGCGGATATAGCGTCAAGCTTTGCCTGCTTTTCCTTTTCAAACTGCGAAAGTCTCTCTTTATGAGCTTTTTCGTAAAGCTTTTGCTCTTCGGATATAGCGTTTTTTTGGGCTTTTAAATCTTTGCTGAGATTTGCGATTTTATCGCTGTAATATTTTTCTTCGGCAGATTTTTTTGCGGACATTTTTTCTTCGTAGGTGTTATATTCGTCGGTGAGATTTTGGATTTCTGTATCGTATGCTTTATTGCTTTGCGCTTTTTTCTTGTTATATGTTTCCTCAATTTTTGACTGTGCAGAGCGTATGGTGCGATTAATTTCCGCTCCCACCATCGCCAACGATGCAATAACAGCAATAATATACGGATTTGCTGATTTTGCGGCCGTTCCTATTTTGCCGGTACTTTTTGCTGTCTTTTCCGCGGACTCTGCCGTTTTATCGAGCGACTTTGAATTTGCGGCATTTGCGGCGGTATCTTTAACGGTCGCATCTGTTTTCTTTTTTATCCAAGCATATATCTTAGCATACGCTTTTTGAGCCTTTCCGATTGCAGATGTAGTTTTGCCGATTATAGAAACAAGTGGACCCAAGGCGGCAACCGATATTGCAGTGGTTGTTACAAAATTCTTAGTCGTTTTGCTCCATTTGCCAAAGGAAACTATTGCCCCATTAAGTGCTGTTATAACCGGAGTAATTGCCGGCTCAACATTATCTTTAAAAGAGGTTGCGAGCTCTTTTAATGCTTCGGGCAGTTTTTTCATTTGGGACGCCGCTTCTCCACAGTTGCGCTCGTAGTCGCCTATGGCGTCCTTACTGGCGTTCATAACAAAGTTATATCTTAACTGCACCTTTTCGGCTTGTGTCATTTCGCTGTAATTTGTTTTTATCCCCTGCGACAGTGCATATGCCTTAAGATTTGCTTCGGTCATTACTATACCGTAATTTTTAAGCGTTTCCGTCTCGCCGGTAAATATACTTTTTAAAGCGGTTGAGGCTTGGTCTAAGGATGTATTATGAAAACTCGCGAGATCTACGGAAAGCTCGGTAAGCGACTTCGACATATCCGTAGCTTTCTTGCGTGTAAGTCCCATAGCCGTAGCCATACCGCCGTATAGAGATACTGCGTCAAGCGCCGTAGAGCGCGCCATTCCCATTTTATCGAGCGAGGTTTGAGACCAATCAAGAACATCCGAAGACATATTTTTAAATACTTCTTTTGTTTTGTTCTCGGCTTCGGTAAGGTCGCTTGAATACTTATAGATTGCCGCTCCCGCAGCTATAACAGGTGTTGTAATGCCTAAAGTCATTTTGTTTCCGACTTTACTTATTTTGTCACCTGTCTTTTCAAACTTATTTCCGGACTCCTCAAGCTTTTTTATCACGGCAGAGGTTTTGTCAATTACTTTTTGCTCGGCTTCGGTGTAATATTTCAGCTTTCCTGTTGTTTCTTCAATATCTTGTCTGGCTTTAAACATTTGTGAAGCTAAAGACTCTGCCGCTTTAGATGTTGCGCCTTCTTTCTCAACAACATCATTATAGGCGTTTTTCAAAATTTCAAGCTTTTTCTTTTGCAAAGTGAGTTCATCGTTAAGCGATTTAATTCGGCTTTTAAGCCCATCTGAACTACCAGACCAGTTATTCATAAGTGCAGCGGAGGCCTGAAAGCTTGTTTCAATCTTTTTTACGCCTGCCGTAAGCTCTGTTATTCCTTTTTTCCATTCCGTAACATCAAGACCGACTTTTGATGTTAGTTCATTTACATAATCTGACGGCATAAATAACCTCCCTTCGTTTGCAGTTGACTGCAAAAATGATTTTTATATCTGAAAAAGCGCCCGCATAAGCGAACGCTAAATAAAAATTAATTGTTCATTATAATTTGAATTTTTCGAGAGCCTTTAAATGTAATCGCTCGGTATGCCTAAAACAGTAATTTATATGCTCGCTTATTTCCCAAAGAGATTTTCCACATACATATTTCCAATATAAAATCTCTGTAAGTGTACCGCCGTCTACTTCTTGAATTTTCTTTTCTATTGTGTCTCTCAATTCATTTGCCGCAGTTATCTGTGTGAAAAATTCCTCTCGTCGTTCGGGTTGTGAAATTATCATTTCCTTAAGGCGGTCAATCCTTGATTTTTGAAGCATATATGAGGATAGATATCTTTTTTTATCCTCATACATTATTTTCTCTCCTATGACGCTTCGGCCATATATAGGCTATGTATTCACCGCAACTGCAATTTGTGCCGTGTTCTTTGTTATAAGCGTCTAATTCCTGTTTCATCTGTTGGCGAGGAGAAATAGGCGGTTTCTTGTCTTTCTTCGTGTTTTTAATTTGTTGTTTCATAATTTTGACCTCAATTAAAAATTTTATCTGCACATTTTGAGTCTTTAATATTTACCTTGCGGTATTTCTTTCCGTTGCGAATAACTATTTCTCCCTCGACGCTTCCGGGTTCTTCTATGCGTTTTTGCTCTCGAAGTGTCAGCCGATAATCGTAAAAATAATAAGGCAATATTCTGTCTATATCGCAAGTATCGAGCGTTTCAAGGGTATATGCCGGAACGAGTCGTATTAATGTTCGCTCAATACCTAAAAGCCAGTCAAACGGCAAGGAATAAGGCTCTGTAACTTCCTTGCCGTTTATGCGTTTGGGAAATCAATGCCCTCTTTTTCCATCATTGTTATAACTCGCATAACAATTTGACCGGTTACGGCAAGCAACTGCTCTACATCCGTGTACTTTTTCAGTTGTTTTACGGAGAATTGCCTTCCGTAAAAATCGCGAACAAATTCGTAAATTATCTCGAGATTATCGGCTGAAATCGATTCTCGGTCTCCCAATTTTACCGCTCTTTTAAAAAAGTTCCATTTAATTATGTTTTGCGAATAAGTCTTAATTACTTCGTTTTTCTTGTTATAAAAATGAAGCTCGATAGGTGTTGACATTTAAATTGTACCTCCAAGATGAAACAAGAGAGCAACTATTATTATTTACTCACTGCCTTAGATGATTGTGTGCTTTGTCCTGAAACGGGTTCGGGAGGTGTCTGAACTTTGCTGAACCAAGCCGAAGCTCCGGTGAATTTTGCGTCTGTTGTGTCCGCTTTAACAGCCTTTGCTCCGCTAAGCTTATCTGTATCTACCTGAAACTTATGAACCGTTACCGCTGCGGTATAGGTTAGTTCGGTTGTGTTTACGGTAATTCCGTCTTCCTTTGATTTTGCAACTTCGCCGCCGAGTGCGAATTTGCCTTTCAGATAACTGAAATATCTGTACTCATCTCCGCTGCCGAGAGACATGCGACCCGAAAGGGCGCAATACGGAGCCGCGCTCAAATCGCCTGTATCGTAAAATTTACCGTTTGTGGCGTCGTATATTTTTCCTGTAAGCTTTGCAGCAAGGCTGCAAGGAACGCCGGAAACAACAATTTTCACCTCAGTGTCGCCCTCTGTAACATCTATATAGCGTACCTTGTTGTCATAATATCTTTTTGATGTATTTGTGGTCGGGTTGGTTTGAATTTCTGCCGCCGGAGCTAAATATTCCGGAGTGGCGGCTTCATATTTTGTCGCGGAGTCTTCGTTTACCTTTGCATAGTGCATTTCGTCGCAACCTATGAGTTCCCCGTAAACATCCTTTGTTTGTTCTGACATTATAATTTACCTCTTTTCATAATAATTAAAATCACAACGCCATCCGTAGTGTTGCGTGTTTATTTGGTATGGTATTCTACCGTTGCCGATGCGTTTAAAACCGGCGGCGGTAAATGCATCAATTATTTTATCAGGCAATGTTTTTATTGCCGATATATCCCTGTAAAATAAAGAAACCTGTATTTTGATTTCGTGCGAAGTTTCTTGGTTATCGTAATGAGTAAGCGGTGTATCGGATATTAAAAAATACACTATAAAAGCATCAGGCAGTTGGGAAAGCTCGCAATCAAACCTTTCAAGCCTAAACGGAACTTGATTTTCCACCTCAAATGCAATAAGCGTTTTTTCAGCAGCGTCTATCCAGTTCATAATACACCCTCTTTTTTTAAAGTCTTGCGTATTATACTTCTTATTTCTTTTTTGTTATTTTCTGTTGCCGGACGAACAAACGGGTCCGGAAATTCCGGAGAATGCCCGTCACCGTATTCTTGAAACACAGCCTCAAAGGCTTCGGGGTGTTTGTCAAGATTAATTCCGACTTTCCCGTATATATAATCCCCTTGGCTGCGAGCACCAAGCGTTTCTATCGCGTTTACAACATCTCCAGTATCACGGTGCCTCTCAGCGCCTGAAAGCATAGATTTCTCGACTACCGGCAATGCCGCATCAATAGCTTTTTTACAGGCATCTTCAACACTTTTTCCGGCTTCCTCAATTTTATCAAGGAGTCCTTCAAAGCCCTTAAAGCTAAAATCTGCCGAAAGTGCCGTTTTACCGTAGCTATTGAAACCGCCGCGTTTTTTCCAGCTTTTTTTCCGAGACACTATCCTTTCACCTCCGCTTTGACCTTTAGTTCTAACCACTGATGTTTTTGGCCGATATCATCCATAGAAACAATTTTGTAAATAACGCCGTTGTACAGTATTCTGCAACTCTCACTTACCCTTCTGTCAAATCTGATTGTAACCGTCGCGGCACGTTCCGCTTGAACAGACTCTGCAGCCCAGACTTCCGAGCCGTGAACTCCGGTCCACTTTGCGTATTTAACGCGCGGCGGGTCGGAGGCGGCATTATTGCCGATATCAGCCCATTCTTCAGTTTTAAAGGAACCGCTCCCCTTTGACAGCTTATACTGTATTCGTATTCGCGTATTTAAATCTCCGGCATTTATATCGGGCTGATATATCATTTTTCTTTACCTCTGAGTTCCAAGCGCATTTGCTGAGCGAAATTCTCTACTATTGCCCGTGTTTTTGCGCTTACACGTTCGGTTGTACTGCGGTTGTCGTAAAGGTCGGCTGTAACCATCAGAGCAAGCATATTTGCTCGCTCCGATGTTCGCTCGTAATTATTTCCTATGGCACCTTTCAAATATTCGTCAGCCGCAAATAAACAGCTGTTTATTATGTCGTCGTCATCGTCGTGGTCGATATGCATATATTTTTTTGCACATTCAATTTCTACCACAGGATTTCACCTCAATATCAAGAACCCGATACAGCCTTGGTGTTAACGGGGTCGCTCGCCGTATTTGTCACCTTGGTTTTTACAACCTTTTCGGCGGGAGCTTCGTACAAGCCGTAGCAGTAGGAGGATTTATCTGCCTGAATAACATCGAATCCTTCAATTACACGCAGTACAGTTTGATTTTTTGTGAAATTTGCATGTTCAGAAACAGCAAATTCAAGGGCATTTCTTTCCACAAAATAACACGCTGCATCAAGCGAACCATAGAATACCGGCGCCTTTCCGCTTACATTTGGCAACTGAGCATCCGAAAATACCTCGATAGGCAGCCCTTTAAACAATTTTACAGTGGGATCGGCGTAACTGTCTTTTAACAACGGGTTGCCCATAGCGTCAGTCTCGCTGTCCATAAGGTCAAACCCAGTTTGATTGGTTACGATAACAGCACCTATCAGAGCGTCCGGGTCAAGATCTTTGTTCAAAGAGCTTTTAAGTGCCGCAAGACCTTTAAGTGATTTCGGGCTTTCGCTGCTACCGAGAGTTTTTAATGCGTCGAATATCTTTGCGTTTTCTGAAATAACTGCATTTTTAACGAACCATTTGTTGAGATACGCTCTAAGCCCCACCTTTTCGTTGCCGTTAAGTATGTTCGATACCGGAATTATTTTACCGAAATGCTTGATAGAAAATGACTTTCTGACAAAGCTCGGATCGCCTGTTGAGCTTATCTCGTCGCCATCGTCAAATTCGGTAAGACCTGCTGGAGTTCCGCTCTCGAAATTAAATCCGCCGCTTAAGGCATCGGTCGGAATTACCGTTACTAAATTCTTAGCTGATTTATACTGCTTGCGCAGTTCTAGAATTTCGTAGTTTACATCGGTAGGCACAAGATTATTCTCACCGTTTGTTGCATCGGTGCCTGTAATAAGAGCTTTTTCTGTATCGCTAAGGTTCTTTTTGGCAAGCATTTTAGCAATTATCTTAAAGCCGTCGGTTTTAGCGTTTTTACTTTCGCCAACGGGCGCATCCGGTACTTTGGATTCGCCAATTTTAAACAAACGCTTTTCAACATCATATTTTTCCTTGAGTGCGTCCACTTCGTCAAGTGCCGCTTTTGCCTTTGCAACATCTCCGGTTTCTCTAAAACTTTTAGCTTCATTTGCCTTTTGTTCTATCTGCGTAAGCAGAGTTCTCATTTCTTTGTTCATTTAATTTTACCTCAACTTTCAATTTTGATTTTCCGCAAACACGAAGGCTTCGATTATACCTATATCACAATCAATCACTTCGTTTTCGTCGGTAGTGTTTTTTTCTTCTTTATACGGCTCGTCCATATATGATTTTGTAACTCCTGCGTCCGGTTGCGCCGGAACCGCTACGAAAGACACTTCGTAAGCGTCTTTAGGTAATAACAGCTTGAAATAACATGTCTTGCCGTCGTATTCCCTACCGTTAACATGCTTGCAGTAAGCCTTACGGTTATCCGTTCCGCAAATTGAACAGACCGCAGAGCCTATCACACAGCTAACGGAGATTTCCTTTTTTATTCCGGCGCGTATATCCGAAATCAAATCGGCATTACTTTCGTTTTTCAGCATATAGCAATGAGCAATAAGCTGTGCGTACTTTTCTCCGGTGCTTGAAATGCCGCCGTCTTCAACAACTTCCGTCGCATATATTCGTGCTTTTTGGTTGTCCGTTTTGATTTGATGGTCTTTTAATACGGTCTTTCCGACAAACAGTTTTGCCAGCGCATTTAAGGTTTCGGTTGGAAAAACTTCAAAATCTCTGTCAATCTCATTTCCGCAAATTGCTATTTTAAAAGCAAAAACCTCGTCGGATGATAATGGCTCAAGCGTATATTTGTTTATAAGCGACATTTCACCATCGTCAAGCTCAATACCGCTTATTTTTGCGGATTTTGTAATCATATTTTTCACATCATTCACCTCCTTTATCTTGATATGCCGCTCCCGCTTTTTCAATCGGCAGCATAGTACCGTTGCAAAGCAATACATCACCGCCCGGAACAGCCGCCTGATCCAACAGAGATCTTGCTTCGTTAGGAGTATAAAGCGTTCCCTGCACCGCATCTCGCAAGCTTTGTATTTGAGTTTTTAAGTCTGCGCGGAGAATGACCGCAACATTGAACTTAGGGTAAAAACCGTTTGCAACATCTTCCTCGCTTAAAAGCTTGTTACTGATTTCTTCTTCATATTGCTTTAAAATATAAAGCAGAGTATCAACATAAAAAGCGAGCTGTTGAGCTTCTGCGCTTGCATAGCTTGATTTTTCGTAATCGTTTATTTGATTAGGCTTTATACCAAACGCCGCCGCTATTTGCAATGCGGAATACTTTTTCAACTCTATAAATTGATTGTCCGCAAGATTTGTATTAAGAGGCGTTAATGTTGTCCCTATTGGTATCGGAATAACCCTTCTGACATCCTCTATCTTTCCGGACGCATATTCTTCAATGTTTTTTGCAAAATTTTGTACTAAGCCGTCGTTCAATGCCCCGGTGTACTGGACCACCGCTTTTGCAGTGAAAGCATTCTCAAAAAGTCCCGTTAACATTTTTTGCGATTTTATACCGCCGCTTATTGTGTCGTTAAGCTGATCTCTGACTGCAATACCTTTCACGCCGTCAAGGCTTGCCGAACTTTTAAAGTGCATTATAGAATCATATGGAATTTTATATCTCTTCCCGTTTTTTTCGCAGTTATATATATACCAAAGCGCATTTTCAGCGCCGAATATTCCCCTGTCGTCGATCCACACCTCGACGCTTTCCGGCGGCAAATACCAAAGAGCCGTAGCGGTGCCCGCTCCTGTTATCCATACATAGGCGTTTCCGTAATGATTACGCGCGTACTCTACTGTAGACCAAAAGTGAGTTGCTGTCATATAAGGGTTCGGCTTATTTGATAAAACATTATAGAGATGATGCTTGTAAGCTTTTATTACGCCGCCCTTTTCTGTATGCCGTAAAAGCTTAAGCGGCAGTTTCCCGACCGATTCGGAAAGGATCTTCAAGCAAGCAAAATATGTAGCTTCGGACAGTTCGCTTTTTTCTACACCGTTTAGGTTTAAAAAATCGACAAGCTGTTGCAATGTCAATGTTTGTTCTGATTTCTTTTTAAAAAGTCCCATTTAATCACCTTCTTTCGCTTTATCCCATCCCATAAGCTTGAGATATTCTTTCATAGCCTCTTCGGCATTTACGCTGTTTGCATTAGCAATCGCCAGTTTGTGACTGCAAATCGTCGCATCGCAGGGATCTATCCTCTTTTCCCTTCGGGTTTTGTCAAGCTTAATCTCGCCGAAGGAGTTGCTGACCTTTATTGCGTTAATCATAGACCAAGTAAGTAAAGTGTTTGACTTGTTGTAAATTATGTTGCCGCCGTCTACTTCAAGAGCAAAATCTACCGTTGCATCATTGAGATTGCGTGCCGATTGCGTAATTTCGACCATATCCACCCCGAATATCGCAAGGTCGCTTAAAAAAGCATCGGCATTATGCGGGTCATAGCCTATGGCAAGAAGCTTCAAATCGTATTTTTTGATAAGCTTTTGGTAATATGCTATGATGTATTTGTAGTCCAGTTTATATCCTCCACTTTCGCCTTCGGTAAGCGTGAGCAAACCTCTTTGTGCCCAATCGATATATGGAGCATTGTCGGATTTTAAATGCTCGTCAAGTCGCATTTTCGGCAGAAAAGAATGAGAATCGATGTAGTATTTTTTACGGTTTTCTATAAGCAGCGGAAACTCCAAAGTGCCACTTGTCAAATCACCGCCCGAGGAAAGGTCAAGTCCCAAGTAACACTCCCGACCGCGCATATCTTCAAGGCAGGTGCCGTCTCCGCATTTTGCCCAGTTTTCCGCATTTAAATAGCGGTCATCGGTGGCTTGAACCCAAATATTAAGTGATTTTGTTTGAAAGTTTCTTAAATCGTCTCCACCCATATTGCGTGCTTTAACTGCATCTGCTTTCAGATTCTCAAGTCGACGCGGCGTCCAGAAAGGATTTGCTTTTTGCCATGTGGTTTCCTGCCATATATCGTCATCCTTGTCGGGATCGCAAATAAAAACAAATTGGGTGTCATCGCAAACAGCGCCCGATATTATGTTGACACAATAATCGTAGAGTGCCTTACATGGGGAATTTAAATCAAAACCGGCGGTTGTAATGACCGAGATAAGGTATTCGTCAAGGTCTTTACAGCCGTCGGTTAAAAGCTTATACATCTGATTGGTTTTGTGTTTATGATATTCATCAACAGAACCGAAATACGGTCTAAAACCGTCTATTGTATCTGTATCTCTGCCAAGCGCCCGTATTTCGCCGTGCGTTAGATTGCAAAGGATTCGTGATCGGTAGTCTTGAATTGTAAAAAAGCCTTTCTTCGTTTTTGTACCGGAAAGCTCTTTGTCGGCATTGATGAACTTGTTACACTCTTTGAGCACAATTCGCGCTTGGTCCTCCTTTGTGGCAACTGCGTATATTTGCGGGTATTGGTAACCAGCAAAATTTCCGTAGTACATAGACGGTATGGAGTTGCCAACGCTTTTCCCGTTCTGTCGCGCCATTTGCGTATATGAAGTTTTAAAGCGGCGAAACGGCGAATCCTTCTTAATCCAACCTTGCCAGCTGCCAAACATAAAATCTTGAAAGCCCATGCATTTAAAAGGCTTCGGCTTTCCTTCGGCAAGCGTCAGATTTTCGGCAAAATCAATCATTGTTGAAGCTTTCTTTTCGTCCCAAACATACGGAAATTCAGAAGTACCTTGTCGCTCTAAATCGTTAAGATGCCGTTTGCAACATAGATATTCGTTGTGACCTGTTTTTCGGTCAATCGTGCCTTTTACAACCGATTCGGCGTATTTGGTGGTTCTATCCACTCATGCCGCCGCCAAACTTACCCCACTTTTCGGATGGCGTTTCCTCTTTTGCCTTTTTCGGGATATTTTTTATTTTAGAAATCGGATTCAAAAACATTCTGTCCTCCATTTTCATAAGCATATCAACTTTTTTGTTTATGGCGCTTTCGATTTGCAAAAGCGCGTTAACCGAGATCATATCGCGAAGCTGTTTTTTCACCTTGTAACTGAATATTTTTTCCGAGGTTCCGTCTTCGTTTTTAAGCTCTGCTTCTATAGCCTTGTCGAGCGCTTCGCAATCGTAGTGAATTTCCTCGATCTTTTGATATGATTCTCTGAGTTTTATATACTCCGAAAATGTCATACAATACTTTGCTATAAGCTCGGAATCACCGGCAGAAATAAAGTCAAAATCTTTAAATAATTTATTGATTTCTTTCCATTTTTCGTGTGCAATATTATCTTTTTTTACATAATTCGGGCATTTAATTTTTCTGTCGCCGAATTTAATTTCCGCATTGCGTCTTTCTTCGATTTCTTCTTTTGTTAAGTGCTTTTTGCCCTCCAACATAAGAAGTTCAACCGGCTTTGCTGAGCGTCCCATTTTTTTGCTTTTCACCTCGCATATGTGATTTAGGGAGTTTTTGCGCGAAAAAGGAGGGCGGGCGGTATCCTCTCAAACCTTTGAAACTTTTTTACTCTCCCCCACGGTCAAGAGTTCCGCTTTCAAAACGCCGTTTTAGATCAAAAAGCAGGGCCTGAACCTTTGCTTTTTCGCCCTCTCGATACTCTTTTTCTATTTGCATGTGTACTCGGTGTGTGAGCGGTATTAAATTATCAACATCTAAGCGCCGCTCCCAATCGTCTTTAAGCGGCACGATATGATGTACTTCTTCGCACGCCGCAAGCTTCTTTTCAAAAAAGAAAGTGTAAATACAAATGCCGTTGGCTTTGTTGATTGCTGATGTCTTTACCGCTTCCCACGCAGATGTCAGATAAAAGCTATGATATTTCTTATCTCTGATATATCTGACATTATCGTCATAGTCTTTGTGCCGACTCGGATGCTCCGGACATCGTGATTGACTTATTGGAATAACCTTTCCGCACACCGGGCAAATACGTTTTAAAAGCATATGACACTTCACAGTCCCTGTCCTTAATCCTATGATATCAGTATAACAACAAATTCGGGACATTGGGGACAACTTTAATTATTGCGTATATATCTATAAGCAATTTTCTTTGCCGCTTCACAGGTTATTGAACAGCCCACACTTGCCGCAACCTGATTCCACGGCAGTCCGTTTACAAAACGGTAAGTGAGTATTTGACGAGTAAGACTGTCCGGACAGGCAGATATATAATCGTTCAGGCGGATAAGCTCTATGCGGCACTGCGCAAGACGGTTTATAAGCTTTGATTTATAATAACAAAGTTCCTCAACCGCACGCCCTATTTTATCACCTGTACCCGAGCCGCGCGGCATACCCGTAATTTTAACTGAGGTATCGGTTGCTTTTGCTTCGAGTTCAGCTATTTTGTTCGTTAAATCTTCTATCTCGCGGTTTAAATAATAAAGCTGGGAAAGCTCTTTAAGCGTCATATCGTTATCCTCCTGTTACAGCTTTAAAAATTCTTTTCGGGATATGTACCCACCGTCTACGAGCATAACCGCCTGTCCGTATGTGTATCGGGTATGCATCCGAGCGTTATATCGTTCGAGAGCACAGCAAAATTCCGGTGTAGATATTCCGTAAGTCGGGCGCGGTATTCTTGTTTTCTTTTTAGGCGGCGCCGTCTTCCCTTTCTTTTCACAGGCCGAGCATACGGTTGCGCCTTTGTTTTCCGTTCTGAATATTAGCTTACAAGACGCGCACTTCTTTGTGTAAAATCTTTTTTTCATTTCAATCTCCTTTGCTTGATTTTTCATTACAGGTCAAGTCGATTCAGCCATCCAATCATCACCTTCGATTTTCCAATCCGGCAATATGCTGTCCTTATCGGCTTTGTACATTACCGCAGTCACATACCAGTGACCGTTATATTTATTAAATCGGGCAAAACACCGCAAGAAGCGATAGCCCTTGTATCGGCGTTCCCAATATTCTCTGTCGTCAATTCTTTGTTTTGCCATAAGCTCCACCGTTCGGGGCGTTACACTGCCGACTTTTTTCTTTGTCGTCGGCTTTGTTAGGTTCTTCGAGTGCCTAAACCGCTTTCTTCCCTGCGGGTCTTTCGAAATATACCGAGCGGCAGCTTCGGGACCGAAATTCTCAGGCTGAAACCGCAAAGCGTTTACACGCATACCCTTATGCCATATTTCTTCTGCGGTATCGCGGTCTATGTTTCCTGTCATAAAAAGATGCATATGATAATTTTTCTGTCCGTGCTTATTGCCGGTTTTGTAAGTAACCTCCTCTATGGTGCAATACCATTTGAACGGTCTTTTTAATCTTTTAAGCTGTTTTTTTAATTCTTTCTTATTCGGCTCGACCTTTAATTGCTTTTCTATCCGCTTTATTTCGGATGCTATTCTCGTCCTTACGCGCCTTGTATAATTGCTCAAATCTCGCGCGGCTCCGTCGAAATCCCGCGGAGCGAAGTTCTGATTGTAGGTAAGCACCATAAGAAAATCTCCGTTTATGAAATTTGCGTTTATCATACGGACCGCATTCTTTATCGCAATATTGTTGTTATATTTCTTTTGGGCTTCACTTGACGGCTTAGTACCGCGAGGTCTTGTAGGCATTTTGTTTCCGTTTTCCCATACCGGGTAAAAATCCGCTTCCAGTAAATTGCCGGAAATTGTCTTTTTCTCACATTGCATTATACGAAGCCGTCCTTTCTTACCTGATTGTCCCAATAGCTTTCACATTCAAATGCGGAATTATAAAGGGCTGTGCGGAAATATGACTTGCGGTATTTGATTTCGTAGTCAATGCCGCGGAATTTTTCTATTACCAATTCGATATTTTCTTTTATGAGCCTTTGATATACCGCACTTACCATCTCGGCCGACAGCGCCGCACCGCCTATGCGTACCTTGAAACTCTCGGGCAAAGTATATATTTCAGCAATTATCATTCCAAGTTCGTAAGCCAACGGTTGGACCTCGGGATCAAAGCTTGTGTACTCAATCTGGGAAAATACAGAATATAAATTTTCTGCAAAACCTGCCCGATACTGACCCTGACTTTGACAATGACTCTTTTTGCACACTTCGGAATGATTATTGTTCATTTTCGAAAACTCCTTTGTTATCCGCTCTCGCGGAATTTATATCGTTGACTTTTTACTATGGCATACAAGGACGATATAGGGCTTGTCCGCCCTCTGAATTTATCCTTGCTTTTCCGCTCCCGAAGTGGTATTATATATATGTAAGGTTTGGGGCGGAAAAATCGCTCTGCTATCCCTCTCGGTTGCCGCCGGGAGGGACTTTCTTTTTGCGTATTATATATATGTATATATTGCAGTTGACTGCAAAAACGGTTTTACACTTTCGGGAGCTCGGTTTTGTCGCTCCCGACTTCTTTTAATCTGATGTTTTTAATATCTGCGACAATACTGCTGTTGCCAAATCTGTCTTTGAGTATTGCGACCGGCGTCTCTATTCCGTATTCCGGCAGCCTACTGTGTATGCTCTCTATGTATTCGTATTCAATATCGCCGAGTGTCGGCCAGCTTAAAATCACCGGACGCTTTAGTTTTTGAGTGACTAACGCTTGTTTTATATCCATTACTCAATTTCCCGCTTTTGTTTAAGCGCAACGCTGCGTTGAATTGAAATCTTGCCGGATGAGGTTGCTTTTATATCCACAACACCCCCCGACAGAACGCCGAGGGAAATTTTATATATTTTCTGTTCACTCATAAGGTCTATTGCTTTTTCAAGGACAGGAATAATGTCGTTGTCACAAGCGGCTATGTTATGATTTTCATCCGGCGCACAGCATACCGCTTTAAGCTCTATTTTTGCCTTTTCCGCTGACAGCACATCTGCAATCAATGCTGGAGCCGAAATAGTTTCGCTTTTGCACTCATCGCTCGCTTTTTCAAGGAGTTCATAATCTGTTGCATAGTGATTAAGACATATGTCACATATTCCGTCATTAGCGTCGGTATCGCCGCAAGAAACACAAAGTCTTTCAAAATCCTCGCTTCCACATTCCGGACAAAAATCACCGTCAAAAATTTCTCCGCAATCACAGCACTTATGCATTGTTACTCACTTCCTCTACATAACACCACGATTGAGGGGGTCTTGTAAGCGGTTTTCTACGATATACGCCACACCATCTCCTGTACCCGTTCAGGTCGTCGTTATCGAAAAGATAGTGTTCGCAATCCGCACAGTGATTTACATTCTTATCACAAAAGGTCGCAAACTCGCTCAACTCTTTCGGTTCATCGTAAATCACAAGGTCGGATATATGCCAACCGTACAGTCCGTTTCCGTTTGAGTATTTTTTAAGGTCATCTAACGATAATTGGCATTTATTCAGATAATCACAATCCAAATCATAAGCCGTCAAATTATCATCTACTCGCCGTAATTCCATATTACGACTGTCATACCCACAAACCGCCAGTCGGTCTATATTGCGACAAATAAATTCACCTATAACCTTACCGTTGCCATTGACGGCACTACAAAACGGTGAACTTGCATCAGGTTGTTTGCAAAAAACAGGTTTTTGGGGTCGCATATTCTCAGGGTAATCTTCGGGTCTAAACACATATTTTGTAATCATTTTTGGTTTTGTGCAGTAAATGTAACACTTAAACGTCGTATCGCATTTCGGTCTTGTTTTTCTGACCTCTATTGTTTTTTTGCCGTTTGCTATCAGCTCACACCATTTCGGTTTAATGCTTATAAGTACGCTTTTCACCTTTCCACCCTCCATTAAACAATTTATAAAGAAATGTCGGTTTAAAGTGCGGACACCGGCAGCTTTTTCTTAGGCTACCGTCTCTGAGGCAACATAGGGCATATGGTCCTTTGACTTTTTTAAAATAAACACACTGCTTCATTTTTTCCTCGCTCCTTTACTCTTATTTTTAAAGTTATAATATCTATCTGCGCTCCATTTTGTCGCTCGCGGTCGGTGTTTATAATGTTCTGCCGCCTCGTTCATTTCTGCCACAGCTTTTTGAAAGTGTCTAACCATTGACACGCTATAGTGATTATTCATATCTTTTTCTCCGCTGCTTTCTCTGCTTCTTCACGGGTAAGGAATATGCTGTCGCCGATTGCTCTCTCGTCAAACGCTATATTGTCTGTGAAATAGACTGTCCTTGCAGAACTTATTTCAATTGTTCTGATAGTGCTTTCATATATTCTGATTCCGTCTGTTTGATATACCTTGTCACCCACCCTGCACGGTAAATGCACCCATTCGGAACGGTCAGCGAAACAACCGCAAAATTCTTTGTTTATCTTTTCATCTTCTACTTTCATTCCGTGAATTTTGCATATTTCGCAATGCAAACAATCTTTGCAAGATTTGCTCATTCTGTATCACTCCAATCTAACGCTTGACCGCATTTAGGACAATACATTGGTGTAGGAATTCCATAAACGAAAATATCATCTTCTGAAACACCTAAATCGTGTTTACAACACGGGCATTCAAAAAGCTGTCGTTCAACGCTTCTTGGCTTTTTCGGTATCTGCTTTTCAAGTGCTAATATTGCTAAACCGTTTATGTTTATTGCTTTTTCATTGTACAGATTCCTGTTTCCGGTCATCTCTCGTTGTTTTGCTTCGAGAAATGTATGTGCTTCTTCGTATATCATTCTTCCACGCTAACCTTTCCCATTCGCTCCCAAAATTGCCCATACGCCATAGCCGAATATTACTCCGAGTATAAGCCCGATGGTAAAATTTAACATAGATATTACCCCCTGTTATATTTATAGCTTTGCAGCCTAATTACAAGCTGATTTTGTCAAGATTGTTTTTCATAATATCGAGCGCACTGTAACAAGCCTTTTTAAACTTTGCGGCAGTTTCAGGATTTTCTTCTGCCTGCTTTTTAAGGCTTTCGGTTATTTTATTGAAGTCGGTGTTTAAAGCCTCAAAATAAAAACTGAATTTCACCGTTTCGGCAGATGAGGAAACCGCAAGCTGCTTTTCAAGCTGTTCCGCACGCTTTACGGCTTCGGCTTTCTCGCTGTCTATATCCGAAAGCTTTTGTTTGTATTCGGCTAACGCCTTTTCGGTTTCGGCCTTTGCCTTTTCGCCGGCGTCGGCAAGCTCTTTTTTATGTTTTTCTTCAAGTTCTTTTTTTGCGGCCTTTAATTCTTTATCCGCCGTCTTTTTTGCCTTTGCTATGGCTTCATCCTTTATCTTTTCTATCTCGGCAGGATCGGGTTCGCTCACAGCTACGGGCACCAGCTTGTTTTTCTCTGCTTCGAGTTCCTTTTCAAGCTCGGCTATTCGTTTTTCAGCTTTTTCGGCGTCCTGCAATGCTTCGTCGCGTTCCTCTTTGGCGGCGTCGCGCTCGTCGGCAAGCATATCCAACTGCTCGCCTTTGGCGTCGTTATCCTTAACAAGCTGCCTCACCTGCTCGACGGTCATACCGGCAAGATTGTTGTTCTCGACAAATTCGTCGCGGTCAATGGACGGCAGTTGAGCTATAAGGGCAAGCTTTGTTATGCCAAGATTTGCATTTGACTGCAAAAAACGCTCGCCTAATTCCTCATAAGGCTTTATATATGTATATGCCTGCCTTTCGTGGATGCCAAGCTCGGCTACGGTATAATCTTCAAAATTTTCGTAGCCCATTTCGATATACAGCTTTGTGTCTCTCATTTCCTTTAAAAGCTTTGCTGATTCCATAAGGCTCGCATACGCCGCATTGGCGCAGGCTAATATCCTGCTGTTAAGCTCGTAAGCTTTGTCTTTATTTGTTTTTGCTATTTCGTTCATAATGTGTTCTCCTTTAAGCTAATTTTTCTGCTTCCATAAGGTCTTTTTCCAAAGCCTCCACAAGCAATGTACCTTGCAATTCTCCGTAATTGATTTTTTTCTTTGTCCGGCGCAATTCTTCAAAACCTTCGATGCGCAATACTTTGGATTTTTGAGCTTTAATGCGGTCGGATTTGTTTAACCTACCCGCAACGACACTCTGCCATTCAAGTAAAAAAGGCATTGCCTCGTCGAGATCGTCAAACTGATTATCTCCGGTTGTGCGCTTTTGCCTTATAGTTCCGCCCGGTTCTATTTCAAGCGTATACCACGGCATTTCTGTGTCGGAGGTCTTGCGAAGAAAAACTATATATGATTCGTTTGTGCTTATGCGGTCGTAATATCTATCCGTCCGATAGGTGCAGTGACCGAGCAGCATACCGTCGAGCACTATATCCGTAATCCCGTCAGGCACTATAATTGTGTATTTGTCGTTTGAGTACGAATACTTATTTTTAATGCCTTTATAGATTTTTTCTACTTTCGGGAATTTTTTGATTATCGGCGCAGCGGTCGCAACAGCTTCGCGCTTTAGCTTTTCTAAATTCTTTTTTTCTCTCGCATAATTTGCGGCGATTAAAAAACTGTCATGTGCGGCTTTAAGATTTGACGGAAATACCGAAACCGTTTTAATGCTTCCTGCCAATTTAGCCATATCAAGATAATCGAGCCACATTTCAAACGCTTCCCGTGTATAGTCTCGAAAATAACGGGTATTTTTCTTTTTGGCGAGGCGTTCGCCGCTCTTTACACAATATTTAATTGCGTCTTTTACATTGAAATTTAATTTGCGTGACAGCGATATTAGTTTCTTAGCTTCCTTTAATCTCTGCCCGGTATGTTTTAATACATCAGCTGATAACATGAAATCTTTTGCCGAGGTACCGCGGAGCGCCTTGAAAATCTTTAATACATCCATCTCACCGTAATACTCACTTCGCCAAATATCGTAAAGCTGCTTCGGCAGTCCGAAAAGCTCCCACGGCTTTTTTGCTTGCCAATTTAAAATCGATTTATCGTCCGTGTTTCTGAATATCATTTCGTTTAATACATCAAATAATCCGAGCTTTGAAAGCATTTCTATTTGCGGATGTATGGCATACCAGCACAAATATTTAATTGCCGGCAAATTTGCGGCATAAACTCCTTCGTAATATTTAAACGAGTGATATTTCAAAAAAGTATCTTCAAGCGTAAAATTGTCACCGTAAACTTCGTAATCATGACTTTCGTGATTAAACCCAAAGTTCCAAGTAAAAGCTTCTCTGAAATTTCCTTTGTTCCATCCACCGCTATACAACTCCCAAAATTCCGCTTTGCCGGGGCGCAAATGGTATCTCATCCATTCCCGAAAACCGTAAGTATACTTTGTGCCTTCGTAAGTTCTGGAACGGATAAAGCACCTTATCCACACATCGTCACGGCCGTTTTTAAGAAAAACACAGGTGCATTTTTCCTCATCAAGATTTCGAGTGCTCAATATTCGGGAATTTATCGCTGTAGCTTCGACACCGCAGTACGGGCATTTGTATGCTTCTTTATGTTTCACGGACCATAATGAACGCATTTCAGGTGTTATGGTTCTTTCTTTCACGGCGCTGCCGTTTTTAAAGGCTTTGCCGCAGGCCGTACAGGTAAATCTTTTTGTCTTGCCGGCGCCTTCAACCGATTCATATATAAGATAAGGACGGAAGTCTTTCTCCATATATTCGCGCGCTTCATCCGAAAGCGGCGGCATATCTTTAAATTCGTTTTGTTCATTCATTTTTACACACTTCTTCCCCATAGGCGTTATATAAAACTCCATCTTTGTATTTCCGCCCGTCAACTCGGAATATGCTTAATTCGGTATCGCTTTTGTACTTAACTGCAAAAGCAAGAAATTGACCTTTATTGCCGCTGAGTTCGGGACTGCTGCCATATGCCGCTTTAAACCATTTACACGAAAACTCTTTTCGATGTGTGCGCTGCGGGTGTTTTTTTATATACAGTAATGCGGCGGCGGCAATCTCTTCGGGCTTTAGCCTTCTGACGGGCGTAAGCTCCGTACAAGCAATCTTACTGTCACTGCCGTCTTCGTGCATATCACCGCCAAGCTTTACAATCCAGTATTCCGAGGTTTCTGTATTCGGATAGTATGTAAACATATCTAACGGATCTTCGGCAGCGTGAAAACCGTTTCTTACACAGTTAGCCTCTTCGGTTGTTGATGTTATTCCTGCCTTAAATTTATATCCTCTGCAAATGAGCCCTTTACCGAAAGCTTTATACGCCAACATTCCGCTCACCCCAGTAAATCAAGCAATGAAATACTTTCCGTTCCGTCAGTGTTTTCGGATTTTATGTTCATCTTGAACTCTATAATTGCGGACGGGCAGTAAAATTTTACAGCGCGGTCATACGCGTCAAAATCCGATATATACCGAGCTGATTTTGTATCTTTGAGTATTTCTTTACAGCAATCATAAAACTTTTTATCCGAAGATATTATCTGCTCTGCAAGGTTTTTGCTTTGTTTGCAAAAACAAATAAGTGCTTCGCAAACCTTTTTTTGTATCATTGTTGCGGGATCGTTTGGGTCTTCGGATTTAAATTCTTTTTTCAGTTTTTCTTCCACATTGTGTATAAGTAAATCGTTCATATTATTACGCTCCTTCTTCTATGCCGAAATCAAACATAGTCAGCTGCTCATCGGTTTCCTCGTATTGCTTTAAATACCCGACACCATCGCGGAAATAATCGGGATTCAACTCTACGCCGTATCCTTTTCGACCGAGCTTTATTGCAGTAAGCGGTACGGTCATAAGTCCGCCGAATGGGTCAAGCACAAGCTCACCCGGGTTGGAATAGCGGTTAATAATTCGCTCGACTATATCAATTTGCAATGGACAAACATGCAGTACCTGCTGACGGTGTGACTGTGTTGTATTAAGGGTTTTCATTCGGTTTATATCATCCCACACCTTGTCCGACCATGACGCAGGCGGCATAAGCGCAAAAGTAGCCGGCAGCCTGCCTTCCTTATCAAGCTGTTTTGCCTGCTCAACATGTTCTTCGTAATCATATACATGAGAGACAGAGAACTTCTTATAGGCTTTTTGTAGCTGAGAAATCGAAAGATTTTTAATTTCTTCCTTGCTCATAAACCTATCGCCGCTTGAACGGTAGAAGGCGTTCGCGTCAAGTTGCCATTGCGCTCTTGTATATTCGTCTTTCGACTTGCTCACAGGCTTGTCCGCATATGCTTTAGTAGTATCGGTCGGCAGCTTTCGGAAAATCAATACATATTCAGGGCAACCAACGCCCATCTTTGAGCCGTCCTTGCACTGTTCAGACCACCCGAGGCGGTAAGTCTGATTGTTTTCTCTTACAACATCGGTAAGAACTACAATGCGCCCCATATACCGAAATCCGTGTTTCATAAAATGCATAACTGTCATATCCGAAAACGGGTCGAGCGTCGGCATACCGTCGCCGGTTGCATTGCCGAACAGTATTCTGTCCTTAACATGTATTGCGGCAATTCTTCCGGGCTTTAATATTCTTAAAAGCTGCGGTGTTAAAAAGTCCATTTGTTCAAAAAAGCGCTCATTATTATCGTTGTGACCGAAATCGTTATATGAAGGTGTGTATTCATAATGATTTGAAAACGGAATGGATGTATGTATTAAATCTACTGAATCCGACAACATGTTTTTTGTTTCTTCACAGCAGTCATTTAATACCGCTGTAAAATTCTTTCCCTTTACTTCCGTACGCCTCACTCCTATGCTCCGCTCCATTTGAGCGATTATTTGCCTGTTACCAAGGCCGTATTCTTTTACAATAGCCTGCATTTTTGCGGCTTGATGTTTGTACCGTTCCCACTTTGCAAGCAGCTCATCCAGCACCGATTGTTCACTTTCGGTGTATATAATATCTATAACAACCTCAGCTGTTTGCAAAAACCGATATATGCGGTGTATTGCCTGTATAAAATCATTGAACTTGTAGTCTATACCGCAAAATATCGCCCTGTGGCAATAACGCTGGAAATTGCATCCGCTACCGGATATTTCCTTTTTCGTAGCGAAAAGCCGTATTTTACCTTCGGAGAAGTCTATTGTCCTTTGCTCTCTTAAATCTAAATCCTGTGAGCCGTATATCTCTACTGTTTCAGGCATTTGCCGTTTGATTTCATGCCTTTCCGCTTCGAGATCATGCCAAAGTATAAAATTATCATTCGGTGAAGCTTCTACAATTTCTTTTGCTTTTGCAATACGCTCCTCAATACTTTCTCTTTTTTCTCTTGCGGCTTCCGTTAAACCTTCGGCGGCATCGTTTATAAATTTAATCTGTCCGGTTTTGCGGTCGACTGCATTTTCCGCCGGCGCCGACAGCTTGTGGTAATTTATCTTCATAGGCGGCAGGTCATAGCCTGTTGCATCATATCCTAAATCTGCCGGGGAAGATAAAAACAATGCCCAAGAAGACACCCACAACCAAAACTCCTCTTCTTTATGCGGATATAGCGTAAGATTGTTTGCTTTCGTGCTGTCTCTTTTAAAAAATCTTGTCAAGCCTTGCCCGGTGTCCATCACTTCAAGATAACCGGCGTAATGTATTATCTCCTTGTATTTGTTCGGGTCCGGCGTTGCGGTTGCAACAAGCTTGTATTTAATTCCTCTGAATTTCGGTAAAAATGTTTGATATGTTTTGCTTCCAAAAGACCGGAGAACTGAAGCTTCGTCAAGGCACACGGCGCTGAACTCTTTCGGGTCAATATTGCCGTCACGCACTCTTTCGTAATTGGTGAGAAGTATCTCACTTTCGGAGCTTGCGGCTTCTTGCATATTGCGTATGTATTCGGGTTTTTTCATCCCGAGGAGCTCTACCGCATCTCGCACAAATTCCTGCTTAACGCCGAGAGGTAAAATAATTAAAGCCCGTCCGCCTTCATGTTTTATAACCTGTCGGCAAAATTCAAGCTCCTGAACAGTCTTGCCGAGACCAAAAGACTCAAACAATGCACGCCTGCCGCCTTTGAGCGCCCATATTACAGCATCACGCTGATGAGGTTTAAGGGCGTGACTGATTTCGCTTGTCGAAACCTCAAATCCACTTTCGGGAGCAACGCAAACCTTTGAATTTAAAAAATCTTCATATGTCATTTTCTTAACCTCATAGGCATTATCATTTGGGATATGTTTTCCTGCGAAATTGTAAGCGCACCGCAGGCGCCGTTACAGTTGACGGTTATTTCTCCGCGAACAGATTTAAGCATGTCCAAAAGAAATGCAGTTTTAACGCCTACAGTAAAAGGTTCACCGTCAAGCTTGCAATCTATTTCATCTGTAAATATGCCGTTCCCAAAATTATATAGAAATGACATTCTGTCAGATGACACATCAATTCTGAGCGGAACATCGCCTGTTGAATGCGGCAATGCTAAAATTTTTAAAAGTGTTTCTCTGAGCTTTACAGAGTCAGTTATAATGTGTTGACATGCGGCATCTATGTTCGTTTTGACACGCTGAACAATTTCAGGATACTGATCGGCTGACAGATTAGTTCTTACAGTAATGCCCTCACCATTAAATTCAAGCTGTTTGTCTGTGTATTTTAGTGTTATTTCATTACTTGATATAATTGACATAACAGTCTTAATATCATTTTTAAATATTCCGAAGCTTTTTCGTTCTGTAACCTCATTATCTGATTTCCGAATATATACTGCCGCACGGTACCCGTCGCAGGACATAATCTTTATACCGCTTTTATCTATAGATATGTTTATACATTCAAGCACTTTGCGAGAGCAAATATCTGCTGCGGCATAGCCTGCAATTTTCACTGCGTCGAACAGCTCGCTTGTCTCAAGTGTTATTGCGGTTGTGTTATCTGATATAGGCTCTACCGACGGATAATCCTCGGCATCAGCATATAGCAGGCTTGTTTTTGCCTTTCCGCACTTAATGTTTATTTTCCCGTCTTCCGTATCGACAATGACATTAGGTTCGCTGCATTTTTGTAGAAACGCCGCTATAGCCTGTCCGTCCACGCAAGCTGCGCCCTGCTCGTCTATTGCAACCGATACAGATGTAAAAACTGCAACAGATAGATTGTATCCGCAAAGCTTAATTTTTCCGCTCACGGCTGTAAGCAAAACATTTCCCAGTATCGCCATTTGCTTGCCCGAAGCTACTTTAACGGTCGGCTCCAGTGCTTTTATAAAATCAGTTCTATTCACTGCAAATTTCATATGTCGTTCCTTTCGTGTCTTGCCGGGTCGGCGGTGTTTTGCTTCATGCGGCGGTCAAATTCCGCCTTGTATGTAGCGTGCTCCTGTTCGCCGTCAGATCTGTTGTGCGCTATGTATTGGCGGAGGGCCTTGTTTTCACGGTTGATGTCCTTAAATTCACATCCTATCCCATAACACAGCCCTATCACTCCGAATAATACCAGTGCCATTGCGATTATTAGTGTAACAAGCAGTTTTGCCGCTGTTTCGTCTAAAAACATATTCGTTTCTCCTTTTTATTCAATCTAATTTTTTTAAAACATCGCGCGTCAAGGCAAGCAAGCTGTCCGCTGTTACACAAACGGTTGTTTGTCCGCCTGTTGTAGCATAAAGAATATGCACATACTCCTCGCCGTTGTCGCACAGTTCATATTCTGCCTTTTCAATATCACGGTCGACAGCTTTTAAAAGCGCCGTCAATTCTCTTCTGCAAAATGCGCTTTTGTGCATGCGCTCCATACTCACCATAATGTTATGTCTTTCCTTTCAATCCTTGACTTTTGTTAAAATTTGTGTTAAAATAATTGTGCAAGATAAGTTGATTATTTTGTTGCGTTCTTAATTGAATTGGGACTACCCTTGGAAGTCAGCATTCCGGGGGTAGTTCTTTTTATGTCATTCATCATTAACTCCCCCTAAAACAATTCCTGCCGCAACGCAACATTTTATAAGGTTCTCGCATTCAAGCGTGAACGGGTGCTTTTTAAATTTAGTTACAGTATTAATTCCTACCTGTGCCTTTTCTTTAAATTCGAGATCCTTAAATTTGTTTTCCTGCCACTTTTCCTGAATAACGGCTCGCAACTGACGCTCTTGCTTTCTGAACTCCTTTTCCATTTCCGCTCTCCGTTTTTCTTCAAGTGTTAGGTATGCTTTAGGCATATTTTCACCGTCCTTTCATTTCATATATTTTTGTGCTATAATTCAACCGAGGAAGTGTTAAATTATGAAATACTATCATATCGATCGGAGCAATTCTTTATCTGAAGGTCAAACCATAAGCCTCAACAAGGAATTTACACCCAATAACGACAGCGGAAAACTGCTTATTCAAAAGTTATTTCCTGACGGAGTGTCGGCTCACGGAACACATTATTTAAACGATAATGTATACTTTTTTAATACAGGATTGCCTTTAGTTCAAAATATTGCTACAAGCAATAATCAAAATTCAATATACTTTGCTGAATATGCTTTCGAGCTTGTTCGTAAAATATTTTTTCCTTCAATGCCGTCGCGCTATACTTCGCTGTTTGCTTTGAAAAAGCTCGATGAAATAAATCAATGGCCTGAACTTACTAACAACCGGTATCGTATTTTTGAAATCGCGACTATAGACGAATTCCCAGTTTTCGATGCAAGTTTTTTGGGCGGCGGACTTTGTTTTAATTTTCAAAATATGTATCAAGGTTTTTCGCCGTCAATAAATTTTAAACATGCTTTTTCCTATTGGTCAGAAGAAGTAAGCGTGAACCCAAAACTGGAAGTTTTATTGCCTTTGCCGATTACTGTCGGAAAACAAATTATCGTATAAAATCAGTCGCAGACGGGAATTCGTCCTCCGAAAGCGCTTTCTGAATCTCACCGACGATTTTTTCGCATATCAGTCTGCCGTCTGTTGTAAAATACCTTATTACCGTTTGCCTCGGTATTTGCCGTTCCTCTTCAGTTCTTATTACTACTTCTAATTCCGCCTTAAGCATATTTTCGCCTCCTTGATTTTGTTCTTTTGAATTACGGGTTAATGCTTTTCCGCTCCCGGATTATATCGTCTATGGCGGTCATAATTCGGGTTTCGGCGTTAATAGGGTTCCGTTTCTGATTAAGTATTGCAGATAAATATCGCGGATTATATCCGGCTTTTGCTGCAATTTCTTTGTGAGTTATATTGTTTGCAAAAGCTTTTCCGACCGCATCAGCTATCCAATCGCTCAACATAAAACCTCCTTTTTAAATTAATGTTGACAATGTTCAACAACGGTGTTATAATTGCGCATAGAACGATATGTAAAAAACAAATAGCAATTCAGCACTTACAGTTCGTGTTGAACTTGTTCGTCATATTTGCATTATAGCAGAACAAAGTCAACAAGTCAACTCAAATGTGTTGAATTTATTCAACTTCGGCGTTTTTTACAATTTATGGGGTGATTTTTGTGTTTTATGATAAGTTCATCGCATTGTGTGCGCAAAAGGGAATTACACCTAACAAGGCTGCAAATGAAATTGGATTTGATAGAACAAGTGTTAGCAAATGGAAAAAATCAGGATTTACACCACAAAGTAAAACGCTCGTCAAAATAGCGCAATACTTTGGTGTTGATGTGCGAGAACTTGTTTCTACAACCGATATTACAGCAACGGAAGCAATTAAAATGCCGAAATCGGAACACATAAATATAATAAAAATCGCCGGCAGGGACGGCTCATATGAGGAGCGTGCCCTTACCGACGAACAATTAGAATTATTTAAAAAGATGATAGATGCGTTGCCCGAAGCTACGGATTTGTAAAAAACAAAAATTAAATTTTTGGGAGTTATTATGTCTAATCGAGGCGGATATTCTTGGAAGAGAGCAACAGGAATTTCAAAAGCAAAAAGTAATCTTTCGCGGGCGACCGGAGTTCCTACTACCAAGTCAGGTAGGCAACGCAAAGCCGGAGCGGCTATGACAACCGGATGCTTAATTCCGATTTTAGCAGTGCTGGCAATTATCGTGCTTATACTTACCGCAATATCAATGTAATTATTTATCAGGGGATAATTAAAATAATTTTAAGGAGTTTGAAAAAATGGACTTTATCGATGAATTAAAACAATTTTCAAAGCGTGTTGAAACAATTAAGGACGGAATACAAACCGAAGAAGCAACAAAGACTTCTGTAATTATGCCATTCTTTGCTATGCTCGGTTATGATGTTTTTAACCCCAATGAATTTTGTCCCGAATTTACGGCTGATGTGGGAATTAAAAAGGGTGAAAAGGTTGACTATGCAATTTTAAAAGATGGCGCACCGATTATTTTAATTGAAGCTAAATGGATAGGCGAAAAACTTCAAAAACACGATTCTCAGTTGTTCAGATATTTTGGGACCAGTAAGGCTAAATTTGCAATACTTACAAACGGTCAGATATATAATTTTTATACCGACCTTGAAGAGCCTAACAAAATGGATGAAAAACCGTTTTTGACTATCGACATATTAGATGTTAAAGAACCACAGGTTGCCGAATTAAAGAAATTCTGCAAATCGTCTTTTGATATAGACGCGATATTCGATATAGCATCTGAACTCAAATATGTCAATGCTTTTAAAAATCTATTTTTAGAGCAATTACAAAATCCCTCTGACGATTTTACAAAATTGTTTTTGAATGATATATATTCGGGCGTAAAAACACAGAATGTTATCGACAAATTCCGCCCCATACTCAAAAAATCGCTTAATCAATGCATTACGGAAACAATGAACGATAAAATCAAAACTGTTTTGGATAAAAATGACATATCGGAAGAAACCGAGGAAGCTGCTCCCGAAGATCAAAAACGCGAGAAGAACATTGTTACTACCGACGAAGAACTCGAGGGTTATTTTATCGTAAAGAATATTTTAAAAGATACTGCGCCTATGAGTGATATATTCTACCGAGATACCGAATCGTATATGAGCGTTCTTTATAAAGATAACAGAAATAAATGGTTGTGTCGTTTCGTATTTACCGATACTTTGAAGTATATACTTATACCGGATAAAGATAAGAAGTCGATACGCCACGACATAAAAAATGTATATGACATAAAGAATTATAAGGATGAACTTACAGAAGCATTAAAACGATATATGCAATGAACCGCATTTAATATGTTGTATTTAGGGTCAAGATTGGAATTTATAAAGTAATTTAAAAAAACGCCGATGAAGTGACTCAAATAAAAAATCACCTATCGGCGGACAGTTAAATTATAGCTTGTGCGTTTCTATGTACAGCTTGAAATTTTCGTATACTTCACATTCAAGCGGCGAGGTTAAAAAAGCGTTGCGCTTATAAAGAATATCCATACGCTCCGCACGGTATTCGGCGGCTCGCCTGCTTATTTTGCAGTTGACTGCAATTTCGTCCGCTGTGCGCATATTGCAACCCCAAAGCACGCACGCCGGAGCAAGCAGACGGGAAGCAAAAACATTTGCCGCCTGTTCTATCGGGTTATCCCCTGCTGTCGGCTCCCGATTAACCAATTTGTATTTGCCGACATGACCGAGTAATATATGCCCCAATTCGTGAGCGGCGGTAAATCGCTGTCGTTCGGGCGTATCGGCACTGTTGACAAATATTACGGGTTGTCCGTTTAAAATCAAGCTTTTACCCGAATTGCCGTCCGTACTTTCGTACAGCCTTATCGGTATTCCCATATTACGGCAAAGCTCGCTTACCGATACCGGCAGCTCGTCAATCCGCTCCCGTATCAATATTTCCCATACAAGGTCCCGTGTGTTTTTGTAGTCTTTATAATTCATATAAATCACCCCATTTAATTGTAGGGTGCAGAGCGTTAAATTTCAGCAGGTAAGTTTTGGAAATTAAAAAGTCCCGCTCGGCCAAAACGAGCGGGAATAATTAAAGGTGGGTGATATTATGGCTAAAGCTAAAAAGCTACCGAGCGGCAGTTGGAGAGTACAAGCAAGCGTTACGGTTGACGGAAAAACAATTCGCAAATCGTTTACGGCCGCCGACAAAAAACAAGCTGAAATTTCTGCCTTAGAGTGGCAAAAAAAGATATTTAAGTATAGCAACGAGCCTAATCAGTTAACACTCGGCGAAGCTATAGAAAAATATATTGACAGTCGTCGGAACATTCTTTCACCCGTGAGCATAGCCACATACGAAAGAATTAAAAAAAATTACTTTGTCACACTGCAAGAAAAAAAGCTCTCAAACATAAGTCAAAATATGTTGCAGGCTGAAATCAACGAACTGAGTTACAAACTATCTCCGAAAAGTGTACGAAGCGCTTGGGGATTGATTTCGTCAACTATAAAGCACACCACCAACGAAACAATAAATGTCACATTACCTAAGAAACAAAAAATCATTTACGCTACACCGGATTTGCAGACTTCGTTAAAAATATTAGAAGCCTGTAAGGGTACAGAAATAGAGTTACCCGTAACCCTTGCCTTAAGGTTGGGTTTAAGAGTTTCCGAAGTATGCGGTCTTAAATGGTCCGCTGTTCACGACGATTATATTGTCATAGATAATGTTATTGTAAGTTACGGAAAAGAAGAATATGAAAAAAGCCCTAAGTCAGTTGCTGGAAACAGAAAAATACCCTTGCCGCTGGATATTAAAGATTTAATTAATACGCAGCCGCATATAAACGATTATGTGGTTCAGAAGAATTCAAAAGCTATCGGTGCAATGTTCAGAAGAATATTACAAAAAAACAACCTGCCTCATTGTCGTTTTCACGATTTGCGTCACGCAACCGCATCGGCTATGGCATTATTAAACATACCGGACAGATATGCAATGAAAATAGGAGGCTGGGACAGTCCTGAGATTCTTCACTCTATCTATCAACAAACATTTACCCAAGAGGAACTTGCATTTTCAAAATTATTGAGCGATTTCTTTACTGAAAATGCACACGAAATTTCACACGAAAAATAATCTTTCTTTTATTCAAGCGGATTATAGACGATTTTTTGGAAAGTTCGAGTCTCTCCTACTCCGCCAAAAATCGGCAAGTTTCTTAAGAGACTTGCCGATTTGCTTTTTTATAAATAATTAACGGCTTTAAGTGAAAATTGCCGGATTACTATATTAATATAAGGAAGCCGAAAAATTAGGGTTTAAAAGCTTTTTTGATAACCTTAAAACAGCGGCGTCCGACCGCATGATAACATAAGGTGTATTTAATAATCGTAACGGCATAGGGGGAAAAATGGACTATAATAATTATTTTAAGTTTAATGAAATAACAGAAAATCCCATTATATTAGATTTTTCCGAATGTAAGTATTTGGGCGAAATTCACCTAATGCTTAAAGAGAAATTCGGTTTACCGGAGTATTACGGAGAGAACTGGGACGCTCTTTGGGATTGTTTAAGCGGTTTATTTTATGAACGGGGAAATTTCTCAGCAGAGCTTCACGGGTTTTATTCCATGAAAAAAGAATTACAGGATGAATGCAAATTAATGTTAGAAGTTTTTGATGATGTCCACAAGGAAGCTCCGAATTTTAAATATAAAATCATATCGTAATATATAATTTATCCCCTGATAAAAAGCCAAGCTTTTCGGCGTATGTCAGATTTTGAAATGGTACAGGAAAAAAATATGGATAATAATTTTGATATGTATGCCCTAAAAAAAATAACAGAAAACCCCATAATATTAGATTTTTCCAAATGCAAATATTTGGGGGAAATTCATTTAATGCTCAAAGAAAAATTTGGGTTTCACGATTTTTACGGAGAAAATTGGGATGCTCTTTGGGATTTAATGCAGGATGTATTCTCCGAAGACAGAGAATACTTAGTGGAACTGCATGGTTTTTATACAATGAATGAGGAATTAAAAAAAGAATGCAAATTGATGTTAAAAGTTTTTGATGATGTTCACAAGGAAACTCCGAATTTTAAATATAAAATCATATCGTAATATATAATTTATCCCCTGACAATCAACATACACATAAAAGCCAAAATTTTATGTGTATGCCGAAACTCAGGGGACTTTTTATACCGTCATTTCCTCGGCAAGCTTACATATATCCTCCGCGGCGGAAGCGTTGATATATTTTTTCTGATTTGAAAGCATTTTTGCCGCCTTATCTCTGTTCCTTAAACCGAGCGTTGCCGACGAAAGCTCCTTTGAAAGCTTTTTTACCGGAACGCTCATACCGTTATTTGCAAAAAAGCGCATATTTTTGGTTTCACATCCCGGTATTGAAAGCGTGTGAACAATGGGAACGCCCAAAACCGCACCCTCGGTAGAGGAAAGTCCGCCGGGCTTTGTAACATAAACATCGGCAATACTCATATATTCCGCCATTTTATCGGTGTATTTTACAGCCGTTATCTTATCCGCATAGCGTTTGGAAAGCTGTTTGTAAAGCCATTCGTTGCTGCCGCAAATAACTATAAGCCCTGTATTTCCGTCATTTTTAAAGGCGTCGTACAACAGCTTAATTGCCCAAACCAATTTGCCGGCGCCCATGCTTCCGCCCGACACTAAAATATAGCGTTTGTTACTGTCAAGCCCCAAAATACGGGCGGCTTCCTCCCTTGTCGGCGGTGACGAAAACCTCTGCGATACCGGAATACCGAGCGGATATATTTTATCATCGGGAAGCTTATATGACTTAAACTCGGGTATAAGCTTGTCCGACGGTATTATATAGGCGTCGCAATCCGCTTCTTCGGTAAACGGTATACAGGTATAGTCCGTAGCGATAAAAACCGTTTTAGGGGTTTTCATACCCCTATTTTTCATATTGGTAATAATCTCCGCCGGAAAAATATGCGGCATAAACACTATGTCGGGCTTTTCCTTTTCGAAAAGAGCGTTAAGCCTTTTTACCATACCGGCATTTGCAAAATAAACGGGAGAACGAAACGGAAGTTTTCTGTATGCGTTTCCGAGTGAATATACCGCGCCGAAAAGCTTGGGCGACACACGCACCGTTTTAATATACGCTTTATCTATAAAATGCGAAGTCTTTTTGCTTTTAAGGTCATAAGGGTTCAGCATTTTAACGGTATGTCCCCGTCTTTCAAGCGCTTCCTTAACGGCGTTTCCCGCCGCGTTATGACCGCCGCCCGTTCCGCAGGAAAGTATAAGTGCTTTCATTTATTTCCTCCGAGTTTTATCCTGTACATTGTTTATAAATTAAGTCTAACACCGAGTGTCCCAAAAGTCAAATACAATTAAAAAGCGCCGCCCCGAAAATGGAGACGGCGCCGTAAAGCTTATTATATGTTGTTATCAGTAAGCTATACCCTGTGCCAGCATAGCGTTTGCAACCTTTTCAAAGCCCGCAATGTTTGCGCCTGCAAGAAGGTCGCCCTCTAAACCGTACTTCTTTGCGGCGTCATAAGAATTATGGAATATATTAACCATTATATCCTTAAGCTTTGCGTCAACCTCGTCGAATGTCCAGCTGTATCTCATTGAGTTCTGGCTCATTTCGAGAGCTGATGTAGCAACGCCGCCCGCATTGGCAGCCTTAGCAGGTCCGAAAAGGATGCCTGCCTTCTGGAATACCGCGATAGCCTCAAGAGTTGAAGGCATATTTGCGCCCTCGGCTACTGCCATAACGCCGTTTTTAACAAGTGTTTCGGCGGATTTTTCATCGATTTCATTCTGTGTGGCGCACGGAAGAGCAATATCGCACTTAATAGTCCATATACCGCTGCAGCCCTCGTGATACTCAGCGCCGCTTACACGCTCGGCATATTCCTTGATACGGCCTCTTTCAACCTCTTTGATTTGCTTTACAACATCAAGCTTTATGCCGTTCGGGTCGTAAACATAACCGTTTGAGTCCGAAAGCGCTACAACCTTACCGCCGAGCTGAGTTGCCTTTTCGGTAGCGTAAATCGCAACATTGCCCGAACCCGAAACAACAACGGTCTTACCCTTAAAGGAATCGTTCTTCATACTCTTAAGCATTTCTTCGGTGTAGTAGCAAAGTCCGTAGCCGGTAGCCTCGGTACGCGCGAGCGAGCCGCCGTATGTAAGACCCTTGCCGGTGAGAACGCCGGTAAACTCGTTACGAAGTCTCTTATACTGACCGAACATATAGCCGATTTCTCTGGCACCTGTGCCTATATCGCCGGCAGGAACATCCGTATCTGCGCCGATATGCTTTGAAAGCTCTGTCATAAAGCTCTGGCAGAAGCGCATAATCTCACCGTCGGATTTGCCCTTCGGGTCGAAATCGGAACCGCCCTTGCCGCCGCCTATCGGAAGACCGGTAAGGCTGTTCTTGAATATCTGCTCAAAGCCCAAGAACTTGATAACGGATGCGTTTACCGACGGATGGAGGCGTATACCGCCCTTATAAGGACCGATTGCGGAGTTGAACTGTACTCTGTATCCTCTGTTTACCTGTACCTTGCCGTTGTCGTCAACCCAAGATACACGGAAAAATATCTGTCTTTCGGGTTCTACTATTCTCTCAAGAACACCGTTTTCCTCAAGCTTCGGGTTTGCGGCGATTACCGGCTCAAGAGAGCCTAAAACCTCACGAACCGCCTGCAAAAATTCCTTTTCGCCGGGGCTGCGCTTTTCAACGCCTGCATATACCCTATTTAAATAATCGGATTTAAACATAACAAAAACCTCCCAAATTTTTTACCTATATAAGAATACTACTAAAACAAACATCCGTCAATAAAAAAATCAGCCAAACGGCACGGTTTTAAAAAAATTTAAAAATTTATTCAATTTTTACTTTATTTTCTCCTCGCTTGATGTTACACTGAAAAAAGCAAACAAGCGGAGGAAAAAAATGCTGAGATACAAATATATTCTTTTTGACCTTGACGGAACGATAACCGATTCCGCCGCGGGAATTACAAATTCGGTTGCGTATGCATTAAAAAAGCTTGAAGCACCCGTTCCGCCTTACAGCGAACTGCTTAAGTTTATCGGTCCGCCGCTTCTCCCCGCTTTCAGGGAATTTTGCGGCTTTGATGAAGAAAAGGCTAAAAAAGCCGTTAATTTTTACCGTGAATATTACCCCGAAAAGGGAATATTCGAATGTCGGCTTTACGATAATATTGAGCCTGTTCTCTGCTCGCTCTCAAAAAGCGGCGCAAGGCTTATACTCGCAACCTCAAAGCCCGAGATATTCGCAAACCGAATAACTGGGCATTTCGGGTTAAATAAATACTTCTATTACATTGCCGGAGCAACCCTTGACAAATCAAGGTCGGAAAAATCACAGGTGATAAGCTACGCTCTTTCCGCCTGCAATATAACCGACAAAAGCAGTGCGGTAATGGTTGGCGACCGTTATCACGACATAATAGGAGCACATGAAAACGGCATTGAGTGCATAGGTGTGCTTTACGGCTTCGGAAGCCGTGAGGAGCTTGAAAGCTCGGGTGCCGATTACATTGCGCAAACGCCCGATGACATACTGAAAATAACAACAAAAAGCGTGCGGGATTAGTTTTTTCTAATCCTGCACGCTTTTTGTTATCGGTAAATCGGGAAATGAGAGCAAAGCTCCTGCACTTCCGCCGAAATACGCTCCCTGCTGTTCTCAAAATCATTTACGGCAAGGCTTATCCATTTCGCAATTTTTGCCATTTCAGGCTCTTTAAAGCCCCTTGTGGTAACCGCCGGAGTGCCGAGCCTTATGCCGCTTGTAATAAACGGACTTTGCGGATCGTTTGGTACGGTGTTCTTATTTGCTGTGATATGAACCTCGTCAAGACGGTGTTCAAGCTCCTTGCCTGTTATTCCGTTTTTAATAAGCTTTAAAAGCATAAGGTGGTTATCCGTGCCGCCCGAGACAATATCAAAGCCCTCGTCAAGAAGTCCGTCGCAAAGCGCCTTTGCGTTTTTAACTATCTGAACCTGATATTCCTTGAACTCAGGAGTAAGTGCCTCGCCCAAGGCGACGGCCTTTGCGGCGATTATATGCATAAGCGGACCGCCCTGCGTGCCGGGGAAAACGGCTTTATCTATCTGCTTTGCAAGCTCCTCCTTGCAAAGTATCAGTCCGCCCCTCGGTCCTCTAAGTGTTTTATGCGTTGTGGTGGTTACAACATCCGCATACGAAACAGGTGAAGGATGCACACCTGCCGCCACAAGACCTGCAATGTGAGCCATATCCACCATTAAATACGCCCCAACCTCGTCCGCAATTTCACGGCAGCGCTTAAAATCGATTATTCTTGAATAGGCGCTTGCGCCCGCTATAATCATTTTAGGCTTACATTCAAGCGCCGTTTTGCGCATTTCATCATAATCTATCATTTCGGTTTCGTCATTAACGCCGTAAGGAACAACATTAAAGTATTTGCCCGAAATATTTACGGGTGAGCCGTGCGAAAGATGGCCGCCCTGCTGAAGATTCATTCCCATTACGGTGTCGCCCGGCTGTAAAAGCGCAAAGAACACCGCAAGATTAGCACTGGCTCCGCAATGCGGCTGAACATTTGCGTGCTCCGCACCGAAAAGCTTTTTTGCCCTTTCACGGGCGATATTCTCCACAACATCAACGCACTGACAGCCGCCGTAATAGCGCTTGCCCGGGTACCCCTCGGCATACTTGTTGGTAAGCACGCCGCCCGCCGCCAAAAGCACCGCCTTTGACACAATATTTTCCGACGCTATAAGCTCTATATTATGCTGTTGACGAACAAGCTCGTCGTGACAGGCAGAGGCTACCTCCGCATCGTAATCCTTAAGCTCTTCAAAAAAATTCATAACTTCGCTCCCTTTCCATCTATACATTAAGCTCAGCCTTAACCTCGTCCGTACTGTATTTTTTAAGTATCGGTTCTATTACATTGCTTACAAACTCTTCGGTTTGCGAAACGCATCTTCCGATATATTTTACGGGGTCAAGCTCGCTTAAAATCTCTTCCTTTGTAAGCGGTATTCTGTCATCCGCCGCAATCTTGTCTATAAGGTCGTTGCGCTTACCCTCAAGCTTTACCTTTGCCGCCGCCTCATGCGAATATACCCTGATAATCTCGTGAAGCTGCTGACGGTCGCCGCCGCGTTTTACCGATTCCATCATTATGTTTTCGGTAGCCATAAACGGCAGCTTTTCCATTACACGCTTTTTAATAACATTCTCGTATACTACCATTCCCGAGGTTACATTTATGTATATGTTAAGTATTGCGTCCACAGCCAAAAACGCCTCGGCAACCGAAATCCTTTTATTGGCGCTGTCGTCAAGCGTGCGCTCAAGCCATTGTGTTCCGGCGGTCATTGCGGGATTTACCGCGTCGGCAATCACATATTTTGAAAGTGCGGAAATGCGTTCGCACCTCATCGGGTTGCGTTTATACGGCATTGCCGAGGAGCCTATCTGCTTTGTGCCGAACGGTTCCTCCATTTCTTCAAACGATTGGAGCAGTCTCAAATCATTTGAAAACTTGTATGCGCTTTGTGCAAAGCCCGAAAGCACCGAAAGAAAATACGAATCGATTTTTCTTGAATAGGTCTGTCCCGAAACCGGCACGCACCCGTCAAAGCCCATTTCCTTACATATAAGCTCTTCAAGCCTTACTACCTTTTTTTCATCTCCGCCGAAAAGCTCCATAAAGCTTGCCTGCGTACCCGTAGTTCCCTTAGAGCCTAAAAGCTTAAGCCTTGAAAGCTGATATTCGAGATTTTGGGTATCCTCGGAAAGCTCATAAGCCCAAAGTGTTGCCCGTTTACCTACGGTTGTAAGCTGAGCCGGCTGAAGATGCGTATAAGCAAGGCAAGGAAGATTTTTGTATTTAAGCGCAAATTCAGAGAGATTTTTAAGCACCGCCGCCGCCTTTTTCTGAATTAAAAGAGACGCTTCCCTTAAAATTACAATATCGGTATTATCGCCTACATAACAGCTTGTAGCGCCCAAATGGATTATCGGCTCGGCCTTCGGACACTGCACGCCGTATGCGTACACATGGGACATAACATCGTGTCTTACTTCCCTTTCCCTTGCCTCCGCGACATCGTAATTAATATCGTCCCTGTGCGCTTCCATTTCGGCAATCTGTTCATCTGTAATGTTAAGTCCCAGTTCCTTTTCCGCCTTGGCTAAGGCTATCCACAGCCGTCTCCATGTGCGGAACTTGAAGTTCTGAGAAAAAATATACTGCATTTCCTTTGAAGCGTATCTTGTAGATAGCGGCGATATGTACATATCTCTACTGTCGGGCATAAAAATTCTCCTTTTTAAAAAGTCATAATCTGTTTTGGGTCTTTAAAAAATTCTCGACCGCACTGTTAAATTCCTCTGCCCTTTGCGCGGGAAGAGAATGTCCGCCCCGTATGAATTTAAGGGTCGAGCAGGGCAGGCTTTTTGCTATAAGACAGGTGTGCGATTTTTTAATAACATCATGCGTTCCCGCAATTACAAGCACGGGAACCGTAACGGCTTTAAGTTCCTCGGGCATTATATGCGGCTCGTTTACCATAAGACCGAGAATCTCGGCGTTTGCCGCGGCAGTGCGGCTTTTTGCGGCAAATAATTTTGCAAGTCTGTACCCCAGCTCCACGGGTATCTGAAAATACCGTTTTACGCCGTCGGGTGAAATATTCCCTCCGCAAAGAACTGCCTTTTCAACCATTTCCGTGTGCTTAAGCGCAAAGTAGAGCGCTATGCCGGCGCCGTCCGAAAAGCCTATTATATGCGCCTTCTTTATACCGTGTTCAAGCATAAAAGCATACAGGTCATCGGCAAAGCTTTTAAGCGAAAATTCACCGTCTCCCCTTTCGGATTTACCGTGACCCCTTGTATCGAGCGCATACACCCTGTAATGCTTTGAAAAATATTCTGTCTGCCGTCTAAAGTATTCACTGCTTTCTCCGTTGCCGTGCAGGAGGATAAGCGGAAAACCGTCGCCTTTGCAAATGAAATTAAGCCTTATATCCAAAAAAGCCTTCTCCTTACTTATCATCGTCAAGGAAATCGGAATCTATTTTAAAACCGCCGTCAAAACCGTTTTCTATGTGCGGAATTTCTATTTCCGTATCGTCGTCAAGTATACTTTCCTTTACAGTGTCGGGGAAGCGTTCGGCAAGTATTTTCCGTGTATCCTTACGGTCCTCAAGACGCCATTTTGAAATCAGCATATCACCCTCGGGATAATAATTATCAGATGGATGTTTTTTACTGTAAACAGAGAATATCAGCATATAAAGCAGTAACACCGCGCAGGCGCCGCCCGTTATAATAAGTCCGTTTGCAAGACCGGGCGTTCTGTATTCAAAGCGGATACTGCTTGTACCCTTACCGACCTTTACCGCCATAAATCCGACATTTACCTTTTCAATCTCGGCAGGCTCGCCGTTTACATAAGCGGTCCACCCCTCGTCATACGGTACGGAGAAAAAGACCAAGTCGTCATTATCTCTCTTTACCTCTGCCGAAAAGCCGGTATTGTCTCGTTTAAATGAAATTGCCGCGGTTTCCTTTAGCTGCTCGCAGTCGTACTCCATAGCCCCATCCGTAAGCGAAAGCGTAGTACCCGTTTCATAATCGTACGGCGGCTCTTCAAGCGTTTCAATATTTGTAAGAATATTTCCGTATTTCTTAATCTGTTCGTCATCGAGCAAAATCGCTTTAAGCATAAGCTGTGTGCGGTTTGATTTTGAGTACGAGTCACAGAAATCATAGCTCATATAGTATTTATACGAAAAGCCGTACGGCACATAATTATTGTTTTCGTAAATATAATACCCGCCGCTTGTTTTAACATATTCGTACCCTGTCATACGGGGCTCGTCGTCTTCGTCAAGGAAGCTTTCGCCGCCCTTGCGGTTTAAAAGGTATTTAACCGACAGAAGCGGACGGAGTGCCGCCTGCTTTGTATCGGGTCTGCTTCCGACACTGCGCTCTATACCGATATAATCGTAAAAATCAAAAATTGATTTCGGCACTACCGAGTGAAAAGCGTTAATTCCCGGAAGACCGAGATACATAGAGGTATTGTCCACCCCGTCATAGACATCAACACGGTAGTTATCGCTCTTTTCAAGGTCAACACTGCCCTCGATAAGCTGATCTATCATAACGGACTTAACATCGTAGGAATGTGACCTGCCGCAGGCTATGAAAAAGTTGCCGTAAACCGCGGATATAATACAGACGCAGGTTACAGCGCCCTTATAAAAGCCCTGTCTGTCGGTTTTAAGCGTTTTAAGCAGCATACCGAGAATTATAAGACTTATCACGGCTATGGCGCAGGTTATCCAATAACGGAAAAGGTACATTCCGTCGTCGCTCTGCGAATAAAGACCGAAAATAAGCTTATCGTCCGAGTCCTTCTGCGGGAAAAAGCCTATTACAAGGGTTATGGCAATCGTTATACCCGTAACCCACTTGTATGCCGAGGACCAATTAACGCTGTCGTCCTCCGTAAGCGAAACCGTCGCAAGGCACATCATAAGTATCGGCATATAGAACCATCTTGCGTAATAAGAGGTATTGAATGCGTAAAACGCGCTGTTGAGTATAGGTACCATAGACATAAATATGCATATGCCGATTACCCTTTTAAGCCAGCTACCCTTACGGTTTGAAAACCACGCAAAAACGCCGACCATACTGAACACCGGCAGCCAGCCGCCGAGCGATGACCATTTAACATTCGCCGACGGGAAAAATACGGGTCTTGCGGGAATATCCGGCGGAAAGAAGAAGCATTCTATAATATTGCCGTATATCTGCTCCTTGCCGTACATAATGGCGTTCCAGCCGAGGAGTATGCTTGATACCCGTTCGTTGCCGATAATCGCAAGTATGCTCGGCATAAGTAAAAACGCGGACAGCGCAAGACCGAGCACAGCCTCGAACACAAGCACAAAAAACCTTGACAGCTTCGGTCTTATCGCACCCGAGAAGAGCCGTACAAAGAAATATATAACCGTAAATACAACCATTCCGAAGAAGAAGAAATAGTTCGTTACAGCGCAAAGCGCCACCGTAAGAGCGAAAACAAAGCGCCTGTTCTCCGTTATAAGCAGCTCAAGCGACAAAAGCAAAAGCGGAAAAACAATTATCGCCTCGTGGAAATGATTGAAGAATATATTATAAACCGAAAAGCCGGAAAACGCATAGAGAAGCGCGCCGAGCCTTGCCGCGGAAGGCGTGCGTGTAAACCGCCTTATATAGCAGTAGGAGGTAAATGCCGCACAGGCAAATTTAAGTATAAGAAGCGGCCCCATAAGGTACGGAACCATCCAGTTCGGGAAAGGAATTGTAAGCCAGAAAAACGGACTTCCGAGCAGATAAAAGCTGTATGAGCCTATAAAATTGGCGCCGAGGTCGGTGGTCCAGCTCCAAAAGATATTTCCTCCCCTTACCGCCTTATGGCACTGCTGATAAAAGGGTATTTGCTGAACATTGAAGTCCCCGTAAAAGGTGAAATACCCCTCCCCCATAATCATATACGGCACAAAAAGCGCCGCCGCCGTAACAAGCGCTATAACAAATGTAGAAAGGTATTTTTCCTTTTGGGGTCTTAAAGCAGTCAGCTTTGCCCGTGAAAATCCCATTTAAATACATCCTTTTAACAATTTAGTTATTGCTATTATAACATTAAATGATATAATATTCAATAAAGGATGTGAATAATTTGCAAAATCATTTTTTTGCCATGATGTCAAGAATGAAAAACATATACCGTTGGGGGCTTATGCGCAATACAAGGCGGGAAAATTTAAGCGAGCACTCGCTTGAAACCGCACAGATTGCCCATGCCCTTGCGCTTATCGGCAACAGAAGGTTTGGGAAGAATTATAACCCTTACTACGCCGCAACCGTGGCGGTTTACCACGACAGCACAGAAATAATCACCGGCGATATGCCGACGCCTATAAAGTATTACAACGACGAAATAAAAACAGCCTACAAGCAAATAGAGGCGGCGGCGGAAAAAACGCTTACCGATATGCTCCCCGAAGACCTAAAAAATGATTTTGCGGCGCTTTACAATCCCGACAGCGAAACCGAAAAAATAGTCAAGGCGGCGGATAAGCTTTCCGCGCTGATAAAATGTATAGAAGAGCTTAATATGGGCAATATGGAATTCAGTGACGCCAAGGACACCATAACAAAGGCTATAAACGATATGAACTGCCCCGAAGCCGACGCTTTTCTTACGGAATTTATACCGAGCTTTTCATTATCGCTTGATAAGCAAAGGAAGGAGAATTAATTTTGTCTACACCTCATATTTCAGCCGAAAAGGGCGATTTTGCGCCCACTGTTTTAATGCCGGGGGATCCTCACCGCTCGGCTCTTATAGCAAAAAGCTTTTTAAAAGAAGCAAGACTTGTAAACGATGTCAGAGGAGTACAGGGCTACACCGGAATTTACAAGGGAGTTCCCGTATCGGTTATGGCAAGCGGAATGGGAATGCCGTCTATCGGCATTTATTCCTATGAGCTTTTTAATTTTTACGGGGTTGAAAACATAATAAGAGTAGGCTCCGCCGGTTCCTACAACAAAAATGTCAAGGTGCGTGATATTGTTATAGCCGAAGGCGCCTGCACCGACTCGGCGTATGCCGAGCAGTTCGGTCTGCCGGGCAGCTTTGCGCCGATTGCCGATTTCACGCTTTTAGAGGCGGCGGTAAAAAACGCCAAGGCGGCAGGTCTTAGCTACCATGTGGGAAATGTAGTATCAAGCGACAGATTTTACGGCGACACAAACGGACTTCCCGAAACAAATCAGCCGCAGCGGCTTTGGGGCAAAATGGGCGTTCTTGCCGTTGAAATGGAAGCGGCGGCGCTTTATATGAACGCCGCCAGAAGCTCAAAAAGGGCGCTCGCAATATGTACCGTGTCGGACTCGCTTATAACGGGAGAAGCCCTTTCGGCAGAGGAAAGACAGTCCTCATTCACCGAAATGATGCGGCTTTCGCTTGAAACCGCGGTTTCGGTTTGACGGTGGCGCCGTATGACTGTTAAAGAAAGACTTTTGCCAATGCTGTTTGAAAGCAAGGACAGGTTTATTTCAGGCGAAGAGGCGGCGGAAAAACTGGGAGTAAGCCGCACGGCTGTGTGGAAAGCCATAGCGTCGCTTAAAGAGGACGGTTATAAAATCACAGCCGTCACAAATAAAGGCTACCGCTTAGAGGATGACTGCGATGTTCTGAGCAAAGCCGAAATTGAAAGGCTTATCGGTCCTCTTGCGGACAGGCTTACTATAACCGTAAAACAGACCGTGACCTCAACAAATGCGGTATTAAAGGAAAAAGCAGACGAACTTCGTGAAGGCACTGTGCTTATAGCGGCAGAGCAGACTACGGGCAGAGGAAGATTTACAAGAAAATTCTATTCGCCGTCGGGCAGCGGAATTTATATGAGCATATTTTTGCGCCCCTCTCTTTCCGCCGCGGATTCGGTGCTTATAACAACCGCGGCGGCGGCGGCGGTCGCTCTGGCAGCCGAAGAGCTGAGCGGCAAAAAAACCGGAATTAAATGGGTAAACGATGTGCTTATCGGCGGCAAAAAAATATGCGGTATTTTAACCGAAGCGGCGCTTGATATAGAAAGCGGCAGGCTTAACTATGCCGTGCTCGGAATAGGCCTTAACGCATACGAGCCGGACGGCGGCTTCCCCGATGAAATAAAGGACATTGCCGGCGCAATATTCGAAAAAAAAGGCAGCTCGCTTAAAAATCAGCTTGCCTCAAAGGTTCTTACATACTTTTTCCGATTTTACGATACGCTTGAGAAGCGTGATTTCCTTAAAATTTACAGGGAACGAAGCATTGTTACAGGCAAAAAAATTCTTGTTGTATCCGCCGATAAAAAAATTCCGGCTACGGCAATAGGGATAGACGAAGACTGTCGGCTCGAGGTTTTGTATGACGACGGCAGAAAGGAATTTCTTTCCTCGGGAGAAATCAGCACAAAACTTTTGTAAATGCTTGCAAAATATAAGCCGATATGATATTATTATGTAAAAGTATCGTCAAATCAAAGGAGAACAAAATGCCAGAGGATAATAACAGCAACGGTATAAATAACAAGCTTAATATAAAAGATATAATGCTTACGGCGCTTAACAGATGGTACATACTGTGCGCTGTTCTCGCGGTTTGCACGGTTGTCACGCTGATTTATTCATATTTTGTGGTCACGCCGCTTTACAACTCTACGGGCAAGATATATCTTATGAATAAGGACAGCGAAAAAATAAGCACCGGCGAAATAGCGGTATCATCATATCTGACAAAGGACTATGAAAATCTTATTACCGACCGCGTTGTGCTTGATGAGGTCTCGGACAGGCTCGGCAACAAGTATTCGTACGCAGAGCTTAAAAACGCCGTCAGCCTTGTAAATCCGGAGGACACCCGTTTTCTTGAAATAACCGTAACAACAGCGAGTCCGACCGATTCCAAAAAAATCGTAGACACGGTATGCACCGTAGCTCAGGAAAAAATAATCGAGCTGCTCGGCATTGACCGCGTAACAATTATAAGAAACGGCAGCATTTCAAAAACGCCGTGTGTACCGAATGTAAAGGCAAATCTTGTTAAAGCGTTTGCAGTGGGAATTTTGCTTTACATAGCGGTTATTGTCGCCTTAGTGATGCTTGACGACAAAATCACAACGTCTGAGGATGTTGATAAATATCTCGGAATAAGCGTTCTCGGAAATATTCCGTATCAGAATAAGGCAAAATCAAAGTAAACTTTTATGTGGCATTAATTTGCCGGAAAGGCGTATATGTTAGATACAGAAAAAAACGATTTATTGTACGATCAGCCTGTAAGGTCTGCAGGTAAGGTTAATTTTAACACAACCGCGCAAAGCGGCTACCTTACAAACGAAAATTACAAAACGCTCAGGACAAATATATTTTTCTGCGGCTCCGATATAAAAACGATTGTGCTTACAAGCTCAAGGGAAAACGAGGGTAAAAGCACTGTTTCGTCCGAGCTTGCAAAAAGCCTTGCGGAGGCAGGAAAGCGTACCCTGTTTTTAGACGCGGATATGCGCAAATCGGTGCTTATGCGCCACAGTGCCGCACCGAGAAGCTTTTGCGGGCTTTCGGAGTATCTTTCGGGTCAGGCAGAGCTTTCAAATATTCTTTATAACACTCAAATACCGAATTTTGATGTGGTATTCAGCGGCCGTTTTCCGCCCAACCCCGTCGAGCTTTTAGGCTCCGACAGATTTGTCTCGCTTATAGATGAGCTTAAGGGTCTTTACGACTATGTTATTATTGATTCTCCGCCCCTCGGAATGGTTATAGACGCCGCCGTAATCGCCTCGCACTGTGACGGCGCGATAATGATTATAACCCCCGGCAAAATTCCGTATACAGAGTGTCTTGATGTAAAGGAACAGCTTACAAAAAGCGGTTGCCGCATACTCGGGGCAATTTTGAACGATATATACGGAAAGCGTACAAAGTACTACAAAAAGTATTACCGTCAAAGAGAATACTCGCAGGAAGCCAAAAGAATTAAATACAGATAAAAAAAGAGCTGCCTTTTGGCAGCTCTTTTTTTATCTTTCACTCATTTTTTTGTATTCACGCTGTGGCTGAACGCTCATATATGCGGGTCTTATAATTTTACCTGCGTTAAGCAGTTCCTCAATTCTGTGCGCGCTCCAGCCTGCAATTCTCGCAATAGCGAAAAGCGGAGTATACAGCTCGTGCGGAAGCTTTAGCATATCGTAAACAAAGCCGCTGTAAAAGTCCACATTCACGCTTACGCCCTTATACATCTTGCGTTCTCTCGCAATAATCTTAGGCGCCAGCTCCTCAACTGCGGAATACAGCCTGTATTCCCTGTCAAGTCCCTTTTCCTCCGACAGACTTTTTACAAAGCCCCTGAAAACAGTGGCTCTCGGATCGGAAATCGAATAAACGGCATGACCGACGCCGTAAATAAGCCCCGTTCTGTCAAAAGCCTCTTTGTGAAGGATTTTTTCAAGGTAAGCCTCTACCTCGTTCTTATCGTCCCAGTCCTTAACATTTTCCTTTATATCGTTGAACATAGCGCAAACCTTTATGTTAGCGCCGCCGTGCTTAGGACCCTTAAGCGAACCGAGCGCCGCCGCAATAGCGGAATAGGTGTCGGTTCCCGAGGAGGAAACCACATGGGTGGTAAAGGTGGAGTTGTTGCCGCCGCCGTGCTCTGCGTGAAGCACCAAAGCCGCGTCAAGCACCTTTGCCTCAAGCGGTGTATACTTTCCGTCAAGCCTTAGCATATAAAGTATGTTTTCGGCGGTAGAAAGCTCCGCGCGCGGTTCGTGTACAAAAAAGCTGTCGCATCCGTTAAGGAAATAGTTATAAGAATGATAGCCGTACACCGAAAGCGACGGGAAGCGTGCTATAAGCTGCAAGCACTGCCGCAGAACATTCGGAATTGATGTATCGTCCGCCTTGTCGTCATAGGAATAAAGCGTTAAAACGCTCCTTGCGAGCGAATTCATCATATCCTTAGCCGGCGCCTTCATAATAATATCTCTTACAAAAGAGCCGGGCAAACGGCGGTAAGAAGATAATATCTCACAAAATTCCTTTAGTTGCTCCGCCGTCGGAAGCTCGCCGAAAAGCAGGAGATAAACAACCTCCTCAAAGCCGAAGCGGTTGTCGCTTATAAAGCCGTCAACCAGCTTTTCAACATCGTATCCCCTGTAATACAAATGTCCCGGACACGGAACCTCCTCGCCGTCTATAATCTGCTTTGACAGTATTTCCGATATTTCGGTAAGTCCGGTAAGGACGCCCTTTCCGTTGACATCGCGAAGTCCTCTGTTTACTTTATGCTTTATATACAGCTCAGGCTCTATACGGCAGTTTTCCGTGCATATCTGAGAATATTTTTCAATTTCGGGTGTTATGGCATTATACTCTGTATTTGTTTTTCCGTTCATCCGATCCCTCTTTTCTTTATTTCATTATTTTACCACAAAATCGCGCTGACTTCTTAAACTGTATGTTAATTTTCAAAACGCAGTCCCGTTCTCTATCGGGACTGCGCTGTTTTAAAGCCTTGAGAGCATTTCATCTATTGATTTATCGTCCTTAAAGTCCGTATCGCACGGCTTCTTGCAGAGCGACCAGCTTTCGGTAAGGGACGAGGTCTCGCCCGGTTCTACCGTTTTAAGCTCGCCGAGACTTTCAACTTCAATCATATTTTCGTTTGTGTAGGTCTCAAATGAACAGCCGCCGTCCGGATATTTGCCCGACGGATGGTTTGTGTCGTAGCTCTTGCGGAAAATATCGTCGCCGAGACAATAGTAAACAGTACCGCAGTTAAGGTCGAAGCCGAGCTTTATCGGTCTTGTATATTTTTCATCCTGACGGAGAGTTACATATCTGTCGCCGAAATATATACGGTCGTTGCTCATATCGGTGTAGGGCCACACGGAAACAATGCGGTTCGGGAGCAGTCCGGTATCATTCTCATTCATAGGTATAACAAGCGTTCCGCCCTTTTCGGAAACCGAAATTCCCCAAACGGCGAAATCCTTAGGCTTATCCGATATATTTTTTACACGCATAGTTATCTGCATATTTGTGTCGTCGCTGTCCATCTTGATTTCAAGACTTTTGGCAACGCCGTTTTCCTTTTCGGGGTTAGGAGTAAAAATTGCTCCGTATTCGGTTTTTTCATAGGCTACGGCTTCAAGGTCGGGATAGTATGTTTCTGGATAGCTCTCGGGTGAAGTCCAAATTCTGTGTCCCGCAAGATTTTCCCAGTGCTTGCCCTCGCCGTAATAATCGGTAAATACCTTATCGTCCTTGGGTCCGAACGCCTTGCGGTTACTGCAAAGAATATTTCTGCCGCCCGTATACCCAAATCTGATTATTCTCGGTCCTATATCCACCGTAACATACGCCTCTATAACGCCGTTGGTTATGCACACGCATTTTCCGTAATCCTTATAAGCTTCGATTTCTTTTATGCTTACCATTAAAATCACTCCGTTTTAATTATTTTCGCGGTATATTCGCCGCCGCAGGGCAAAGCCCTCTGAAGCGCCAATGAATAAAGATCCGCGGCACGGCACTCGTCCGCAAACATACGCCTCGCCGCGTCCGACAGATTTTTAATGTCCGACACACGCATTACAAGAGGTATAAAGGACGACCTCATCTGTTTTTTAAGGTACTCCTCGCCTTTTTTATTAAATCCTAAAACTCTTATATAGGGCGGCAGCTTCATAAAAAAGGTATTATCAAGCCCGATAAAAGCCGAAAGCGCAAGTCGCCTTATCCTTGCATGGGTATATCTTTTAACCTTAACTGTATTATACAGTTCATCAAGACTTGTTGCAAGCCTTATTGCCGAAAAAAGCTTATTTTCTATTCCCTCGCTTATATCGGGCAGGCTTTTAAGCTCATTTTCGGTTTTCAGCCTTAAAACCGAAAGCACGGCGGTCTCAATACGGCGTATATCCGCAAAATTTTCGTATACAAAAAGGTCCCAAGCCTCTTTCGGTATATATTCCCTGTAAAAATCGGTCTCGCCGCAAAGCATTTTTTGCCGCAAAAGCGAGGCTGAGACAAACTCGCCCTTTTCCATGGAATCGTGCGCCTGCCCCACCCTTTTTACCGTGACGAATTTAAAATCGGCACCTATACTCCTCGCCGCAAGTATATATTCAACGGCAAGATTATTGTTGGGGCCCGACAGAATACCGTTTTCAAGCCCTGCCGCCCTTTCCCGTGCGGCGGCAAAGGTCATTCCCGTAGCAAGGTTTTCCGCAAGACGACTTTTGTATTCATCACCCGAAAGAGCGTCTGCCGCCTTTAAAAGCGCCGCTGTGTCTCCGCACTCACTGCCGAACATAAGCGTATCGCACCCTGCGGCATAAAGAGCCGAAACACCGCCCAAGGCAAAATTCTGCGCGGTTGAAAGCGAATAGCTTACGGGCAGCTCAAGCACGGCGGCGGCTCCGCACCTGAGTGCGGCGGCGGCTCTGATACGCTTTTCGGCAATAGCTATATCGCCGCGCTGTACAAAGTTACCGCTTATAACGGCTATTACGGTGCCGAGCTTTTTTGCCTCATTTATCAAATAGCAATGACCTGTATGCAAGGGGTTAAATTCCGCAATTATTCCCACTGTACTCAAAATATCACATCTTTGTAAAAAAAACTTGAAAAACCGCTTCACATAAAGTATTATATATTAGTTAGATAAGATATTTCAAGATATTTTTATTGGAGGAAGTAAAATATGAAAATTTTTGTTGTAAACGCAGGCAGCTCCTCTCTCAAATATCAGCTTATTGATATGGATAACGAGCAGGTCCTTGCAAAAGGTCTTTGCGAAAGAATCGGCGTTACCGGCGCTATTTCACACAAAACGGCGGACGGCCGCACCTATTCCGCCGAAACCCCGATGCCTACTCACAGCGAGGCGTTTGAGGCTGTTGTTTATGCGCTGACAAAAAGCGACGCAAAGGTAATCGATTCGTTTGATGAAATTTCCGCTATCGGTCACCGTATAGTTCAGGGCGGCAGCATTTTTCCCGATTCCTGCCTTGTCACACCGGATGTTATTGATAAAATAGAAAAGCTCGGCGCACTCGCTCCGCTTCACAATCCGGCTCATGTGCTTGCAATAAGAGCCTGCCTTAAAACCTTCGGCGACAAAATTCCTCAGGTTGTTGTGTTCGACACATCCTTCCACCAGACAATGCCGCCCAAGGCGTATATGTATCCGCTCCCCTATGAATACTATGAAAAGTACGGCGTCCGCAAATACGGTGCGCACGGTACTTCTCACCGCTTTGTAAGCGACCGTGTTGCGGCGCTTGAAAACAAACCCAAAAAGGACCTTAAGATAATAACCTGTCACTTAGGCAACGGCTGCTCTATCACCGCCGTTAAGGACGGCGTCTGCGCAGACACCTCTATGGGCTTTACACCGCTTGACGGATTTATGATGGGTACACGCTCGGGAACTCTTGACCCCTCAGCCCTCACCTACATTGCCGAGAAGGAGCATCTCTCCCCCGAGGATGTAAACTCTATCTGCAACAAAAAGTCGGGTATGCTCGGAATTTCCGGCGTATCGAACGATAATCGTGATATATGCGCCGCCGCGGAAGCAGGCAACGAGCGTGCCAAGCTCGCTATTGAAATGCAGAGATATGAGATACTTAAGTTTGTAGGCTCCTACATTGCCGCAATGAACGGCGTGGACGCTATCGCTTTCACCGGCGGTATCGGAGAAAACGACCCCGAGCTTCGCCGCAGCGTGTGCGAAAACCTCACATTCATAGGCGCAAAAATAGATAATGAGAAAAATCAGTTAAGAGGTAAGGAAGTTAAAATTTCAACACCCGACAGCAAAGTTGACATTTTTGTTATTCCCACAAACGAAGAGCTTGCTATCGCAAGGGATACACTTGCTATAATTTCAAAATAATCGGAGGAGCTTTATGAACATCACCGATATAAAGTCAAAAATAAACGGCGGCGCTTACGACAGCGATTTCACCATGCTTTACGGCGAGCCGACTGCCGCCCGTAACCGTTATTCAAAGGCTTGCGAGAGCTTTGTGTCAATCTACGGCGAAAGGGACGGCGCACGCCTGTTTTCAGCCCCCGGAAGAACCGAGGTCGGCGGAAACCACACCGACCACCAGCACGGATTTGTGCTTGCGGGCGGCGTAAATCTTGATGTTATTGCCGCAGCGGCACCGAATAACGATAACAAGGTACGCATTAAATCCGAGGGCTATGATATGGATGTCATAGATTTATCGGAGCTTGAAATTGACCCGTCGGAAAACGGCAGAGCGTCCGCGCTTATAAGGGGCGTTTTATCAAGCTTCAAAAAGCTCGGCACACCGCTTTCGGGCTTTGACGCTTATACCACCTCAAATGTCTTAAAGGGTTCGGGGCTTTCCTCCTCCGCCGCGTTTGAAGTGCTTGTCGGAAATATTGTGAACGGTATGTTTTTTGACAATAAAGCAGACGAAATAACCATTGCAAAAATAGGACAGTACGCCGAAAGGGAATACTTCGGCAAGCCGTGCGGTCTGCTTGACCAGATGGCAAGCTCGTTAGGCGGCTTTACCTATGCCGACTTTAACGATCCCGCAAACCCGATAACCGAAAAGATAAATCTTGATATTCACTCCTTCGGTTATACCCTCTGCGTTGTTGATACGGGCGGAAACCATGCCAATTTAACACAGGATTACGCCGATATTACTGTTGAATGTAAGAAAATCAGCAATGCTTTGGGCGTTGATTTCCTGCGTGACGCCGATACCGAACGTTTTTATAACGAAATAGCGGAGCTTCGCCGTTCCTGCGGCGACCGCGCCGTACTTCGCGCGTTCCACTTCTTTAATGAGCAGGAGCGTGTAACCGGTCAAAAGGCGGCGCTTAAATCGGGCAATTTTGAAGAATTTTTAAGGCTTGTAAATGAATCGGGAGAGTCCTCCTACGATTATCTGCAAAACCTTTATTCAAATTCCGCCGTTTCCGAGCAGGGCTTACCGCTCGCCATTGCGCTTACAAAGAAATTCCTCGGCGGAAAAGGCGCCTGCCGTGTTCACGGCGGCGGTTTTGCCGGAACCATACAGTGCTATATCCCGACCGAACGGTTGGACAACTATAAAACAATGATTGAGGCTGTATTCGGCAAAAATTCGTGCTGTGTGCTTAACATCCGTCCCGTAGGCGGATACGAGCTTAAGGCTGACTGATTATGTGTAAAAAAACACCGCCGTTTTGCGATTAACGCAAAACGGCGGTATTTTTACTCTTTATTAAAGCATTGAAAGGATTGCCTGCTTTGGCATAGCCCCGACCTCGCTGCGGACTGCCTTACCGTCCTTAAACACCATAAGCGCAGGTATAGAGGATACCGAAAAGCGTTCGGCAAGACCGGGCTGTTCGTCCACATTGACCTTGCAGACCTTAATATCTTCCCTTTCCTCCGCTATCTCGTCCACAACCGGCGATACCATACGGCAGGGACCGCACCATACCGCAAAGAAATCCACGAGCACCGTTTTATCGGAAAGCAATACCTCTTCATCAAAATTATCAGCAGTCAAATTAATAACCGACATTATTTTCACCTCTTTAATATTCTTACAAAAAATGACCCGAATATGATATTCGGGTCATTTCATTTACTTATTGAGCTTCCGCTTCCTGCTTTTCCTCAATCTCAATATCCGCAATATTAACATTGACCCGTGTAACGGCGTTACCCGTCATGGTTTGCAGCTTATCCTTTATGTTCTGCTGTACCTTCTCGGCAACCTCTTTTGCTTTCGCGTTCTGCTTAACGCATATATAAGCGCTGATTTCAATAGCGCCGTTTATATTCTCAACCTTAACACCCTTAAAAGCGTTTTTTGTTTTCATAATACCCTTAAGGTCCATAGTTCTTTTGGAAACGCCCGCAACGCCGTCAACTTCCTTAGCGGCAATTTCAGCCATTTTTTCAAGCACTTCCGTGCTTACAGAAAGCTCTGTTCTGTCATTTGCCATGGTATATATACCTCCTGTTACATTACTGTTTCCTTTATTATACCACATTTTCAAAATAACTCAATACTTTTATTTTATCGGAACTATTTTTATTGCCGAAAGCGGTATATTTGTCTGTGTTGTAACCACATCCTGTATCTGGAGCGTCTGCGCCGAGGTAAGACCGTCGGACTTTACTACTATACTTATTCCCGTGTCGTTCATAACCGCAAGCGCCTTTTCAAAGCCCTTTGCCTTTAAGAGCGCTTCTATGTTGCTTTCGCTCTCGGCTCTGTTTGCAAGCTCTTCAAGCTTTGCAAGCGCTGATTTTTTATCGTCCTCTGTAAGCTTTGCCGAGCTTAAGGTCTCCTTAACGGTTTCCTCGGCTTCCTTTCTTGCGTCGGAACGCTCTTTTTTTGTTGTGGTGAAATAATCCTCGCTTTTTCCCTCGTTTGCTTTGGCGGATGTCTGCAGTGCTTCCTTTGAAGAGGAGCTGTTGCTTACATACGAAGCCTCGCCCAGATACTTGCCCGAGGACGGCGTGTACTTCATATTAAGCCATACAGCCCCCGCAAGCGCTAAAACCATTGCCGTTACCGCTATTTGTGTTTTACCGAATACCTTACCTTTTTTCATCAGAGCTTCCTCCCGCAATATATACTCGTTTTGAAGTAATATTAAGCGCCGCCGTGACGGCGTTTTGTATCTTTTCGTTAATCAGTTCGTCATCGCCTCCCCTGCATACAATAGCCACTCCCCTTACCTGCGGCATTTGTGTTGTAACAAGCAGTGCCTGCTCGCCGCCGTCGGCTGATTTTACCGTTATGTAGCTTTGCTTATTTTCACTGCTTGTGCTTTTTGAGTTGCTCTCGGTCTTGTCTGCCGACGACCCCTCGTTTACATCGGCATAGGAATAGCTTATACCGCTTTCAAGAGTTACCACGACGGTCGGGTCGGAACTTCCCGTAATTTCCTTTACGATGCTTTTAATGTTTTCTTCAAGCTGTAATCTGTATTCCTCGGCGGTAATACCGCCGTCAGAGGCGTATGAAGCCTTTTTACCGTCCGATTTTTTACCCGCAAAGGATGAAACGCAAATAAGCACCATACCTATCAGTCCGGCTATCAGCATAATTTTGGGATTTTTCACCTTTGCCGACAGTTTTTTAAGCGACTCATTCATTTATAACCACTACCTCGTAATTTTTCGCCGCGTCCGCAAGCGCTTCTCTTATCTTATAATCCGGTTCGTTGGAATAAATCAGTATCTTAGTAATACTTATGCTGCCGTTTTCGGATTTATCCGTACAAACCGTAATTTCGTTAAAATTTATTCCGGCGGCGGTGAGCGCCTGCTTATAAACATATACCGCGGCGTCGGTTATAAGCTCGTCTTCGCTCTTGCCGCTGTATTGCTCCGCTTTATAATCAAAATCAAACCTTGCGGCACCAAGCGGTGCAAACGAAATTATTACCGCTAAAAAGCAAAGGCTTAAAACATAGCGCACCGGTTTTGCCATGCTGCCGTCCGGACTTATAAGATACAATGCGCCTATCAGTATCATAGCGGCGCAAACTGATGTCAAAAAGCTGTTAAGCCAACTCATTGCGCCTTACCTGCCGTAACCACTATTGCAAGCGATATGACAAACATAGCGCCTGTTATAAGCAAAATCCCTATAAGCACCGACATAACCGAATCAACCGCCCTTAATATTCCCGATATTACCGAAAGCGAAAACAGCTCCGCCGCCGCCGAGGTTAAAATAAGTACCCCACGCCATATAAGAAGCTCGGCGGTAAGCGGAAGTATGACAGCCGCGCAGGCTACCGCCCCGTAAATACCCACAGAGGATTTCAAAAGTCCCATGGACGCCGTAACCGTACCGAGCGCCTCGGATAAAACGCCGCCCGCAACGGGAACGGACGAGCCGATAATAAATTTAGCCGTTTTTGCGGTCAGCGAATCCGCAGAAGAATTTACAGCGGTCTGTATTCCGAGTATGCCCACAAAAACAGTGGAAACAAGCGCCATTATAAAACAGGAAAGCCTTTTTATGATACTTGCAATCTCGGTTTTTTTAAGCAGCGGCGATACAGCGCCGCTTATACTTACGGCAAGATAACCACCCATAAGCGGAGTTACCACAAAGCTTGAAATATAGGATACGCCTTGAGCGGCGGTAAGCAGCAGCGCGCTCATTGAGGCAGAGGTTACGGGCGCGCCAGAAGCCGCCGTTATTACGGCAAACACGGGTATAAACGAAAGCATAAATGTCCCCGTTCCCTTAAGCGCGTCAACTGCCGCCGCAACGGACGAAAGCACAGGTCTTGCTATAATTCCCGCGGCAGACGCCGCCGCCACATACATTGCCGCCGCGGCGGCGCTTCCCTTAAGCTCGGCAGAAGCAAGCGCCGCCGTAATAAGTATTATTGCGGTTATTTCCGCGCCTGCCTTTAAAGGCTCTGCGGCACCGCTTTTTATAAATCCCCATATATGGCCGAATACTCCTCCGACCGATAATTTGTTGACCCAGCCGTAATCCGACGGGTCAATACCGTTTTCGCTTAAATAGTTACGGGTCTCCTCTGGCAGGCTGTCGCCGATACCGTCGGCTCCGCTTTTTTCGTACTGCTCGGCGTAAAAGCTTTCCGTATCGTTTTTTTCAGCCGCCGCCGTAACTGTAAAAACGCAGAGTAAAAGCGAAAGCACTGCCAAAAATTTAAAAAGCTTCATTTTAAAAATCCTAATGCAACACGCAGTATTCCGGATATCATCGGCACCGAAATAATAAACACGGCGCACTTGCCAGCAAGCTCTGCCTTACCTGCAAGCGAGGTTTGCCCGCTGTCGCGGCAGGCGTCGGCTATAAATCCGGTAATATAGCCGATACCGAGCGCTTTAAGCGCCGTTTTGAAATATACCGTTCCTATCGAATAGGCTTCAAGCTGTGACCTTAAATACCCGATAGGAGAAGCAATACCGCTTATTATACAAAGCGTAACGGTAATTCCGCCCGCAATCGAAATAAGCAGTGCATACTCGCCCTTTTGCTGTTTGAGCGTAATGGCGAGCACTGCGGTAATAATACAAATAGCAAGTATTTTGAATATATCCATAACTACAAACCGAAAAGGCTTTTAACGGCGGTAAAAAGGTCGGCTATGGCGTTTACCACCATAAGCAGTACAACCACAAGTCCTGCAAGAGTAGTAAGCATTGCCTGATCCTCTCTGCCCGACCTTACAAGCACTAAATTAAGCACCGTTACTATAATGCCTATCGCCGCTATCCTGAAAATAAAATCGACATCCATTGATTTCACCTACAAAAAAAACACACAAATAAAAAGTCCGCCCAAAACGCCCAGCGTTCCGTAAAGCCGGCACAGCTCGCCGCATTTTTTCTCGGCGTCGTTACACTGCTTTTGCATAAGCGCTATGTAAAGCTCGGTGCGCTCACATTCGGCTTCGGCGTCAGACATTCCTATATCGGTAAAAAACTCCTTAAGCACCTCGGCGTCGTCCTTTGTAAGCCACTCGCAGTCAAGCTTTGCCCCGTCCCCCGAAAGCGAAGCGGTTTTGCCGAAGCTTTTCTCGGTTATTTCACCTATTTCCCCCGCACCCGTTCTTACTCTCTCCCGAAGTTCGGTCATAGAGCATATAATTCCGCGGAGCTTTTTTTCACGCATTTTAAGCTTATATGAATTATAAAAACCGAAGCCTGCCGAGGAAAGGAATATAATAATAAGCCCCGATAATTTAAACAGCCACGCCACTGATAAGCTCCTTTGTGTTAATAAATCTGATTGTTCCGCCGTGCAGTTGGGGCAATACCGCTATTTCGGATATTGCGCCGCTTTTTACAAGAGCCGCCGTCACATCCCTTTTAAGAATGTCCGCCGCACTTCCTATATGCGCGGTGGTTATTACGCTGACCCCCGCGCAAAAGCTTTCCTTTACACGGGCAAGCTCATCCTTTGTGCCTATTTCGTCAAATACCGCAATATCGGGAAACATCGTTCTGACCGCAATTTCAAGCCCCAGCGCCTTGTCGCCGATAAGCAGTACATCGCTGTTTGCGCCGAGGTCGTTTTCGGCTTTGCCGCGGGAGCTTCCCGATATTTCCCCCCTGCTGTCTATAACGGCAACACGGTACGCCTTTCCGCACAGACCGTCAGACAACTGCCGCACAAGGTCCCTTAAAACCGTGGTTTTTCCGCTCCCCGGCGGACCCGCGATAAGCAGACCGCCGCCTGTATACCGCCTCGCTATATCGTTTGCCGCGCCGAAAATTTCCCTTGCTATTCTGATATTTAAAGAGGATACATTATGCATAGCGCCGCCTGATGACAGCGTGCCGCAAATACCCGCGCGGTGTCCGCCCTCCATTACAATAAATCCGTTTTTAAGCTCATCGGCGTGCGCGTAAACGGAGCTTTTGCACAAAAGCCTGAAGCTTTCTTCTATATCGCTTTTTTCAGCCCTTAAAGCATCCTGCGGAACAGAAAACGAGGTTTGTCCGTTTTCCGATACAAATACCGTTTCTCCGCCTACCGTAAGCGCTACGGGAAGCTCGCACCTAAGTCTTATTTCCTCGGCGTTCCGCTTTACGACCGCGGGAAGTTTTTCGAGCGTTCGTCTCAGTCCCGGGGCAACGCCGTAAAGCGCGCTTTCAAATTTACCTTTATTTTCCATTTTCCTCACCTCACAGTAAATACTATGAAAAGGTTGTCCCAGATATGACAAGCTGTAAAGCAAAGTATTATAGTATTTTTTTGAAAAAATGTGGCAAAGTATAAAAAGAAATATATTACGGAGGTAAATTATGAAAAAATATTTTTCTTTATTTTTGGCATCAATTTGCATTTTGTCCTGCATAACCCTCTCGGGCTGCGGCAAAAAAAGCACAAAGGGAGAAGTTTATTTTCTCAATTTCAAACCCGAATCCGCTTCTGTTTACGAGGAGCTGGCTAAAAAATACGAGCAGGAAAAGGGCGTAAAGGTTAAGGTTGTAACCGCCGCCGCAAACAACTACGAGCAGACCCTTAAATCGGAAATCGCAAAATCAAGCGCTCCGACAATCTTTCAGGTAAACGGTCCTATCGGCTATGACAGCTGGAAGGATTATTGCCTTGATATTAAGGACAGCAAGCTTTACGATATTCTTTCCGATAAATCGCTTGCGATAAAGGACGGCGACGGGGTTTACGGCATCCCCTATGTGGTTGAGGGCTACGGCATTATTTACAACAACGCCATAATGAAAAAATACTTTGAGCTTCCCGATAAAAAAACCGACCTTACCTCTGCCGACCAGATTGACAGCTTTGATAAGCTAAAGGCTGTGACAGAGGATATGACGGCAAACCTTGATAAACTCGGTATCGAGGGTGTTTTTGCCTCTACCTCATTGGCGTCCGGCGAGGACTGGCGCTGGCAGACCCATCTTTTGAATGTTCCGCTTTACTATGAATTCAGCGAGGACGCGGGCGACGGCGCAGACCCCACCGTATACGGTCTTAAGGCTAAAGAAATAAAGTTCAAGTATTCCGATAATTTTGATAAAATATTTGATCTGTATATCAACAACTCTGTTACAAAGCCGACCCTTTTAGGCTCTAAATCGGTTGCGGACTCCATGTCGGAATTTGCTCTCGGTAAGGCGGCAATGGTTCAAAACGGAAACTGGGCATGGTCGCAAATATCAGGCGTTAAGGGCAACACCGTAAAGGCGGAGGACATTAAAATGCTGCCTATATATGTCGGTATGGACGGCGAAAAGGGTCAAGGTATATGCGTAGGTACGGAAAATTACCTTGCGATAAACAAAAAGGCAACAAAGGAACAGCAGGATAATTCTCTCGATTTCCTTTACTGGCTGTTTTCAAGCGAAACAGGAAAGAAGTATGTCACCGAAAAGCTCGGCTTTATAACTCCGTTCAACACCTTTTCGGAAAACGAACAGCCCGACGATCCGCTCGCAAAGGAAATATCCCGTTATTTAAACGACGATTCCGTAAAGAGCATACCGTGGATATTCACATCATTCCCGAGCGAGGCATACAAAAAGAGCGTAGGCAGCGCATTGCTTGACTATGTTCAGGGAAATAAAAAATGGGATGAAGTAAACAAAACAATATCTGATAAATGGAAGAGTGAACGCAAGTAATGAACAAGACCGTAAAGCGCTGGTTTCCCGTTTTTGTGCTTCCTACGCTTATAGCCTTCCTGATTGCGTTTGTTATACCGTTTGTACTCGGCGTAGTTCTGTCGTTTACGGAGTTCAGAACGGTAGCGGACGCAAAATTCGTAGGACTTGAAAATTATATAAGGGCATTCAGCGATGACACCCTATTCCTTGATTCGTTGTGGTTTACGGTAAAATTTGCGGTGGTATCCGTAATCGGCATAAATGTTATCGCCTTTATACTGGCGCTTCTTTTCACAAGAGATCTGCCCGGCACCAACTTTTTCCGCACCGTGTTTTTTATGCCTAATCTGATAGGCGGAATAGTGCTCGGCTATATATGGCAGGTCATTATAAACGGCGTGCTTTACAGATACGGTTATTCTATAACCTCCAACCCCACATACGGCTTTTGGGGGCTTGTAATTCTGATGCACTGGCAGCTTATCGGCTATATGATGATAATTTATATAGCCGGTATACAGAATATCCCCGGTGATATTATGGAAGCCGCAAGGGTGGACGGCGCGGGAGCGTTTACCGTTCTTACAAGGATAACCATTCCGTCGGTAATGCCGTCGGTTACGATATGCCTTTTTCTTACCATTACCAATTCGTTCAAGCTTTTTGACCAAAACCTTGCGCTCACGGCAGGCGCCCCCGGCGACAGAACCCAAATGGTAGCTCTTGATATTTACAACACCTTTTATTCAAGAACGGGCTTTGAGGGCGTAGGGCAGGCAAAGGCGGTCATATTCTTTATTATTGTAGCGGTAATTTCCTTGGCTCAGCTTTATATTACACGCAGAAAAGAGGTTGAAAGCTGATGGGCAGAAAAATATTTAACACCGTTTCGTTTATATTGCTTGTCGGCTTTGCCGCCGCCTTTATATTCCCGATAGCGGTTGTGTTTATCAACTCGTTTAAGGCTAAATTCTCAATAAATTCATCGCCCTTTTCACTTCCTATGGGCGATGAATTTGTAGGTCTTTCAAACTACACCGAGGGCATAAAAAGCACAGGCTTTCCGCCGGCGTTCGGCTGGTCGCTTTTTATCACTGTATTCTCGGTCGCGCTTATTATAATCTGCACCTCTATGTGCGCGTGGTATATCGTTAGGGTTAAAAACCTTTTTACCGGAGCGCTTTATTACGCGCTTGTATTTTCAATGATAGTCCCCTTTCAAATGGTAATGTTTACAATGTCAAAAACCGCAAACCTCTTGCATCTTGACAATCCTCTTGGTATAATATTCATATATTTGGGCTTCGGCGCGGGGCTTTCGGTATTTATGTTCACGGGCTTTATAAAAACGGTTCCGTTAGGGATTGAGGAAGCGGCTACCATTGACGGCTGCTCGCCTATTCAGACCTTTGCGCTTATAGTATTCCCGATACTGAAGCCCACCGCCGTTACCGTTGCGATACTGAATACAATGTGGATATGGAACGATTATCTACTCCCCTATCTTGTTATAGGCAGCGATTATAAAACCATTCCCGTCGCAATACAGTATTTAAAGGGCGGCTACGGCTCGGTGGATATGGGCGCTATGATGGCGATGCTGGTTCTTTCCGTAATACCGGTAATAGTGTTTTACCTATCCAGTCAGAAATATATTATAAAAGGGGTTGCGGCAGGTGCTGTTAAAGGATAAGGACGCTAAGTATCAAAGAGAAAGCGGCGTGCTTCTGCACATTTCCTCTCTTCCCGGGGCGCACGGTATAGGCTCCTTCGGAAGAGAGGCTTACGAGTTTGTGGATTTCCTGAAAAAATCAGGGCAGAAGTATTGGCAGATACTGCCGCTTTGTCCTGTCGGAAAAGGAAATTCGCCTTACAGCTCTGTGAGCGCTTTTGCGGGTGAAATACTGTTTATCGACCTTAACACGCTTGTAAGAGACGGATATTTAAGCCCCGACGATGTAACCGAGCGTGAATTCCCCGAACACACCGATTATAAAGCCGCACGCAGCTATAAACTGCCGCTTATAAAAAAAGCGGCAGATAATTTTGATATTAAAAACCGTGATTTCAAGGAATTTTTAAGGGATAACGCATACTGGCTCCCCGATTACGCGCTTTTTATGGCGATTAAAGAGGTCTATCACGGAAAAAGCTTTACCGAGCTTGACGACGGGCTTAAATACCGCCTGCCCGACGCCGTGGAGAGGTTTAAAACAAACCACGCCGAGGAAATTCTGTTTTATGAAATTACGCAGTATTTCTTTTTCACGCAGTATTTTGAATTAAAGACATATGCAGGCTCAAACGGTATTAAAATAATAGGCGACATACCGTTTTATGTACAGCTTGAAAGCGCGGATGTCTGGAGCAATCCCGATATTTTCCGTTTAGGACGGGATATGACGCCCGTAGCGGTTGCGGGTGTACCACCCGATATTTTTTCGGAGGACGGTCAGTTGTGGGGCAACCCGATTTATGACTGGGATTTTCAAAAAACCAATGATTACGCATGGTGGCGTTCCCGTCTTATACACAATTCAAAGCTTTACGATGTAATAAGGATAGACCATTTCCGCGCGTTTGCGGATTATTACACCATTCCCTACGGCTCAAAAACCGCCAAATGCGGAAAATGGGAAAAGGGCGTCGGAATGCCTTTTTGGAATATTATGAACAAATCCGTTGACGCGGATATAATAGCCGAGGATCTGGGCGGCGACACACCCGAGGTTGAAAAGCTTATTAAGGAAACGGGCTTTCCGAATATGAAGGTGCTTCAGTTTGCCTTTGATTCCGACCTTAATAATCCCTTTTTACCGAAAAATTACGATAAGAACTGCGTGTGCTACACCGGAACGCACGACAACGATACCACAGGCGGATGGTTTTTAAAGCTTTCGCAAAAGGAAAAAAATATGTTTTCGCATATTGTTCCGGCAGACGAGAGCGGCTCGCCGATATTAAGCCTTATTTCCTTTGCGATGAAATCAAAGGCAAGGATAGTAATTATTCCGCTTCAGGATTATTTGGAGCTTGATTCCGCATCAAGGCTTAACACCCCCGGCGTGCCGTCGGGCAACTGGGAGTGGCGGCTTAAAAAAGAGGAATTTGACGAAAAGCTCTTAAACACAGTTAAAAGGCTCTCGGAAAAAAGATAACTGCTTATATGTAAAAGCTCCGCCTCGGCGGAGCTTTTTTTACTTACCTTGAAATCTCATTTTCAATCATAAGAAGTCTGTTGTATTTGGCTACTCGGTCGGTACGGCAGGGCGCCCCCGTCTTTATCTGTCCCGCATTTACAGCAACCGCAAGGTCGGCTATCGAGGTGTCCTCGGTCTCGCCCGAACGGTGCGAAATAACCGTTGTATACCCGTTTTTTCGCGCCAGCTCTATAACATCAAGCGTTTCCGTAAGGGTTCCTATCTGGTTAAGCTTTACAAGTATAGAGTTTGCCGCCCCCTTTTCTATACCCTTTTCAAGTCTTTTGGAGTTTGTTACAAAAAGGTCGTCGCCCACAAGCTGAATACGGCTTCCGAGGCTGTCGGTAAGCTCCTTCCAGCCCTCCCAGTCCTCTTCGGCAACGCCGTCCTCAACAGATATTATCGGGTACTTTTCTATAAGTCGGTTATAGTAGCTTATAAGCTCGCCGCAGTCCATTGTAATTCCGCGTTTCGGAAGCTTGTATGCTCCGTCCGAATACCATTCGCTTGACGCGACATCAAGCGCTATTTTTATTTCATCCGTGGTATAGCCTGCCTTTTCAATGGCTGTGATTATAAGCTCTATTGCCTCTTCGTCAGAGGAAAGGTCGGGCGCAAAGCCGCCCTCGTCTCCCACGCCCGTGGCAAGACCCTTTGATTTTAAAATACCTCCGAGCGCGTGATAAATTTCACTGCATTTACGCAGTCCCTCCGAAAAACAGCAAACACCGTAAGGAATTATCATAAATTCCTGAATATCAATATTGTTTGCGGCGTGCGCTCCGCCGTTTAAAATGTTCATCATCGGTCTCGGCATAGTTTTGGCGTTTATTCCGCCCAAATAACGGTAAAGCGGCAATTTGCGGGACGCCGCCGCCGCTTTAGCCGTTGCCAGCGATACCGCCAGAATTGCGTTTGCTCCGAGATTTCCCTTGTTTTCCGTACCGTCAAGCGAAATCATTGCTTCGTCAGTTTTTCTTTGGCAATCCGTACCGAGCGACACAAGCGTCGGCGCTATTTTTTCGTTAATAGCTTCTACAGCCTTTAATACGCCCTTTCCGCCGTAACGGGATTTATCTCCGTCACGCATTTCGTGCGCCTCATATGCGCCTGTTGACGCTCCCGACGGAGAAAGCGCAAAGTCCTCGCTTCCGTCCTCTAAAATTACTCTCGCACCGACTGTGGGATTACTCCTCGAATCCATTAATTCAAAGCCCTCAACCGATACTATGCGATTTGTTTTCATTTACATCACCCTGTCTTTTTTGTTTTTACATATATTATTTCCCTATATTTCCTGTTTATTTATTAAATTGCCTATTTTATTCCAATAAAAATTGTGTTATAATTATTGTGTATTATTATGTAAAAAGGATTTTTAAAATATGCAGACTAATGAAAAAGAAAGAGGAAGCAACATTATATGCGGCAGAAATCCCGTGCTTGAAGCCGTGCGCTCGGGCAGAGAGATTGACCGACTGCTTATAGCGCACGGCATTTCGGGCGGCTCCGTAACCGCAATTATCGCGAAATGCAAGGCAAAGGGCGTGCTTATCAAGGAAATAAGTCCCCAAAAGCTTGACTATTATTGCGGCGGCGCAAACCATCAGGGCGTTGCGGTAATGCTCGCCTCGCAGGAATACTCGACCGTTGACGATATTATGTCGCTTGCCGACAGTCGGAACGAAAAGCCGTTTATAATAATATGCGACGGACTTGAAGACCCGCACAACTTAGGCGCTGTTATAAGAACGGCGGAGGCAACGGGCGTTCACGGCGTTATAATTCCCGAACGCCGCAGCGCCTCGCTTAACGCAACTGTGGCAAAGGCCGCCTGCGGTGCGCTTGAGTATGTTCCGGTGGCAAGAGTTACGAACATAGCCTCTACAATAGATATGCTAAAGGAACGGGGCGTATGGGTCTTCGGTGCGGATATGGACGGCGAGGATTATACAAAAACCGATTTTGATGTTCCCTGCGCCATAGTAATCGGAAACGAGGGCAAGGGTATCGGAACGCTTACCGCAAAAAAATGCGATAAGATTATCAGCCTTCCGATGCTCGGCAAAATAAATTCTCTTAATGCGTCGGTAGCCGCGGGAATACTTATGTACGAGGCTGTACGCAAAAGGAGGCACCTATGAGCTTTTTTTCAAAAAAGGAAAACGACGAGCTTTTTTCACTTATAGAAAACAGCGATGACGATAACGGCAACTTAGGCTCCGAGCATCACTTTTCCTCCTTTAATCCCCACGCCCTGACCCCCGAGGAGGTAAGCGGCTTCTCAATAGCCGCAAGCGAAAGCAAGGCGCAAAGCACAAGCGCGCTTGAGGCGCTTAAAAAGCGTATGTTAAACACTCGCACCGAAGCGGATCTGACAGACGAAAAGCAAGATGAGGCCGATATTTCTTCAAGCTCAAAGCATGAAGAGCCTGTGCCTGCCGCTCCCGCTGTAAAAGAAAATAAAACCGCCGGCTTATTCTCCTTTGCGGAAGACGAAAAGGAGGACGGGAAAACGCTTTTGGAAAAATGCCGTCCGTTTATAATAGACGATAACGGAAAAGACTCGGCAATGAAGGCGGAAGCCTCATACCAGCTTGAAAGCGTTGAGGAAATACTCAAAAACGATACACAGAAGACCCTTGATAAGCTTTCCGAGAAATATGATGTTTCGTTTGACGATTTAGGCAAAAAAAGTCCTTATTTAACAAACGAGGACAATAGCAAGGAAGATCATTCCGAAGAAAAGAACGAAATCGGAATTTCCCATATTATATCGGACATTGATAATTCCGACGAGGATGAAGCAACCGATGTAACGCCGGATATTTCAAGCACCGCAACCATCAGGTTTACCCCCGTGTCGGACAGCGACAGCTCCACCCACATAAGCGTAAGCTCCGCTACACGGCCGATAGACCTTACAGGCGAGCTTACCAAGCTTTCGGCGGACGAAAGCACGGATGACGCCGACGAAGTAAAGCTTGAGCAAACCGATTTTGAGGATTATTCGCCAAAGGAAGAATTTAAGTCCCAAAGCGACGCAAAGCACTTTTTAAGACTGTTCTCAATAAATAAGCGTTCGGCGTTCCTAAAAACTGTCCTTTCGGTATTCTTAACGGCGGTTCTTGCGTTTATGAAGCTTCCGGTTATTTCGGGTATAATACTTAAACACACAAAATCGGGTATGATAATATGTACGGTATTGCTCGGAATAATAATGCTTGTAAACTGCGATATGTTTGTTTCATTGAAAAATATATTCAGCCGCCGATGCAACGGGGATATACTTGCGGTGACCTCGTCCCTTACCGTAATGCTTTACGCAATAACAGGCATAATAAAGAATGAAATCACGCTTGACATTATTTTGCTTTGCGCGGTCATACTCTCTCTGCGTGCTTTCGGTCGGTTTTTCTCGGCGTCGGCAAACCTTACCGGCTTTAAACAAATTTCCTCTTCCTCGCCTAAGCGTGCCGTAAAGCTGATAAGCGACTCTGCCGTGACCTTTGCAATGGCAAAAAACTCGGTCGAGGGTGATGTTCTTGCCGCCGCTCCGCAAAGGACAGAGCATATAGACGATTATATGAAATATTCAACCTACGGCACCGTATTAAACGGTAAGCTGCCGCTTATAACGGCAGTATCCGCTGTGCTTTCCGTAATACTCGGTTTTGCCTGCGCTTCTTATTTTGACGGCGTGATATACGGCTTTTATTCAGCCGCTGCCGTGCAGTGCCTTGCCGCTATGCCCTGCCTGTTCTTTATTGACAGTCTCCCCCTTTACTCCTCAGCAAAAAGGCTCGGCAAATTAGGCTCGGTCATTGCGGGCAAAGCAGGCGCGGAGCGTGTTGAAAAAGCAAATGCCGCCGTGTTCGACTCGGAGGATATATTCCCCTCCGGCACGGTAACTCTCCACCAGCTCCGTATGCTCTCGAATAACAGCATTGACGACACAATAATCCGCGCCGCCTCGCTTACCGACAGTCTTAACAGTCCGTTGGCTCCGATATTCAAAAAAATAGCGGGAACTGACGGTTCGGTTGTACTCCCTGCCTCGGACACCGTAAAATACGAGGATAAAATGGGAATTTCGGGTTGGGTTGACAATAAGCTTTTGTTTGTCGGCAACCGCACGCTTATGGAGGCTCACGGAATAGAGGTTCCGAGCGTTGAGGTAGACCGCAAAATACTCCGTCAGGGCTATTTCCCGGTGTATGTTGCGTCTGAGGACAAGGCGTGCGCCCTGCTTGTTGTTCAGTACAGCGTAAGACCCGATATTGCAAGGGAGCTTCGCAGAATTTCCGCTCTCGGAATTACAATGCTGATAAACAGCTCCGACCCGAATATGACGGAAGAAATGATTTGTGACTATATGGGACTTTACGACGATTCCGTAAAGGTAATGAGCGCCGCGGGCTGTCATATGTATAAAAACGCCGTGACATTTGTTCCGCACTGCTCCGCCCCAGCCGCCTATAAGGGAAATCCCGTAGGTCTTGCGGCAATAATAAGCAACGCAAGCCGAATTAAAAAATCCAACATATTGCTTACAACGGTTTATGTGCTTGCCGCCGTTTTAGGTATAATACTGTTTGCGTACACTTCTTTTGACGGCTCGGGCACACTTATAAGCAGTATAACGGTTTTAATTTACAGCCTTGTCAGCACGGCAATTTCACTGATTTTTTACTTAACGCAAAAGCCGTAGAAAAAGCACACCAATCATAATATGCAGGTTTAATCTTCGTCTGCCGCTGACGAAGATTATGTTCCTGTTTGTGATACAATCACATAAGCGGCAGAATGGAGACTTAATATGTCCGAAAAGAAAAAGTTTTATATCACAACGGCTATCGCCTATACATCAAGAAAGCCTCATATCGGCAACGCTTACGATATTGTGCTTGCGGATATGATTGCCCGTTATAAAAGAATGATGGGCTTTGAGGTGTTCTTACAGACAGGCTCTGACGAGCACGGTCAAAAAATCGAGGAATACGCGAATAAAGCCGGTATTACGCCAAAGGAGTATGTCGACGGCGTTTCCGCGCAAATAAAGGGCGTTTGGAACAGCCTTAATACAAGCTACGATAAATTTATCCGTACAACGGACGAGGACCACGAAAAAATCATTCAGAAGATATTTAAAAAGCTTTACGACCAGGGCGATATTTATAAGGGACATTACGAGGGCAAATACTGCGTTCCGTGCGAGTCGTTCTTCACTTCATCGCAGTTGGTAGACGGCAAATGCCCCGACTGCGGCAGAGAGGTTGTGGACGCAAAGGAAGAAGCCTATTTCTTAAAGCTTTCAAAATATCAGGACAGACTTATTGAATACTATGAACAGAACCCCGATTTCATAAAGCCTGAATCCCGTAAGAACGAGATGATAAACAACTTCCTAAAGCCCGGTCTTTCGGATCTCTGCGTCTCCCGTACTTCATTTAAGTGGGGCATACCCGTTCCGTTTGACGATAAGCACGTTATTTATGTATGGATTGACGCACTTTCAAACTATATTACAGGAATAGGCTATGATCCGGACGGCAGCAGCGAACAGTTTGACAGGCTTTGGCCTGCCGACCTGCATGTCATAGGCAAGGATATAGTCCGTTTCCACACAATATACTGGCCGATAATACTTATGGCTTTGGGTCTTCCCCTGCCTAAGCAGGTGCTCGGTCATCCGTGGCTGCTTGTAGGCGAGGATAAAATGTCCAAGTCCAAGGGCAATGTAATTTATGCCGACGATATGGCGAAACGCTTCGGTGTTGACGCCGTAAGGTACTACCTGCTATCCGAAATGCCCTTTACGCAGGACGGAACCATCACCTACGAAAGCTTTATAACAAAATACAATGCCGACCTTGCAAACACGCTCGGCAACCTTGTAAACCGTTCTATCGCTATGACAAACAAATACTTCGGCGGCAGGGTATGTGCCGGCGAAAACAGCGAGCCCTGCGACCTTGAGCTTATTAAGACCGCCGAGGAAACAATCAAAAAATACTATGAGCTTATGGACAGCTATCATAACGCAGACGCCTGTGAGGCAGTAATCTCCCTTGCAAAGCGATGTAACAAGTATATTGACGAAACCGCTCCGTGGGCGCTTGCAAAGGATGAAACCAAAAAGCCTTATCTTCAGAATGTGCTTTATAACCTGCTTGAGTGTATCCGCCTTTTGGGCGCAATGCTCACTCCGATTATTCCCGAAAGCGCGGAATCTATTTCAAAGCAAATCGGAACGGATAACCGCGAGCTTTCATTCGGCGCTGTAAAGGAATATTCCGTAGGCGAAGCGAAACCGCTTTTTGCCCGTCTTGACGCAGAAAAGATTGCGGCTGAAATAGAGGCTGAAAAGAAAGAAAAAGCCGAAACTGCCGAAAATGTAGCAAAAATAAGCCAAATCGGCATAGAGGATTTTTCGAAAGTAGAACTCAGAGCCGCAAAAATAACCGCCTGCGAGCCGATACCGAAAGCCAAAAAGCTGTTAAAACTCACCCTTGACGACGGCAGCGGAACAGACAGAACGGTAGCCTCGGGAATCGCAAAATACTATAAGCCGGAAGACCTTATCGGTCACACCGTAATAGTTGTATCAAACCTAAAGCCCGCCAAGCTTTGCGGAGTTGAATCAAACGGTATGATACTTGCCGCGGATTGCAGTGAGGACGATATAAAGGTACTGTTTATAGACGGCGTTCCGGCAGGAAGTAAAATAAGATGACGGATTTTCCCGAATACCCGTATGACGAAGCGCTGATTTTCGACAGCCACGCTCATTACGATGACCTTAAATTTGACGACGAACGGGAGGCTTTGTTAGCGGAGCTTCCCCACCGCGGCGTTTGCGGCGTTGTGAATTGCGGGTGCGATACCGCCTCCTCAAAGACAGCTCTTAAGCTTGCCGACAGCTACGGCTACATTTATGCGGCGGTGGGAATACACCCCGAAAATATCGGCGGCGGTACTGTAAACGAAATAAGAACGCTCGCAAAGCATAATAAGTGTGTCGCGATAGGCGAAATCGGTCTTGATTATTACTGGGTAAGCGACAATAAGGAACAGCAAAAAGAATTGTTTTCACAACAGCTTGAGCTTGCAAACGAAATAAACAAGCCCGTGATAGTCCATGACCGCGACGCCCATTCGGACACATTAGAGCTTTTGAAAAAGCACCGTCCGAAAGGCGTGGTACACAGCTTTTCGGGCAGTCCCGAAATGGCAAAGGAAATACTCAAATTGGGTATGTATATCGGTATCGGCGGCGTAATAACCTTTAAAAACGCAAAAAAGCTGCCGGAGGTGGTAAAAATGCTGCCGGAGGACAGATTTTTGCTTGAAACCGACGCTCCCTATTTAACGCCTGTTCCCTACCGTTCAAAAATCAACAATTCGGCTATGATTTACCTCACGGCACAAAAAATTGCTCAAATAAGAAATACCGACACCGCTCATATATTAACGGCGGCGCGGGAAAACGCAAAAAAATTATTCGGAATATAGTATATTTCACCCCGTTTTACAGATAATAAAGGCTGAAAGCGGGGTGATTTTTTATGAATAACCAGAACCAGAATCAGAACAAGAACCAGAATAACAACCAGAACAAGAATAATCAAAACGAACAGAACAAGAACAACCAGCAGAATCAAAACAAAAATCAGAATAACGAGCAGAACAAGAATAACTAAAAAAGATGATTTATAATCACTGAAAAAAAGCACGCTTGCGACTAAGTCAAGCGTGCTTTTCATATCATCATAAAGCAAAGTTAAATTATATATGTTTATTACTTATCTGCGTATTTGCGATAACGATACCCGCGGAAATTAAGATAAATGCAATTAAATACTGCACTCTCATAATATTTTCGCCGAGCAAAAAAGCGCTGAATACACAGGCAAAAAGCGGCTCGGCAAATTTAATTATAAACAGCCTTGACAGCTCCGCCGTGCGCTGAACATAGTAAAACAGCGTATATCCTATAATTGAGGCGATACAGATATAAGCGAATACAAGAATTGACTTAACCGTAGCCTGATATACCTTTCCGCCCATTGCAAGTGAAATTATAAGCAGTACACTGCCACCGAATAATTGTGAAATTCCCGTTATCCAAAGCGGAGATGTCCCCTTTGCGGCTTTGCCGCTTATTATCATTGAAATAACAGTGCATACCGAAGCCGAAATAATGAGCGTATCACCTAACGCGAAGCCCTTAAACGAAGCGCCTGCGTTTATTGAAACTATTCCGCAAAACCCAATCAAAGCGCCTAAAAGCCTATTTAAGGAAAACCGCTCCTCTTTAAAAAACAAAAAGGAAAAACAAGCAAACAAAAGCGGCGCAGCTTGTTTTAGAATTGCTGTTTTTGAGCTGTCGGTCAGGGAAAGTCCGACATAGGTAAACCCGTAATGCAGAGAAACCGCAAATATGCCGATAACACAGGCGGAAAATACGCCTGACGCCGACGGTTTGTTTGCCTTGGAAAAAAACGCCGTCAAGCATACTATAATACCGCAAATTACAAATCTTAACGATGCAAACATCAGAATATCCGCAACACTGTCGGTATTTATTTTGAAAACTTTATACCCGATTTTTATAAACGGAAACAGAGAGCCCCAAAAAAGCATTGTAATAAGCGGTAAAATCAGGTTTGTCAAAACAGGTGAATTTTTATTTACCCTTTGCACACGCTTAATACTACCTTTCCTACATTTTCGCCGTTTTGCAAAATCGAATGTGCCGCCTCGGCGTCTTCAATGGGTAAAACCTTATATACCGAAGGCTTTATTTCACCGCTTTCAAGCTTAGGCCAAAGCTTTTCGGTAAGCTCCGCCAGCAGCTTTGCTTTTTCTTCCGATGAACGCTTTCTGAGCATACTGCCGACGATATGTAAACCCTTTGTAAGTATCGGGCGAAGCTTAATATCAGTCTCCGTGCCTGCAAGGGTCGAGATTATTACCCAATATCCTCCCTCTGCCATATAAGGCAGGCTCTCCCCAAGCTCTTTTCCGCAAAGGCAGTCCATCGCCATATTTACGGGACGCCCGTTTTCTTCCTCTGCTTTTAAAACCTCAGCCACGCTCTGTTTTGAGGAATTTATAATAATGTCGGCGCCCAAGCCTTTGATTTTTTTTGCGATTTCATCCGATAAAACAGAGGTTATTACCCTTGCGCCGAATGATTTTGCCATAGGTATCGCAACCGAAGCAAGTCCCGACGCGCCTGCCGGAATAAAGGCGGTTTGTCCTTCCTTTAAATGCCCCTCATAAAATAAATTCAGATAACAGGTGGCGTACGCCTCCGGAAGAGCCGCCGCCTCCTCAAAGGACAGACCTTCAGGCATACGCATAACCATTCCGTAAGGCGCGCAGACATATTCGGCGTATCCGCCGCCGCCGAGCAGTGCGCACACCTTATCGCCGATTTTTTTACCGCTTTCCTTTTGGGCTTTTTCACCCATATCCTCGATAATTCCCGAAACCTCAAGCCCCATCCTGTCGGGCCAACCGACAGGCGACGGATATGTACCGTTTCTTTGCAGAAGATCCGCACGGTTAAGCGCCGCGGCATATATTTTAATTAAAATCTCATCTTCTTTGGGCGACGGCTTTTCAACATCGCTCCAGACAAGATTTTTATTTTCATCCACAAGCATGGCTTTCATAATTAATCGGTTCCTTTCATAGATAATGTTCTGCCTCCGTCGCATACATATGTTTGACCGGTAATGAACCTTGCCTTATCCGAAGCCAAAAACTCAACAAGGTATGCAATATCTTCGGCAGTGCATTTTTCACCCAAAAGATTTGTTTTAGTCGCTCTATCGCTGTCACTGCCCTCCTCGGGACGCATTACAACGCCCGGAGCTACCGAATTAACATTGATCTTATACCTGCCGAGCTCCTTGGCAAGCGCCTTTGTAAGGTACATTATACCGCCCTTTGATGCCGCATAATCGCAGCAGTTTGCAAGCCCGTTAATTCCGACCGCCGACGCAAAATTTATAATTTTTCCGCCCGTACCCTGCTTTATCATAATTCTTGCGGCCGCACGGCTTGCCCAGAACGCACCGTAAAGATTTACCTTCAAAACCTTGTCTATAACGCTTTCCTCTTGTTCAACGAGCGGAACATAGCTTCCCCCGGCAATTCTTGCGCTGCCGCCTGCAATATGCACCAAAATATCAAGACTTCCGAAATCCTCCGCAGCTTTTTGTATCGCCGCTTCAATATCCTTTGAATCCGTCACATCGGACACATATCCTTTTGCATTTCCGCCGACGGCATTGACCTTATCTACGGCTGCTTTTACCGACTTTTCGCTTATATCGCATACCGCGATGTTAATGCCCTCTTTCGCAAGTGTGATTGCTGTCTGTGTGCCGATATAACCGCCGCCGCCTGTTATAAATGCTGTTTTGTTCATAGTTTACATCCTCTCTGTATTTTTTATAATTTCGTTCGCAAGTATTCTTGCGCCCTTTTCGTTAAAGTGCGTCCAATCAGCATAATAGCTTTCGTCGAACTGTTTTGCGACCGAGTACAAATCATTGACCTTTACACCTAATTTACCCATCAATTTTTTTGCCTCATCGTTGTATTTCTCTATGTCAGAATTGCGGCGTTGCCAATCGGACGGCGAGTTTTTCTCGATTACGGGTGTTGTTGTAGCAAAAATTATTTCAGCTTTAGGAAAAAACAATTTGATTTTTTTATATACTCGCTCCAACATATATGTATAATAATCAATAGGCGTAAGCGGTTCATCACCGTTTAATAATAAAACATCCCACAGTCCGTTGTTCCAATGAACCAAATCAATTTCGGCGGCATCAACCTGATTTACCCAATCGCACAAGCCTCTTAAGGTATATTGCGCAAATCTGCAATTTTCGTCCGGCAAATAAACATTATATTTCCCCGCAAGCTTCTTTCTTACAAAAATCTCGTACCCGGGGCTTTTTACACTGCCGCATCTTATCGAATCCCCAATCAAATATATATTTTTCATAGCAGTCATCTCCGATTATCTTGTAAAGTATGCTCTGAACGATAAACATTTCCCGATGTTCTTGCCGGCTCCCGTAATCATTACCGTTTTGTTCATACTTTTCAGCTCATTGTATTTTTAAGACTGATTAACTTTCTTAATAGATATTTTTACTGTAAAACCTCACACCGCCTACAATTTCATCCAAAACCTCTTGAATAGCGTATTCGTGCTCATAACTAAACGGATTTTCCTTTTTGCCGACAATATATGCGTAAAAATCTTTAAGCATTTCGTCATATCTCCCGTCTGCGGTATTATCCTCAAACGGAATAAAAATTTTTTTATCCTCATATGTCATGTCTGCAATTTCTCTATCCGAAAAGGTCATAGTAATCGGCCGTTCCAACGGGCAGATATTTACCGTGCCTTTACTTCCCGAGACCCTAAACTGCCGTGTGCCGAACCCGTTAACCTCAACCGATGAAACAAAAACCCTTGCCAGTGCTCTTTCGTATTCCATAACAACAAGGTTGTTATCGTTAAAATCTATACTGTCAAGCATGGTATTTTTTAAAAATGAGGTAATTTTTTCAGGCTTCCCCATTATATAGACTATCAAATCAATAAGATGGCAGCCTAAAATAAACATTGTTCCTCCGCCGAAGTTTGTAAGCCACCTTTTATAATCAACAGGATGAAATGTACTCATTTCGGCATTGATTGAAAATATTTCACCCAATTCTCCGTCCTTTATCATTCTTATACATTCCCGAACAGCGGGATTGTAACGGTACATATAAGCCAATTGGACAATAAGATTTTTTTCTTTCGCGGTATCAAGTAAATGCTTATATTCCTCCAATGTTCCGCTCGCCGGTTTATCCATATGAATATGCCGTCCGGCATCAATGCATTTTTGTGCCGTTGCAGTCAAATTCCAAACATCAGTTTCAATTAAAAGCGCATCGCTTTTCTCTATTATTTCATCTACCGCCATTCTTTTCAGACCGTCATAGCCACGCCAACCTCCCCTTTTTTCAATCCATCTTTCATCTTCCTCCGCAAAACCTACAATTTCAAACAATTCGGGAAATTTTCTTGCGGAAAGCATTTTTTCGTGTCCGTGATTATGTCCTATTCCGATTTGTCCCAACTTAATTCTTTTCATTACTTCCCCTGATACACCTTTTTCATATTATCAATAATAGTCCGCACGGTTCTTAAATCGAGCTGTTCCATAGTACTGCCCCCGTTAAAACGGTCAACGCAAAAAATTATATGTCCTCCGAGAACGGGATTGATAATTCTTGAGAGGCTTCCGGCGGCGCCGTTTGTATGATAGCTTACAGCGGTCTTTACTTCTTTTTTGAGAACCGCCATTGTTTTAAAGCTTTCAATCAGGTCGTTTTCGTCCGCGGCGAATGTTACGATTTTTATAATATCGGGATTTCGCCTTTCCAAAAACAGAGCAAGCTCGACCACCTGTTCGCAGCTCATTCTTATACCCGGATGGCAAGACAGCAAAACCTCGGCGCCCATAGAGTGTACTCTTTCTATTAATTCACACTGCTTTGAAATTACGGTGCTGTCGGTAACGATTTCTTTTGGATTGCCCTTTGTAAAGCTGTATTTGTCCTCACCGCAAAAGTTTTCCTTTGATTTCGCGTCAAAGGTATATCCCTGCATATCAATACCGGCGGCTCCGACAGCTACCGCGTCAAGAAAGCTCTGCGCGCGCTGTTCCTCTGAAAATCCGCAATCCGACCAATCGTATTTCTTGTTGTAATTCAATGCCAATACCGGAAGCTTTGACGAAGCTATAACGGCTTTCAATGCGTTTTTGTCTGTCTTTTCAAGACACGACATATGTAAATCTATCATATCCGCGCCGTCATACATACAGTTTTTTATCTCGGCAATCGCGGAATTAATGTCTTTTTCTCTTATAACGCCCGCCAAGGCAGGAGATGTGATTTCAGATATTTTCTTCATTTTCTCACCCCGAATACATTAAACCGCAAACCGAATAATAAGTAAATGGCAAATCTGACTTTTTTGTCATATTTGATACTGATTGTTTTGACACAGCCGCAATTATATGATATAATTTCCTAAACGAGGTGTAAAAATTGGATTACAGTATTTTGTCAGATTTGATTATAACAAAAATATACTCGGCGTCTACTATGTATACCGAAGAAAAAACCGGTTCCAAAAGGCGAAACAGACCAGCATGGGCTATTGTAATAAAATACGAAGGAGAAACAGTTTACAGCTCCGGCGGAAAAAGCTATATTTCAAACATTAATAATATTGTTATTCTGCCGAAAGGATGCGATTATGATTGGCATTGCACCAAATCCGGTCATTTCTCGATTATAGAATTTGATTGTCAGAAAAGCTCATCGCAAATTCTTCCGTTTAAAATTAAAAATACTGAAATACTGCTTAATGAAATCAAAAAAATTGAGATAAATCATACATTAAAACCGTATGCTTATAAGCTTGAGGAGCTCAAGGCTTTATATGACATATTGTTATCTCTTTTAAAAATAGCCGAGAAAAAATATATGCCTTCGGCAAAGGACAATAAAATATTACCCGCGATTAACTATATTGCGGAAAATTACAACAAAAGGATATGCAACGAGGATTTGGCAGCAATAACAGGCGTATCGACGGTTTATTTCAGAAAAATTTTCAAGGAAGCTATGGGTATTTCACCAATCAATTATATACAATCTGTAAAGATGAAAAAAGCATCCGATATGCTTAAAAGCGATTATTCCAGCATAGCGGATATTGCCGTTTCACTCGGATACAATGATATTTATGAATTTTCAAAAAGCTTTAAAAAGCATTCCGGCATATCTCCGTCGCAGTATGCAAAGCGCTATAAATAAAAAAAACCAAAACCATGCTGATTTTATTTAAAAAATCGCAGGGTTTTGGCTTATTCTGAGAAAGGGAGCTTTGCAGCGGGATTACGAAAAATATTTTTTTCGAATGTTGTATATGTCTTTGAACCATAGCAGCATTTAAAAGCTGATTTTATGATATGATTTTATATGTAAAATTACTTTCTGTAGAGCTCACTCTATCAAACACTCTTAACATGATTTTGCACTCTTTCCTCAACTTTTCATCTAATGAATCTAAATTGTGCACTTCAACAATATATTTTTCATCATCAAATAAGTATCTGAGACAATCCCAAAGAGCATCCCAATTTTCACCATAATATTCCGGCAACCCGAACTTTTCTTTAAGCATTAAGTGAATTTCACCTAAATATTTGCATTTGGAAAAATCTAATATTATCGGGTTTTCGGTTATTTCTTTAAATGCATGATAATCGTTATAATTCAATTTTTTATCTCCTATACAATTCCAAAAAAAGGTTTGCAGCGGTCGCATTTTGCAAATATTAACCCATCATTTGAGTAAACAACTCTTTGATTATTTCTATAACAAAAATTGAAATTAAGGAAACTTACACCAAAGCCGCTTAAATAAAGGAATTATAAACAAAACACCATTGATGTCCAAACCCGATAGGTTCAGATTTCAATGGTGTCATCATTTGGTGCGGATGTTCATAAGGGATTTGGTAAAATACAGTTTTACCGATAGTCGAACATCATATTCAAACAACAATCCGCACATTGGTTTTTTCATTTTGTATTCGGTATAATGAAGTTACTAAATACAAGGAGGCTTCAATATGAAAATAATTTTTGAAAATAACGGTGGCACTTATACACAAGCGGGCGAGTATATGTTGCCAAATCTTGCTTTATCTGATAAAACTGAAAAGCAAATTGGTGTGTGGGGAATAAGACACAAACGATATTTGAAATCAAATCATCGAGTGCTTTATTACAATCTTCTTACATCGGGTAAGCTTTACAATTACCTTGCCGATGAAGACAAACGAGCACAAATTTTATTTGACCAAACATTAAAATCACTTGCCGTGCAGGAGCAAGTTACGGAGAAACTCAAAGCAGAAAATATGATGTTGTGGGTTCAAAAGATGAATAATATTCGCAACAGTGCAACAGAAATCGTTAATGAACAAGTAATTTATAAATGAGAAAAAGGCACAACTTACGGAGAAAAATCCCGTAGGCTGTGCCTTAATTTTATTTCGTTTGATTAAAATGCATAATCTTAGCGAGCAGACCATTTGGTTATCCAAACGGTAAACTGCCCGCTTTCTGCACAATCTCAGCGAGCAGGCCAATTATGGGCAGGCTGTCCAAATCGGTTGCTTCCGCTTCATTGTGAAACAACAGCAGGCAGTGTGTTTGGGTAGCTATGCTGCCAAACACCTCGTTAGGGGAACCCTAAGACCATAGTTTGTTAAATTGATTTTTTATAGTCAAACAATATTTATGTGTAGGCAATTTAAAAGACCTCCGTAGTTGTTGAGTGTTATCGTAATTTTTTCAGGGGAGTTGTAAGTACTTCATATGCGTATTTATATACCTTGTTTGCAGATTCGTCTGGCGAGATATCTCCGTGCGCTAAACAGCATCTAAGCATATATAAAATAATTACTATTGCTTTACTTATTTTATCAGCATCATTAACAAAACCATATTGTCCTATCTTTTTTGCATCTTCGCTAGTATCTAAGACTGATTCGCATATATATGGTTTCAGGTCTTCATAACAACTTAGGCATTTTTCTTTTTGTGTGATAGACAAGGCCATGAAATCAGATTGTGCTTGCAATTCATCCTTTTTATACTCGTCTTGTTCAAATTCGAAAACTTTTTTTCCGCTTTGCTTTACAGAAACACAAGTTGTTATTTTGCCCTTTGAACGAGTACATTCATAACTATTAAAATAGTAGTCGATTTTAGAATGTGCATTTGCGTTTTTAGAAGCTATTTCGGCAAATGAAACTGTTTGACGAACACCAATATACTCTTGTGTTGTGATAGCAGCGCCAAGTAAGGATTCATGTAAATTTGCTATGCTGTCACGATATGAAATGCCTTCCGAATTATCAACATTGATCAAATTCATTACATAGGTTTTAAACCTATTAGTATGTTCAGCAATATGTTCAATATGATCTTTATCTGTTTTACCGGGTATTTCACCGCTTTCATACCACGAATTGAATGCAATCCATGCTTTCATAAAAGCTGAGAAATAATCAATTTTTATATCAACTGCATCTATCCAATCTTTATAATTTGACATATTTCTCACCTCACTTTGCGTAGATTACTTTTTCATCCATAATTTTTAAGGCTTCTTGCTCTAAAATATATGCTTCATAGCGTTTTTGGTTAGCTTTTAAAGCTAAATCATTGATTCTGTTTTGAATGTCTTGATTTTTTAATAACGGTATCTCTACTGAAGATAAACTATTATTATCTATCATGTCAACAACAGAACCATATGTTTGTCTGCGAATTAATTCTGTTCCCCATTCGCTGTTTAAAAAGATATAAATGTATCCTGCAATATTGTTGTTTGCTGGAACAAGCTTTAGCACATTTTGGCTAACCGCATATCCGTTCCAATGTCTGGGAACGATAGTTGTCGTTCCAATAGTGCCTCTATCTGTCACTAGAATTGTATTCTCTGTAACTTTAAGCTCCTTTTCATATCGCTTTTTATGAATCGGCTTTGATAAATACTTTTCTGTTTTTGGACTTAGTTGGGTTATCTCTTTGCCACCAAGAAATGGATATCCATACTCTTCCTCAACGTAAGTACGTTTGAATACACCTGCAAGAATTATTTGCTTACTAATACGTTCATCACCGATTGTGGTTACTTCCTTAGCATATTTTTTTAAATGTTCAACAATCGCATCTACAATAGGCAAGTGGTACGAAGCATCTACACGACCGACTAAATTACTCAGTTTAATGCTAAATGCATTTACATTTGCAGAACTTTTAGTACTGCTTTTTTTCAATTCGCTTATTGAGGGTAATTTTAATTCTTTAATAAGCAATTCTGTTGCCTCATCAATCAATTCATTGGATTTGTCACGCAAATCAAAAGATTGTACAATAAGGTTGTGTATCCTTTCTTTAATCTCTTTTGGCGCATCAGGAATAGGAACTGTCGAAAGATGTTCGGACTCTATATGTGTTATAACAGCTCCATAGCTATTAGTCAGTAAAATTTTATTACCTACTTTACTTTTTAAATATGTGTAGATGTAACCCTGATCTTCAGTTTTTTTGCAATTGATTCGCAAAAGATCGTGACTGAATATTTTGTTATCTAAAGTATCAGATACATAAGACACTTTCCCGATTGTCCCTGAGCAAGTCATCAAAATTTGTCCCTTTTTAACTCGTAAGGCATCTATGTTTGTTTGAGTTAAATGAGAAATATATCCATCTGGTTTTGGTTTGATATCAACAATTGCAGATGGCTGATAAATTGGTAAATCAGAATATTCAAGCCATATACGTTTAAAACGAGCACAAGTGTAAGATGTTGTTAATCCATTATCTCCACCTATAGTTGCAGAAGGGTATTTGCAACATTTAATAATTTGTCTAGCTTGTTTGGCTTCAACATCAAAAACACTTGCCTCAAGACGTTTCCCACGAGATATAACATCGGACAAAGATACTGAACACCATTTTAAAGGTGTATCAACTGTTTTTAAACTGAGGCTATTTTCAACTTTGTTTGATAAATTACTGTTTACCACGCTATCCCCTCCTGTTTCTTCCATTGAGCAAAAATTGCCGGAACATCAGGTGTTTGGTCATCCTCAACTTTCTTTTTTTGCTGATGAGATATAGTGCATTCGCCAGTACCTGTATCTCCCCGCACAAGAACGCTGTTAGTATCCGAAACGAGTATTTCGTTACCCTCTTTATCTCTCTTAAAAATTGGATTTCCTCGTTTATCGTGACCCACTTTTTCAACCATAGCCATAAAGATGTTATAATCAGCCATTTTCCCTAATTTTTCCTCTGAATCTTTCTGTTGCTTCGTTTTCTTTTGTAAGAAAAGAACAGATGTCTGCGTGCCGTTACGAGGCTGAAAAGTATCAGCGTTTAAATCTATACTTGCTACAATACGATGATTCTTTATCAACCATTCACGAATATATCCAAGTCCAGGAGAGCCAAGAATCGAGTCTGGAAGAACAATTCCCATTCTGCCTCCATCTACAAGTAGTTGAGTACAGCGTTCAATGAACAAAATTTCAGGCGGTACAGATGACTGCAATCGTTCTGTCATTGTCCAGGTGCCTGTCTTTTTGTCGTTTTCCCAAATGTGAGCAAGTTCAAACTGTTCCAATATGTTTTTATCTTTCACAGGTATTTTGCTGCCAAATGGCGGATTTGTAACAATCACATCAAAATAAGCAATAGTATTATGATTTCTTATTTCACTCTTATCAACACCGATAGCATCAGCTAATTTTGTGCGGAATTCATCCGTCCATTCGTGTGGAGGCAAAAGCGAATTAGTCTGAAGTATATTGCCACTACCATCATTATTCATAACCATATTCATTTTAGTTGCTTTAACGAGATCCGGGTTAATATCAAACCCGAAATAGTAATGTGAAGCCATATCGGATATGCGGTCATTAAAAGTTCTAATAGAATCACCATCCCAATCACATTTATTACGGCCAATTTGTGCAGAAAATTCTCTTTCCAAATCGGCAATAACGTGCGTCATTGCAGTAACCAAGAAACCTCCGGTGCCACAAGAACTGTCAAGAACTCTTTCGTCCATCTTAGGATTTATCATCTCAACAACCATCTTCATAACATTACGAGGCGTGAAAAATTCACCTCTGTCACCACGAAGGTTAGCACCAACGATTTCTTCGTATGCTTTTCCTTTAATGTCGATATTAGTGTTAAGAAGACTATATTTTTGAAGTTCACTAACTATATACGCCAAACTACGTGGAGCAAGCTTGATTTCATCGTTAGAATCAAATATCTTTCCGTGCTTTTTCTTAACTCTTTCAAAAATCTTAGATATGCGCTTTTTTACCGTAAGCTGACCGTCTGGATTTGAACGCTCTTCTGATGTAGTGTAAAACTCTAAAGGATTGGGTATGTTGCGCTCATCTTCTATTTTACAGAAAATAACTTTTAAAAGTTCAAAAAATGCCGGTTGTTTTTGTAAGCCATCATTAACGTGGATATGGTTGTGACAGGTTTTAAAAACAAACAACAAATTATCATCATAAGCATTTTTCAAAGATGTTCTTTTAGGTCGATTGATATCATCCAAATTGCCATCGGCAGAAGGAATATCATTATAGTCCATAAAATCAATTTGACCTTTATCGTTGACATATTTTCGGTAGACTTCCTTCTGTTTTCCGTTTGTCCACATACCCCATTCACAGTTAGGACAAGCAGACATATAGGATTTTAATTGTTCAACACCATCTTTCGCATTACGAGCTTCCACGGTTTCTTTTTTGCATTCAATAATCAACTTAATATTTTCCTGCGTCTGCTCTATACAATCTTTATCAAAAATAACAATATCTGCACGAGGTTTGCGTGAACCTAGTTGCAGAGTGTATTCAATCTTAATCTGTTTTGGTGAATACTTGTGTTCGTTAACAAGTCTTTTTTCAATTGTTTGTCTTACATATTCTTCCGGTGTGTCATTACGAAATTTTCCATCAACATAGTCACAAATTTTACCATCAGGTATTACTATAACTTTAGTTTCAGTCATTTTTATTCTCTCCATTTTCTTTATGATTTTTTAAATACTCATCAGCTGCTTCGTTAAACAAATCCGCCATACTGTGCATTTCATCATCATAGGCGATGGCTGCAAGTAGTCGCTTAACTTTTTCAGGTTCCATACGGAATTGAACTTGTCTTGTTCGATTAGCCTTACTTTCTTTGACCAAGTATAGCACCTCCAAAATGATATCATTAAATCTTAATATAATGATATCATTATTACCATTAAAAGTCAAGGCACAGCTTACGGAGAAAAAATCAGTCGGCTGTGTCTTTTTCTTTTTGTTTATTAAAATTTAATACCAAACTCAAACTATATTTCCCTTTCGATTTAATAAATCGGAGGATTTTTTTGTTTTCTGAAACTTTTTCTCTCCAGAGGGGGTACAAAACGGATTTCCCGGTTCAAACAAGTGAGGGGAAGTAAATAAAAAATATTTTGCAAATCAAGAAAATGGGTGTGCATTTTGATACCGCTTGTCCAAATGAGTGAAGGGATAAATTTCAATCGGGGTTTCAGGGTTTCCCTGACAATGCGTTTGTACCGTTTTTTTCGCCGCAGGAGTAAAAACGGTCTGCTCGCTAAGATTTGTCATCACAACTTCATAAACAAATTTTAACGGAAAAACTTGCTTCTAGATTTAATAAAAATACGAAAAATTTAAAATTTTTTGTCCTACAGGGGGTACAAAATGCTTCTCCCGGTTCAAACAAGTGAAGGGGGTAATTAAAAAATATTTGTCATGGGGTTAATTTTTGACCGTTTTCGTTGCCTACCAAGTGAGAGGTGAAGTTTTATTTGCAAATATAAGGTACAAAACAGTTCTCCCTCTACAAACAAATGAAAGGAGTTTTTACAATGCCATAATTATCAAAGATGAAATAACACTTACAAAGGATTTCAAGCCGATACAAGCGAAAAAATTGCCTGTTTCGGCACCAAATCAATACAGAAACGGAGGTGCGGCAGTGAACAGATATTTCAAAATATCGGGCACCAAAAATTTTGCTTTCTACAAAGTACCAAAAGCGTTGTTTGAAGAAAAGTACAAATCGGTTTCAACCGACGCCAAAATGTTATACGGTCTTTTGCTCGACCGAATGTATCTGTCCGTCAAGAACGGATGGATAGATAAGCAAGGCAGAGTGTATCAATATTATACGATTAAATCCGCTCGGGAGAAACTGCATTTCGGTCACGAAAAGATATGCAAGTTGTTTTCCGAACTTGAAACAGCGGATTTAATATTACGCAAAAGACAAGGTCGGGGAAAGCCGAGCATTATTTATCTAAAACAATTCTGATTTTCGGCTTTATTGATTTCCGAATAGCAGAAGGTAATAAGACTTAGTAGATTAAGACTGTTACCGGCGGAAAAAGAAATATATATGGAGATAAAAATGACAAAAACAGTAGATATAAATTTGCTCGTTCCTTTTGAAAATCATCCGTATAAGGAAAGAAGCGGAATTGAGCAGCAAGAATTAACAGAGAGCATAAAAGAAAACGGATTGCTTGAGGCGATAATTGTCCGTCCTTTTCCGGCTGGTAAATACGAAATTATCAGCGGACACAGACGAGTTGAAGCCTGCAAAGCGTTAGGGATAACAAGCATACCCGTGACAATAAAAGAATTAACAAAAGATGAGGCGATTGTGCAAATGGTGGACTCAAACATACACCGTGAGCATATCTTGCCAAGTGAAAAAGCCTTTGCCTACAAAATGAAATTAGAAGCAATTAAACATCAGGGGAAATTAACTTCCCGACAAGTTGTCGGAAAGTCAGAAAGTGCAGACGAAATATCCGACACAGAAAGCGGCAGAAATATTCAACGATATATCCGCCTGACATACTTGATACCTGAATTACTTAAACTTGTTGACGAAGAAAGAATAGCCTTTACTCCCGCAGTTGAGATTTCGTATCTGTCGGAATATGAGCAAAGAACATTGCTTGACCAAATCGAATTTACAGACGCTACACCGTCATTATCGCAAGCCCAAAGGCTTAGAAAATTCAGCGAACAAGGCAGATACTCAACCGATGTTGTGTTTGCCGTTTTATGCGAAGAAAAGCCCAATCAAAAAGAACAGGTTAGATTTATGGAAGATGATATACGCAAATATTTTCCCAAAAGCTACACCAAATCCGATATGCAAAAGACAATTATTTCACTGCTTGAAAAATGGCATAGACAAAGAGAAAGAAACAGGAGGGACGAAAGATGACAAAGCGATATATTACAAATTTCAGTAACGAAGATAAAAAACACTGTTTCAACGGCGTAGTCTATACGGTCGAATCCCGTTTTGAAAAGCCGAACATAATTCATTTTGCCGATAATAATCATTTCAAACACTGTATCCAAAAATATCTCACCGGTGATTTTGCAGAATTGCAAGTATTTGAAAACGGTAATAAAATAGAGAACGGATATAGATGTTCGACTGTCGGAAAGGAGGACTAAAATGCAGTCGAAAAATAAAAACCAAATAGGGATAACTGCTCTTTATTGTCGCTTATCCCGTGATGACGGAACAGACAGTGACAGTAATTCTGTTTCAAATCAGAAAAAGCTGTTATCCGTTAAGGCGAAAGAAATGGGTTTAACGGATACAAAATATTATGTGGATGACGGTTACACCGGAACGAATTTCAATCGTCCCGGATTTCAACAGCTTATCAACGATATTGAAATCGGACTGGTTTCTACCGTAATGGTTAAAGATTTGTCCCGTCTCGGCCGTGATTATGTTTCGGTCGGCAATTATACAGACAGTTACTTTCCCGAGCATAATGTTCGTTTTATCGCCGTAAACGATGCCATAGACAGTGACGAAGGCGAAAGTGAGATTGCACCGTTCAAAAATATTTTAAACGAAATGTACGCAAGAGATATTTCAAAAAAGGTTCGTTCATCTCACAGGCTGAGAGGCAGTATGGGTGAGCCTTTATCTCAACCGCCATACGGATATATGAAATCGCCGGACAATAAAAAGAAATGGATTGTTGACCCGGAGGCAGCAACCGTTGTAAAAAGCATATTCAAAATGTGCCTTGACGGCAAGGGTAACGAAACCATTGCAAGAACTTTGCAGGAAAACAGGGTGCTCGTACCTATGGCTTATTGGCATTCAAAAGGCCTAAACAGAGGCGGAAAGAAAACACAAACCAATCCGTACAAGTGGTGTAAGACAACGATACAAAAAATACTGTCACAGCAGGAATACTGCGGAGATATTATCAATTTCAAAACATATTCCAAGTCTTTTAAGAATAAGAGGAGATACCCAAATGATAAAGAAAATTGGGCTGTTTTCAAAAATGCAAACGAGCCTATAATCGACCGTGAAGTTTTTGACCGAGTACAAGAAATAACAGCAAAAACCAAACGCCGTGCTCCCAAAAAGGAAAACGGCGAAAGAAGTATTTTTAACGGATTGATATATTGCGGCGACTGTCACAGCAAAATGCGTTACCATACAAATACCATAAACAAGGATATTCACTACTTTACTTGCTCCGACAATAAGGTCGATTATCGTGGGAATTGTCCCGGAAGACATTATGTCAGAGCGGATTCTCTTGAAGAAGTAGTTAAATCGGAACTTAGACAAATGGCACATTTTCTTCTTTGCGATGAACAATATTTTGCGGAACTGCTGATTAAGAAAAATGAAACCACGTTGGCAAACGAGCAAAAGGCAAATGAAGAAGCACTTCACAAAGCGGAGCTCAGGCTTGAAACGGTTATAAGACTTTACGAAAAACTTTATGAAGATAACGCCGTGGGCAAGGTGAGCGACGAATGGTTTTCGGAACTTTCACACAAATATGAAGTTGAAAGATTAGAACTGAAATCAAAAATCCACACATTGAAAACGGCAATGTCGGACAGTCATCGGCAAAAGACAGAGTGCGAAAAATTTATTCAAACAGTAAGGCAGTTTATGCAAATGCAAAAACTGACCGCACCTTTGCTCAGAGAGCTTATTGACCATATTGATGTGTTTGAAACAGAGGGTACAGGTAAAAACAGAACACAGCGAATAGTGATTTATTATCGCTTTATCGGATATATTGCCATACCCGAATGTTACAGCCGAGAAAATTACACAGCCGATATACGACAAGGCGTTTCAATCGAATACCTTACAGAGCCGAAATCGGCATAATAAAAAGAGCAGACACAAAGTCTGCTCGGTACATAAACATTAAGATGAAAAACAAAAATCGAGTATTCATAAAGCCAAATCCCTTATGAATACTCGATATGGTGCGAGTGATGGGACTTGAAGCTCTCAATCAAGCCGAAATTACTTATAAGCAATTATTGTTAATCACAAGCAAAGTCATAGCGAAAACAAAATAAATGATTTTTAGGAGCTTGAAAAATCTATAATTTTGCTCCGATTTTGTTCCCGATTTTTTTAAAAAGCGTTATTTTAATATACAGTAAGCATTAATTTTACATCGGATAAAATCAATGCTTATTTTCTTTTGTGGGGAATTTTATAAGGAATACTTCTTTTGCATATTCGAAAGGGAAAAATTATAATTATGAGTAGCTTTTTGTTGAATGGGGTAATTAAAATGAATGAAATTAAGCCCGAACAGCTGCAAAGTATTTATGCTGAGCTTTGCAGTATAGTCGGTCTTGAAAATGTACTGCAAATTTATTCGGCATATAAGGGACAGCAGGTAACTTTCCCTCAACGTCTTTTTTCAAAAGAATATGTTACAAAGCAGATTATAGACGAGCATAAAAACGGAAAGACTGCAGCTGAAATATCAAAGAAGTATTCTTATTCTACCCGCTGGGTAAATAAAATCATTTGCGAAAATATACATAATGCCGTGAAATGAAAGAAAAGTGACAAAATTTAAGGAGTTATGAAAATGATAGAAAAAATTAAAGCTAGTATCAGTCTTAAAATTGCCGCGCTTGCACTGATTGCCTGCGGAATTACAAAAATAATCAGTATGACAACCGATTTTTATATAGCCGATTTATGTATGATTGCTTCTGTTTATATATGCTGTATGACTCTGCTGTTTTTTGTGATGTCATCTGTTTTTGATTTACTTAACGAAAAAAGTGAAAGTTACAAATCCGTTATTGTTATGCTTTACCTTACCGTAGGGGCGTATTTTTTGTATAGGCTTATATGTTTAACCTTTATTTCTTCATTTGATATTGTAATTTCACTTTTTAATTTGCTTTGGAAATTATTTATTTGTGCGGACGGAATTTTGATTTTTTATAAGATTGCAATAATGATTTTCGGAAAAAGCGATAAAGCAGACAATAATCAAAAACAATAAAGGGAGGGAAAATCCGTGTTTATGCTTTTCGGAAACAATAAGTGGGTGGAATACCGTTGCTCACACTGCGGTGCATTAGCTCAAAGGCACGAAGGAACAGGAAAGCCTGCCCCTGGGAATTGCCCAAGAAGAAACAAGATGCCGAACGGTATGTCAAGACCGCACGTTTGGGTGGTCAACAGAAAATATGGCAAATAAGCCAAATTGAATTTTTAGGGGGAATATTACAATGGATTTAAAAACAATATTGGAAAAGGAAAATCATAATGTTGATACTACGCTTTTCGGTTACGATTTTTGTATTACGGCAGACCGAAATATATATAATGCAATAAGGAATAAATATAAAGCGTTGGCAATAGCGGCAAGGGACAAATTTGCTAAAATGGATGAAGAGCTTACAGATATAGGCGATTTGCTTGATAACGCTCCAAACGCCTTTATTGTAGCTATTGAAGACGCACTTATTGAAGTGTTACAGGACATTGTAAGCGTTGATATATATGCAATCGATAAGGATAAAATTATAGAAAGTGCATTTAACGGCGATTATTTTAATGATTTCTCGGAAAGCTTCGGAGTTTTTCAAGGCAGAGCAAACGAAATTGTTCAACAGGTTAATGATGAAGCCTATGCCCGTCAGTTGCGAAAGGACAGCAGACCCCGTTGGACATCCGCAACAATAGGCGGAAACGCCATAAATGCTTGGTCGCACCAGTTGGACGCAGCGGGAATGAACCTTGCCGAGGGAGCTGCTTACTCGGTTATTAACGCTATCGGAAATGCCATAACAAGAAGTTGGGCTGACGATGAGTTAAAAAAGCTGTTTCTTTCAAAAAATCTTCATCAGGATATGATAGACAGCGTTTATAATTCTTGCTTTAATCTGCATTTGCTGTTGATAAAAACGGTTAAAAAGTATTCCCAAATTGCTGTTAACGGGGTTGTAAGCCCGTCTGATGAACAAAAGGCACAGGCGATGTATAACAATTTCCTTGTGCTTAATCTTGACGAGGAAAAAAGAGCAAACTTTATAAATCAAATTTTCAGTTTAAATCCATACCAAAACGATTTTTATAAGGCTTTTACAAACAAATACGGCGATAAAAACAAGGAATTTGAGAAGTTTTCGGAGTTTTTCGGAATAAATATTTTTGAAGTTAAAAATGAAATTTTAACAGATTTTGTTAATGAAAATCTCGGTGAAACCGAGGAAGACGCATATAAATGCCGTGACAAAATGCTTGAATTAGCTTTAAATATCGGTCTTGACGAAATGCTCATTGTGCAGGCAAAAGCTATTATAGATGAACGTTTAGCCGAGCTTGATTTAAAATACAGGACGGTTGACGGTATTGTTTTTGAAACCCGCGAAGAGGCAGACACAGCCAAAAGCGAGCTTAAGAAAATTAAAAAAATAATGTCATCTGTAAGCGCACCCACCAAGGACTCCACCTTAAGCTACGAAAAAGACCTTTCCGCAAAAAAGGAAACGATAAGCTCATTTACAACGGCGGTGAAGAAAAAATATATTGAGCAAATTGACAAATATTTAAAGGAGTTCGACAAAAAATTCCGAAACGAAACCTTTTTCAGCGCAGGTATGACCCGTGAGGAAGCGGGCAAAGCAAAGGCGTTGGAATACGTTAAAACTCTTTCGGTAAATACTTATGAAAATCTTGACATTGCAAAAGAAAAGCTGCAAAATTATTTGCCCGAAGTCGGTATAACCTTAAAACAGGCTGTTTCAGCTACGGAATATCTTGCAAAATGTGAAGACAGGCTTAATACGATAGACGGGGTGCTGTTTTCTTCCCGTAAGGAAGCTGATTTCGGAAGGGAGGAGCTTACAAAAATCAACGATATTATGAAAGATGTAACACCACCCGATTCTAACAGTCTTTTAAGCTATGAAAAACATCTTTATGAAATACTTGAACAGTTAAAGCCGTTTAAAACAGATATTAAGCTTAAGTACATAAATAAGGTTAACTCTTATCTTGAAAAATTCGACGGTCTGTTCAGACAAATAGGTCTTTTTAAGCAGGCAGCAACAAGAGAAGAAGCCGCTCAGGATAAAGCGCTGAAATTTGTGCGTTCAATCGCTCCGTCTTATACCTGCGACTATTCAATGATAGATAAAGCAAGAACCGATTTGGAAGCTTTCCTGCCTGAGGTTGGGTTAGAAGTATCTACCGCTTTTGCGGCTAACCAATACCTTCAGTCAGAAGAAAACAGATTAAATACCGTAGACGGAGTTGTAATGTCAAGCCGTGAAGAAGCCGCTTTGGCAAAAAATGAATTGTCGGAAATAAATAAAATAATGGCTGATGTTGTTCCGCCTACAGCTGAGTCTCTTTTGGATTATGAGGAAAGCCTTAATAATAAGAAATCGGAAATTTCAAAATATAAAACAAATATTAAGCTTAAATATATTTCTAAAATTGACAGGCTGTTATCAGACTTTGACGACAAATTCAGGCGTGTATCCTTAATTAAGCAATGCGCCACACGAGAGGAAGCGGCAAAGGAACGTGCGTTAAGGTTTGTTAAATCAAAAGCTTATACCACCTGCGACGATGTAAGAAATGCACGTGACGAGCTTAATAAACTACTGCCTAAACTAGGAATCACACAGGAACAGGCTACCGAAGCCAATGATTTTTTAATAAAAACGGAAAACAAAATAAACGGCGTTTCGCAAGGTTCTCTGTTCGGAGGCTTTATGAACAAATTTAAAAAATAATTTTTGCCCGCTGACCTAAACGGTCGGTGGGCATTTATATTTAAAAAAGAAGGTGAGAAAATGAAGTGTTATGTTGTGGGTTTTATTTCAACCTTAGCATTGCTTATGTTGACCGATAAAATATTACTTAATAACTCAGGAAAGGAATAGCTTTATGTGGCTTATGCTTACAGAATTATCAATTAAATATTTTATTTCGGGAGCTACCGCAGCAATATCGTTGTATTGCGGTGTGAAAACCCCGAAAAACAGGAGATCTAAATGATAAAAATAACAAAACTAAATGAGATATATAATCTGCCCTTAACGTTTAATTCGGTTAAGGGCATTTTAATTTCTCGCCTTGAAAAACTAATTACAGAATACAATGTTGATGATATTTCAAGTTTCGGGCAGTTTATTTTACTGGAAAGCTCTGTGGAAATTGAAAATTATAAACAAATGAATTTGACCGAACCTATTGTAAGAAATGATTTAGAATGGGTTGAAATAATAAACTCGGAATTTATAAACATATGTATAGTTCGTGATGATAGTTATTCGGTGAATATAATTATTTCAAATTTATTGATTGATAAAAATATCAAGCATATAATCGGAGGACAATTTGATGAAAAATATTAAAATTTCAGTACAAACAGAATTGATAACTTCTAATGACGGGAAAAACACATATGAGGTTATAAAACGCTTAGAGGGTTGCGAGGGGGAGTGCGCTTTTATAATTTCACTGTACCCAACACGTAATGCAGAGAATATTTCAGCCAATGACTCGACGCTTAATCACTTAGTCAGTCATTTTAACGACTTGGGACTTAATGAATTACATATAATAAACTTATTTTCAAAGGTTGTTAACGGAAAAATGAGTGTAAGAGGTCTTGAACCTGACAAAGAAAATTTGAAATATATTGATGTGCTAATGGCTGATAAAAAATTCCAATCCTCAAAATTCATAGTGGCTTGGGGAAATTCCTTTAAAAGTTCAAGCGCTGTAAGCAAGTCCAAAGCACAGGTATTAAAATTGTTCGCAAAGCATAACCCCAAAGGACGGATATATCAACTAAGCACGGTGGGAAACAAGCTTGATAGCGATAATTCCCCTCACCCACTGTATGTAGGTATTAGGGGTAACAATTCGGTTTGGTGTTTAAAAGAAATAAAAAATAAATGAATATGGACTCTTAATTCACGCGAATTTAATTTTGAAAAGCCACTATTATTGCAATATCTGTTTTGAAGCAGATATTGCAGTGGCTTATGTTATGCTCTTCTTTATTTTTTTCTCAGTATCTGTTATAATTTTCTAGAAAAGGAGGTTGCAGATTATGCAAAAACGAATTGGAAATTACTCATACATTGAGGTAATACAGGAATATTATAATTATTGCTTTCCTAAGTCTAAAGAAAAAATAACCAGTACCGATGAATTTTACAAGAAAACACATCGTTTAATAAGGAAAATTTTAAGGGGATTTTATTCTTGTGCAAAATCTGCTTCAAGCGATGAAAAATTACCAGAGGTGCCTGTATATGGCTATGAGAAAATGTATTTATTAATGATTTTAAAAGAATACCACGATAAAACTGACATATATAAGCTGTGTAAAAAAATTGAAAAAGGCAAATTTACTTCTATTACCTCAGATGAAAAATACTATCTGTTGGACAAAATATGTTGTATTTTGGAGGAAAATATTCCTATTCAGTATTCTGAAAATGAACTAGATAAAAGCCAATGGAAAAGTCTGGTTGAGGAGTGGTATGACCAAATTTCAGACAGTATAGTAGCTTTTGAAAACGAAAAAAATTTTTTAAAACGTTTTGAGAAAATGTGGTCAGAAATGTATAACGAATGTTATTTTAGCGGTGGAAATGAAAATATAGTTACTTATTGTGATTACGGAAATAGATGCCGTATGCTTGCACCCGATAGTATTTTCTCAACAAATGATTCCGATTTCGGACAATTTGCAATTCTTGATTATTCTACCAGAATGGAAATTCTTGATAACTTGGAAGAAAGATTAGCCGAAACCTTAAAAAACTGGAAAGATTATGTTGAAGAACAGTACATTGATAGTGATGACTATTATTACTGAGTAAAACGGATGGATTTAAGCCATCCGTTTTTTATCGCATTTTTTTGAAAAATTTTTAGGCGATATAATTATTTGTAGTTTCGAACTATAATAAAGAAGCTCGAGCAATAAACTTTTTTGAATATTTATTTTTAATAATCTGCACCCCACCCTCACTACAATAAAGGAGGCTTAAAAAATGAGAAATTTTATTACTATTAAAGAAAGTAACTATATAAAAAACAATTTTGAATATTTTAAAGAAAATACTATGAAAAAAGAAGACTACTTGAAAAAAATCGGTTTTTCCATAAACGGAAACGATGATTACAGTTTTAACTGTAATGTATTTGCAAAATTTTTTTTGCAGCATATTGATATTGTTTATCAATCCAATCAAGAAAACTTTGCAATTTATAATCAGACAAACGGAGTTTATGAATTACATTGTTTACCTACCGTAAAACGAATAATTAAATTTTTTATGAATCAGGCAGATGATATATGGCAACCCATGTATGAAAATTTGGCAATTCGCTCTATAAAAACAGATTTAAATAAAATTGTTATGAATTTTAACGATGGTAATTATATAAATTTGCGTAACGGAGTTTTAGACCTCGATGATTTTAAATTATATAAACATTCACCTAAATATTTAAGCACAATACAGCTTCCGTTTGAATATACTGGGCAACGTGCTATGCCGATATTTAAAAAGTATCTTAATGACATTAGTTGCGGCGAATTTGATTGGCAAATGTTAATTCAGGAAATAATGGGATATTGTCTCTCAAATAGCACTGCTGCGGAAAAAAGTTTCTTCTTTTACGGAAGCGGTTGCAACGGAAAAAGTGTGTTAGCACAAATTATTCAAAAGCTGTGCGGTGAAGGAAATTATTCTAACACGAGTCTTTCCAGTCTCGGCGGAAATTTCGGTTTAGCACAATTAGCTAATTCGAATGTTAATATTTCTGCTGAAAATAATTCAAGCCGTATAAACAGCGAAATTTTCAAGGCTGTTGTATCAGGCGATACAGTGGAAGTTAACAGGAAGTATAAAGAAGCTATTAGTGTTAAATTGCATACAAAACTGGTATTGCTTTTTAACGAAATGCCTTCCTGCGATGATTTGTCCTACGGTTTTTTCAGAAAAATTATAATAGTTCCTTTTAAAAAGAAAATACCAACAGAACAAATTGATGTTTCGCTTGTTTCAAAACTTGAAAATGAGCTTCCGGCAATATTTGGTTGGTGTATTGATGGCTTAATGCGTTTACAGAATAATAATTATCAATTTACTGATTGTCAGGCTTCAAATGTCGCTATGATTGAATATCAACATTTATTAAATCCTGTGAGCGACTATTTTTTTAATAATTATGAGCCTGCTTATAACGGAAAAATAAGACGCAGTGAATTATATTCTAATTATATGTTGTATTGTGCGGAAAACGGAATTGAAGCAATAAACCGCCAAGGCTTTTGGAAAATGTTGAAAGCCGCTTTACAAGATACTCGATACGGTTTTAAAATTTCCAAAATACGCGGATATGAATATTTAAAAAATTTCACAACTAAGACTGTTTTTAGAGAACGGATATGAAAAGGAGAAATGTTAAATGTCGTCAGAAGCAGAAAGAAGATATCACAAATACCGTGGGTATAAAATTTATGGTCTCAGCGAATCAGATTGTGAATTTCTTACTTATTATAGATTAGATAAAACAGGATTAAGTAATTTCTATTTGTCAGATGGTGCATATAAAACATATGTAGGCAGCTTAAACAAGGAAGAAATTACATTTCGAAAAAGTTGGGGGTTTCCTTCGACAGGAAATTATTTGGTTTATGTTCTTAATTGTTACCCATCGGAATATAACTCAAACGAATATATAATAGAATTTTTAGCAAATATGAGTGATGTTTGCAAAATTAAATTCGAACCTACGTTTAACGATAAAATTTATAATGCCGTTAAAAATGATTTGGGTTGGGAGAAAACTATTTTTAATGATGTTGATTTTGGCGCATTAAAAGGTATGGCGTTTTATCTTAGCGTTGAAAATATTAAATATAAAAATAGTTATACGGAATTTTCTGCTATTAGAGAAGCAGATATAATACCCGAGGAAAGATTGGCTTTTTTAATAAATGTCATTGAACAAATGCTCTCACAAGTTTGATTGTAAAACGTTGTTACTTGCTACAGTTATAAGAATATATTATTAAATTGAAAGGAGGATGCCATATGGCAAGTATAACAAAGATTAAAAACAAAAAAGGAATACATTATAAACTCATATATGAACTTCCGAAGGGGCTTGACGGAAAGAGAAGAAAGACTTCTAAAACATTTCCGCCCGGAACTGCTCTTTCGGAAGTCAAAGAGTTTGCAGCCGAAAAAGAACTCGAACGTTCTCGTGGTTCTTCGTTGGGTGCAAATCTTAATATCACATTTGCCGAGCTTGGAGAGATTTATTTTTTAACATATACAATAAATCTCTCTCCGAGCACACTGAAAGGTTATAAAAGTGCGTTCTATAATTCTAAAAGGTACGGTTTAAAAAATTATTTTGGCAAGGCGAAGTTAAGAAATATAAAGCAACGTGATATTCAGAATTATACAAACTTTTTATGTGAGTTCGTAACTCCGAAATCAACGAAAAACTATTTAGCACTATTGAATATAATATTTAATCTTGCTGTTCAGGAAGCTGTTATTCAGCGCGAAGCAAATCCTATGCTTTACAAAATAATAAAGCCTAAACAACTTCATAAGGAAGTTGAAGCTTATAATCTTGAAGAATTTAAACTTTTGCTTCAGCTATCTGAAAAGGACGGAAATCCCAATATACAGTTATTTGTTGCGATTGCATTGCTTGCAGGTTTACGCAGAGGCGAATTGGCGGCACTTAAATGGGAAGACGTCGATTTTAAAAAAGGATTTCTTATTATTAACAAGAGTAAAATTGTTATTGATAAGAAGGAATATATTAAAGCTCCTAAAACAAATTCGGGAAACCGAAAAATCTATGTACCCGAGTTACTTTTAAAAATTTTGAAAAAATATCGAGAACGCTATATAATAAATAAACTTAAGTATGGCAGAAATTTCAATGACAGCGGTTATGTTGCGGCACAAGAAAACGGTACGCCGTTTTCACCGCAAGGCATTTCTAATTGTTATGTCAGATTTATGAAGCGCCACAGCGACGAAATACGGTATTTGAAATTTCACGGATTACGTCATTCGTATGCAAGTCTTTTAATTGAAAACGGAGAAAACCCAAAAACAGTACAACACAATTTAGGGCATTCGGATGTATCCTTAACGCTCCAAATTTACAGTCATTCTTATGAATCGGCTCAAAAAAATGCCGCAAACAAATTAAATGAAACGGTATCGCTGAATACAAAAATCGGTTAATTATTATCTTAAAAGGGTATTTTGTTCCCGATTTGTTCCTGCTTTTAAAATAAGCTTTTACTTAAGAAAATCCTGATAAAAAGAAAAAATCAAACATTAAATAATAATAACAAATACCGCAAGGCTCTTTATTTTAAAGGCTTTGCGGTATTCTAATAATTAGGAAAATACTGTGCAAAAGAAAAATCCGATATTCAAAAAGAATATCGGAAATTGGTGCGAGTGATGGGACTTGAACCCATACGTCAAAGACACACGCCCCTCAAACGTGCCTGTCTGCCTATTCCAGCACACTCGCATAACATATTCGCTTTTTATCGCGCCTGATTATTATATCAAATACTGCCCTGCTTGTCAATAAAAATTTTAAATTTTTTTATTTATATCAAATTATAGTGGAAATTGCGGTGAAAATATATTATAATACCTCTATACTCTCGAAAGGAATTATTGATATGAAGAAAAAAGGCTTAGTTATATTACTGGTTGTATTGGCAGTTATCGGCATACTTATCGGTTTTACGGCAGGCTCCTATAACGGATTTGTTGAAAAACGCGAACAGGTGGATAACGCTCAGTCAACCATTTCCACACAGCTCCAGCGCCGAGCGGACCTTATTCCGAACTTTGTCGCTACGGTTAAGGGCTATTCCGAATATGAGCAAAAAACATACACAGCGGTAACCGAAGCGCGTTCCGCCGTATCAAAGGCAAAAACCGCCAACGAACAGGCCGCGGCCAAAGAACAGCTTGACAGCGCCATTTCAGTTTGGGTTAATGCGATAACGGAAGCGTATCCGGAGCTTAAGGCAAATGAGAATTATACCGCTTTACAGTACGAGCTTTCCGGCACGGAAAACAGAATCGCGCAGGCTCGCAAGGATTATAATTCCGCCGCTAAAAGCTATAATGTTTCGATAAAGAAATTCCCGAAAAATATCATTGCCGGAATTTTCGGCTTTGAAAAGGTTGAATACTTTGAAGCTCAGGCAGGAACAGAGAATGTTCCGCAGGTAAGCTTTGACTGATAATTTATGAAGACAGCATTAAGAATTACCGCTTTTTTTGCGGTTATGTGCCTGCTTTGCGCAACAGTGTCCGCCGCAGTTAAATACCCCGACGCCACGGACAGATTCTTTGTCGACGACTTTGCGGGAGTTATAAGTAATGAGGATAATGAAGAAATCTTCTCAAGAGCCGTTAAGCTTGAACAGAAAACTACTGCTCAGGTCGTTACGGTAACGGTAAAGTCTCTTGACGGGGAGGCGCCCGCCGATTATGCTCTCGGGCTTGGCAGAAAATGGGGCGTCGGTCAAAAGGATAAGGACAACGGAATTGTCATATTGCTTTCGACAGAAGACCGAGAGATTTATGTTGCGGTAGGCGGCGGTCTTGAGGGTGCTCTGCCCGACAGCAAAACCGGCAGAATAATAGACGATTACGGATATGAATATTTAAAAAGCAATAACTATTCAAAAGGTCTGCTTGAAATTGCCAAAGCGGTTATCAATGAAATTTATATTGAATACGGACTGGAGCCGGAGGACGGCTATACCCCGATTGACGACAGCGAAAGCGACGAGGCGTACAGCAAAAAGGTAGTCGTCTCATGGGTGTTGCTTTTGGCAGTAGTTATCCTTTACGTTCTGATTTTCGGCAGACGGCGCAGGGGCTTTTGGTTCGGCGGACCTCCCGGCGGTTTCGGAGGCTTCGGCGGCGGTTTCGGAGGCCGCGGGGGCTTTTCCGGCGGTGGAGGCTTCTCCGGAGGCGGTGGCTTTTCCGGTGGCGGAGGGTCATTTGGCGGCGGCGGAGCCGGCCATGGATTTTAACATTTACAATGGAGCAGTATTTCAATGAGTAACAACGAAAATAATTACAGTGATTATTTCAAATCGCTTGAAAAAAGAATATCAGACGAGAAAAGCTCTGCTCCTAAGACTTATACTCCACAGAAAAGCACCAAAAAAAAGAGTTCCTTATATAGGGTTATACGGTTACGGCCGGCATTTATATTTTGCTTTGCAACCGCTGTAATTATGGCAGTCTCCGCATTGGTCATACACCAAAAGAATAAAACAAAAGTACAGACATTACCGCAGGATTCCGAAAAATCCGGAGTTCTGCGTTCGGTTTCTGACAAAAAGGATGAAAAAAAGATTTCGTACAGCTTTAACGCCGAATCTGCCGCCATACCGGACACTAATGATGCCGCAGGCGCTATTATAGTCAATCTCGACAACCACTGCGTAGTTGCGTCAAGAGAAGCTCACACACGGCTTTACCCCGCATCCACAACGAAAATTCTCACCCTGCTTACAGCCGCCGAAAGCATCACCGATTACGAAGAGACATTTACTATGACGCGCAGCATAACAGACCCTCTGTATGTTGCGGAAGCTACGGTGGCGGGCTTTTCTGACGGTGAAAAGGTAAAAATGATTGACCTTTTATACGGAACGATTCTCCCCTCGGGAGCAGACGCCGCTATGGGACTTGCCGTAAAGCTCACAGGCAGCGAAGAGGGTCTTGTAAAGCTTATGAATGAAAAGGTAAAGGCGCTCGGACTTAAGGACACGCATTTCACGAATGTCACGGGTCTTTATGACGAGGACCATTATACAACTGCTTACGATATGGCGGTGATTTTGGAAGCGGCGCTTGAAAACCCGATTTGCAAAAAAGGTCTTTCTACCTATT
>ERZ808266.7-NODE-7-length-120072-cov-4.179108_pt1 | contig 120072 bp, 107 predicted proteins | sample MGYA00521278_ERZ808266 | MGnify/ENA primary metagenome ERZ808266 (study PRJEB31516, sample SAMN03275591) | gut metagenome | biome: mammalia-associated habitat; material: feces | host: Papio cynocephalus | place: Kenya | collected 2012-08-02 ... | reverse complement strand
TCTTACCTCAAGATAGCGCTTAATTGCCGTTTTGCAGGAGTCATTAAGATAAACGGAACGCTCTTTGTTTCCCTTACCTGTAACGGTTATTATTCCGTCCGTGGATATGTCGGAAAGGTTCAGTCCGCAAAGCTCGGAAAGACGCAGACCGCAGTTTAAAAACAGGGTGAGTATGCAGTAATCACGCCTTTCGTTTGCGCCGTCAACGGCATTTAAAAGGTCAAGAGAATTTTCAAGCGTCAGGTGCTTCGGCAGGGACTGCTTGACCTTTGGGGACTCCAAAAGCTCCGCGGGATTGGTTTCCAAACGGTGCGTTTGAACGGACATATACTTAAAAAAGATGCGGAGAGTTGAGGTCTTGCGCGCTCTTGTAGCGGTGTTGTTGTTAAGCTCATCCTTGCAGTAAACCATAAACCCGTACAGGTCGGATATTGTAACGGTCTTTACAAGCTCTATATCAACGGGAGATATATCAATTTTATTAAACTCGGTATCGGCAGGCACATTTCCTCTCACAAGCAGAAGATACCTGAAAAATGTACGCAAATCAATATAATATCCCTCTACGGAACGGGAGGATTTACCCCTTATTGTTTCATTATATGTAAGAAAATCACGCAGAAAGTCGGGACATTCCCTTAATATTTCCAGTTTCATAATTCGTCTCCGCTAAATTGTTATTATTAATATATCATTTTTTCCCGCTCTTTTCAAGCAGGCTTAAAAAAATCTTAATAAATTCACCTCTTTAATTTTAAAACACGGTTTGTTATAATAATTATGAAAGGTCGGGAGAGAGCTTGTATAACATTTTAATTTGCGATGACGAACGGGATATTGTATCCGCGCTTAAAATATATCTTGAGGCGGAGGGCTACGGCACCGTGGAAGCCTATAACGGCAACGAGGCTTTAAACGCCGTTAAACAAAACGATATACACCTTGTGCTTATGGATATAATGATGCCTGAATGCGACGGAATTACGGCTATGATAAAAATAAGGGAAATATCCAATATCCCCGTAATTCTTCTTACCGCGAAGGGCGAGGATACCGATAAGATTTTAGGTCTTAATGTGGGGGCGGACGATTACATAACAAAGCCGTTCAACCCCGTTGAGGTGACTGCAAGGGTACGCTCGCAGTTAAGGCGTTATATGCAGCTGGGCGGCGGGGCAAAGCCCGAAAGCGGCGGATATTCAATCGGCGGAATAGAGCTTAACGATAAAACAAAGCAGGTATTTGCGGAGGGAGAGGAGGTTTCTCTTACCCATACCGAATTTGAAATTTTAAAGCTGCTTATGAAAAACGCCGGAGATGTGCTTTCGCCCAAAGAAATATATGAAAATGTATGGGGCGGCGACGGCTACGGAAGCGAAAGCACCGTTGCGGTACATATAAGGCATTTAAGAGAAAAAATTGAGATAAATCCTGCGGAACCGAGGTATCTTAAGGTGGTTTGGGCGCACGGATATAAATTTGAGAAGGGTGACAGGCATTGAAAAGGCTTACGGGCAGTATGGCGGCTAAAACGGCGGCGGTAATACTTTCTTTTGTTATGGCTGTTATATCGGTCGGGTGTGTGCTTTCGGGCGTTTTTATGTATTCCGAAAGATTTTATACCAAAAGCCTTGAACAAATCGAAGAGGAAAAGTATGAGGATATACTTTATGTGGCGGCGAACAATATAGCCGACGCCTATAAGAATTTCCAAACGGAAAGACTTAAGGAGTATGACACACTTTATTATACCGTAACCGACAGCGAGAGCGGCGAAGCTTTACTGAACAGCTACGATAATCAAAAATATATCGGTAAGGCTGTTTTCAAAAATATGGGCGTTTATTACGATGCCTATTATTATGAAAACGAAAAGGCCGATATTGACGGAGTTGTTATAGAAAAAACACAAGGTGAAATGGAAGTGACCGTCTATGCCGCGGAAAACTATCCTCTTTCATACACCAGCCTTTTTTATCTTAAAGCGGCGGAACTTTTGTATCCTTTAAGGTATGGTATTATATTTATAGGCTTTTTAGCGTTAGTCATATTTATTATTACATTGGTATTTATTTATACATCTGCCGGAAGACAGGCAGACGGCAGTGTGAAGATTGGCTTTATAGACAAAATACCATTTGATTTACTAACCGTAGTTTTTTTCCCGATTGCATATGCGAGCGTTTGGTATTTGAGCAGGGCATACGGCAGTATAGAGCAAATTATCATAAGGGACGCATTAATATTTTCGGTTGATTATTTTGTCGTACTGTTTTACACAATGAGCTTTGCCGTGCGAATTAAAACGGGAACACTTATAAAAAACAGTATTATATATAAGGCGCTTCGGCTTATAGGCAGGGGTTTAAAAAAGCTTTTCGGGTTTATAGGGTTTTTATTTAAAAACCTTTCGCTTGTAAAAAAGACCGTGCTTATCTGCCTTATAGTTTTGATATTCGATTTACTTGCGACGCTTTTTTGCGTATCTCAGGACATATTCGGAGTATATGTGATTTTTGCCGGAATTAACGCGGCTTTAATAGCGGGGCTTATAATACTTACCGCGGTTCAGCTTCAAAGAATTAAAAAGGGCGGAGAAAGAATAGCCGAGGGTGATGTTGAATATAAAATAGATACCGCGTATATGACGCCGGAATTTAAAAGCTTTTGCGAAAGTCTTAATAACATAAGCGTAGGTATGCAAAGCGCCGTGAATGAAAAAATCAAGAGCGAACGGATGCGGACCGAGCTTATAACCAATGTTTCACACGATATTAAAACTCCGCTCACCTCAATTATCAATTATGTTGACCTAATAAAAAAGGAAAAACCGGAAAACGAAAAAATCAAAGAGTATATCGGAGTGCTTGACAGGCAGTCCGTACGGCTTAAAAAGCTGATCGAGGATCTGGTTGAGGCTTCAAAGGCGTCAACGGGCAACCTTACGGTAAACCTTGCCGAGTGCGAGGCAGGCGTTCTGCTTTCCCAGACTGTCGGTGAATTTGACGAAAGGCTCCGTGACGCGGGACTTACGCCGGTTCTTAATATGCCCGAGGAGCCGATTAAAATTATGGCGGACGGCAGACGGCTGTGGCGAGTTTTCGAAAATCTTATGAGCAATATCTGCAAGTATTCGCTTTCGGGCACAAGGGCTTATATGGAGCTTTACCAAAGTGACGGCAAGGCATTTATAGTCTTTAAAAATATATCGAAATGCGAGCTTAATGTTTCGTCCGACGAGCTTACCGAGCGGTTTGTACGGGGTGATACATCAAGAAATACCGAGGGCAGCGGACTTGGACTTTCAATAGCCAAAAGTCTGACAGAATTACAAAAGGGGGAAATGCGGATAGAGACGGACGGAGACCTCTTTAAGGCTACGCTTATCTTTGACGCAATATAAATGTACGAGAAAAATTACGGAAAAAGCCGCCAAAGCTATAAGCGGCGCAAAAAACGCAGGAGAAAAATAATGCTAAGACGGTTTGCGTGTCTGCTTTTAGCCGCCGCGGCTGTAACGGGCGGTATTATAGCGGTAAAAAAACACAATGCGGACAGTAAGACCGTACCCGAAAAAAGCGTTACTGAAATGCTTAAGGCAATCGAAATTCCCGTTTGGATAGACAAACAGATAATCCGTATGCACAATACCGCAAGAACGGGAACAGAGCTTGACGGCGTTAAGAATATCGTAATACACTATGTCGGAAATCCGGGGACTACGGCGCAGAATAACCATGATTATTTTGACAAGCCTTCAACCGAGGTAAGCTCGCATTTCCTTGTAGGTCTTGACGGCGAGGTGATCCAGTGCGTACCGCTTTGGGAAAAATCCGCCGCAAGCAACTGGAGAAACAGCGATACCATATCGGTAGAGGTCTGCCACCCCGATGAGAGCGGTAAATTCAGCGATGTTACATACAAGTCGGTTGTAAAGCTTACCGCATGGCTCTTAAAGGAAACGGGACTTGACGAAAACGCGGTTATAAGACACTATGATATAACGGAAAAGCTTTGCCCCTTGTATTATGTAAAAAACGAGGACGCATGGAAACAGCTTAAAAAGGATATCGGAAACGCGCTAAGTGAATTAAAAGATTAAAAAATTGTAATTATTGTTGACAAAGGGAAATTGCAGTGGTATGATGTATCTGTACTATTTGAGTTAGTACAGTTAGTACAAGAATTTGGAGGCAGTTATGTTAGAAACAAAAGACCTTGTGAAAATTTATAAACCTAAAAAGGGAGTTCCTGTAACGGCGCTCAATAAAATCAGTCTAAAATTTCCGTCACGCGGTATGGTGTTCCTGCTCGGAAAATCGGGGAGCGGAAAGTCAACTCTCTTAAATGTGTTGGGCGGACTTGACAGGTACGACGGCGGAGAGATAATCATAAAGGGCGTTTCCTCAAAAAGCTTTAAGCAACAGCATTTTGATTCTTACCGCAATACCTATGTAGGCTTTATTTTTCAAGAGTACAATGTGCTTGACGAATTTACCGTGGGCGCAAATATAGCGCTTGCGATAGAGCTTCAGGGGCGTAAGGCGTCCGACAGTGAAATAAACGGTATTTTAAAGCAGGTGGATCTTGAGGGCTTCGGCAACCGTAAGCCGAACGAGCTTTCGGGCGGACAAAAGCAGAGGGTAGCCATTGCCCGTGCGCTTGTTAAAAAGCCTGAAATCATTATGGCGGACGAACCGACGGGCGCGCTTGATTCGGCTACCGGAAAGCAGGTTTTCGATACGCTTAAAAAGCTTTCCGAAACAAAGCTTGTAATAGTGGTTTCACACGACCGTGAGTTTGCCGAGCAGTATGCCGACAGAATAATAGAGCTTTCGGACGGCGTTGTTATAAGCGATGTGGAGCTTGACGGCACGGCGGATACCGAGGACTTAAAGGATGAAATCGTTTTTTCGGGTAATACGGTAGAGGTTCCTGTCGGTTATCATCTTACTGAAGAGGACAGAACGGCTATAAACGACTACCTTGACAAATTAAAGTCGGGTACTCTTAATATAACGGCGACCGAAAAAAGCAGCTCCAAAAGGTTTAAGAATACCGATATCTCCGCTATCAAAACGGACGGCGGCTCGGGCTTTAAGCTTATAAAATCAAAGCTGCCGCTTAATAATGCCTTTAAAATCGGCGCAAGCGGATTAAAGCACAAAAAAATAAGACTTGTAATAACAATATTGCTTTCCTGCGTTGCGTTCGGACTTTTCGGACTTTCCGATACCTTCGGAGCGTATAATCATGTGAAAACCTGCACCAATTCGCTTATCGATACGGGGATAAAGTCGGTTTCGGTTGCGAAGTCAAAGAAAAACGGCGAGTATTGGCGTGATTACGGCTACCGCATTTCCGAAAAGGAGCTTTCCGAAATTTCCGACGGTATGAATGTTAAAATGCACGGAGTTTATCAGCCGATTAATTTCAGCGGCAGATTTGAGGAAAGAATTAACCCTGAAATCAAGCTTACCGAAACGGATTATAATATATACAATCCTTATTTTTCGAGCGGATTTGCCACGATAAACGAAGAAATTCTAAAGGATATGGGCTTTAAGATATTGGCGGGAAATCTGCCGGACGGCAATAAAAACGAAATTGCCGTAAGCGACTATATATTTGAGGTGTTTAAAAAGGCGCAGTATTTTGACGGCAAAACATATACAACCGCAAAGGACGGCACAAAAACTCCCGTTTATACAAAAATCAATTCCTACAACGATCTTTTAGGTAAGACAATACCTGTTTCGGGAACGGAATATACGGTAACCGCGGTTATAGATACCGGCTTTGATATGTCGAGATACGCTTCTCTTACAGAGAAAAAGGACCATCAGAGCAAGGCGGAAAAATTGGTTGATTATGTGCTTTACAACGAGTACTGCTCCGCTTCGGGTTACAGCTATGCCGGCATAGCGATGGTGGGCGACGGTTTTATAGATAAGCTTATAGCCGCAAGACCGGTTATGGCCCCGATAACGGAGGGATATTTAAGCTTCAACGGCGATAAGTTCAGCGCAAATTCGGATAATCTCGCAAGACTTTCCGATATAACAGACGAAAAGATTATTTGGGTTGAGGGCGAGAAAAAAACTCTCGGGGAAAAGGAAATAATAGTGACCGCCGACGCTCTTATAAGAAACAGCGATGAGGGCGATACCGCAAATACCGGCGTAGCGGGAGAAATTTCCGAAGATGAAAATGCGACAGTGGATTACGCAAAGCTTTTAAAGAATAAAAACAATACGACAATGTGGAAGTATAAGCATTCCGACACTAATAATGACGAACAAAACTTTGAGGGCTATAAAATTGTCGGCGTTATAGATAATGTAACAAAGGATAATAAATCCAAGCTTACATCAACCGTGGTTTGCGCGGACAGTCTTTACGGCGAAATGACCGAGGGCAACGACAAGGTATACAGCTATGCGGTAGGCGCTATGCCTACTGAGAAAAGCGAGGTGCAGTCGCTCGTTTCGTATTGCTACAACGAGGATACGGGCGTCCGTTACGCAATACAGAACTCAGTTACCTTTGAGCTTGATTCGGTAAACGATATTTTAAAAACACTGTCAAAGGTGTTCTTCTGGATAGGCATAGGCTTTGCGGTATTTGCGGCCATAATGCTTGCTAACTTTATAGGAACCAGCATTTCCTATAAAAAGCAGGAAATAGGTATACTCCGCGCGATAGGCTCAAGAAGCAACGATGTTTTCAGAATTTTCTTTGCGGAAAGCTTTATTATAGCTATGATAAACTTTGTGCTTTCAGCGATAGGCGTGTTTGTCGCAACGCTTATAATAAACGGATTTATAAGAAATGTCGCTGGCGTATTGATAACCGTGTTAAGCTTCGGTGTAAGACAGATACTCTTGCTTTTGGCGGTAAGTATATTTGTGGCTTTTGCGGCTTCGTTCCTGCCGGTTAAAAAGATAGCCTCAAAACGCCCGATTGACGCAATAAGAGGCCGTTAAATGAAAAATATCATTGAGATGCTTGAAAATTCGGCTCGCAAATATCCCGACAAACAGGTCTTTGCGGACGCCGACATGGGTATTTCCTATTCGGAATTTCTCGGCCGTGTTTATTCCATAGGCACAGCCATTGTAAATTCGGGATTTAATAAAGAACCTATTGCAATAATTGCCGAGCGGTCTGTTTGCTGTCTTGAAATAATGTTCGGCGTGCTGGCAGGCGGATGCTTTTATACCGTAATTGATTCGGAAATGCCGACGGACCGTATAAAAGCCATATTTAATACGCTTAAGCCGTCGGCTGTAATAGCGACGGACGGCTGTACCGAAAAAGCGGCTGATGTCGGGGGCGTAAGAGTGATTGAATACGGTACGGCGGTGTCCTGCCGTGCCGATAAGGAGCGGCTTTCGGGCGTCAGGAGGAATATAATCGATACCGACCCCGCGTATGTTCTTTTTACCTCCGGCTCTACCGGAGTGCCCAAGGGAGCGGCGGTTTCGCACCGCAGTGTGCTTGCGTATATTAAGTGGTATGCGGATACCTTTCACATTGACGAAAACACGGTATTCGGCAGTCAGACCCCGTTTTATTTCAGTATGTCGGTATCGGATGTGTTCAGCACGGTCTATGCCGGAGCAAGCCTTACCGTAATACCGAAAACGCTCTTTTCATTCCCGATGAAGCTTATAGAATTTATGAACGAAAGACGGGTAAACACTATTTATTGGGTTCCCTCGGCTCTCGGAATAATCGCAAACTGGAAAGTTCTTGATTACGGGGAGCTTAAATATATTAATAAGGTGCTATTTGCCGGCGAGGTAATGCCTGTAAAACAGCTTAATTACTGGAGAAAGAAGCTGTCCGGTGCTGTGTTCGCAAATCTGTTCGGACCGACCGAAACAACGGACATTTGCACCTATTATGTTGTTGACCGTGAATTTTCGGATGATGAGACCCTGCCGATAGGAAAACACTGTGACAACTGCGATGTTTTTGTTGTTAAGGAAGACGGAACAAGGGCTCAGGACGGGGAAGAGGGCGAGCTTTACGCAAGAGGCTCGTTCCTCGCTCTCGGGTACTACAACAATCCCGAAAAAACGGCGGCGGCGTTTGTGCAAAATCCGCTTAATAAAGCCTACCCCGAAACTGTCTATAAAACAGGCGACCTTGTAAGATACAACGAAAACGGCGAGCTTGTTTATATTTCCCGTAAGGATTTTCAGATAAAGCATATGGGATACAGAATAGAATTAGGCGAAATTGAGGCGGCGGCAGGGGCGATAGACGGTATTTCCTCCGCCGCGGCGATTTACGACAGCAGGGAAGACAGCATAGTGCTTATATACGAGGGCAAGCAAAAGGATACCGCCGCCGTATTTGAAGCGCTGACCTTAAAGCTGCCCGATTATATGATGCCGCAAAGGGTTATACGCATAAAGGCTATGCCGCACAACCAAAACGGCAAAACAGACCGAAAGTGGCTTTCGGAAAACTATAAAAGTATTTAAACGGAGAATTATAATGGAACAGCTTATAAAAATTCTTGAAGATATTAAACCGGGCGTTGACTACAAAAGCGAAACGGATCTTATAGGAAATAAGGTGCTTGATTCGCTTAAAATAGTTCAGCTTGTGGGCGAGCTTAACGATGAATTTGATATAGAAATAACGCCTATCGACATTGTGCCCGAAAACTTTAGAAGCGCGGAAACGATTTACGCTATGATAAAAAGACTCGAGGACGAATAAGCTTATGAGTTATACCTCATATAATTATTTGCTTTTGTTTTTAGGAAGCGTTTTTATTCTCTATACCGTTATCCCTAAAAGGTTCAAATGGCTTGTGCTTCTTATATCAAGCTATGTTTTTTACCTTATAAACAGCGGCAGGCTTGTAATATTTCTTGTTTTTACCACTTCGGCGGTATATTTTGCGGGAATATTTTTAAACCGCATAAACGATTCGTTTGCGATTGCGAAAAAAGGGCTTGAAAAGGCTGATAAAAAGCTTTTAAAGGCAAATATCGCATGGCAGAAGAAAGCGGTTATTACGGCGGCGCTGTTTGTAATATTCGGGTTTTTGTTAGTGCTTAAATATTCGGGATTTTTTGTTTCGGCCGCCGAAACGCTCTTGGGGACTTTGCGTTTGAAACTGAAATTCCCCGTATTTAGGTTTATGCTGCCGCTCGGAATTTCGTATTACACCTTACAGGCGGCAGGCTACATAATCGATGTTTACAGGGGAAAATACAGGGCAAGCGAGAATTTTGCAAAGGTGGCGCTGTTTCTTTCGTTTTTTCCGCAGATTGTGGAGGGACCTATCGGCAGATTTGATTTGCTTGCCGATCAGCTTTACTGCGGTCACAGCTTTGATTATGACCGTTTTACACAGGGTATTCAGCGCATAGCTTGGGGACTGTTTAAAAAAATGGTAATAGCCGACCGCGCGAACATATTGGTTTCAGAAGTGTTCGGCAGCTATCACAAATACAGCGGCAGTGTAATACTTCTTGCGGGCATACTTTATACCGTGCAGATATACGCCGAATTTTCGGGCTGTATGGATATTGTTATAGGAAGCGCCGAGCTTTTCGGGGTTAAAATGTCCGAAAACTTCGAACAGCCGTTTTTCTCAAAATCGGTAAACGAGTTTTGGCGGCGCTGGCATATAACCTTAGGCGCATGGCTCAGGGATTATGTATTCTACTCTGTCTCGCTGTCAAAACCGTTTATGCGGCTCAGCAGGTATACAAAGGAGCATATGAGCGAACGGCTCGGCGCTCTCGTTCCTGCCTCGTTTGCGCTTTTCTTTACTTGGTTCGGAATAGGCTTTTGGCACGGAGCAGGTATAAAATATATAATTTACGGATTTTATTATTATTTGATAATGATGACGGGAATGTACGCCGAGCCGCTTATTGCAAAAATATTCGAAGCTTTAAAAATCAAAAGAAATTCCGTGCCGCTTGAGCTTTTTCGTATATTAAGAACAACCGTGCTTGTGGTGTTCGGTATGATGCTTTTCAGGGCGGATACCGTAAAAATTTGGTCGGGTATGGTAGGAAAGATTTTTACGGATTTTTCGCCTGCGGGCTTTTTAAAGCAATCGCTTTCCTGCGGTATGGATAAACACGATTTTATTATTATAGCGTTAGGCGTTGCGATTATGTTTGTCATAGGTCTGCTTAAGGAAAAGGGCGTAAAAATAAGAGAAGACCTTGCAAAACAAAAGCTTCCCGTCCGTTGGGCAGTATATGCCTGTCTTGCGCTTTCGGTTATCATATTCGGGGCGTACGGAATAGGGTACGATGCGGTAGATTTTATTTACGGACAGTTTTAGGGAGTGTACTATGAAAAGCGGAATTATAAAGTTAATAAGGGCGGTCTGCTTTACGGCTTTGCTCGTCTTGCTTGTAGTTACCTCGTCGTATATGCTGGCGCCTAAGGACAATACAAAGGAGAGCGGAATAGTAAACCCGAGCGCAAACGGATTTTTTTCCGAGCCTAAGGGCAGCATTGATGTTTCCGTTATAGGTAATTCTGACGCATACAGCGGTTTTTCCCCGATGGAGCTTTGGAATAATTTCGGGTATACCGCATATGTAAGCGGCGAGGGAAGACAGACCGTGGCACAGGCATACAGTATGCTTAACAGGGTTTTAAAGGCCCAGACGCCAAAGGTGGTAATACTTGAAACAGACGGCTTTTTCACCGATTCAAAGGTTGTAGAAAGTGCGGCTAAAATAGTAAACGCCTCGTTAGGCTCCTCCTTTTCGGTGTTTCAGTATCACGACCGCTGGAAAAAGGTAAAGCCTAAGGAGCTTTTTAAAAAGCCGCATTATACGGGACACTGCGCGCCTAAGGGACAGTGGATGAGCAACGATGTCAAGGGCTATTACGGCAAGGAATATATGAAAAAAACGGATAAATCCGCCAAAATACCGTTCGGTACAAGACGGTCGGCGGAGGCATTTGTCAAGACCTGCAGGGATAAAAATATCGAGGTACTTTTCCTCGAACTGCCGTCTCAAAGCTCGTGGAATTATAAAAAGCACAATGCTGTGCAGGCGTTTGCCGATAAACTCGGCGTTACCTTCCTTGATATGAACATAGAGCGCGGCCGTTTTGATTTTGACTGGAAGACCGACACACGAGACGGCGGCAACCACTTAAATAACAGCGGAGCCAGAAAATGCACCGTGTTTTTGGGCAAATATCTCGGAGAAAAGTATAATCTTACCGACCACAGGGAAGATAAAAACTTCTGCCGTTGGAATGAGGATTATAAGAATTATTCGGAAAAGGTAAAAATATAAAAAAGCTTTCCGTAAGGAAAGCTTTTTGTCTTTAAATCTTCTCAAGCAGCTTATTCATAATATCGGGTCCGTGTTTTACGAATATGCCGGTCTTTTCCGCATTTTTCTCCGTAAATGACGAAACGCCGTTCTCCGTCTTTCTGCTGTCGTAAATCATATACGGCACAGGTGTGGAGGAATGGGTCATAGTTTCAAGCGGCGTCGGGTGGTCGGGCATTATAAGTATGCGGTAATCGTCGCCCGAGGCGGAGAGATAGTCAAGCATCGGTTTTAAGGCTCTGTTTTCTATGTATTCGATTGCCTTTACCTTGTTTTGCGCTTCGCCTCTGTGACCGCATTCGTCCGGCGCCTCAAAGTGAAGATATACCAAATCGGTACCGTTTTTAAAGGCGTTTATTCCGGCGTCGGCCTTGCCCTCAAAATTCGTATCGATATATCCCGTTGCGCCCTCAACCTCGGGTGTGTCCATTCCGGCACAAATTCCTATACCCTTTAAGAGGTCGACCGCGCTTACAACGCAGCCCGAAACACCGTTCTTTTCACGGAAGTTTTCAAGCTGAGGCTTCCTGCCCTCGCCCCACAGCCATATTGAATTGGCTTCGTGGAGACCCTTACTGCGGCGCTTTATGTTCACTGGGTGGTCTTTCAGTATCTCATAGCTTTTTTTCATAAGCGCTATAAGAGGTGCGGCATTTTCGGAATTGCTTAAATACTTTCCGATTACTCTTCCGCTGATGTCGTGCGGCGGGGTCATATTGCCAAGCTCCGTTGTCCCGTTTGATACCACGAGGCAGTGGCGGTAGCTTACGCCGCCGTAAAACTTGTAAATATCATTTCCGAGTTCCTTTTCCACGGTCGCGATTATTTCGTGCGCTTCCTCGGTTGAAATATCGCCTGCGCAGTAATCGACCATTGTTTTGTCCTCATAGTTTTCCTCATTCGACAGGGTTACTATATTGCACCTGAGCGCTACATCCATGGGCTTAAGGTCCACGCCTATCGACGCCGCCTCAAGCGGAGAACGGCCGGTGTAACAAATTTTGGGGTCGTAACCCATTACAGACAGGTTTGCTACATCGCTGCCCGGCTTTAAGCCCTCGGCAACGGTGCGGCACATACCGACCTCGGAAACGGCGGCAAGCTTATCCATAAGGGGCTTGACGGCACATTCCATCGGTGTTTTTCCGTTAAGCGCCGGGTTCGGAGTATCAGCCATTCCGTCGCACAGCAATACCATATATTTCATAATCCATTCCTCCAATATGTTACCTATTATAGCAGTTTAAATTTTCAATGTAAAGCAGAGTGTTAAAAAATACTTTAAATTTAATTAAAAATGGTATATTATAATAATATAAAACAAAAAGGGGGACGCATAATGTTAAATCAAATCAAACTTACTGTGGGCGGTGTAAACTACACCGTTAAGAGTGACGACAGCGAGGAATATTTAAACGAGCTCGGCGAGGAGCTTGAGCAAAGACTGCGCAGAATTACAAAACGCAATCCCACCCTTTCAACCACTATGGTTGCCATAATGGCGGCACTTGAGGCGTCGGACGAGGCAAAAAAAGCAAAGGCGGAGCTTGAGGAAATCAAAAAACGCCACGAAAGCAAAAGGAAAGAACCCGATTTTTCAAATCAGATGAGGATACAGGATAAATGAGTTTTTCCGGTGAGACCGAAATTTTATCGCCCGTCGGCAACAGGGAAATGCTTGTTGCCGCGGTAAGGAGCGGAGCGGACGCGGTTTATCTCGGCGCTAAGGAATTTTCGGCGCGCAGAAACGCCGAAAATTTCACTTTAAGCGAGCTTGAGGACGCCGTAAGTTACTGCCATATAAGAGGAGTAAAGGTTTATCTTACCCTTAATATACTTATTAAGGACAGCGAGCTTAAAGCCGCGGTAAGCCTTGCGCGGGACGCCTACAACTGCGGAATTGACGGCATTATAATTCAGGATTTAGGTCTGGCGGCGGCGCTTAAGGAGCTGTTGCCCGCTTTGCCGCTTCACGCTTCAACGCAAATGTCGGTACATACCCCCGCGGCGCTGAATACTTTAAAAAAATTAGGCTTTTGCAGGGTGGTTGCCGCCCGTGAAATGTCAAAAACCGAGCTTCGTGAATTTTGTAAGGAAGCGAAGCGCTTAGGTCTTGAGGTTGAGGTGTTTGTTCACGGGGCGCTTTGTATGTCCGTTTCGGGGCAGTGCCTTTTATCGGCGTTTTTAGGCTCAAGGAGCGGAAACAGGGGGTGCTGTGCGGGTCCGTGCAGACTGCCATTTAAAGCTCCTGACGGCACGGGATACGATTTAAGCCTTAAGGATCTGTCGCTCTTTGAATACATAAGCGAGCTTGCCGAAATGGGAGTTACCTCCTTTAAAATTGAGGGAAGAATGAAACGCCCCGAATATGTTGCGGCTGCGACTGCCGCGGGCAGAGCCGCAATAGATACGGGCAGTGTGCCGGACAGGCTTTACAGTACGCTTGCGAATGTATTTTCACGCTCAGGCTTTACGGACGGGTACTACAAGGATAAAACGGGTCCCGAAATGTTCGGAATACGCACAAAAGAGGATGTAAAGGCGGCGGAAACGGCTTTCCCGTTTTTGCACGGGCTTTACAGGGGCGAGCGCTCCTCGGTTGCTGTTTGCGGCAATCTTGAGGTAAAATCGGGCGAACGGATTACGCTTACGCTTTCCGACGGAGAAAACACCGTTACGGCAACAGGCGAAATTCCCGAAGCGGCACGCAATTCCGCCGCCGATGAGCGGTCGTTAAGGGAAAGCGTTTCAAAGCTCGGCGGCACGCCGTATTATTTTGACAACCTTAAAATCAGGTGCGACGGCGGACTGTTTGTAAGCGCAAAGCAGCTTAACGGCTTAAGGCGACAGGCGACAGCACTGCTTGACGAAAAAAGAGCGGAGCCGAAAGGTGAAAAAGGCAAAGCGTTTTATACTGAAAAAACGCCTGACCGCAAACGCTTGGCTGTACCGAAAATTTATATCAGGTGCGAAAACGAGGAGCAGATACCAAAGGATTTATCTGATATAGATACGCTTATTTTTCCGCTTGAAAAAAATATCGCAAATATCCCTGAAAATGTTTCCTTTGCCGTTGATATACCGAGATTTGCCGACGATAAATACATTAAGGCAAGGCTTTTGTATTTTAAAGAAAAGGGTGTTAAATATGCGCTTTGCGGTAATATTTCCGCTATGGAAATAGCCTTACTTGGAGGTTTTTCCGTTATAGCGGACACAGGAATTAATGTATACAATTCAGAAAGTGCCGAGGCTGTCGGCAAAATGGGAGCCGAAGCGATAATACTATCGGATGAAATTACGCTTACTGCTGCCGCCGCTTTAAATTCACCCGTGCCAAAGGGAATAATCGCATACGGAAAAATACCGCTTATGCTGTTTAAAAACTGCCCGTTAAAAAACGGCAGGAGCTGTAAGGACTGCGACAGGAAAGGGAAAATTACCGACAGGCGGAATACGGAATTTGCCGTGCGGTGCAGGGCAGGGGCAAGCGAAATGTTAAATTCAGTTCCGATTTGGCTTGCCGACAGAAAGGACGACCTTAAATCAGTGGATTTTGCGATGCTTTATTTTACCGACGAAACCGCTGATGATGTAAGGGAAATAATAAATTCGTATAAAAAAGGTCTGCCGCCCCGCGGCAGTTATACAAGAGGTCTCTTTTACAGAGGGACAATTTAAAAAGGCGTCGAAAATCGGCGCCTTTTTTCGTTTTGACCCGACAAATTATGCTTACTCGGTGTGACATAATATACGGCGGTACAGGCGTATAATACTATTAAAGGCTTTGGTGAAAAGAGGGGAGCCGCTATGGTAATATACGCCGACATACTTGTGATTTTAAACCTTATTGTCGATTATATGCTTTTGCTTGTGACAGGAAAAATTATTAAGCTGAGACCCCCTGCCGCGAGGCAGATTGCGGCGGCGTTTGTCGGGGGACTTACATCTCTTTACATATTTGTTCCGAACGGCGGTACGCTTGGCGGAATACTTATACGGCTTGCCTCCTGCGCTGTTATGGTGCTTATAAGCTTTGGCTTCAAAAGCCTTAAATGCTTTGCAAGGGGCTGCGCGGTGCTTATGCTGGTTTGCTTTGCTTACGGCGGAATTATGACCGCGCTTTGGTATTTATTAAAGCCTGACGGTATGGCGGTTATAAATTCGGTGGTATATTTTAATATTTCTCCGGCGGTGCTTATAGGGTCATCGGTAACGGTTTATTTATTGTATACGGCGCTTTATTCCTTGCTTAAAAAAACCTCGGCTTTGGCGGAACGGTGCAATATTACCGTATTTGCGGGCGACGGCAAGGTCAGTATGGAGGGAATTATAGATACGGGCAACTCTATTGAGGATGCTTTCGGGAGCTCCGAGGTTATAATTACGGACAGCAAGGGTGCTGCCGCTCTTTTCGGAAACATTGATATTGAAAGCAACGAAAGCTTAAAATCCCGATACCGCCTGATGCCGTGCGGAACAGTGTCGGGAACGGGCGCGCTTGACGGATTTAGATGCGATATGGCTACGGTCACGGACGGAACACGCACCGTACGGCTTGAAAAGCCTATTCTTGCCGTTTCCAAAACAAGGCTTAATGACGATTATCAGGCAATAGTTAATCCTAAAATATTTATGTAGGGAAGAAAACAGTATGAAAATCAAGGCTTTATTTCAAATTATTCTTATAAAACTCGGCATAATTAAACCGACCTTTTATATTAACGGCGCCGCAACGCTTCCGCCGCCGCTTTCGGCAGAGGAGGAGCAGGACCTGCTCAGAAACGGCGGACAAAACGGTAAGGATAAGCTTATTGTACATAATCTGCGGTTGGTGGTGTATATTGCCCGAAAGTTTGATTCTTCCGCGGTCAATATAGAGGATCTTATTTCAATAGGCACAATAGGACTTATCAAGGCGGTAAATACATTCTGTCCCGACAGAAACATAAAGCTTGCGACATATGCTTCAAGATGTATTGAAAATGAAATTTTAATGTATTTGAGGAAAAACGCGTCTCAGAAAAACGAGGTCTCAATAGACGAGCCGCTTAATATCGACTGGGACGGAAACGAGCTTTTGCTTTCGGATGTTCTCGGCAGTGACGGGGACGAAGTAGGCAGGGGAATAGAACAGGAGGACGAAAAATATCTGCTTATGGGCTTTGTAGGCGAGCTTCCGCCGAGAGAAAAGCAAATAATGGAAATGAGGTTCGGTATGAACGGCTATGACGAATACACGCAAAAGGAAGTAGCGGATACTCTCGGAATATCACAGTCATATATATCAAGGCTTGAAAAAAGAATAATAAATAAGCTGAAAAAACAAATTGAAAAAGCAGTATAAATATGATAAAATAATTTCGGTGGTATATTTGGAGGATGTCGGTCTGTATCTTTTTTGGTATCTTGTTGTAATTAATCTCATTTCCGCGGCGGTATGCGTTTTTGATAAAAAACGGGCCGTAAGAAATAAATGGCGAGTCAGCGAAAAATCGCTTATGCTGCTTGCGGTATTGGGCGGCGGCGTCGGTATGTATGCCGCAATGCTGGCGGTACGGCACAAGACTCGCAAAAAGAAATTTATGATAGGAATACCTGTTATTATTATAATTGAGACTGCCGCCCTTATATACGCTTTATATTAAAAGAAAAATAAAACGGGGGAATTTTAAATGGCTTTTTGTACCAAGTGCGGAAAAGAGCTTACGGAAAACGATAATTTTTGCCCTTCCTGCGGCGAACCGGCAGCAGATAAGGAAACAAAGACCGAAAACAACGCTCAGAATGATTTTGCTCAAAGCTTTAATGAGTTTACCGACACAGAGGACAGAACCGCTGAATTTGACAGCGCGGATATTTCAAATAACAAGGTATACGCGATACTGGCATATATAAGTATATTGGTCTTGGTTCCCCTTATTGCGGCGCCGAAATCAAAATTTGCCCGTTTTCACACCAATCAGGGCTTTATCCTTTTTGTCGGCGAAGCGGCATACTCCGTAGTGCGTAAGGTGCTGCTGTCTGTCTTAAGTGTCGTGGCATGGGGACCGGTCTGGATAGTATATAGGGTCGTAGCGCTTGCTACTGCGGTAATCGGTATAGTGTTCCCCGTATTTTCGGTAATCGGCATAATATATGCGGCACAGGGAAAGGCAAAGGAGCTGCCGATAATAGGAAAAATAAAGCTGTTTAAGTAATTTTTGTGTATTAAAACGGATGACCGGGCATAAGTCCCAATCATCCGTTTAATATATAAAAATAAAAACAGGGCTTAATCCAATACGGATTAAGCCCTGTCTGTGGTGAAGACAAGTGGACTTGAACCACCGACCCCCTGCATGTCAAGCAGGTACTCTAACCAACTGAGCTATGCCTTCATAACGCACTTACATTAGTATAAATGTAATGCGCCGTTATGTCAAGTAAAAGATTTAATATTTTACCCCGTGCTTTTGCACGGGGTAAGTTATTTATATTTCTGCCAAATGCTTCATATTCTCTTTTATTCCGTTACAGCAGGAATGGAATTTTTCTTTTTCCTCGTCCGTCAAGGGTAATTCGATAACTTCTTCAACACCCGAAGCTCCGATAACGCACGGTACTCCGGCAAACAGACCGTTTTCACCGTATTCGCCGCATAGCTCGGCACTGGCAGGCATTATAGCTTTTTCATCATGCAGTACGATATGAACCATACGCGCCGCGGTGGCGGCAATTCCGTATTCCGTGCAGTTTTTACCCGAAAAGGTAACCCAGCCGCCGCCTATTGATTCCTTTTGAAGTGCGTCACGGTCAAAACGGAAGCGAGGATCTGTTTTTGCCCAGTCGTCAAGCGGTTTTCCTCTGAAGCTTACACAGCTCCACGGGGCGAACTGCTGATTTCCGTGCTCGCCGAGCATATAACAGGTTATTGATTTGTGGTCGATTCCCGTCTGACGGGCAAGCGCCGACAAAAGCCTTGAGGTATCAAGTCCGGTTCCGGTGCCGAATACACGGCCCTTTGGCAGTCCCAAATGCAATGCTAATTCTCTTGTTACAATATCACAGGGATTGGTGATATTGATAAGTACGCCGTCAAAGCCTGACGCTTTAATTTTATCCGCATAGCTGCGAACCGCAGGTATTGTGAAATCCATTTCCGTTACACGGTCATGCGTACTGCACAGCAGTTCAATTTTGCCCACGCAGTTTACTATAACATCGCAGTCCTTAAGGTCCTCAAATTCACCGGGTCTTACCGTTACGCGGTGCGGCAGATATGCTGCCGAGTCACGCAGATCCTGAACCTCGCTGTCACGCTTTGAGTGATTGAGGTCTACAAGTATAAGCTCGTCCGCAATGCCCTGCATTGTAAGTGCGGAGGCAACATGCGCCCCCACATGACCGAGACCTATAATTCCGCAAACACGCTTTTTCATTTTAATAACATCCTTTCAATTTTTTAATATAAACAGCTTGCCAAAGCAAGGTTATTTACCGAAGTTCGGGAATATAACGCAGGTATAAAGCATAGCAAGCACCATATAAAGCGCTAAAATGATACCGAATACCAAAAGGGTACGGCGCATTACTTTATTTTCATTGCCGTTTTCGCCGACGGTGGCACAGGCGGCAACAGTGTTATTGGGGCAAATCATATTACCGAGCGAAGCGCCTGCGTTCTGACCCGCAAATACTGTAATCGGGTTCATACCGAGAGCCTCTGCCGCCTGCATATGCATATCGGCAAACATTATGTTGGAACCGAGCCCTGTTCCCGTAACAAAGGCGCCGCCCGAGCCTATCAACACAGCCGCCGCAGGATAAAGGCGACCTACAACGGAGGCAACATCCGTAGCAATCAGGTTTATCATACCCGTATTTTCCGACTGCATTATATACGATACAATAAGCAAGCTGCCTATTGTGACAAGAACGGGAAGAACGCTTACAGCCGTTTCTTTGCATATTTTAAAATACTGCTTTGCCGTTACGCCCAGTGTTAAAGCGCCGAGTATACCCGAAAGTAATATTACCAAGTCAACCCAAAATATATATCCGAAGGTACACATTACCGCAAATCCGTTTTTCACAACAGCCGGAAAGCCGTAACGCACGGTAGGAAGTAATACGAGCATATAAGCATACGGCGAAAGAGCGCGTAAGGAGCTGTATTTACGCTCTTCCTTTGTTTGCTTGTGACGGAATTCCTCGGGGGTCTTAATTTTGAAAACTCTGACATACACAACAGAGAGAGCTATGGATATAAGACCTGTACCCATTGATGTTACTTCCGCACCCACGAAATTTGAAAGCAGGAACATAACAAGACCCGTAGTTACGCCGGTGAAGGTAAGGTAGGGGACAATGCCCTTAAAGCCTTTTTTGCCGAAGGCGAGGGCTATCATCAAAAACGGTATAACGAGAACGCCGAACATATGGAAACGGCCTACCATAGAAGAGTTAAGTGCTACGGTAGAAACACCTGCGTCTACAAGCGCGGCGCCGCCGTTTATTGTTGTAAGCCCCGCACCGCCCCAAGAGCAAGGCGTTGCGTCGCCGAGAAGCGCCACCGCAATGGAGGTGACAGGGTCAAATCCGAGGGCTACCAAAAAAGGCGCGGCAATGGCTGCGGGAGAACCGGCACCCGCGGCTCCCTCTAAGAATATCGGGAGCATAAGTCCTATAATAATAACCTGCACGCGGCGGTCATCGCTTATGTGTGCTATTGTAGCTTTTACATCGTCAATAGCGCCGGTTTTACGCAGGATATTCAGTATGACGAACGCGCCGAAAACCATAAGTACGATTTTAAGACCTTCTTTAATTCCTTTCCAAATAAGCGCGTCAAAAGCGGTAACATTCTCTGCAAACGAAGCTCCGGTAACATTGAAATATGTAAACCCTAAAATCAAAGTCCACACAAGCGCCAGCGGCGCAACCCTTTTAGCCGGCTGTTTAAAGCCCAATATTCCCACAAGCACGACTATAAGCGGACTCAGCGCGAATAAAAAATTTATAAACTGCATTTTCGGTTTCTCCTTTAAAAATCCAAGTGTTTTTAACTTCCCTCATTGCCGGCCGGACAAAAAGGGTATATAAAAAACGCCTTTGCCAAGTCGGCAAAGGCGTTTTTTTTCAAATTCTGTCATACTTTGTTTTACAAACTCAGTATGAACCGGTATCCGAAAAACAAGCATTTGTCGATTGGCAATTAAAAGCATTAATAATAATGCTTAGAATGTTTGTAATTCGTATAATAAAAAGAGACACCGATACAAGAACGGTGTCTTTGACAGATTTTAAATTGAAAAAGAAAAAGGCACAGTTATCCTGAGTTTTAAAGCCGTTACGGAAAAACTCTTTCATTGCACTGACCCCTTTCAAAAACTCTTTGCAGTCATAATAGCACAATAAATCCAAATCCGCAAGTGTTATTTTTGAAAACCTATAAACGCTGTATGAATTAACAAACAGTTTCGAAACAGTTTATAATGTTTGTGAAAAATAACAAAATTATTATTTGTGGCTTTGACTGGCTGTTGTTTTTTGGATTTGTCCGAGATTTTTTATTGACTTTACCAAAACGGTGAAATAGAATTATATAGCATTTAAGTCTCCGAAATGGGGGATAACAGTGGAAAATACGGACTTATTCGCAACGGAAAAAATCAGTAAAATATTATTTCGTCTTGCCCCGCCTGTTATGCTGGCTCAGTTGATTCAGGCGCTTTACAATATTGTGGACAGCCTTTTTGTAGGCAGGTATTCGGATTCCGGGCTTACGGCTTTGTCTATTATTTATCCTATCCAGCTTTTGATGATAGCTCTTGCGGTCGGAACAGGTGTGGGAATTAACACCGCTATGGCGGCAAGGCTCGGCGTCGGAAACCGAAAAGAGGCGGATGAATACGCAGGGGTGGGAACACCGCTTGCAATCGCGCTTTGGTTTTTGTTTGCGCTGATTTGTTGGGCGATTATGCCTTATTACGCAAGAATGTCTACAAGCTCCGAGGCCGTTATTCGTGATGTTACCGTATACGGAAGAATTGTATGCGTATTCAGCTTCGGATTGTTTTTGGAAAGCATTTGGACTAAGGTCTTGCAATCGGTCGGAGATATGAAAACGCCTATGACAGCGCAGATTATCGGCGCTGTTACAAATATCGTTTTGGATCCGCTTCTTATTTTCGGTATGCTCGGACTGCCGAAAATGGGTATTGCCGGCGCTGCCGCCGCAACGGTGGCGGGACAAATTGCCGCCGCGGCGGTTGTGTTTAAAAAGGGATTTCGAAAACCGCCGCAAAGGAGCGTATATCCCCGTTGTATTGCGAGTATCTTCCATCTCGGCACGCCGAATATACTTATGCAGGCGGCGTATACCTTTTACATACTGGGGCTTAATTTGATACTTTCGGCTTTCAGCGACCAAGCGGTTACCGCACTGGGGCTTTATTACAAATGGCAGACCTTCTTTTTCATTCCGCTCGGGGCTATGCAGACCTGTATCGTACCGATTATCAGCTACAATTATGCCGCAAGGAATATAGACCGCTGCAGGAAAACACTAAGCACCGCGGTGTTATTCGGACTTGCTCTTATGGCGCTCGGTACGGTCTGCTTTATTTTGATTCCGACAGAAATGCTTAAGGTGTTTACATCCGACGCAAGGGTAATCGAAATCGGCAGTGTAGGGTTTCGGTTTGTCGGCGTAAGCTTTTTGCCGATGGTGACCTCACTGATTTTCCCCGTCTTTTTTCAGGCCGTAGGCTCTGCCTTTAAAAGCTCGGCTCTTACCGTTATACGTACCGTTGTTTTGTTTGTACCGTTGGGATTTTTATTTTCAAGGCTCGGTCTTAATTGGTTTTGGATGACTTTTCCCGTTACAGAGGTGCTTACGAGTATTGTCGGTGTGGTTTTTTACCGCAAATTTCTTATGAATAACAGATAATTTATAAAAAATAATCGGCACAAATTCAAAGCTGTAAATAAAACTGATAATCTATCAGCTTCGCAAAAAGTCATATATTACGGGTCAAAAACATACAATTAATTAGTCGACAGGTGCGAATACACCTACTGGGGAGTTGATTGTATGAAAGAAGCTACAAAGGACAGAGCAGAAATATTAGGCGAATATATTCTTGATACGGGGGCTACCGTAAGGGCGGCGGCAAAGGTTTTTAAAATAAGCAAATCTACCGTACATAAAGATGTTACCGAAAGATTATCGCATGAAAATCCGCAGCTTTACCGCAGTGTTAAGCAGGTGCTTGAAAAAAATAAGCAAGAAAGGCATATAAGGGGAGGAATGGCGACAAAGCGGAAGTATAAAGGAGAAAACGGCTTGACAATTTAAGCCTTTAATGCTATAATAGCGTTGCAATTTAGGGAGCTTGATGAAACTCAGGCTGAGAGGGAGTCCGTTATACTATGACTCCGACCTGTGACCTGATACGGATAATGCCGTCGTAGGAAAATACGCAAGGAGTATTGCCGCAGGCCGATTTTGCCTGCGGTTTTTTTATTCGCAGGGGATTGCAGAATAAAAAGGAGTGTTAAAAAATGTCAACAACAAAAAATTCTGTTTACAAGCTTACTTTAAGCGCGGTTTTCGTAGCTTTGGCGACGGTGTTAAGCCTTATTAAGGTTATTACAATGCCGCTCGGCGGTTCGGTAACTCTGCTTTCGATGGTTCCGATTGTTATGGTTTCCGTAATGTTCGGACTTAAATGGGGCTTCGGCACCGCATTTGTGTATGCTCTCGGTCAGTTGGCTTTGGGTCTCCCCGAGGTTCTCACATGGGGGCTTACGCCGGCTATGCTTATCGGAACTGTTTTGTTCGATTACATAATTGCCTTTACGGTTTTAGGCATTGCGGGAATTTTTGCGAAAAAGGGCTATGCCGGAATTTGCGGCGGCGTTGCGCTTGCAATCTTTTTAAGATTTGTAAGCCACTTTATATCCGGCTATGTTATATTTAAAAATCTTGAGCAGTTTAAGATTTTCGGAAATATTTTTACAAACCGTCCTATCCTTTATTCTTTGGCTTACAACGGCTTTTATATGCTGCCCGAGCTTGTTATCACAACCGTTGCGGCGGCAATCATTTTCCGTATACCCGCGGTGAAAAAGCTCTTCGCCCAATAAATTTTGCTTGTCTTTTTTCCGTCTTTTTGTTATAATGGCTTTTACGGAAAAGAGGCGAGTGTATATTGCGAGAATTCGGCATACGGCTGAAGAACACTTTTTTCAGTAAAAAATTCATCGGTTTTTGCCTGATAGGAATAGTTAATACCTTTAATACGGCGTTTTTTTCATGGCTCGCGCATCTTAAAATTCAGCAAAATATTTCCGCATATATCGGATATTTTATTTCGCTTACAATCAATTACATACTTAACAGCAAAATAGTATTTAAATGCAAGCTTTCGCTTAAAAAGTATTTTTGCTTTTTACTTTCGTATATACCGAATTTTTTGATTTATACATTTGCGAGTATGCTGACGATAAATGTACTGAAAATAGGTCAGTTCTGGGCAACGACCATTGCTACGGTAATCGGCGGACCCGTCACTTTCGTCATAATAAAGCTGTTCGCCTTTGAGGAACGGCTTAAAAAGTAAATAAAAACAGTCACAGGGCAGACCGTTCGGTCTGCCCTGTGCTTTATTATAATTCTTTTTCGTGAAGCACGACGCCTGTGCTTTTAAGAAGCTTTTGAAGCCTTTTTATATCTGTGTCCGCAAAATTGTCCGTTATAGCCGCGGCGGTTCCGGCAGCCTGACCGGAAACGGCGCATACGGGTATTACACGGGTTATGTCCCACATCGGGTCTGTTACGGAAATGCACCGTCCTGCCGTTATAAGGTTTGAGATTTTTTTGCCGTAGAGCGTCGAGAACGGCAGTTCGTAAACGGGACCTGCCTTACGCCAATCCGAGAAAAGACCTACGCTATCGGTATGCTCACAGCCTATGTCATCGTCATTCTGCGTGAAAACGCCGTCTATTCTTCTTGTCATTCTTATTTGAGGTATTGCGGCTATGCTTGATATTGTCCGTTCGGGCGAAACTCCGCCGCCGTTTAAAAATTTGTCAAGCAGGGTTTTGTGGGAATACTGTACAAGCTGCGTCAGCTCATCTGCGTCAAGTCCCGTAAAACGCGCGGAGGATCTGTCGGCGTTTAATTGCTCTTCAGTCTTTTGCGAATCCGGAATATCACAGGCGCCGAGCTGCTTTAAATTAAATGTGCCGTTTTCGGTAACATAGCTCCAAGCGGCAGGCACATTGCCCTGCGCGAAAACCGCGGTATTTTCACCGCTTAATTTACATATGTCGGCGTCTCCCGTGGTATCTATCACGGTTTTAAGCTCTACCGCGCTTCTGCCCGACTTATTTTCGAGTATCAGGTGGGTTATTTTGCCGTTTTCTGTCAACGCATCGCAAACCGCAGTGCCGTAAAGTATTGTTACACCGGACGACTTCAAAAGCTGTTCGGCTTCTATCGCGAAAACATAAGGGTTGTACTGAACCTCAAAGCGTTTTTTACGGCGTTCCTCTCTTGTTCCGCTGTTTAACCATTCGGGACAGTATTTGCCTTCGTATCCGTGTCTTACGGAAAGCCGCAAAAGCTCCTCGGCTATGCCGAAGCTTACCTGTCTGCCCGTTCCGTCGCAAAGAGGAAGATATATTGTTACAAGTCCTGCCGTTGCAAGTCCGCCGAGCATAAATTCACGCTCGATAAGCAGGGTTTTACTGCCGTTTCTTGCGGCGGCTAACGCCGCGGAAATTCCGGCTATTCCGCCGCCTGCAACTACCGTTTCATATTTTTGTAAAACGGGAAGGTTTTTTTCGGGTTCCTTTATGTAATTCATTTTCTGTTGCTCCTCACTTTTTCAAATGCAGTGCGTATGGGTCCGTTTTTGTATGCGTTTTTCTTAAAAATCTCATAAACAGAGCAAGCCTTGTCAATAAGGCATACCAATACACTTTCACGGTACGATGGCGGTGTGAATGTAAGAGGGAACATATGCTTTTTTATAATATCCTCTTCTATGGGTGTGAGACTGAAATCCTCAGAAGCGTTTTTGTATGCGGCTTTCGGATGATAGCGCCCGTGCATAGGACGGTTTTTATCGGGAATGTGCCAGTCATACAAAAAATAGTCGTGCAAAAGCGCACCTCGTACAAGCTCTTTTCTATGCAGCCTTAAAAAGCCGAGCCTTACCGATAGGCGGTAGCAGAAGTACGCTACGGCTATGCTGTGCAGTAAGCAGGAGGTATTGCCGTGCTGGATATATTGAGCTGTTTTTAAAAGTCTTGAATGTTCTGCCGTTTTTACGGCAAAGTCGGAAAAAGCATCGTCTTTCATAATAATTTAATTATACTGCCGCAACTCTTTTTGTCAACAGTAAAAGCAAAAGTTTCAATCAAAGCCGTCGGGAAACCGCAGGCTTTATTTTTATGCCCTAAAATTGTGTTTCGCGGCAAAATGAAGCACTACATATATTGATGTTATAAAATATTTTAAAAAAATTATGTAAACTTTAAAAAATTGCTTGATTTTTTCTCTTACAGAGCTTATAATACAATCATAGTGGTGAAAAGTGGAGTTAAAAACCATTAAAGTGCATTAAAGTGGAGCGAAAGAGGTGAAAATCGTGCTTTTTGGTGGCTATCAACACAACATAGATAAAAAGGGCAGGGTTTTCATTCCGGCAAAGCTCCGTGAGGAACTGGGCTCCGGCTTTATGATTTGCCGCGGGATTTACGGAAAGCGTTGCCTTTGCGTTTATTCCTCGGAGGAATGGGACAAGCTTGTAGAGAAAATAGGAACGCTTCCGAGTGCTAAATCAAGCGCGGTAAAACGCTTCTTGTATGACGGCGCCTTCAGTATTGATTTTGATTCGCAGGGAAGAATACTTATTCCGCCTGTTTTACGCGAATACGCGCAGCTTGACGGCGAGGCTCACATAATCGGTATGGACACAAACCTTGAAATATGGAATACCGAGCTTTGGAATGCGGAAAATGCGGAATATACGCCCGAATCCATTGCGTCTATTGTTGAGGAGCTTAATTTCTGATGGAATTTTCACATAAATCGGTTTTGCTTAACGAAACGATAGAAGCGCTTGATATAAAGCCCGACGGAATATATGTTGACGGCACTGCCGGAGGAGCGGGACATTCCTTAGAAATAGCCAAAAGGCTCACTACGGGTCATCTGTACGCCTTAGACCGTGACCCCGACGCCGTAAAAACGGCTTCCGACAGACTTAAAGGTTATCCCGCAACGGTAATAGAAAGCAATTTCAGTGAAATGGATACGGCGCTTGAAAAGCGGGGGATTTCCTCCGCAGATGGTATTTTGCTTGATTTGGGCGTTTCATCTTACCAGCTCGATAACGCCGAGAGGGGCTTTTCGTACAGACAGGACGCACCGCTTGATATGAGAATGAGCAAAAGCGGAGTATCCGCCGCCGATATAATCAACGGCTATACGGCGGAACAGCTTGAGAGGATATTCAGGGAATACGGCGAGGAAAGGTTTTCCTATAAGATAGCAAACCGAATAGTAAACGAAAGAGAAAAAAAGCCGATAACCACGACCATTGAACTGGCGGAACTTATAGCTTCGGCTGTTCCGGCAAAAATGCGCAGGGACGGACATCCCGCAAGAAAATGCTTTCAGGCGGTGAGAATTGCCGTAAACGGCGAGCTTGACGAGCTTGCCGCCGCACTTGATAAAGCGTTCGGTCTTTTAAATAAGGACGGCGTACTTGCGATAATCACATTCCATTCGCTTGAGGACAGAATGGTAAAGCAAAAATTCAAAGAATACTGTACCGGCTGTATTTGTCCGCCCGATTTTCCCGTGTGTGTGTGCGGAAGGACGCCGGAGGGTCATTTAAAAACACGCAAGCCGATTGAGCCGAGCGAGGAAGAGCTTGGCGCTAACCCGAGAAGCAGGAGCGCAAAGCTGCGTGTGATAGTTAAGAACTGAGAAGAAGGAGTAAAGCAATGGACAATATAAAGTATTATAACGACAGCTTGGCATATGATTTTGAAATGTTCAGCCCGAAGCCCCAAAGGACTCCCGATAATCGTGATAATATTGTTGTAATGCCGAAGACCGCCGAGCGTTCAAGAAAGCGCACAAAGGCGGCGGCAAGAAGACTTGCTTCTCCCGCGGGACTTATTATGACCGCCGTGTTTATTTTGGCGGGGCTTTGCGGTAACATAGCATTAAGACTTCAAATAAACGAGGTCAATAACGAAATCAGCGAGGTTAATTCCGTTATCAAGGAGCTTGACAGCGAAAAGACAAGTCTTGAAATGGAAATGCAGAGGAGAATTTCCTACGCAAATCTTGAGCTTGAGGCAACTCAGCTCGGTATGCGGAAGATGGAAAAGGAAAATGTTAAGTATATAAGAGTTAACGATAAGGATAAGGCGGTTAAATCCGACGGAAGTGTTGTTACCGCAGAGTAATAAACACAGGTATAAGGTTAATATAATTATCAGTGTGAACGCTGAATAAAAAGTACGAGAGTTGTTTTGCCGACTCTCGTATTCGGATATTTTGAAAGGAGCGACAGCTGTGACCGTAAAACCGAGCAAAACAATGGTTACAAGAATAATTGTTATAATGGTTTCGCTTATTCTCTCGCTCTCGATAGTTTCCGGAATAAGCCTTTTTAACATTATGGTTATAAAGGGCGAGGAATATCAAAACAAAGCCTCTGAACAGCAGCTTTACGACAGTCTTGTTACTGCGCCCAGAGGCGATATTTATGACCGAAATATGCAAATTCTGGCCACAAGCTCGCCTGCGTGGACGGTTTACATAACTCCTAACGGCATAAAAAGGCTTAAGGACGAAAATGAGGCGGAGACAGTAAAAAAGACCATTGCGACCGGACTTTCGGAAATACTCGAGCTTGATTACGATACGGTCTACGGATATACCGAAAAAAATTCCTATTATGTAATAGTAAAGAAAAAAATCGACAAAGCCGTTGCCGACAAAATAAGACAGTTTATTCTTGACAACGAAAAGCTGTCTCTTGTAAAATATATCGGTCTTGACGAGACGACCAAAAGATATTATCCTAACGAGAATCTGGCGTCGGTCGTTTTGGGTTTTGTAGGCTCTGACGATCAGGGTCTTGCCGGGATTGAAAGCTACTACGACAACGATTTGACAGGAATTGCGGGCCGTGTTGTTGCCGCTAAAAATGCGGTAGGCGCAGATATGCGTCTTTCCTACGAAAAGGTTGAGGACGCAGTAAAAGGCAAATCGCTTGTACTCACTCTTGACTCGTATGTTCAGTACACTGCCGAAAAGTATCTTGAAGCGGCTATTGCCGAAAACCAGATTGCTGAGCGCGGAGCCGCCGTTGTTATGAATGTAAACACGGGCGCTATACTCGCAATGGCGGTAAAGGGCGATTTCGACCCGAACGAACCCTTTACTATTTCCGCCGAGGATCAGGCAAAGGTTGACGCAACCGAGGACGAGGAAGAAAAGAAAAAGCTTAAAAACGAGCTTATGAACCGCCAGTGGCGTAATAAAGCCGTTTCCGATACAATGGAGCCGGGCTCTGTTTTCAAGGTAATAACGGCGTCTATCGCGATAGAAGAAAATCTTATCAACAATAATTCAAGCTTTTACTGTAACGGCCACGCTTCGGTGGCGGGTCAGTCCTATCACTGCCACAAGGCAGGCGGACACGGTACGCAAAATCTTATGCAGGCAATATCAAATTCCTGCAACCCCGCGTTTATCACTATCGGTCAGTTTATCGGCGTACCGACATTTTCAAAATATTTCAAAGCCTTCGGTTTAACCGAAAAAACAGGGATAGATTTACCCGGCGAGGCAATGTCCACCTACCATAAGGAGGATAAAATGGGACCGGTCGAGCTTGCGTCCTCGTCGTTCGGTCAGACCTTCAATGTAACTCCGATACAGCTTATTTCAGCCGTGTCTGCCGCTGTAAACGGCGGTTATCTCGTTCAGCCGCATTTGGTTGAAAAAAAGCTTGATTCCGAAGGTAAGGTTGCGGAAACCGCTTCCTCCTCGTATAAAAGACAGGTGGTGTCGGAGTCAACCTCCGCCACAATGCGCAGTCTTATGCAGTATGTTTCCGAAAACGGAGCAAAAAACGCGCTTGTCGCGGGCTATAATATAGGCGCAAAGACCGGAACCTCGCAAAAGGTATCAAAAATTCTCGCAACGGGCGATAAGGCGCTGTATATCGGCTCCTGTGTGACCGTAGCCCCGATAGAAAAGCCTGAAATTGCCGTTTATGTAATGCTTGACGAGCCTAAGGGCGATAAGTACTACGGCGGACTGATTTCCGCACCTGTAAACTCACAGATAATGAGCGATATACTTCCGTATTTAGGGTATGAACCGAGCTATACAGACGAAGAGCTTAAAAAGCTTTCGTTTACCGTTCCCGACTGCGTCGGAAGCGATATATCCGACGCTAAGGGCAAGGTTACCGCGGCTAAGCTCGAATATAAGGTCGTAGGTTCGGGCGAAACTGTTGTAAGACAGCTTCCCGAAGCCGGAAGCAAGGTTATATCCGGCGGAATAGTTATTCTGTATACGGAGGACACAGGAACAGAAAAGGTTACAGTACCCAATCTTACCGGCTTTACGGCGTCCGAGGTCAACGCCGCCGCCGCAAACGCCGGAATTAACATAGAATTTGCGGGTAATTCCACAACAGGCGGAATTAAATCTTACAAGCAGAGCATTAACGCGGGCGAGAGCGTCGACCCGGGTACCGTGGTAACGGTGTACTTCGGCGACGAAACCGTTGTTGACGGGTGATAAAGGAGAAAAAATGAAACTCAGTAATTTAATAGAGTGTAAAAAGAATTTGGGAGAGCTTGAGATCACGGGCATAACCTGCGATTCAAGGCAGGTAAAGCCGGGATATGCCTTTGTATGCATAGTCGGCGCGGTGTCGGACGGTCACAATTACGCGGAGACTGCCGTTAAATCGGGAGCCTGCGTTATTATAGCCGAGAGAGATACGGGCACCGAAAACCAGATAATCGTACCGAATACGCACGCGGCGTATGCCGATATGTGCGCTAAGTGGTTCGGCGAGCCTGCAAAGGACTTAAAGCTTTTGGGTGTTACGGGTACAAACGGCAAAACCTCAGTTACCTATATGCTTAAACAAATTATAGAAAAAGCCGGATATAAGGTCGGTCTTATCGGAACTATTCAGAATATGATAGGCGATGAGATTATCGCAACGCACAATACAACGCCTAACGCATATGAGCTTAATTCACTTTTTGCTCTTATGAAGGCAAAGGGTTGCACATATGTTATAATGGAGGTATCGTCGCACGCGCTTGACCAGTGCCGCGTATACAGACTTAACTTTGAGGCGGCGATGTTTACCAATCTTACTCAGGACCATCTTGATTACCATATCACTATGGAAAATTATCTTAACGCAAAGAAAAAGCTGTTTAAAATGTGCCGCACCGCAATTATAAACAGCGACGATTCGTATGCGGAAAAGATAATGGAGGGTCTTGACTGCAAGGTCGTGACCTATTCGACCGGAAACGACTCGACATACAGCGCAAAGGGGATAAACTACCACCCGACAGGGGTTGATTACGAGTTTGTAAGCGACACCGCAATCGAACATATTAAGGTCGGTACGGGCGGCAGATTTACGGTTTACAATTCGCTTTGCGCGGTCTCCTGCGCGGTGGAGATAGGCATACCGCTCGGCACGGCGGCGTCCGCTCTTGCGGAAATGCACGGCGTAAAGGGCAGGGCAGAGGTAGTACCCACGGGCAGGGATTTTACGGTTATAATAGACTATGCGCACACACCGGACGGTCTTAAAAACATACTTTCCACATTCCGTGAATGTAAGAAAAACAGGCTGATTGTCGTATTCGGCTGCGGCGGAGACCGTGACAAAACAAAGAGACCGATTATGGGCAATATTGCGGTACACTTCGCGGATTTTGCGGTGGTTACAAGCGATAATCCCCGTACCGAAGAGCCGGGAGCCATTATCAAGGATATTTTAGAGGGAATGAAGGGCAGCGCTACGCCCTATAAAGTAATTGAAAACCGAATAGGAGCTATTAAGTATGCGATTTCGATAGCCCTGCCCGACGATATTGTGGTGCTTGCCGGCAAGGGACACGAAACCTATCAGATTTTAAAAACGGGCACAATACACCTTGATGAAAGGGAAGTTGTCGCCGAGGCACTTAAGGAACTTACCTGAACGGTTATTAATTAAGGGGAATCGGAAATGAAAGATTTTACATCGGTGATAGCGGCGGCGGTCGCGTTTGCGGTAACGGCGCTTTTAGGCTATGTCGTTATTCCTTATTTAAAAAAGCTGCATTTTGGGCAGACTATTCTTGATATAGGTCCGAAATGGCACAAGGAAAAGCAGGGAACGCCTACAATGGGCGGATTTATGATGATTGCCGGAGTGCTTTTGTCGCTCGGCGTGTCATATGCCTATTCAGCCGTTATAAAGGGAAGATTTGCTATGGAAATGCGGGACGGATACCGTCTTTCTGTATTCCTTGCGGGTATTCTTATGGCGCTTTGTATGTCGGCTGTCGGCTTTATGGACGATTATATAAAGGTTGTGAAAAAGCGCAATCTCGGACTTACCGCAAGACAAAAAACTTTTTTACAGCTGCTTATCGCGGCGGCTTATCTTGCTACGCTTTGTCTGTCGGGAATGAAAACTACAACCGTACCGTTTGTGGGTGATATTGATATTACAAAAGGCTTCGGGCTTATTTTTTGGCCGATAGCGCTTATGTTCATATACGGCTTTACAAATGCGGTAAACCTTACTGACGGTGTTGACGGTCTTGCGTCCTCCGTTACGCTTGTGGTTGCCTGCGCGTTTATGTTAGGCTCGGGTTTTCTTTGCAATTCAGGTATGAATACAGCCTCTGCCGCGCTTGCGGGAGCGTGCGTAGGATTTATAGTCTGGAATTCCAAACCCGCAAAGGTGTTTATGGGCGATACAGGCTCTATGTTCTTGGGCGGAATGGTGGTCGCAATATCCTTCGGCATAGGCAGACCCGTATTACTTATATTTGCCGGAGTGACCTATTTTCTTGAGGCGCTTTCGGATATTATTCAGGTTGCGTATTATAAAAAGACCAAAAAGCGAATTTTTAAGATGGCGCCGCTTCATCACCATTTTGAAATGTGCGGATGGTCGGAGCAAAAGGTCGTTTTGGTGTTTTCGCTCATTGCGGCGGCAGGCTGTACCGTTGCGTTACTGCCGTTAATATTTAATTGGTAAAATGATTCGGAGGGAAAGGCATGGCAAAAAAGAAAAGGTCTGAGCCGTTAAACGGCAAGCTTGATATAACCTTTTTGGCTCTTGTGCTTATTCTGCTTACAACAGGGCTTGTTATGCTTTTCTCCGCAAGCTACGCTTTTTCCTACGAGCAGTACGGCAACAGCTACAAATTTATTTCCCGTCAGGCGCTTTTTGCGGCGGTGGGCGTAGCGGTAATGCTTATAATATCAAAAATAGATTACCGTTTTTGGCGCAAATTCGCTTGGGTGCTTTATATTGTCTCGATAGCCCTGCTTGCGGTGGTTAAGATACTTCCGCCTATGCTTAAGGGAAAGGATGTTAAGCGCTGGATAGTTATAGGACCTATCAATTTTCAGCCGTCCGAAATCGCAAAATTTGCCGTAATACTCTTGTTTGCGTCACTGATTGCGGCAAATCATAAGCAAATGAAAAGCTTTAAATTTGTAGCCTTTCTCGTTTTGCTTTTGGGTATTCCGTGCGTGCTTGTGGTGGTTGAGCCGCACCTGTCCGCTACCGTGCTTATTTTCGCAATAGGCATTGTTCTTCTTATAGTCGGGGGACTTCAAAAGCGCTATATTATAGGCGGTGTTATAGCCGGCGTCGGCGGCGGAGCCTTGGCGATTGCCACGGGTGTTATCGGTTACGGTTCGGACCGTATAAAATATTGGCTTGACCCGTGGGCGGACGCTAAATCGAAAGGCTTTCAGACCATTCAGTCCCTTTTGGCAATAGGCTCGGGCGGAATACTGGGCAGAGGAATAGGTCAGTCAAGACAAAAATATCTGTGGTTGCCAGAACCGCACAACGATTTTATTTTTGCTATTGTCTGCGAAGAATTGGGGCTTGTGGGCGCGATTGTTATAATACTCTTTTTTTGCTTGCTTGTTTGGCGCGGTTTTACAATAGCTATGCGCGCGCAGGATAAATTCGGTTCCTTGCTTGCCTTGGGACTTACCTTTCAGGTAGGACTTCAGGCAATGCTTAATATATGGGTTGTTACCAACACAATACCAAACACGGGTATCAGCCTGCCGTTTTTCAGCTACGGCGGAACATCGCTTTTAATACTCCTTGCCGAAATGGGAATAGTTCTTTCGGTTTCAAGAGGAGCCGCAATAGAAAAATCGTAATTGGGAGTGGGAAAATGAAAATTCTCTTTGCCGGCGGCGGAACGGCAGGTCATATTAATCCGGCTCTTGCGGTTGCCGGCTACATAAAGGAACGGCATCCTGACGCCGAAATATCGTATATCGGAACTGCCGATAAGCTTGAGGCTAAGCTGGTTCCGGAAAAGGGATACGATTTCAGGACTATTGATGTTGCCGGATTTCAGCGAAAGATAACCGTAAAAAATATTGAAAAAAATATAAAGGCGGTGGGAAAGGCTTTTTCCTCATCTGCCGATTCTAAAAAAATCCTTAAGGAAATAAAACCGGATATTGTTGTGGGAACAGGCGGATTTGTAAGCGGCCCCGTTTTAAGGGAAGCGCACAAATTAGGCTTTAAAACCGCAATTCACGAGCAGAACGCTTTTCCGGGAGTTACCACAAAAATGCTTTCCCGTAAGGCGGATAGGGTAATGCTTGCAATGCCTGAGGCTGAGAAGTATTTAAAGCTCAAAAAAAAGCCCGTAATAACAGGCAATCCGGTAAGAGAAGAGCTTTTGCGTATGAGCCGCGAGGAAGCGAGGGCTAGACTGGGACTTGATAACCGTCCGCTTATACTTTCGTTCGGCGGCTCTTTGGGGGCAAGAAGAATAAACGAAGCCGTAACCGAACTGATAAAACACTGTAATGGTGAAGATAAATTTTATCATATTCACGGAACGGGCAAGTCGGGGTATTCCGCTATGACCGAGGCTTTAAAGGATATAAAGCTCTCGCCGCTTACGGATGTGCGTGAGTATATCTCCGATATGGATGTATGTATGGCGGCGGCAGACCTTGTTATATGCCGCGCGGGCGCTATAACTCTAAGCGAGCTTTCGTGTCTCGGCAAGCCGTCGATTTTAATACCGTCGCCGTATGTTGCGGAAAATCATCAGTACCACAATGCGATGACCCTTAAAAACGCGGGCGCCGCTGAGATGCTTGAGGAGAAGGACCTTACGGGAGACAGTCTTATTAAGGCGGTTTTTGACATAATAGAAAACAAACCCCTGCTTGAAAAAATGGGTGCTAACGCAAAAAAGCACGCCATTGCAGACGCAAATAAAAGAATATACGATGTTTTGATGCAATTATATACCGAGCCGTGACATTTTTACACCTTTCGCATAGTATGAACTGTGAGAAAAGTTTTTACTGCGAGAGGGTGCACATATGTCTGAAATTGTTATAAACGGCGGAAACAGGCTTTGCGGAGAACTGAGCGTTCAGGGAGCTAAAAACAGCGTGCTGCCTGTGCTTGCGGCAACCGTGCTTTGCGACGGCGAGTGTGTGATACATAACTGTCCGAAGCTTTCGGATGTTGAGACCTCGCTTAAAATACTGTCGCACCTCGGCTGTCGCTGCCGAAATGAAAACGGCACGGTAATTACAGACGGCACAAACGCCTGTAATTACGATATACCCGACACGCTTATGCGCGAGATGCGTTCCTCGGTTGTGTTTTTGGGGGCTATGATAGGCAGAACGGGCAGGGCGGTAATAAGCAGTCCGGGCGGCTGTGAGCTGGGTCCGAGACCGATAGATCTGCACCTTTCGTCACTTGAAAAAATGGGCGTTACCGTTCACGAGGAGCACGGCTATTTGAATTGTGTTGCAGAGGACGGTCTTAAAGGAGCGGAAATTACCCTTAATTTCCCGAGCGTGGGCGCTACCGAAAATATAATTTTAGCCGCCGTAACCGCTGACGGCGAGACCGTAATTCACGGCGCCGCAAAGGAGCCTGAAATAAGCGACCTTGCGGATTTTTTGAACCGCGCGGGAGCCAGAATTAACGGCTGCGGCTCGGACACGGTGAGAATACAGGGCGTAAAGACCCTTAACGGTACCGAGCATACGATTATACCCGACCGCATAGTTGCGGCGACCTATATGGCGTGCGCCGCGATAACGGGCGGAGAATTGACACTTAAAAACGCAATGCCGCCGCATATGGCGTCGGTGCTTTGGCTTTTTAAGGAGACCGGCTGTAAGGTGAATATAAGCGGTAAATCAATAAGGCTTAAGGCACCCGAAAGGCTTTGCCGTGTACCTACCGTGCGAAGCCTTGTATATCCGGGTTTCCCAACGGACGCAGGTCCCATCGCTGCCGCGCTTTTATGCAGGGCGGACGGAACATCCGTCTTTGTAGAAAATATATTCGAAAACCGTTTCAGATATGTTGATGAGCTTAAAAGGTTCGGCGCAAAGATAAAAACAGAGGGCAAAATAGCCGTAATAGAGGGCGTAGACAGACTTTCGGCGGCAGACTGCAAAGCTACCGATTTAAGGGGAGGGGCCGCTATTGTGATAGCCGCGCTTGCGGCGGCAGGCGAATCGAGGATAAGCGAAATACATCATATCGAACGGGGATACGACGATATAACGGGAGCTCTTGCCGCATTGGGCGCACAGATAAAGAAAGAATAAACGGAGTGAAAAAGGCGTGAAAAATGAAAGAATAAACGATGAATTTACACGCAAAAGAAAGCTGCGGCAAAGAAAAATTCGCCGCCGCCGCATTAAAATATTTTTGTTCTTTTTAACCGTTATGCTTATAGCGGTTTTGGCGGTGCTTTCAGTCACGGTGTTTTTCCCGATAGAGCAAATTACCGTTTCCGGCAGTGAAAAATACACTGCCGAACAGATACTTGAAGCGGCAAACATTAAAAAGGGCGACAATCTGTTAAGGGCAAAGGCGGACGCAGGTGTTTTGAATAAAAAACTGCCGTATATAGAAAAAGTCGAAATAAGCCGCAGGCTGCCCGCAACTTTAAATATAAAGGTAAAGGACGCCGCAGAATATGCCTGCTTTAAGGCGGATGATAAATATTACGCCGTAAGCGAGAACTGGCACATTTTAAACTGTTATGACGAAGCGCCCGAGGGATGCTTGGTTATCATTGCCGACGGCGCCGAGCTCAAGGTCGGCGAGGATGTGCAGTATAAGGACAACAAAAGCGGCGGACTTATAGAAAGCATAAAGGAGCTTGCAGATAAATACAATGTAAAGCTTGACAGAATTGATGTTATGGATGAGCTTGATATTAAAATTAAGACAGAGGGAAGATTTATAGTTGAGTTCGGTACCTCAAACAGCCTTGAAAATAAATTTGCCCATCTTGAGGGTATGATAAAAAATATCGACCAATCGAAAACCGGTACTGTAAATCTCAGTATGTGGAGTGCGTCGAATACAGAGGGAAGCTTTGTTGAGGGTGCGGTTGAATAGACAATATAAGCGCTGTTTTAAAGGCTTTTTTTGTGAGAATATAAAAAATTACAAATATGTAATAAAAAGTGTTGAAATTTAAAAAGATATATGTTATTATCATAATAAGTGATATTGTATAATATAGATTTTACATAAATACGGAGGAATTCAAAATGCCATTTGAAGTTGCAGAAGAACAAGAGAATGTCGTACAAATTAAGGTTGTAGGCGTAGGCGGCGGCGGCGGAAACGCCGTAAACCGTATGGTGGACGCCGGTGTAAGAGGCGTTGAATTTATCGCTGTTAATACAGATAAGGCGGCTTTGATTCAGTCTAAGGCCAACCAGAAGATACAGATAGGCGACAAGACCACGGCAGGTATGGGCGCCGGCGGAAATCCGGATAACGGTAAGGCCGCCGCGGAGGAATCCCGTGACGAGATTGCCGCGGCTATACGCAGTGCGGATATGATTTTCATTACCGCAGGTATGGGCGGCGGAACAGGAACAGGTGCCGCTCCTATCGTTGCAGGTATAGCTAAGGAGCTTGGCATACTTACAGTAGGTATTGTTACAAAGCCGTTTGCTTTTGAGGGCAAAAAGCGTATGACTCAGGCTGAAGCCGGAATTGCGGCTCTGCGTGAGCAGGTAGACAGCCTTGTTGTAATCCCGAACGAGCGCTTAAAGTTCGTTTCTGAGCAGAAGATAACCTTTAAAAACGCATTTGATATTGCCGACGATGTTCTCCGTCAGGGCGTTCAGAGCATTTCCGAGCTTATCAATGTTACGGCTCTCGTTAACCTTGACTTTGCCGATGTTAAGTCGATTATGGCAGACGCAGGCTACGCTCATATGGGCGTCGGTGTTGCTACCGGTCGTGATAAGGCTGAGCAGGCGGCAAGAACCGCAATCAGCAGTCCGCTTATCGAGACCTCTATGGAAAATGCCCGCGGCGTTATTATCAGCATTACAGGCTCTTCGGATATCGGTCTTGAAGAGGTTGAGCTTGCTTCCTCGATTATTTCGGATATGGCTCATCCGGACGCAACCATTATCTGGGGCGCTCAGCTTGACGATACGCTTGAGGATACTATCCGTGTAACCGTTGTTGCGACAGGTCTCGGAGACGATAAAAAGGAAGAGAAAAACAACGATTTAGCCTCTATTCTCGGTAACAGTGCCGATGATGACGAGAGCTACAGCGATGTTATTAACTTCTTCAAGAAGGATTAATCAGTATTGTTTTTTCAGTCGTCTTGCCGAAAGGCAGGACGGCTTTTTTATTAAAACTTTGTTTATTGTTTTTTAACAGCTTTTATAGTATAATAGCATAGTTAACATTAAATTTTTTATTAAGAGACCGTGTGGTCTTTGGAGGAATTTTAACGAGATGGACGCTAAAAAACCCGATTTTGAATATGCTCTCGGAATTGATATAGGCTCGACAACCGCTAAGGTCGTGTTGCGAAAGGGCGATGAAATATTGCTTGAGCGCTACGAACGCCATTTTTCACAGGTGCGTGAAAAAACGGCAGAGCTTTTGGGTCTTGTAAAGAAAATAACAGGAGACGGCTCTGTCAAGGCGGCAATTTCGGGCTCTGCCGGTCTCGGTCTTGCGGAGGCGGCGCATATACCGTTTGTTCAAGAGGTTTTTGCCACCGCGCAGGTTGTAAAGCTTAAAGAACCCGATACCTCGTGTGTTATTGAGCTTGGCGGAGAGGACGCCAAAATAATTTTCTTCGACGGCGGTATCGACGAACGAATGAACGGAACCTGTGCCGGAGGTACGGGCGCTTTTATCGACCAAATGGCAACACTCCTCAATATAACCGTTGACGAGCTTGATAAATTAAGCCTTGACGCAGGCAGGCGTTATCCCATTGCCTCAAGGTGCGGCGTTTTCGCAAAGACGGATATTCAGCCGCTTTTAAATCAGGGCGCAAGAAAAGAGGATATTGCCGCAAGCATTTATCAGGCAGTGGTAAATCAAACTATTGCAGGCTTGGCGCAGGGCAGAAAAATTGAGGGCAAGGTGCTGTTTTTGGGCGGACCGCTTTATTACTGCAAGGGTCTCGGCATACGGTTTAAGGAAACGCTTAAATTAAGCGATGAAAATGCGGTATTCCCCGATTATGCACGCTTTGCCGTTTCGCTCAGCGCGTCATATTACGCCGAACAGCAGCAGGATGTGTTTACGGCTGACGAGCTTTTAAGGCTTGTTGAAAAGGCGGCGGGATTATCTTCCGCAAAGGGCAGACTAAAGCCGCTTTTCGCAAACGAGGAAGAATATAACGAATTTAAGAACCGCCACCTGAAATCATCGGTAAAATGTGCGGATATTAATGCTTACAGCGGCAAAGCGTACCTCGGAATAGACTGTGGCTCTACTACAACAAAGCTATGTCTTTTAGACGATAAAAATGAGATACTTTATTCGTACTACGCCTCAAACAAGGGTAATCCCGTTGAGATAGTCCGTGAACAGCTGAATGAAATATACAGCCTTTGCGGCGACAGGATTGAAATTGCGGGCTCCGCCGTTACAGGCTACGGTGAGGAGCTTATTAAGCATGCCTTTTCCGTGGATATGGGATTGGTAGAGACTATTGCTCACTATACCGCCGCAAAATATTTCGAACCCGATGTTGAATTTATACTCGATATAGGCGGTCAGGACATTAAATGCTTTAAGATAAGAAACGGCGCTATCGACAGCATTATGCTTAACGAGGCGTGCTCCTCGGGATGCGGCTCTTTTCTTGAGACCTTTGCTAAGGCTATGGGTTATTCTATTGAGGATTTTGCCGCTAAGGGACTTGAGGGAAAAGCACCGGTTGACCTCGGCAGCCGCTGTACCGTGTTTATGAATTCCTCTGTTAAGCAGTCCCAAAAGGACGGCGCAACGGTAGAGGATATTTCCGCGGGTCTTTCAATAAGCGTTGTTAAAAATGCGCTTTATAAGGTTATAAGGGCGTCGTCCGCGGCGGAGCTCGGCGAAAAAATAGTGGTTCAGGGCGGAACCTTTTATAATGACGCGGTTTTGCGCGCGTTTGAAAGAGAGATAGGACATTCTGTTATCCGTCCGTCCATTGCGGGACTTATGGGTGCATACGGAGCGGCGCTTTACTCAAAGCGTACCGAAAAATCGTCGATTATAAGCCGTGAAGCGCTTAAAAGCTTCAGCCACACCTCGAAATCCGCAGTATGTAACGGATGTACAAACCATTGCAGACTTACGGTCAACTCTTTCGGAGACGGCAAGAAATTTATTTCGGGCAACCAGTGTGAAAAGGGTCTCGGTAAAACATCGGCGGAAGAACCTCTGCCTAATTTATATGAATTTAAACGGAATTATCTTACCTCACTTAAATCAGAAGAGGGAAGCAGAGGAACTGTCGGTATGCCGCTTGCGCTCGGTATGTACGAGCTTTTGCCGTTATGGCACGGTATATTTACAAGGCTCGGATTTTGCGTTAAGGTATCGCCTATGTCAACAAGGCGGATATACGAAAAGGGGCAGTTCTCAATTCCGTCAGATACGGCGTGCTATCCCGCAAAGATAATGCACGGGCATATCGAAACTCTGATTGCCGATGGGGTTGACGCAATTTTCTACCCCTGCCTTACATATAATATGGACGAAAAAATGAGCGATAATCATTACAACTGTCCTGTTGTCGCATACTACTCGGAGCTTTTAAACGGCAATGTTGAGGAGCTTTCTAAGGTTAAATTCTTATATCCGTATCTTAATATTAACAGCAAGAAAGAGCTTTCCCGTGAACTGTATTCATACTTAAGTAAATTCTACGGTGGAATTACCAAGGGTGAGGTAAAATCGGCTGTGGAATACGGTTTACATAAATATGACGCATATATGCAGGCGGTAAGGGAAGAGGGAAGCCGCGCTTTAAGCTATGCCAGAGAACACGGAAAGAAAATTATGATACTTGCGGGCCGCCCGTACCACATAGATTCGGAGATAGGTCACGGCATTGATAAGCTTGCGAATTCCCTCGGCTTTGCGGTGGTAAGCGAGGACAGTGTTTTCCGTCTGGCGGAACCTTTTACCGTAAAGGTTCTTAACCAGTGGACCTACCACGCAAGGCTGTACAGGGCGGCGCGTTATGCCGCGGAGCATAACGATACGCAGCTTGTGCAGTTAGTGTCATTCGGCTGCGGTGTTGACGCAATCACAACCGACGAGGTGCGTGAAATTCTTGAAAGCAAGGGTAAATTCTATACCCAAATTAAAATTGACGAGATAACGAATTTGGGCGCCGTTAAAATAAGGCTCCGTTCCCTTATCGGGGCGCTTGAAGAAAGGGGAGAAAAAGGTGGAAGAGCGTAAATATATTCCTTTTACCGAGGAAATGAAAAAGGAATATACCATTCTTGTTCCTAATATGCTTCCTCGCCACTTTAAAATATTTTTAAAGTTTTTTGCAAGCTACGGCTATAATATGGAGCTGCTTGAAACTACGGGACACAGGATAATAGAGACAGGTCTTAAATATGTTCATAACGACACCTGCTATCCCGCTATCCTTGTAATAGGTCAGTTTATCGACGCGCTTAAATCAGGCAAATACGATCCGCACAAGACTGCCCTTATTCTTTTTCAGACCGGCGGCGGATGCCGTGCGTCAAATTATATATTTCTTCTAAGAAAAGCGCTTGAACGGGCAGGCTACGGCTATGTGCCCGTAATCTCGCTTAACCTTGCGGGGCTTGAAAAACACCCCGGCTTTAAGCTTACACTGCCTATGCTCCACAGGCTTTTCTACGCGATTATTTACGGTGATATGCTGCTTACACTTGTAAATCAGTGTAAGCCCTATGAAATAAACAAGGGTGAGACCGAGCGCCTTGCGGATGAGCTTACCGCGCTTTTGGCGGATAAGATGCAGACAGAGGGAATATCCTTTAAAAAGGTAAAGAAAAACTGCAAAATGATGTTGGAGCGCTTTGCCGAAATACCCCGCAGAAACGAGGAAAAGGTCAAGGTGGGCGTGGTAGGCGAGATTTATGTTAAATATTCGCCGCTCGGCAACAATAATCTTGAGCAGTTTTTAATAGACGAGGGTGCGGAGGTTACTGTGCCGGGACTTCTCGATTTCTTTATGTACTGTCTTGTATCAAATCTTACAGACATATGGCTCTACGGTTTACATAAAATCAGAAAGCCGGTTCTGGATTTTGTATTTAAGTACCTGCAAAAGCAGCAAAACGAGATTATCGAGCTTATGAAGGAGGACGGTAATTTTACGCCGCCAACGCCGATAGCGCACACTATGGAGCTTATAAGAGATTTTATGGGTTTTGGAACCAAAATGGGCGAGGGATGGCTACTGCCTGCGGAAATGCTTGAACTTAACGACGAGGGCGTGCATAATATAGTTTGTACCCAACCGTTCGGCTGTCTGCCCAACCATATATGCGGAAAGGGTATGATGAAACCGCTTAAGGAAAAGAATCCCGATATGAATATAGTGGCGATTGACTATGATTCGGGGGCCTCGAAGGTAAATCAGGAAAACCGCATTAAGCTTATGCTTTCAAATGCCAGAGCCGACCTTGCGGACAAAACAAGGGAAGACGGCGTTTTAGCGGAAAAAGAAAAAAAATTTCAAAAAACACTTGACAAATAAAAATCGGTGTGATAATATAGGCACAACAAAAGAAAAACCTGTGATTAAGAAGAGTAGCTTTACTTAATGTGTTTAGAGAGCAGTTGTCGGTGGAAATACTGCGGCGGAGAGTATTGTGAATGGACTTATGAGGGCGGCACGAAAGCGAAAGCGAGTAGCGGCCGACGGGATCCGTACCCGTTATCCGAACGGCTTACATAATGAGGTGTAAGAAATGAGCGGTCGGCACAGCCGGCAACTTGGGTGGTACCGCAGGATTACAAGTCTTGTCCCATATTTTTATGGGATAAGGCTTTTTTATTTTATCGGAGGGAACAGCAATGATTTTATTAACTAAACGATGGCGTAGGCGTAATTTTTCTTAAACCAAAAAACAAAATTATTATTAAGGAGAAAATTACCATGAAAAAAATTATTGCAATATTAACAGTAGCCGTTTTGGCATTAAGCTTCGCGGGATGCGGAAAAAAGGAATCTAAAGTACTGGTTATCGGAATCAGTCAGTACGGCGAGCACGCTTCGCTTGATAACTGCCGCGAGGGCTTTTTAGAGGGACTTAAGGAAGCCGGACTTGAAGAAAACAAGGATTATAAAATTGATTATCAGAATGCTTCGTTTGACAACTCAACCGCAACACAGATAGCGCAGAACTTTTCCTCAAAAAATGTCGCTCTTATGTGCGCGATAGCAACCCCGTCGGCAACAGCTTGCTTTGCGGCGGCAGAGGATAAGGACATTCCGGTTGTATTCAACGCCATTACCGATCCCGAGGAGGCAAACCTTACAGAGGGAAATATCACCGGTGTTTCGGATAAGCTTCCCGTAGATCCTCAGCTTGAGCTTATAAGAAAAATTCAGCCCGACGCTAAAACAATAGGCATTATTTACACCACAAGCGAACCTAACTCGGTTTCCGCCATTGCCGAATACAAGGAAAAAGCCGGCAAATACGGCTTTACAATAGAGGAAATCGGCGTTGCCGATCAGGCTTCGGTTACACAGGCGGCAGATACTCTTATAAACAAAAAGGTTGACTGCATTACAAACCTTACCGATAACAATGTTGTAGGCGTGCTTCCGGCCATTCTTGAGAAGACCAACGCCGCTAAAATTCCGGTATACGGCAGTGAAATAGAACAGGTTAAAAAGGGCTGTGTTGCTTCCGCCGGTATTGATTATATCGAGCTTGGCAAAATGGCAGGCAAGCAGGCGGCTAAAATATTAAAGGGTGAGGCAAAGGCTTCGGATATGCCTTATGAAACGGTTACAGAGTACAGCACCTATGTAAATTCGGACGCCGTTTCGGCTATGGGACTTACCGTTCCTTCGGATATTTCGGAAAAAGCAATAGAGTGCAAATAATATATTCGGAGAGAAAAAATGCTTGATTTAATAATAAGCACATTAACACAGGGTTTTATATATGCGATGCTTTCATTTGGCATATATATTACCTATAAAATACTTGATTTTCCGGATTTGACAGTTGACGGCAGTTTCCCTTTGGGAGCTGCCGTGACCGCTGTTTTGCTTGTTAAGGGCGTTGATCCTTATTTGACCCTGCTTGCGGCGATTGCCGCAGGAGCGGCTGCCGGATTTATTACGGGCTTTATTCATGTAAGACTTAAGGTGCGTGACCTGCTTGCGGGCATCATCACAATGACGGCGCTTTTTTCGGTAAATCTGCAAATTGCGGGCTCCAATCTTTCCGTTGCGAGAAGTGTTGAAACGATTTTTACAGCCGCCCCCACAATGGCTCTTTTCGGTTCGCTTTCGCTTTTGGAAAGAAAGCTTATCGTATCGCTTTTAATAATGATAATATGCAAGATACTGCTTGATTTGTATTTTAAGACCAAAAACGGATTTTTGCTTAAAGCGGTAGGCGATAACAGCGCGCTTGTAACCACCTTGGCAAAGGATATGGGCAGAATGAAGATAATCGGTCTTGTTGTGTCCAACGCGCTTGTAGCGCTTTCGGGCTCTGTTGTATGCCATGAACAGCGTTCCTTTTCGGCAATGATGGGAACGGGGCAGATGGTTTTCGGTCTTGCGGCGGTTATAATAGGTACTACGCTGTTTAAAAGAATGAGCTTTGTTAAGGGAACTACTGCGGTTATAGCGGGCAGTGTTATATACAAGGCGTGCATACAGGTGGCAATAAGTCTCGGACTTCCCGCAAACCTGTTAAAGCTTATAACGGCTGTGCTTTTCCTTGCAATACTTGTGCTTGGAAATATAGAGAAAGGCTCGGTGAAAAAGAATGTTAGAGCTTAAAAATATTTCCAAAATTTATAATCCGGGTCTTGTTACAGAGATGTGCCTGTTTGATGATTTTAATTTTACCGTGAACGACGGCGAGTTTGTCTCGGTAATAGGCAGTAACGGCAGCGGAAAAACCTCAATGCTTAACATTATCTGCGGAAGTATTCCCATAAACGGCGGAGATGTTCTCATAAACGGTAAAAGCATAAACAAGAAAAAGGATTTTGAGCGTTACGCAAACATAGGCAGAGTTTATCAAAATCCTGCAATGGGCAACTGCCCGAATATGACGATACTTGAAAATATGTCGCTTGCGGATAATAAGGGTAAGCCGTTCGGTCTTTCATTTGCGCTTAATAAAAAACGGTTTGATTTTTACAAGGAACAGCTTGCCGCTTTAGGGCTTGGACTTGAAGACAAGCTTCATGTTAAAATGGGCGCGCTTTCGGGCGGACAAAGACAGGCGGTTTCGCTTTTGATGGCGACCCTGACACCGATAGACTTTCTTATTTTAGACGAGCATACGGCGGCGCTTGACCCTAAGACCGCGGAAATTATTATGGAGCTTACAAATAAGATAGTAACCGAAAAGAAGCTTACGGCAATAATGGTAACGCACAATCTGCGTTATGCGGTAGAGTACGGTTCAAGGCTTATTATGATGGATAAGGGACATATAATTCTCGATAAGCAGGGTGAGGAAAAGCAAAGCGCGTCAATAGACGATATACTTGAAATATTCAACAGAATAAGCATTGAATGCGGAAATTAAAAAATATCCTTGCAAAGAAGATTGTAAAATAAGGCTTGACAATGCAAAATATATAAGCTATAATGCTGTGATGTAGCTCGGAGGGCGAGTTGTTCAGAGAAACGACAGCCGGACAAGAGACAGACTGAGATGTCTGTTTCTTGTCCGGCTTTTTTCATTTAAAGGGAGGAATAGAATATGGATTTTCTGAATGGCAAAATTAAACCGATGTATTTCAAATATTTAGCGGCGGCGTTTGGCAGCGCGATGATTACATCGGTCTATTCTATTGTAGACACAGCGATGGTCGGTAAATACCACGGGCCGGAAGGGACGGCTGCGTTGGCGGTCGTAGCACCGATATGGAACATTATATACAGTCTGGGACTGCTGATGGGTATAGGCGGAAGTGTTATTTTCAGCACAAAACGCGGAAGCGATGCAAGCTGCGGGAAAGAAAACCAATATTTCACATCGGCGGTCATTGGCGCAGTGGGCTTGTCGATTTTGGCATGGATTGGAATTATAAGCTTCGAACAGCCTATTCTGACCTTTTTCGGTGCAGATAAATCACTTCTTATGCTGGCACGGAAATATATGCGCCCGATTAAATATGTTTTTCCGCTTTTTCTGTTCAACCAAATGTTAGCGGCGTTTTTGCGAAATGATAAAAATCCGAGTCTTGCGACATTTGCCGTATTATCCGGCGGTATCTTCAATGTATTCGGAGACTATTTTTTTGTATTCACCTGCAATATGGGAATTTACGGTGCCGGACTTGCAACAGCCATCGGTTCTGGTATTTCGTTTCTTGTGATGCTGACACACTTTATCAGCCGTAAAAATACACTGCGATTTGTGAAACCTGAAAGGCTTTTCGGCAAGCTCTGCGAGATTTCTGTTACAGGTTTTTCCACATTTTTTATTGATGTGGCAATGGGAATTCTTACGGTGCTGTTTAATCGGCAAATTATGAAATATCTGGGTGCGAATGCTTTGGCAATTTACGGTCCGATTATTCAAATAAGTACTTTTGTTCAGTGCTGTGCGTACAGTGTGGGGCAGGCATCACAGCCTCTTATTTCAACGAATTTTGGGGCAGGGAAAGGCAGGCGCATAAAGAAAATCCTTCGTTTATCTTTGATGACAACGGTATTTTTCGGGGTGTTTTGGACTGCTCTCAGTATGGCGTTCCCAAATCTGTATATTCGTATCTTTATGACGCCTACACAGGAAATATTGGATATGGCTCCTGCCATTGTCCGAACCTATGCTTTGTCGTTTCTGTTATTACCGTTCAATATTTTCTCAACCTATTATTTTCAGGCGATTATGAAACCGAAAGCGGCTTTTATTGTATCGGTTGCACGGGGACTTGTCATCAGCGGTATTTTGATTATGATTTTGCCGTCCTTAATTAACGCAAGCTCTGTTTGGTTTGCTATGCCGATTACGGAGTTATCTGTTACGATTTACGCTATTGTAACAATTATCAAATACACAAACGCTCTTCCCGTAGAAAATGATTGTGCGAGGAATTAAGTTGACCTATTGTTTTGCTCGTATTGAAGCAATATAAATATACGGCAAAATGAGATTTACGGTAAGGCAGGGTAAAAAAAATACGGTGCAGCCGCCGTTTTGCGGTGACTGCACCGTATTTTTCTTTAAATTCTGTCTCTGTTTTGTTTAATTGCCATATCCAAAAATTCGGAAAGCGGCATTGTTACGGTTTCGGCTGTGTCACGGTTACGGACGGAGACCGTACCTTCTTCGGATTCCTTGGCGCCGAGTATCAGCATATAGGGCACACGGTCAACGCTCTGGGCTTCTCTGATTTTATAGCCGATTTTTTCATTACGGTTATCAAGTTCACAGCGAAGTCCGGCTTTTCTTAATTCCTCGTATACCTTTTCGGAGTATTCCGCGGTTTTTTCGGAAACCGGCAGTACCTTTACCTGAGTAGGCGCTAACCAAAGCGGGAACTTACCGGCAAAATGCTCTGTAATAATGCCGATGAAACGCTCGATTGAGCCGAAGCATACACGGTGAATCATTATCGGACGCTGTTTTTCGCCCTTTTCGTCTGTATATTCAAGACCGAAATTAAGAGGCATTTGGAAATCAAGCTGTATGGTTCCGCACTGCCATGTTCTGCCGAGGCTGTCCTCAAGATGGAAGTCAATCTTAGGTCCGTAGAAAGCACCGTCGCCCTCATTAATTGTGTAAGGCAGGTTAAGCTTTTCGAGCGCGCCTTTAAGACCGTTGGTTGCAGCCTCCCAATCCTCGTCGCTGCCCATACTGTCCTCGGGACGGGTTGAAAGCTCAATATAATACTTAAATCCGAACTTGGTGTAAACCTCATTTATAAGGTGTACAACGCTCATAATTTCATCGGTTATCTGGTCGGGGCGCATAAATATATGCGCGTCGTCCTGTGTAAAGCAACGAACACGGAAAAGACCGTGCAACGCACCCTTTAACTCGTGGCGATGTACAAGACCTAACTCGCCGATTCTGAGCGGCAGCTCCTTATAGGAGTGCGGGCGGCTGCGGTATACCATAAGACCGCCGGGGCAGTTCATCGGCTTTATGCAGTAGGTTTCATCGTCAATCACGGTTGAGTACATATTATCTTTGTAATGATCCCAATGTCCGCTTGTCTCCCAAAGCTTACGGTTCATTATCATCGGGGTTGAAACCTCAACATAATTGTCGCGGTAATGAATATCTCTCCAGTAATCAATGAGCGCATTTTTAAGAGCCATACCCTTTGGCAGGAAGAAGGGGAAGCCCGGACCTTCTTCGCAAAGCATAAACAGGTTCATTTCCTTGCCTATTTTGCGGTGGTCGCGGCGCTGTGCTTCCTCAAGCAGCTTAAGATAATCGTCAAGCTCCTGCTGATTTGAAAACGCTACGCCGCCTATACGGGTGAGCATTTTGTTGTTTTTATCGTTTTTCCAGTAAGCACCAGAAAGGTTTGTAAGCTTAAACGCCTTAAGTGCCTTTGTGTAGGTAAGGTGGGGCCCTATACACATATCGATATATTCGCCCTGCTTGTAAAAGCTGATTTCAGCGTCTTTGTCAAGGTCGCCGATATGCTCGACCTTGTATTTTTCGTTTCTCTCCTCCATAAGCTTTATTGCTTCCTCTCTCGGAAGAATAAAGGGCTTAATGGGCAGATTTTCCTTTACTATTTTTTTCATTTCCGCTTCAATTGCCGGCAGATCCTCGTCAGTAAGCTTTGTATCGCCTAAATCAACATCATAATAAAAGCCCTTTTCGGTAGCCGGTCCGTAACCGAAGTCCGCCTGGGGATAAAGGCGCTTAATTGCCTGTGCCATTATATGCGCCGCGGTATGGCGGAGAATATGAAGCTCCTCTTCCTTGTTCTCACATTCTCTTACAGTGCCGTCCTTACAAATAATTTTCATTAAAATTCCTCCTAAAATCGGCATAAAAATACCCTCAGTACAGCCTTTACGCCGTACCAAGGGTGCAATTTAAAATAACAAATGCACGGTTCCACCTTGATTTTTAACTCTGTTCGGTAATACCGAATATTCTTTAACGCAGAAAACGGCTTTTCCTACTTTAGTGCAATTTAAGAAAAGCGGCTCGGGAACGGTCTTCCCATTCGTGCTTTGAAGAACTCACAGCAAACTGTTCTTCTCTCTGAAAAAGGGGACGAACGGTACTCTTTCCGTCAATGCCTTTATATATTAGAAGTTTATCACAAATTGTGTTTCTTGTCAAGCCGTCTTTTTATAAAACAGCCTACTTGTTTAACGGTGTTTACGGTGTTATAATAGGTACGAAAATCCGATGACGCGGTTTTTTAATCTATGGGGGCAAATTATGAAATTCGATACGCAAAGTATAAGAAAAGGACCGATTTTTAAAAATGTGGTCATTTATACGATACCTATAATACTGACAAGCCTTTTACAGCTTTTATTTAATGCCGCTGACCTTATTGTTGTAGGATGGTTTTGCGGAAGCGACTCTGTTGCCGCGGTGGGAGCTACAAGCTCGCTTACCAACCTTATTGTAAATCTGTTTATCGGTCTTTCAATCGGTGCAGGCGTTGCGGTAGCCCAAGGGGTAGGCTCCGGTAATGACGAAAGCACTTCCGACGCGGTACATACAGCTATTCCGGTAGCGGCGATAAGCGGTCTTATTCTTACGGTAGTGGGCGTTTTGTTTTCCGAACCGATGCTAAGGCTTATGGGTACGCCTGACGGTAAGCTGCTTTTGCTTTCCTCAATTTATATGCGTATATATTTTTGCGGTATAATCTTCAGTATGCTTTATAATTTCGGCTCCGCCGTATTGAGGGCGGTGGGGGATACACGTTCTCCGCTTATTTACCTTACCGTGGCGGGGGTGCTTAATGTTATACTTAATATAGTTTTTGTGGCAGCGTTTAAAATGGATGTTGCCGGCGTTGCGTTGGCTACCTCAATTTCACAGGCGGTTTCAGCCGTACTTGTTATCCTTGCTCTTATGAGGCGAACCGATTCCTGCAGGCTTGTTATTAAGAATATGAAAATACATAAAAGGGCGCTTGCGAAAATAGTAAAAATAGGATTACCCGCAGGACTTCAAAGCTCGCTGTTTTCTATATCGAATGTGCTTATACAGTCCTCGGTCAACTCTTTCGGAAACACTGCGATGTCAGGCGCCGCCGCCGCTTCGAGCATTGAGGGCTTTTGCTATGTCTCGATGAATTCATTTCAGCAGACGGCGCTTAACTTCTGCGGACAAAACTACGGAGCGGGCGATATTAAACGGGTCAAAAAAATTACCCGCGTCTGCCTTTTAACGGTTGCCGCCGTTGGACTTATTATAGGCAATCTTTTCTATATTTTCGGCAGAAACCTGCTCGGTATATATATAACGGACTCGCCCGAGGCAATAGCTTACGGTATGGAACGACTTAAATTTATGCTTATACCGTATTTCCTTTGCGGAATTATGGATACCATAACAGGCTCTATGCGCGGTATCGGCTCTTCGGTAATACCTATGATAATAACAATAATAGGAGTTTGTGTAATGCGCGTGGTGTGGATATACACCGTCTTTTCAATGCCGCAGTATCACAGCTTTTCGGGATTGTTTATTTCATACCCGATTTCATGGGCGCTTACCTTCTCGGCGGTTTTACTGTCTTATTTCATTATAATAAAAAAGAAAGCTTCAAGTTTAAATTGACAGATGTGCTACGAATTTGAGTTCCTTTAAAATCAATTATCAAATTCAGCTTTTATACTCACTTATTCTTTAAGAATACTATAATAACAAAACACCGTTAAAACCCAAACCGTAACGGATTGGATTTTAACGGTGTTTTAAAAATGGTGGAGGCGAGGAGAGTCGAACTCCTGTCCAAAAATCAATCCATACCGGCATCTCCGAGCGCAGACATTTCTTTAAATTCCCTCACACAGGCGTTAAATGTCAAACTCGTGTGTTCGGTAGCTCCGAAGCAGTGATACGGGCAGGAGCAAGCCCGTATTCACTTTAACCGCTAAAATGACACCCTTGCCGAGCCGCGGTACTCTCGGGTCGGATGAGCAGCCTAAATTAGGCTGCTAAAGCAACGTTATTGTTGTTAATTAATTTTTTTTGCGGATTTTATAGCGGTTCCGCACCGCTGCTCGCTTCCGGTACTTCAAGATCCCTGTCGAAACCTTTACGCCCCCGTGTATATAATAACGCAAAACTGCGGTATTATCTGTTTTGTTCCTTCATTGCCCTGTCTATCGCCCTTGCGGCGTCTCGCTTGGCGGCAGTTTCGCGTTTATCGTGCAGCTTTTTGCCCTTGCACAGTCCAAGCTGTACCTTTACCAAAGAGCCTTTAAAATAAAGCGACAGGGGAATAAGCGCAAGTCCTTCCTGCTTTACGGCACCGAAAAGGCGCATAATTTCACGCTTGTGCAGCAACAGCTTTCGGTTTCTGATAGGATTTTTATTGAAAATATTGCCGTTTTCGTAAGGACTTATGTGTAGCTGTTTTATAATCATTTCGCCGCCGTCAACAGAGCACCAGGCGTCCTTAAGATTAGCGCCGCCCTTGCGGATTGATTTGATTTCCGTACCCGAAAGCTCAATTCCGCATTCAAAGCTTTCAAGCACAAAATATTCATGGAAAGCCTTTTTGTTGGTTGTAATGGTTTTTGTATTTTCCAAGCGGCACACCTCCTTTTGGCACAAGCTGATTATAGCATAAATGAAAAAGCCGTTCAAGTATATTATGTCGAAAAACATACGCCCGGCAAATGCTTGCACGGGCGCTTGTTCTGCTTAACATTTATGTAAATGTTTGAGAATTATTATTCCTCGGCGATAGCCTCTACCGGACATCCGGCAGCGCAAGCTCCGCAGCTGCAGCATTTATCAGCGTCGATCTCGTAATGCTCTGCTCCCTCAGAGATAGCATCGCAGGGACATCCGGCGGCACAAGCTCCGCAGCTGATGCAGGAATCGGAAATTTTATAAGCCATCAAAAACACCTCCATAGCTTCGTTGTAATTATTGTAACATACTTTTTTAAAAAAGCAAGTAAAATATTACTCCAAAAGGTTCAAATTTTTCTCTTAAAAATATAATTTGCGATTTTTAAGTTATTCGTTAGTGTTTTTTTGTTCCTTCGGACGCTTTTTAAAGCGTGATACAAGCTTAACATCGTCACGGTGAACCTTAAAGGGAATTGAATCGCTGTCAACTAATTTAACCAAAAGATTTCCTGTAATAAGGTTTACATCGGTAACTGTCGCAAGCCCGTCAGCCGTTTTAACGGTAGCGCCGACATTCGGGGTGAGGGAATTGAGATACTCGTATGCGTCCTGCTCGTATTTAAGACAGCACATAAGTCTTCCGCAGCTGCCCGAAATTTTTGTCGGGTTTAAGGAAAGACCCTGCTCCTTTGCCATTTTAATTGAAACCGGCTGGAAATCGTTTAAAAAGCGTTTACAGCAGTACGGCTGACCGCAGATGCCAAGCCCGCCTAACATCCTTGCCTCGTCCCTTACTCCAATCTGGCGCAATTCTATACGGGTGTGGAAGCGAGCCGCAAGATCCTTTACAAGCTCTCTGAAATCAACTCTGCCGTCTGATGTGAAGAAGAATACGATTTTATTTGCGTCAAAGGAATACTCAACCTCAACAAGCTTCATATCAAGCTTATGGGAAATAATCAGCTCCTCGCAGATTTTAAAAGCCTCGGCTTCTTTTTTCTTGTTTTCCTCAAGCTTTTTGAAATCACGCTCGGTTGCCTTGCGGAGCATTTTGCGCAAGGGTTTTACTATCGCGTCATCTTCTACCGTATGATTGGCTTCGCTTACCGTGCCGAATTCGTTGCCGTTTTGTGTGCCGACAATTACGCTGTCGCCGACATCAACGGTTATTCCGTCGGGGTCAAAAAAGTAGGCTCTGCCGCCGTCTTTAAATTTTACTGAGATAACCTCGGTCATATATTCCTCCGAATTATTTGCTTAATTCCGCCGCTTTGCAAACAAGCGAACAAAATAATAAACTTAAATTAATATTTGTGTTAAGGCTTTCCTCAAAAAGAGAAAGCTCGTCATAAAAGCTCAACAGCATTTTAGCGGTAAGAATATTACGGTAATTTTCCTTTGCCGCTTTTGCGATACAGGTCTTAAGCTCCTTTATGAATAGGTCTGCGTCCACACGGCTTCTTTCAAATGCCGCGGCTGTTTTTAACATTCCCGCATCCGAACCTGAAAGGAAGCACTTTGTAAATTCCTCCGCCGCCGCAGAGGTTTTGGTTTTCGCACCGTTTAAAGCCTCAAGCGCCCGACCGATATTCCCGCCGAACTGTGAAACGGCGTCCTTTACCTGCTGTTCCTTATAATTGTGATTTTTTAATATATATTCTTCGGCTTCACCGTATTCGGGGACTGAAAGAGACAGCACCGTGCATCTCGATATTATCGTATCGAGCAGGGAAGCCTTGCTTTCCGCTATAAGCAGAAAATATGTGTTGCCGGGCGGCTCCTCAAGAACCTTAAGGAGAGCGTTCTGCGACTGCTCGTTCATAGTGTCTGCCATATCTATTATAAAAACACGGCAGGCGGCTATATGCGGCTTTACATAAGCCTCACTTCTGAGCGAACGGATTTGGGCAACGGAAATGTTCTTTTTGCCGTCCTCGGGTGCGGTCAGGTATATATCGGGGTGTGTGCCTGCCTTTGCCAAACGGCAGCTGCGGCATATGCCGCAGGGCTTATCCGTATCAGCCGAGCAAACGGCGGCATTTGCGATAAAGTAAGCCAAAGTATGCCTGCCGGTGCCCTTGTCACCCTCAATAAGTATAGCGTGGGGGAGCCTGTTTTCCTTTAAGGCGCCGCAAACGGCACTGTTAATTCTGCCGTTTCCCGCAAGAGGGCCGTTCATATAACAAAGCCGACCTTTTTCATTGCTTTTAAATAGGTTTTGCGAGCGACATATTCCGCCTTTTCCGCACCTATTCTGTAAAGGCGCTCAAGCTCCTTTTTGTCCTTGATAATCTCGTCGTGTTTTTGCTTTATCGGGGCTAATTCGTCGGCTACCGCTTCGCCTACGGCAAGCTTAAAATCACCGTAGCCCTTTCCGTCAAATTCACGCTCAACCTCTTCGGTTGTTTTCCCGGTTACGGCTGAATAAATGCTTATAAGGTTTGATACACCCGGCTTATCCTCGGACATAATAACCCTTGAATCGGAATCCGTGACCGCGCGTTTGAATTTGCGGATAATATCGTCCTTTGTATCAAGTATAGCGACCCACGCATTGGCGTTGTCGTCCGATTTTGACATTTTCTTGGTCGGGTCCTGAAGCGATTTGATACGGGCGGCGGATTTGGGAATATAGCCGTCCGGTATAGTGAAGACATCGCCGTAAATATTATTAAAACGGTTTGCTATGTCACGGGCAATTTCAATGTGCTGCTTTTGGTCGGCGCCCACGGGAATAAGATCCGCCTTATAAAGCAATATATCCGCCGCCATAAGCACAGGATACGAAAACAGACCGACATTTATATTGTCGGGGTGGCGCTGACTTTTATCCTTAAACTGCGTCATACGGGACATTTCGCCGAACTGGGTATAGCAGGAAAGAAGCCATGCCAGCTGTGCGTGCTCGGGTACATGAGACTGTATGAAAACGGTATTTTTCTCGGGGTCTATTCCGAGCGCTAAAAGTATGGCATAGGTCGAATATATCTGATTGCGGAGCTTTGCGGGCTCCTGACGCACGGTTATGGCGTGGAGGTCGGCAACAGCAAAGGTGCAGTCGAAGTCGTTTTGCATCTCCGTCCAATTTTTAAGCGCACCGAGATAATTGCCCAAGGTCAGAAGACCGCTCGGCTGTATAAAGCTCAAAACTCTTTTTTGTTCACTCATTACTGTTCCGTCCTTTAAACACATTTTAAACAATTATATCACAAATTTAAAGCTGTTACAAGTTTTACTTTATAAGCTTGTCGGGATGGCGCTTTGCCACAACCGAGAAAGCGTCGTTAGCTATATCCGCCGCAAGCGCTATGTCCTCGTCCGAGAGGGCGGCGTTGATGAAATGGTTGTGGTGAGAAGCGATAAACAAGCCTCTTGATACACATTCCGCAACCCACTCCTGATGGAGCATAAGGCTGTCGTCGTTTGCGATTCGTAAATAGAAGAGGGCAGGCTCGCCCGATACTACCAGGTCAAAGCCGTTTTCCGCCGCCGCTTTTTTAAATGCGGAGGTAAGCTTTTCGCCTTTTTCCCTGAAAAGGGTGGGCGTATCAAGCTTAATCATTTTGTTAATGCAGGCAATGGACGCCGCAAACGGCACGGCGCTCATCCAGTAGGAGCCTGTGAACGAAAGGGAAGAGGCTGACGCCTTTAAGAATTCCCGACCGCAGGCGGCAGACATATTATAGCCGTTGGCAAGCGCCTTGCAGCAGCAGATTATATCCGCCTTAAAGCCGTAATAATGGTCGCTGCCCTTAAGGTCAAGCCTGAAGCCCGCGCGGACATCGTCTATGATAAGCACAATTCCGTGGTCATCGCAGAATTTTCTTACTTTCTGCCACTTTTCCTTTGAGGCGCAGACATTATCGTAAAAATTGCCGTGGTCATACGGCTGGGCTATAAGCGCCGCAATATCGCCGTGATTTTCCTCGTAAGCACGCTCGAGCGCTTCCATATCAAACCAAGGCACTATTATATTGTTTTCAACATCGGAGGGGAGTATGCCGGGGTAATCCGCCTTCATTGCCCATGGGTCGTTGCCGTGGTAGTAGCCCTTAAAGAATATAACCTTTTTCTTCTTTGTATAAGCACGGGCGCACATAAAGGCAAATGTGGTGGCGTCCGTTCCGTTTTTCATAAAGTACGCCCAGTCAGCGGTTTCAACCGTGTTTACAAGCAGCTCCGCACATTCTACCATTTTGTAGGACGGTGCGGTGGTGCAGTTGCCGTCCTTAAGCTGAGCCAATGCCGCGGCGTCAACATCGGGGTCATTGTAGCCTAAAACATTAGGCCCGTAGGCGCACATTAAATCAATATATTTGTTGCCGTCCATATCCCAGAAGTAGGTGCCCTGCGCCCTTGAGCTTATAAGCGGCCATTTTTCAAGCGGCAGAAACAGACCCTCGGACGGTCCCAAATGCCCGTATATTCCGGACGGTATAACATTCAGCGCCCTGTCGAACCACTCACGACTTTTTGTGTGTATATATTCAGGATATTTACTCATAAAAAATTCCCCCTTACGCCAAATAGACCGCTACACGGTCAAGTATGCGGTTGATATTGTCTACCATTGAAAGAACTCCGGCAAGACGGATGTTTCCCTTGCACATCTCGTTTACGGTTGAAACCTCGCCGTTAAACAGTCCGTTCGCAAGCTTTATGTCAGCAAATTCCATTATTGCGCGGGGATTTTCACAGGGAGCCTTAACGGTTGTAAAGCGGTGATCCTTAACGCTTATGGTTACGGCGGCCTTGTCCTTTATCGCAAAGTAAATATCGCCGTCGGGAGTGTTCTCGGCGGAAATCTGCGCTATCGGGTCGTTGTTTGCAAGGGCGGAAACAGCGCCCGCAATTACATACATTGTCATAAGCGTGTTTTCCTCGAAAAACGCAGGGTCGGATAAAGCTTCCTTTGACGGACGAAGCACCTCTTCAAGCCTTGCGGTAAGCTTTGTAAACGGTCCCGTTAAGAATTTAAGCAGTGTAACGGCGCCTTTTACGGGTACGCCGGGCTTGCTTTTGTCTATTAACAGGTTAAATTTTTCGGGAGAGGCAAAATTCATTTTACAGGCGGCGCCCGAGCTTCCCTCTGTTATTTTACAGCCGTTTTCGTCAAAACGGAATGTGCGGCACGGGCCGTTTTTTACATCAAAGCATAACGAAACGGGCTTTTTGATTTCCTTTAAAATTTCCTTTGCCTTGCCGTCAAGCTCGCACAGGTTTTCAAGCGAGCCTAAAACCCCGTACATATTTACATAAGCCATTGCTTTTTCGTTTTTCATATCGGTTATCCTTTCTTTGAATTGCTCCGCAGGCAAGTAATAATGTATGTCAAGGCGCAGGGCTGTCTCATACAATATAATAAAAAACTTATGTCCGGAGCTGATTACTTATGGAAAAAAATCTTCCTTGTCCCATAGTAAACGAAAATGATTTAAAATTTTACGAAAGCCACCTTAATTCTTGCCGCGCGGAAAAGCCAAAGCCCCAAATGTGCACGGTAATGCCGCAGGAAATAAGAAAATCCTATATGCCCGATATACTAAGAGAAACGATAGGCAAGGTAGTAAGGATAGAATCCCTTGTGGGCGGATGCCTTGAAAGCCGTATCGGTACGCTTATTAAGGTCGGGGCAGATTATGTAGTGCTTAAGCTTTATCAGAGCTGCAGCACTATGATATGCGAGGCGTCTTCCATAAAATATGTCACCGTTATCCACGATAACGACATAAACAAAATAGGTTTATTTTAAGAAGCCGTTTATTATCTGTTCCTCGGCTTCCTTTTCGGTAAGTCCAAGCGTCATAAGCTTAATAAGCTGGTCGCCGGCTATTTTACCTATCGCCGCCTCGTGAATAAGGGAAGCGTCGATATTGTTTGCGGTAAGCTCGGGTATCGCCGTTACCTTGCCGCCGTCCATAATAATGGCGTCGCATTCGGTGTGGCCGTTACAGACATTGTTGCCGTTTATTTTGGAAAGGAATTTTTGGAACGAATTTCCCTTTGCGACCGAGCGTGAGATTACATTCGCGCCCGAATTCACACCGTCGAGATCTACCGTGAAATCGGTTTCGGCGGTTTGGGTGCCGTGGGTCATAATCTTTTCGTGTATTACAATGGAGGCGTTGTCGGAAACGCGAGCCTTTGTAACCCTTTTTGTGGAGTCTATACCCTTTATTTGCGCGGTCTCCATTTCCATATAGCCGCCGTCCTCAAGGTTGACTATCGTGGTGGGGTTCATAATATTCGAGCCGTTTCCGTCGCCCTCGCCGTAATGCTTTTCTATATACTTTACCTTTGCGTTTTTTCCGACATAAAAGGTGTGTATACCGTCGTGACGGGATTCGTTTTCGCCGCAGTTGTGTATTCCGCAGCCTGCGACTATTGTAACATCCGAATTCTCGCCTATATAAAAATCGTTGTAAACAAGGTCGGTAAGTCCCGTTTCGCTTATAATAACCGGAATATGAACAGTCTCGTTTTTAGTGTTCGGCTTTATTATAATGTCTATACCGGGGTTATCGGTCTTTGTTTTTATATTTACATTTTCCGTAACCTGACGGTCTGCAAGCTTGCCGTTTGCGCGGATATTGTACGCGCCGTCGGGCGTTGCGTTCATATCGGCTATGATTTTTAAAAGCTCAAGCTCTGTGTTGTTCATTATTCGGTCTCCTTTCCGGAACATACGGTCGCTCTGCAACCGTTTTCAACTGTTCCGAACAATTTCGGAAGAACCTCTTGCTTTGAGCCTACGGTTTTAATTCTTCCGCTGTCGATTACCACAACGCTGTCGGCAATGTTCAAAATGCGTTCCTGATGTGAAATGATGATTATTGAACCGCCTTTACTGCCGTGCATTTTCTCGAACACCTTAATTAAGTTGCCGAAGCTCCATAAATCTATGCCTGCTTCCGGCTCGTCAAACACCGAGACCCTTGTGGAGCGGGCAAGCACGGTTGCTATTTCTATCCTTTTAAGCTCGCCGCCCGAGAGGGAGGAATTTACCTCACGGTCGATATAGTCACGGGCGCAAAGTCCCACCTGTGAGAGATAATCGCAGGCGTCGTTAAGGCTTAAATTCTTGCCCGAAGCAAGGCTTAACAAATCGTAAACACGGATACCCTTAAAATGAACCGGCTGTTGAAAGGCAAAGCTTATGCCTTTTCTCGCGCGCTCGGTAACCGAAAGCCCAGTTATATCCTCGCCGTCAAGCAGGATAGTACCCGACGAGGGGGTAAGAATACCCGCGATAATTTTTGCGAGGGTGGATTTTCCGCCGCCGTTAGGTCCCGTGATTACCGTGAAATTATCCTCGATTTTTAAAGATATGTCTTTTAAAATTTCTTTTTCCCCGTCGTCGTTTTCGGCGGCGAAGGAAACATTTTTAAGCTCTAACATATTTTTCTCCGTTCTTTTATATGCTGCATATCTATATAATACCTTTTTTTATCGTTAAAATCAACCTTTTACGCAATTTTTTCATATTACGCAGGGCGCCGAATAGATATAATATTCGTTTTTAAAGCTTTTGTAATAATTTCGGCTTACGGGCAGGCACGCGCCGTTGGTTAAATACACGCTTTCGTTGCTGTATGCCGAAACGCAGTCGAGATTTACTATAAACGCCCTGTTCACCTTGCAAAAATGGCTTTTAGGCAGAAGATTATACACCGCCGCCATAGTTTTATTACAGCGTATTATTTCGCCGTCAAGGTTGATAAGACAGTTTTTATTGTCCGCCTCAATATAAAAAATATCGCCCGTGTTAAAGCAAAAGGTATCGTCTCCGTTTCTTACCCATAGGGGACGGTTGTATATCTCCGAAAAAAAGTAATCGTTAAGCGCCGAAAAAAGCTGATCCTTTCTTAACGGCTTTAACAGAAAACGGTACGCCGATACCTTAAAGGTATCCAAAATAAAGCCTGTGTAATGGCTTAAAAAAATTATAATGCAAAAGGGGTCGTTTTTACGCATGACCCTTGCTGTTTCAAGTCCGTTTAAATCACCCGTGTTGTATTCGAGTATAGCTATCGAATATCTGTATTCGTTTTTCAAAAGCTGAACACCCGATGAAAATTCATCGACTACGGCGTCTATGTTTTTAAGGCTTAAATATTCGTATATGGTTTGTTTTGTGGTTTTGATTGATTTGGTGTCGCTGTCGCATATTGCTATCCGCATATTTACCTTACCTCCGTTATTCGACATTTTTCGACAATATTATACAATAATTGTAAGAAAATGTCAATATTTAACTTTTTTGGGGGTAAAATAGCAAAAAAATTGTTTTTTACTCTTTAAAAATATCCTTTCACTCCAAAATTTTAGCAAACAAACATTCGTTTATATAAAATTTCACCGAAAGAAAAACGGTGAAATTTTTGTATTCTTGATGTTTACAAATTTTTGGCCGTTTTCTTTCTTAAAAAAGAAAGGACGGTTAAAAAAATGGAAAACAAAAAACTGCTCAAAATCGTAAAGGAAATCAAAAACGGGGATATGTCGAATTTCGGGGAACTGTACGCCGTGTTCGAAAAGCTTATAAAGCTTTACGGGGCAAGAATTGAGCTTGAGGACGCAAAGGAGGAGCTTACCGTGTTTTTGCTGGAGCTGATTTACGATATTGACACGGAAAGGTTTGCGCCCGACTGCTCCGACACGCTTTGCAGGTACATAGCGGTGTCGCTTCGCAACAAATACATAATACTTTCCAAAAAGGCGGACAGATTACGGCTTGAAAGCTGTGAGCTGTTTGATTATTCGGGTGCCAAATACGGCGAGCAGGACACAAAAATAGCCCTTGCCGACGGATTAAGGCTTTTATCCGACAAGCAAAGGCATGCTATTGTATTCAGATATATTTACGGCTTTTCCGACGCCGAGATTGCGCAAATGCTGAGCGTTACAAGGCAGGCGGTACACGGACTTCAGCTGCGCGCGCTCGATATTTTACGCAGATACTACGGGGAAAGGCTTTGATATTAATGCGGAATTTTTTTAATGCGGAATTCGGAATTCGTAATGCGGAATTATATTTTCTTACCCGTTTTTTTGTCGGTAAATACTATGTCATATTCAAATCCTAAAATTTCTGCGATTTCTTCAAGGTCTTTTTCGGAATAATTGTCTTTTGTGTTTTTATAACTCAGCGTTGACGGGCTTTTCTTTAAAGCGGCGGCTAATTGTGCCATTGTCATTTCACGCTCAATTAACATCATTTTAATTTTCTTTGAAGCTGACATAGTATTACTCCATTCTAAATTACGGATTAATGATAAAAAAATTTTTAAATAGACTAATTTAGGGGAATGATATAATTTCGAATTTGGAACTATATTTTATTACCCGTTCTCCTGTCAGTAAAAACTATATCATAGTCAAAATCCAAAATATCTGAAATTTCTTTAAGGTCTTTTTCTGAAAAGTTATCTCTTGACAATTTCCCGCTTAAGGTAGAGGGCGCTATATGTAATGCGGCGGCAAGCTGAGCCGCTGTCATTTTGCGCGTTATCAACATTATTTTTATTTTCATTGCGGCGGTCATATCTTCACTCCATTCTTTGAAAATTATACGCTTAAATACAAACTAAATCAAATAATTTTAGAACTAAATTCGCTTATCAGCGAATTTAAACTTGACAAAATTCGGATTTAAGCTTATAATTTATTTAAAGGATGAATTTAATTTCTTTAAAAGCTAATTGTAAAAATTTTATGAACGGAGTGAGGTTATGAGTTTTTCGGATATAATCAAGAGGTGCAGGCTTGAAACGCTTAGCGAATTTTTGATTTCGGGGGACAGTATTTTAAAGGAGAGGGAAGAGGAGAACTACGACAGGCTTATAGAAAAAAGCACTCGGGAAATCTATTCGGTTATAAGCGGTCTTACCGACGATATTAAGAAAATGACAAGCTTTGAAAATGCCCTTGCAAGGCACGATACCGCATTAATAAATATTTATTTTGAAACGGGCTTTATAGCGGGTGTAAAGCTTACAAGGGAAGTTGCCGAGCGCATAAAGGATAAATAAAAAAAAGTGCCGTAAAAGCTAATGCTTTTACGGCACTTTTTTTCGTATCAGTACAGCTTAACCGTACTCCAAAGATTTTCAAAATAGGTTCTTATATCGCTGTTAATATCGTGATAATACTGCACCTTGGGCATATCCGCCTCGTCGGGGTAGAGTATCTTATTCTGATAATAGCAATAATCCTTATTGTTCACAACCGCGGTGTTCGGAGAAGCATAGCCTAAATACTCGGCGTTGGCAACGGCAACATCCGGCTCTAAAAGGAAGTTGATATACATAAGCGCCGCTTTTACATTTTTGGCGTTTTTCGGTATACAAACGGAGTCTACAAAAATATTCGTGCCCTCTTCGGGGTAGAAGAATTTAAGGCTTTCGTTGGCGTCCATCATAGTAAGGCAGTCGCCCGCGTAGTAGGGCGCAACGGACGCTTCGCCCGTCTCCATTTTACTGAATACCTGATCCATTACATAGTCCTGAAGATTTTTCTTACCCTGCTTTAAAAGGTCGGCGGCGGCGTCCCAGTCAGCCTTGTTTTCGGTGTTTACATCCTGACCCAAAATCATCTGCGCGGTCATAAACGCGTCGCGGGAGTTATCGAAGTTAAGCGCCATATCCTTGTATTTTTCGTCCCACAGCACCTTCCATGAATGTTCAATATCCTTTCCCGTAAGCTCCTCGTTATACACTATTCCGACCATACCCACATTGTAGGGTACGCTGTATTCTTCATTTTCGTCAAAGAACAGACCCTTATACTTTTCGTCTATAAGGTCATAGTTTGATATTGCGGACATATCGATTTTTTGGAGCATATCCTCTTTAATAAGGCGTTCTATCATATAGTCGGACGGAATTATCACATCGTAGCTTACTCCGCCGCTTTTAAGCTGTGAATACATGGTTTCATTGCTTACATAGTTTAAGTATTTGACCTTAATGCCCGTAAGCTTTTCGAATTCCTTATTAACATCCATAGAGCCGTCCGCTCCGTCCGAGATATATTCGCCCCAGTTATAAACCGTAAGGGTGGTGCCTTTAAGGCTTTCGTCGAACTTTGCGCGCAGGTCAATCTCCTTATATTTATATCCGCACCCCGTAAGAGAAGCGGTGAGGGTTATTACAAGCGTTATTATTAAAGCGAGAGTTTTTTTCATTTATCTAAATCCTTTCTGTTTTTAAAGCTTTTTTCTCATTTTTGGACTGAAGTACATTATAAAGTATCAGCAAAACAAACACGGTTATGAATATAAGCGTCGAAAGCGCATAGGCGTCGGGCTTTACCGTCTTTTTAGTCATGGTATAAATTACTATCGGCAGGGTCTGATAATGACCGCAGGTGAAATAGCTTATTACAAAATCGTCAAGCGACAGTGTAAACGCCATTATAAAGCCGGTTACAATTCCGGTTGAGATTGACGGCAGCATAACCTTGAAAAATGCCTTTACGGGAGTACAGCCGAGGTCCATTGCCGCTTCTGGCAGGTTGGGGTCGGTCTGTTTTAACTTCGGAATTACCGATAGTATAACATAAGGCAGGTTAAAGGTTATATGAGCTACAAGCACCGTTAAAAAGCCGAGAGACTCGTTAAGTCCCAAAATTCTGCCGATGAATATAAACAAAAGCATTAACGAAATGCCCGTTACTATATCGGCGTTCATCATAGGTATCTGCGTTACGGACATAACGATTTTTTTAGCCGCCTTGCGCCGTATCGCGTTTATACCCACCGCGGCGGCGGTGCCTAACACCGTTGATATTGCCGCGGACAAAACGGCGATTATAACCGTGTGCTGTAACGCAGTCATCATAGCGGTATCGGACGAAAGACCTGTGTACCACCTTGTCGAAAAACCGTTCATTACCCAAACACTGCTTGAGCCGTTAAAGGAAAATATAATCATAACGGCAACGGGCGCATACAGGAAAAATATTATAAGCGCAACATAAATTCGGGAGAGTATCTTCACATCAACACACCTCCGTCGTCGCTTTCCGAAAATCGGTTCATAATGAAAAGACAAATCAAAATCATTACCATAAGCACAAGCGAGATTGCCGACGCAATATTGTAATGCTCGGGTCCCAAATTAAAGAAGTATTCAATGGTATCGCCTATAAGCATTGTTTTGGTTCCGCCCAATTTCTGCGAAATGTAAAAGGTGCTGACGGACGGCACGAATACCATTGTAATACCCGAAATAACGCCGGGCTTTGTAAGGGGGAATATCACCCTTTTGAATTTGGAAAATGAGTTTGAACCCAAATCCTCAGCCGCCTCAAGCAGTGATTTATCAAGCTTTGACATAACCGAGTAAATGGGCAGTATCATATACGGAATAAAGTCGTACACCATTCCCAGTATAACAGCGCCCGGTGTAAGGAGCAGCTTTATCGGTTTATCGATAAGTCCTATGCTCTTTAAAAATGTGTTTATAAGTCCCGTATTCGAAAGTATGGTTATCCACGAATAGGTACGGATAAGAAAGTTCATCCACATAGGAATCATAACTATTATAAAAAGCATACGCTGGGACGATATTTTAAGCTTGGTCATAAAATACGCCATAGGGTAGGCGAGCAGCAGCGTTATAAAGGTAGAGACCGCCGCATACAAAATCGATATGCCGAAAGCCTTTTTATACTGCCCGATTGCCGTGATATTGGAAAGGGTGAACACACCGTTACTGTCCGTAAGGGCAAAATAAAACATTATAAGCAGCGGCACCACTATAAACACTGCCGACCACACTATATACGGCGAAGCCACCAGCTTATTGCCGAAAGCCTTTTTGCTCATAGTCTATTCCTCCTCGGCTGCGTCGGAGAGGTGGTCCATTTCCTCACTGTAAGAGGAGTAATCACCGTACAGACCCGAATACTGTGATTTTTTCATTATATGAATGGCGTCAGGCTCAATGTAAAGACCTACATTATCGCCCACAAAATGCTCGTCCGTGGTCTGTATCATCCATTTAAAGCCGCCTATATCCACGATAATTTCGTAATGAACGCCCAAAAACGCAACGGAGGTAACAACACCCGTAAGCATACCCTTTTCGGGCGATACTATATCAACATCCTCGGGGCGGACAACAACATCGACCGCCTCGTTTTCCGCAAAGCCTTTATCAAGGCAGGTAAACCGCGCACCCGAAAATTCAACATAATAATCACGGAGCATAACGCCGTCAACAATATTGGACTCGCCGATAAAATCAGCGACAAAGGCGTTTTCAGGCTCGTTATAAATATCCTGCGGAGTGCCTACCTGTTGAATTTTGCCGCCGTCCATTACAACAACACGGTCGGACATAGTAAGCGCCTCTTCCTGATCGTGCGTTACAAAAACAAATGTAATACCGAGCTGGCGCTGAATTTTTTTAAGCTCCTTCTGCATATCCTTGCGAAGCTTAAGGTCAAGCGCCGCAAGCGGTTCGTCAAGCAGCAATACCTTCGGGTGATTAGCTATTGCTCTGGCTATGGCAACACGCTGCTGCTGACCGCCCGAAAGAGTATCGACATGCCTTTTTTCAAAGCCGCTTAAATTAACGAGCTTTAACATTTCGGCAACCTTTTCCTTTACCTCTTTCTCGGGGCGTTTTTTAACACGCAGACCGAAAGCGATGTTTTCGTACACATTAAGGTGCGGAAACAGCGCATAACGCTGAAAAATGGTGTTCACCTGCCGTTTGTAAGCAGGAACACCATTAATTTTTTCACCCTCAAATGAAATATCGCCGCTGTCCGGTTCCAAAAATCCGGCGATAAGCCGCAGGGTGGTGGTCTTTCCGCAGCCCGAGGGACCGAGAAGAGTTATAAACTCCTTATCCCTTATTTCAAGGTCGAGACCGTCCAAAACCTGCTCGCCGTCAAACGCGACAGATACATTTTTGAGCTCTACAATATTGTTTTTTTCCATAAAGCATCCCCCTTTGTTCAACACTCAAGTGCCGACACAAGAATAATTTTCCCCGTGCGATACCCGCAGGCTCTTCGTAATATGCCCTGAACAAAGGGTTTTTCATAGTTTTCAAAGGTCCTCTGACCCGAAACTACGGCATAAAATCTGAAACTGCTCTCTACACAGATGCTTAAACATATTTTGTTCAATGTCTAACTAAATATTGACTATACTATTAAAACATTAAAATGTCAAGTTAAATTTGCGAAAAATCTACATTTTTCTGACAAAAAATATATTGTGTTTTAAAAAACTCTTAAATACTCGTTTTTTCTCGTTTTTCCTCGCTTATTCTCACTTGTCTCAAATTTTGGTTTTTATACCGAGGCTTCTCATAAGGAGCGGATTTGCGCTTTGCGCTTTTTCAGAATACGGATAAAGCCTGCGGCAACAGCCAAAGTCAGCGAAGCTGCCGAAACGATTATTCCGAGCTTGGCGCCGGGCAGGGTATAATCCAATTCAATCTCACATTCACCGTCTTCAAGCCCTATTGAATACAGACAATCCGCAAATTTTTGCACATCTTTTGCGGGTTTTCCGTTAAGCGTTACTGTCCAACCTTTTTCTGCGGGTATTTGAATAAGCAAGCGGGAGCCTGTCGTCCCGTTTACGCTGAAAGCGGCATGGCCGTTTTGTATATCCGATTTGTCAGCCGAATTTGAATTAAGCTTGCTGCTTATCTCTCCCAATAAGGAAAGGTCAAGCTTGTAAAATGTTACATTCTTAAGATTTTCGCCGGTGTTTTCAAACAAAACCTCGGTCTTTTCGGTGCTGAACGGAAGCATTAACGATTTGGGGGAGAGCCAGCACAGGTACTTTGATATTAATTTACTGTTTGCGTAAACATTTGTGTCGAGGTAGTAATCGGATTCGGCATAGAAGTAAATTATCTCATCCTTATTACAGCCGGGGACTGTATATACCATTCCTTTGTCGGTTTTTACCCCTGCGGAGTCGAGTTTTTTGAAAACGGAAACCTTTTTTCCGGCAAGCTGGCTGAATAATTGATTTTGATATTCAAACGGATCTCCGTTAAAATCAGCCTTTAAATCGGAATTGGGATATACTACCGCATTATTAAGCGCAAAAGGATTGAGATAGGTTTTTATACCGTCAAGCTCTTTGAGCTCCTCTACTTCCTCAAGCCCGTTAATAGTATCTGACGATAATATATATTTTGTCCCGAGAAGTGAATCGCTGCTGAGTATTCTTGTGTTATTTATTGCTATTTCCGGTATACTTGAATATCCGAGATTTTGTATAAGCTCAGCCTGTTTATTATCATAGGTTGAGGTGTAAAATGAAATGCCTTTAAATCCGTATGCTAACGGGTCGTTGTAATTCGCGGTAATGTGCGTATCCTTATTCTGAAAACGATATTCCGTTTGTGCGGTGCGGTAAAAGGAGCCATCATAGCTTTTAAGCTGATTTGCAAGCTCGGTATGGGTATTTACATATTCTTTATATACCTTTACATCTGTTGCCGCAATTCGTGTTTTTAAAATAAAGTATCCGTTAAAAAACAATTCAACAGACACGGTGCCGACAAGCAGGACGGACAGCAACAATTTAAAATTACGCTTACCTGTACGGTCTTTTGCGATTAATACTATTTTGCTTACAATTAATGAAATAAGTAACAGCACCGCGGAGGTTTCGGCAATTTTGGTCAGCGAAACCACACTTCCGTCAATGAAGTTGCTTAAAATCATCAACAGGACGCAAACGCAGGCAGTGTAAATATATTTGAAAGACTTTTTGTCGGGGTCCTTTTGATAAAAGCTTGCGGCAAAGAAAATCACATAAAATGTGATTATATAAGCAAAACGGTAAGAATATGAACCGGCATTGCGAAATCCGTCGGCTATAAATTCAAGCGGTCTGTAATATGCAAGAAGTATCATAAACAGCGCCGCCGCCGCAGAGCCGAAGCGTTCTCTCGGGGTTCGGCTGCGGTCTGCAAAATAAAGGGCAGCACCCAAAAAAGCAAATGAACCGCAAAAAAGGAAGAGCATACTGCTTGTCCAACCGATATTGCCGGCCGCAAAGCCCTGAAACACATTGAGAATATTTGCGTTAAAGCTGTTGTCAATAAGAATTGAAAGCTGACCCTTGCCGTCGTTAAGCGCAAGTATCGCGGGAATGAATATTGTTCCGCTTAGCCCCACTCCTACGGCACTGCGCCAAGCTAACGCAATGAACCGATTGAATTTTTCCTTTCGGTCGGTTCTGCTGTAATTCATAACCAACAGTTCAAAGAAAAAGTACACCGCAACAGCTATGCAATTAAAGTATCCCGAATACCAGTTTGAAGTTATGGAAATAAACAGTGAAGCAACAAAAAGACCGCTGTGCCCTTTAATCACTATCTGATAAGCGCCTAACAGCATAAGAGGGAGCAGATAAACACCGTCGAGCCACATAACGTTTGAGGATTGATCCATTGTATAATGCATAAGGGCATAACCGCTTGAAAGGATTACCGTGAACAAGGGCGAAAGCTTCTCAAAGCGGTTTTTTAAATATACGGAGCAGGTCAGTCCGCTGAGAGAAATTTTCAAAAGAATTAGCAAAGACAAAAAGAGACTTTCATCGCCCTTTTTAAAAAGAAGAATAAGCAAATTGAACGGTGAACTGAGATAATACGCAAAGGTGGCAATAGCTGTGGAGCCTAAGAAGTGATTGAAGCTGTATACAAATGAATCTTCGGATTTAAGCACATTTCTGAAATATTGAAAAAGATCAAGATACTGTATATTGGCGTCCTCGGCGGCGGCGCTGTAATTTCCGAACGGTGTAATTCCGAGGGCAAAGAAAACCGCTGTTATAACGGCGGCAGGCAAAAGAAACGAGGCTAAATATACAGTGAGATTTTTTGAGGAACGAGGGCTTTTATTTTTGTTGTCTTTAAATATCCAAAGCTTGCTTAAAACATAGTTCAGAATTATTACAGCGACGCTTACGATTACCTTTGCGCCGAAGCCCTGTATTCCAAACACAGTGAATTTGATACCAAGCTTGAAAAGAAGGGTCGGGAAAACTATTTCAATAATTCCGGTTGCAATGCGCGCTCCCAGAAACGAAACGACCTCTCTTACTATTTCACCGACGGTGTGCGCTTTGCTTTCAAAGACAAAAAGCTTGTTTGTTATATAAGCCGTTGCTACCGCGAGAATCCAAGCAATAGCATTTCCAAGCGTCATATCAATCTGAAACAGCTTAACGCAGATAATATAAACTATCCAGTTTACAGCAGTAGTTACTCCGCCGAAAAACAGATAGGATATTACTTCCTTGTATTTTAATAAGATTTTCACGGCTTTACTGTCCATTATCTTCATATGATACATATTCCTTTTCAATATAAATCGGTCTGTTTTTTCCTTGGATATAAATACGGGAGATGTATGTGCCTATAATCCCTGTGGTAATAAGCTGGATGCCGCCGATCAGCAAAAGCAGGACAACAATAGTAGCATAACCCGGAACCTTGATACCGAATGCAAACTTTTGAATAATGACTATAACCATATAAATGAGCGCCGCGAACGAGGTTACAGTACCTACATAGGTTGCGAGTTTTAAGGGAAATACGGAAAATGAAACAATTCCGTCAAACGCATATTTAAAAAGCTTTCTGACCGACCAAGATGTGGTTCCGGCATTTCTTTCTTCGGCTACATACGGGATGTAGTGAGTGTTAAAGCCTACCCACGAAAAAATCCCCTTTGAAAAGCGGTAGTATTCCGGCATTCCGAGAATAGCATCGCATACGGTACGTCGAAAGGTCCTGAAATCACTGGCACCCGAACGAAAATCTATTTCACACAATTTATTTATAACACTGTAAAATGTTTTCTTTAACAACGATGTTACCTTGCCCTCGATGCGTTCCGACTGATAAGCGGCTACAACATCGCATTCGGGGTTGGAATCAAGATATTCCACCATATCGACGACTAAGTGAGGATTTTGTTGTAAATCAGCATCAATAATACAGATATAGTCGCCTGCGGCGTGCTGAAGTCCGGCATATATAGCGGATTCCTTGCCGAAGTTTCTTGAAAAATTGACAAGCTTTATATAGTTGTCCTTGCTTTCCGAATCGTAAAGAGCTTTAAGGCTTTTCCATGTGCTGTCAGAGCTGCCGTCATTTATAAAGATAAGCTCATAATCATACTCCTTATCGGAAAATGCGTCCTTGCAAGCTGATAAAAAGGGTTTTACATTGTCCTGTTCGTTGAAACACGGCACTACCAATGAAAGTTTCATCATTATCCTCCATATTGTGAAAATACCAATTATTGTATTCTTAGCCAATCTACGATATAATACCACAAAATGTCATATAAATCAAGTTAAAACGCAACAGGCGCACGGAAGCCGAAAGCTGTGTATTTCAAAATAAAATATTGATGTATTTGAAATTATATGGTATAATCATACATTATAATCTATAAGTGTGCCTTGGAGGAGTTAGGGTGAGAATTCTCGGTATAGACCCGGGCTACGCAATCGTCGGCTACGGAATTGTCGATTACAACAAAAACCATTTTTCGGCAGTCGGCTTCGGTGCGATAACAACGCCTGCCGGAATACCGTTTGAACGCCGTCTTGCCGACATTTATAACGATATGAACGAGATAATCGCAAAATACCGTCCGGATGAAATGTCGATAGAAAAGCTTTATTTCAACACCAACACTACAACCGCCATAGATGTGGCTCAGGCAAGGGGCGTCATACTTCTTGCGGCGCATAACGGCGGACTTAAAATATCCGAATATACTCCGCTTCAGGTAAAGCAGGCAATAACAGGCTACGGCAGGGCGGAAAAGCGGCAGGTTATGGAAATGGTCAGGGGCTTTTTGGGGCTTGAGCGTGTTCCGAAACCCGACGACACCGCAGACGCACTGGCGCTTGCGGTCTGCCACGCAAACTATTCGGGCTCTTCATATTCAAAACTTTATACGGAGATGGGTAAATGATTGCTTCTGTAAGAGGAAAGCTGATATATACGGACAACACCTCGGCTGTTATTGAATGCGGCGGAGTGGGATTTCGCTGTACAATTACCAAAAACACGCTATACAAGCTTCCCGAAAAGGGTAAGGAGGCGTTTCTTCACACCTTTTTGGCGGTAAAGGAGGACGCACTTGACCTTTACGGCTTTTCCGATACGGACGAGCTTGAGGCATTCAAGCTTATAACCTCGGTAAACGGCGTCGGACCGAAGCTCGGAATCGCGATACTTTCGGAATTTGATTCCGCAAGGCTTGCGGTATACATAGCAAGCGGAGACGCAAAGGCTTTAACCGCGGCGTCGGGCGTGGGCATAAAATTGGCGCAGAGAATTGTGCTGGAGCTTAAGGACAAGGTCGGCTCGGTTCCGGGCTCAAACAGCGAAGAGGTAAAAGCCGTGGGGAACGCAACCGTAAACAGCAACACCTCCGAAGCGGTGGCGGCGCTTGTCTCTCTCGGGTATTCGCAGAGCGAGGCGTCCCTTGCGGTGGGCAGGCTTGACCCATCGCTTTCGGCTGAGGAGCTTATTAAACAGGCGCTTAAATTCCTTGCAAGGAGGATATAGCTTTTGATAGAGCAGGAAATGGATTTTGAAAACCGTATTGTCGCTCCCGAATACGATTATAGGGAGGACGACGCGGAGCTTACCTTAAGACCTAAAACGCTTAACGAATATGTGGGGCAAAGCAAGGCTAAGGAAAACCTGAGTATTTACATAAAAGCGGCGCTCGGACGGCACGAATCGCTTGATCATGTGCTGCTTTACGGTCCTCCGGGGCTCGGCAAGACCACGCTTTCCGCAATAATCGCAAAGGAAATGGGGGTCAACCTAAGAGTTACCTCGGGTCCCGCGATAGAAAAGCAGGGCGACCTTGTCGCAATACTCACCTCGCTTAACGAGGGAGATGTGCTGTTTATCGACGAGATACACAGACTTCCGCGCAATGTTGAGGAAATACTTTACCCCGCAATGGAGGACTTTTCACTTGATATTATAATCGGCAAGGGCCCCGCGGCAAGGTCGATAAGGCTTGATGTGCCGCATTTTACTCTTGTGGGGGCTACCACCCGTTCGGGTCAGCTTACGGCACCGCTTCGCGACCGTTTCGGCGTGCTTTTGCGGCTTGAGCTTTACACACCCGAGGAATTGGCGCAGATAATCACCCGTTCCGCAGGAATACTCGGTATAGAAATAGAAAGGGACGGCGCGCTCGAAATAGCCTCCCGTTCAAGGGGAACGCCCCGTATCGCAAACCGCCTTTTAAAGCGTGTGCGCGACATTGCGCAGGTCGAATTTGACGGCGATATTACGGAGGCGGTAGCGCAGGCGGCGCTTGCAAGGTTTGAAATTGACGAGCTGGGACTTGACGATTTTGACCGAAAGATGCTTACGACTATTATAACCAATTATTCGGGCGGTCCTGTGGGACTTGATACATTGGCGGCGGCAGTCGGCGAGGAAGCGGTTACGATAGAGGATGTTTATGAGCCGTATCTTATGCAGATAGGCTTTTTGACAAGGACGGCAAGGGGCAGATGCGTTACGCCGCAGGCGTATGAGCATCTCGGTATACCGCAAACCGGACAGAACACGGCACAGCAATCAATATTTTAATATAATTTAAGGAGTTTTGAAAATGGGAAGATTATTCGGAACAGACGGCGCAAGGGGTATTGCAAATAAGGAGCTTACCTGTGAGCTTGCGACAAATATAGGCAGAGCGGCGGCTTATGTGCTGACGGAAAAAACCACGGAAAAGCCGAAGGTTCTTATAGGTAAGGATACAAGAGTATCCTCAAATATGCTTGAAATGGCGCTTGCGGCAGGTCTTTGCTCTGTCGGTGCGGATGTTGTGCTTGTCGGCTTTGTACCTACGCCCGCAATAGCGTATCTTGTAAAGGACAGGGAAGCGGACGCCGGTATTATGATTTCGGCATCTCACAACCCATGCGAATATAACGGAATTAAAATATTCGATTCCAACGGCTTTAAGCTGCCCGACGCGCTTGAAGAGGAAATCGAGGCGCTGGTGCTTGACGATATGAGCCCGATAAGCTTCCCCGTGGGCGGAGATGTCGGCAGTGTGTTTGCCCGTTACGATTATGTGGATTTTTACATTGACCACCTTGTCCGTTCGGTAAAAGCGGACCTTACGGGAATGAAAATCGCTATTGACTGCGCAAACGGCTGCGCTTCCTATACGGCGGAAAAATTCTTTAAAAAGCTCGGCGCGGATGTTTATATGATGCATGACAGCCCGAACGGCGTTAATATCAACGCTCACTGCGGTTCTACGCATATGGAGGACCTTATTGACTATGTGAACGGTCACGAGGTAAATTTGGGACTTGCCTTTGACGGCGACTCAGACCGTTGTCTTGCGGTTGATGAAAACGGCAAGCTTATAGACGGCGACAGAATGATAGCGATTTTCGCCCTTGATATGAAAAACAGAGGAGTATTAAAGGACAACGCCGCGGTTGTTACGGTTATGACTAACTTGGGCTTTAAGCATTTTGCGGAGAAAAACGGTATCGATGTTATAGAAACCAAGGTAGGAGACCGCTATGTGCTTGAAGAAATGGTAAAGCACAATTATAAAATCGGCGGCGAGCAGTCGGGTCATATTATTTTTAAAGACTATGCCACAACGGGCGACGGTCAGCTTTCGGGCGCAATGCTCGCGTCCATACTTTCGGCTACCGGCAAATCAGCTTCGGAAACCGCTTCTGTTATGACCGTGCTTCCGCAGACACTTGTAAATATTAAGGCTTCGCCTGAGCTTAAGGCGATGCTCAACACCGATTCGGACATATTGAACGCAATAGACGAGGTTAAAAAAGCACTTGGCAAAAGGGGCAGAATACTTGTAAGAGCCTCGGGAACCGAGCCGCTTATCCGCGTTATGCTTGAGGGCGAGGATATTGCCGAAATAAAACGCCTTGCAAAGCAGGTTGCAAAGGTAATTGAGGAAAAAGCCTGATATGAGAACCGTAACCGGCTTTGATGATTACGAGCTTATCGACGCAGACGCGGGCGAACGCCTTGAAAGATGGAAAAATATAATACTTATCCGCCCCGACCCACAGATAATATGGTCGGGCAGCCGCAAAAATCCGCTTTGGAAAAACGCTCATGCCGTTTACCACCGCTCGGCAAGCGGCGGCGGATACTGGGAGGCGCTTAAAAAGGTTCCCGATGTCTGGAGCGTTAAGTACGAGGGTCTTACATTCAATTTAAAGCCTATGGGCTTTAAGCATACGGGACTTTTTCCCGAACAGGCGGTAAACTGGAGCCTTGCAAGGGAGCTTATAGAAAAGGAAGACCGTCAGCTTTCGGTGCTTAATCTTTTTGCTTATACAGGTGCCGCTACTTTGGCGTGCTTAAAGGCAGGAGCTAAGGTAACCCATGTGGACGCGTCAAAGGGAATGGTGCAGTGGGCAAAGGAAAACGCAGCCGCAAGCGGACTGAAGGAAGCTCCCGTAAGGTGGCTTGTGGACGATTGCCTTAAATTCGTAAAGCGAGAAATAAGGCGCGGCAACACTTATGACGCAATTATTATGGATCCGCCCTCATACGGCAGAGGCCCTAACGGTGAGGTATGGAAGCTTGAGCAGCAGTTGGCCGAGCTGTTGGAGGAAACCGGAAAATTGCTGTCCGATAACGCGGTGTTCTTTTTCCTTAATTCCTACACCGGCGGTCTCTCGCCTACAATACTTAACTATATGGTCAGCCGTTATGTAGTAAAGGGCAGAGGCGGAAAGGTGTCCACCGATGAAATAGGACTTTATATTACCGATAAGGGGATAAGTCTTCCGGCAGGAAATACTACTGTATGGATGAAGTAATGAGCAATATAATTGAAGTAAAGAATGTAACATATGAATATACCGATGAGGATAACCGTTTTACAGCCGTAAAAAACCTGTCGCTTGATATTGAGAGGGGTAGCTTTACGGTTATTCTCGGGCATAACGGCTCGGGTAAATCGACGCTTGCAAAAATGCTCAACGGTCTTAATAAGCCCACACGGGGCGATGTTTTTGTAGACGGTATAAATACAAAGGCTGAGGAGACCGAAATTGAGGTAAAACGCAAGGTCGGAATGGTGTTTCAAAATCCCGATAATCAGATAATAGCCTCGATAGTCGAGGAGGATGTGGCGTTCGGTCCCGAAAACCTCGGAATACCGCCCGAGGAGATAAGACAGCGTGTTGACAGCGCACTGGCGGCGGTTGATATGGCGGACTTTAAAAAATCCACTCCCCACCATCTTTCGGGCGGTCAGAAGCAGAGAATAGCCATAGCCGGAATGATAGCGATGGAGCCTGAGTGTCTTGTTTTGGACGAGCCTACCGCTATGCTTGACCCAAAGGGCAGGGCGGAGATTATATCAACGCTTTTGCGCCTTAATAAAGAAAAGGGTATGACCGTTGTGCTTATAACGCACTATATGGAGGAAGCCGAAAGCGCGGACAGAGTTATCGTTATGAACGACGGTGAAATAATTGCCGACGATAAGCCGAAAACAATTTTTTCCGATGTTAAAAGGCTTAAGGATGTCGGTCTTGATGTTCCGCAGACGGCGGAGCTTTTGTATAAGCTTAAAAGCGAGGGCTTCGGGGTAGATACTCACGCGCTTTCAGTTGAGGAAGCCGCGGAACAGATTATAAAGGCGCTCGGCACTTTTACCGATTCGGAGGAAAAATAGTTTGTCAGTTTTAGAGGTTAAAAACCTTACCCACACCTACGGCGGAAATACACCGTTTGTAAACGATGCGGTAAAGGGCGTTTCGTTTACCGCCGAAAAGGGCGAAATAATAGGTATTATCGGTCATACCGGTTCGGGAAAATCTACGCTTGTTCAGCACCTTAACGGGCTTTTAAAGCCGACCTCGGGTGAAATATTGCTTGACGGCGTAAATATATGGGAAAACCCCAAGGATATACGCAAGGTTCGCTCTAAGGTGGGTCTTGTATTTCAGTATCCCGAATACCAGCTTTTTGAGGAAACGGTTTTTAAGGATATTGCTTTCGGCCCTAAAAATATGGGGCTTACGGGCGAAGAGCTTGAAAAAAGAGTTATTGATACCTGCAATATGATAGGCGTGAAGCCGGAGTATTATGAAAAATCACCGTTTGATTTATCGGGCGGTGAAAAACGGAGGGTTGCAATAGCGGGCGTTATGGCTATGAACCCCGAGGTAATCGTCTTTGACGAGCCGACTGCCGGACTTGACCCCAAGGGTCGTGAGGATGTCACCGAAATTATAGCTAACTACCGCAGGCACACCGGCGCCACGGTTATAATCATATCCCACAGTATGGAGGATATGGCGGTTGTGGCGGACAAGCTGCTTGTTATGAATAAGGGCAAACTTTGGATGTTCGGAACTGTCGAAGAGGTTTTCAAAAACGGCGAGGAGCTGCGTAAAATAGGACTTAATGTTCCTATTGTAACAAGAGTTTTTTATGAGCTTAAAAAAGCCGGAATACCTGTTCCGGACGATGTTTTTACGGTGGACAGAGCTGTCAGGGTGCTTAAAGAAATAAGGGACGGTGGCGGCAATGCTTAGGGATATTACATTCGGGCAGTATTATGAGGGTCGCTCGGTAATACACAAAACCGACCCCCGTGTTAAAATACTGCTTTTAATACTGCTTATAGTTTTTATTTTTATCGCGAAAAACGCCGTTTCGTTGGGCTTTGCCGCGGTAATGATACTGCTTGCGGCGCTCATTTCAAAAATTCCGTTCGGTATGTATATCAAAAATATGAAAGCGATTTTGCCCGTGCTTATTTTTACGGGTGTTATAAACCTGTTTTACGGCGACGGCGGCAGGGTACTTGTTTCCTTTTGGAAGCTTTCTGTTACTACTGAGGGCGTGTACAGAGCCGTATTTATGGCGGTACGCATTACAATGCTTATTTTTGTAAGCTCGGAGCTTACCTACACGACAACGCCTAACGACCTTACCGATGCTATTGAAAGCCTGCTTTCTCCGCTTAAATATGTCGGACTTAAAAGCGCGGTGCATACCCTTGCTATGATGATGACTATTGCTTTAAGGTTTATACCAACTCTCATTGAAGAGGCAGAGAAAATTATGAACGCGCAAAAGGCGAGAGGAGCGGACCTTGAAAACGGCAGACTTAAGGAAAGGGTAAAGGCACTGATACCGGTTCTTATACCGCTTCTTATTTCCTCTGTGCGCCGTGCTTACGAGCTTGCCGAAGCAATGGAATGCCGCTGTTATAACGGGGGCGAGGGCAGAACCCGTATGAAGCAAATGCATATGGCGGCACGGGATTTTGCGGCTTTCGGCTTTGCGCTATTGGTTTGCGGCGGAATAATAACGCTTAATATACTTTTTTAAGGGAGCTAAAACCGTGAAAAGAATGCTGCTTACAATTTCATATGACGGCACGGCTTATCACGGTTGGCAGGTACAGCCGAACGGTATTACCGTTCAGGAGACCTTGCAGAATTCACTGCAAAAAATGCTCGGTGTAAGACCGTCGGTTACCGGCTGCAGTAGAACTGACGCGGGGGTTCACGCAAGGGAATTTTGCTGTCACTTCGACTGTGATGACAAATTCCCCGAAAAGGCGTTTTTAAAGGGACTTGACGCGCTTTTGCCGCCCGATATTGCGGTAAGGGACTGTAAAGAGGTTTCACCCGATTTTCACGCAAGATATAACGCAAAGGGTAAGCAGTATGCGTATTATATTTTTAACAGCGGTGTAAGGGATCCGTTTAACTCACGCTATACATGGCGTATCGAAAGAAAGCTTGATACGGAAAAAATAAACCTGTTTTTAGGAAGCCTTATCGGAACTCACGATTTTTACGCGTTTTCTTCCTCGGGCAGAAGCACGGAGAACACGGTGAGAACCGTAACCGAATGCGGCGCCGTGAGAACAGGAGATACCGTTGTGATAAAAATTACCGCAAACGGGTTTCTTTACAATATGGTAAGAATAATAACGGGTACCGCGGTTGCCGTATCGGACGGACAGGCGGCTCCCGATATAGCCGAAAAGGCCTTTGCTTTAAGAGAGCGTTCACTGCTCGGCAGAACCGCTCCGCCGCAGGGGCTGTTTCTCGAACGGGTATTTTACTGATTTTAAAGGAGGGATATTATGCCGAATTACAGAAAGAAAAAGGTGAACAGGCTTAAAGGCGCCTTTAAACCGAAAAAGGAAAAGCGCCGTGCCGTATATAAAGACGAAGAAATTAAAATGGCTCCCTCTAAGAAAACCGTAAGGAAGTCACCGAAAACCGAGAAGGAACCCGAAAGCGGGCTTAAGGTGGTAAAGGGGAAAAAGCTTGAAAGAAAGAGAAAAACACGCATTTTTCTTTCAACAGCCTCAGCGGTTTTGATTGTTTTCGGCGTACTTCACCTCATTTTGCCCGTAGGTATAGCGGAAAACGCGGGCAATCTTACCGCGCTTATCGGCGGCGGCAGCTATCCTATCGACCTTGAAAGCAACGACACCTTAAGCGCCGTTTCAAGGGGAATGTACTATTATGTGCTTACAAATACGCATATAAACGCATATTCGGGCAACGGTAAGCAGATATATTCATATTCGCACGGATATGAAAATCCGATACTTAAAACCTCTAAGACCCGCGCCTTAATTTTCGATCAGGGCGGAAACGAAGCGGTCATATATAATTTAAGAACCAAGAAAAAAACCTTGAAGACTGACAATGACATTATAACCGCAGGTATTTCGGATTCGGGTACATACGCGGTGGTAACAAGGTCGGACAAGTACGCGTCGGTCGTTACGGTTTACGATAAGCACAATAAACGCTTGTATGAATGGTCCTCCTCATCGGACACGGTAAACAATGTTGCGGTATCGCCGAACGGCAAAAAAATCGCAGTTTCTTTGTTTAACGCTTCCTCGGGAAAATTCACTTCAAAAATAAGCGTGCTTGAATACGATTCGGCAACGCCTAAATACACCGAAACTATTGACGAAACACTGGTTTTTGCTCTCGATTCCTACCATAATTCGGGATTTTCGGCGGTAACAGGAAAGGGATACGGCTTTTATGTCTGGTCAAATTTTAAAAAGACCGAATATAAAAGCGAGTATTCTCCGGCTTTCCTGCGGTCGGGTACGGGCGGAACGGCGGTTGTATTTAACCGTGAAAGCGACCGAACGGATAACCGTATTGTTTTATTTTCGCCTAAAGGAAAGCTTAAATCCGAATTTGATTACAAAGGGACAATTAGTGATATAGAGGTATCGGGCGGTCATATTTATTGTATATGCGATACATCTGCTTATCTGCTTTCTGATGACGGTAAGGTATTAAGGCAGGCTGATTGCGGCTTCGGCGTTACGCATATTGCCCCGATAGGCACAAATATGCTGGCGGCGATTACGGACAACGGCATACAAAAAATTAAGCTTGAGGGTAAAGGAGAATAAAAATGAGTATAATTCTTGATATTGCGGTGGTTCTTTTAATAATCGCGGTCGTTCTGCTCTCCGCAAAACGGGGCTTTGCGAGAACCGCAACCGAGCTTGCGGGATTTATTGCGGCTGTTTTCATTTCGTTTACAATAAGTACACCACTTAGTAACATAACCTATGATAAAATAATAGAACCGTCGGTGGTAAGCTCACTAAGCGAAATTGCGGGCATATCGGCAACCGAAACAACAGATAAGGTGTGGGACGCGCTGCCGTCCGCTTTAAAGAATTATTCGGGCAAGATAGGCGTGTCAAAGGATAGCCTTGACAAGAGTATTTCGGAGGATTTGGCGACAGGTGTGGAGGATACCGCTAAGGGACTTTCGCAAAAGGCCGTCAAGCCGATTGCCGTAAGATTTATTTCTCTTATCTATTCGGTGCTGATTTTCTCCGTGCTGCTGTTTGTTGTGAAAATACTTGCAAAATATATAAACAAGCTTTTCTCGTTCAGCGTTGCAGGCTCGCTTAACCGATTGCTCGGCGGTATTATAGGAATTCCTAAGGGCATAATAATTGCCGCGCTTATCTGCACGGTTATATCACTGATAGTTTCGTTTACCGATAACGGATTTCTTATATTTACAAAGGATGCTGTGGAAAATTCGTGGTTCTTTAAGCACCTTACAACTAAAATGTTTTAAAAAATGCGGAATGGAGACAAATAATGAAGCTTTGTTCAAGATGTAAAAAGCGTCCGGCGGTGGTTTTTCTTGCCGACGCTTCGACGCCCGGCTCGGAGCCGCAGGGGCTTTGCCTTGTGTGCGCTAAGGAGCTTGGTATAAAGCCCGTTGACGATATGCTTAAAAGAATGAATATATCGGACGAGGATATTGAGCAGATGAGCGACCAGTTTATGGACCTTATGGCGCTTAACGAAGAAAACGACGACGCCGAAATGAACGACGAAACCTTTGACTTGGGTACTGCGCCGGCAATGCCGTTTTTAGGAAAGCTTTTCGGCGGCGAAAAAACGGATAATAAGGAAAAAAGCGAGCCTGCCGACGGCGACAAGAAGCCGAAAAAAAAGCGCCGCCGTTTTATGGAGCAGTATTGCACCAATCTTACCGAAAAAGCAAAAAACGGTCAGATTGATGTTATAATAGGCAGGGATAAGGAGCTTTACCGTACAATACAGATATTATCGCGCCGTACTAAGAACAATCCCTGTCTTATAGGCGAGCCGGGAGTCGGTAAAACCGCGATAGCTGAGGGACTTGCTCTTAAAATAGCGAACGGCGAGGCTCCCGCAAGACTGCTTGATAAGGAAATATACCTGCTTGACCTTACGGGTCTTGTTGCCGGAACTCAGTTCAGGGGACAGTTTGAAAGCCGTGTAAAGGGTCTTGTTGACGAAGTAAAGTCCGCGGGAAATATAATTCTGTTTATTGACGAAATTCATAACCTTGTAGGCGCGGGGGATTCTGCCGAAGGCTCGATGAACGCCGCAAATATTTTAAAGCCTGCCTTGTCGCGCGGCGAAATTCAGGTTATAGGCGCTACCACCTTTAAGGAATACCGCAAATATATTGAAAAGGACGCCGCGCTTGAGCGCCGTTTCCAACCCGTAACGGTAGAGGAACCCTCTGTTGCGGAGGCGGAAAAAATACTGATGGGCGTTAAGAGCTATTACGAGGGATTTCATAATGTTGTCATTCCCGAAGAAATAGTTAAAAAGGCGGTTTTGCTTTCGGAAAGATATGTTACGGACAGATACCTGCCCGATAAAGCGATAGACCTACTTGACGAGGCTTGTGCCTGCGCCAGTCTTGCGAACAAGGCGATAGACGAGCTTTACACCGCCAACAAAAAAATTGCTGACTATTCGGTTGAGCTTGAAGAGCTTGAAAACGATGTGGAAAATCCCGATTATGAAAAGCAGGCGATGGTAAAATCGGAGCTTGAAAAGTATAAGAACATTGCCGCCGGTCTTTACGAGCCTGCGTCGCACAACACGGTTACGGACGACGATATAGCTAAGGTAATTGAACTGTGGACGGGTATTCCAGCTTCAAAGGTTAAGGAAAGCGATATTAAAAAGCTTGCGGGGCTTGAAGACGCGCTTAATAAAAAAATAATCGGTCAAAACGAGGCTACGCACCTTGTAGCCGCGGCGGTAAAAAGGGCAAGGGTGCATACAAACAATTTGCACCGTCCCGCATCGTTTATATTTGTAGGACCTACGGGTGTCGGTAAGACAGAGCTTGTAAAGGTGCTGTCCGAACAGCTTTTCGATACACCCGAAACGCTTATACGCCTTGATATGTCGGAATTTATGGAAAAGCACTCGGTATCAAGAATTATCGGAGCGCCGCCCGGATATGTCGGTTATGACGAAGCGGGTCAGCTTACCGAAAAGGTACGCCGCAAGCCGTATTCGGTAGTTTTGTTTGACGAGATAGAAAAGGCGCATCCCGATGTGCTTAATGTGCTTTTGCAAATACTTGACGACGGCAGAATTACCGACGCGCAGGGAAGAACGGTCAATTTTGAAAATACGATAATCGTTATGACCTCAAACGCCGGAAGCGAACGCACAGAAAACCTGCTCGGTTTCGGCAAAACACAGGCGGACGCTTCAAAGGAAAAGGCGCTTAAGGCGTTGGAGGGCTTCCTGCGGCCTGAGTTTCTTGCCCGTGTGGATGAAATTGTGGTATTTTCACCGCTTTCACCCGAATCGCTTTGCAAAATTGCCGCGCTTATGCTTGACGAATTAAAGGCTTCGCTTGCCGAAAAGCTCATTGATTTTTCGTATGACGAGAATGTTTGCCGCTTTCTTGCTGAGAAATGCGGTAACGGCAAAAAAGGCGCCAGAGAGCTGCGCAATGTCATACGCAAAAATCTTGAAAACCGAATTGTCGATATTATCGTCGACAGCGGCGAGGGCGGTATAAAAGCAATTAACTGCACCGCTGACCCCGATATTAAAATAGAAGCAGAATATTCAAAATAAATTTTTCGGAGCTTCATATGAAACTGAGACGCGGCGAAAGAGTAATTGATACCTAAATAATTGAAATATCAGCCGACCTGTCCGAAACAATCGAACGCCTTATGCAAATGAACGGCGTATGCCGTGAAAGCGACAGCACTGATAGCCCACTGGAGTTTTACTGCAATAAAAAAGGTAAAATTCTTGTTACGACTCCTGTGAGCAGGTCTTCACTTTCAATTCCTCGCTCAAGCTATGTAAGGGCAGAGGCGGTAAGCCGAAACGGCAAGACCTATATAGATATGTGCGCAGTTGAAGAAAAGGGCGGTTTTGTTTCTTCTGTTGCTTTTGCAATTTTACAAACCTTGCTGATGATTGCAGTTTCGATTTTTTATGTTATTTTTGAAACCCCGACTTTTAAAAAAGATGTTTTACTCATAATATTACTTCTTGACGCAGTATTCGCCTATATTTCATTTAAAAACTTATTTAAGGAAAAAAATAACATTACACCGGATCTTGAAAAAATGAAAAATGAGGTCAGAAGCAGGGCGATTGCCGTAAACTGTTGGGATAAATAAAATCTTAGGCAACCGAGAATAAATCAGGTTCCCCCATAATATGCTTTACTTAAAGGGAGGCATATTATGAGGGACTTTTTTTCTTTTGCGGAATCGTTAATATCGGGGATGTTTCCCTTTGTTTTTTTGATTATTGCAGGGATATATTATACTGTTAAAACAGATTTTTTTCAGTTTAAATATTTGCCCCGTTCGATTAAATACGCACTCGGCGGCATTTTCAAGAAAAAGGACGGTGACGGGGTAAGTCCGTTTCAGGCGGCTTGTACGGCGCTTTCGGCAACCGTGGGCACAGGTAATATTGCCGGTGTTGCGGGAGCGCTTTCGTTAGGGGGCGCAGGCGCAATTTTTTGGATGTGGATAAGCGCCTTTGCGGGAATGATAATCAAGGTTGCGGAAATAGTGCTTTCGCTTGATTACAGGGAAAAGCGGGACAATTCTTTTGTCGGCGGACCGATGTATTACATAAAAAACGGCTTGCCGCCCGCATTCAAGCCTTTAGCCGCAGTCTTTGCCTTTACGGGAATTTTTGCGGTTTTCTCAAGCGGAAATATTACGCAGACCAATGCCGCGGTAGCTTCCGTAGGCGGCAGTTTCCCTATACGGCTTGCGGGCGGAATCGCTTTTGCCGTAATAACATTTGCGGTAATAACGGGGGGAGCCGCGAGGATAGGACTTTTTACCGAAAAAATCGTACCGCTTATGGCGGCTCTTTACATTGTTATGAGTTCCTTTATAATAATAAAAAACATAACTGTTCTGCCGCTTGTTTTTAAAATGATATTTGAGGGTGCGTTCCGACCGTCTGCCGTGACAGGCGGTGTGATAGGCTCGTTTACCGCGGCTCTTGTAAACGGCGCTTCAAAGGGTGTGTTTTCGAACGAAGCGGGACTCGGAACATCCGCTATGGCGCACGCCGCTTCACAGCATACCGACGGTGTAAAGCAGGGACTTTACGGAATTTTTGAAGTGTTTACCGACACGGTGGTAATATGCACGCTTACCGCGCTTATGGTGCTTTGCTCGGGTACATATATTGAGTACGGTAAAACCGCCTCGACCGAGCTTGTAAAGGAATCGCTATTAAGCACCTTCGGTCAGGGAAGCGGAATACTGCTTGCGGTTATGATGTGTCTTTTCGGAATTTCAAGCGTTATAGGCTGGGGATATTACGGAACTGTTTGCTGTGAGTATATATTTAAAAAGCCGGGCAAAAAATTATTTATTTTAATTTATCCCCTTATTTGCGTTTTCGGCGCGCTTTGCAATGCTGACACTGCATGGCGGCTTTCGGCTTTCTTTAACGGCATTATGCTTTGCGTAAACACATTTGCCGTAATATTGCTTTCGGGCAAGGCCGTACCCAGACTTAACAGTATGAAAAATCAGGTTTAAAAAAGCCGCTTTCCGTTAATAATTTTAACGGGAGGCGGTATTATTTTGAAACAGGTATGCTTTGAAAGGGTTTTCGCCAAAAGGACGGTTATTTGTTTTCTAACGGTTACGGTTTTCTTTTTTACCTGTATTTTAAGGGTTGCAGTTGCCGCAACCTCTGATTATTCGCTTGTTCAGCTAAAACAGTGCAGCTACAGATTAAAGGCGGCGGATCTGCGGGGAACAATTTACGACAGAAATATGGTGCCCTTAACAAATGCCGAAACCAAAATAATTGCCGCCGTTTCGCCTACGCCCCGTGCGGTCACGGCAATAAGCGGAGTTTTGTCGGGTGAGGCGCTCGACAGTGTGCTTGAAAGGCTTAAGAGCGGCAAGCCTGTTCTTTGTGAAGTACCCGAAAAAATTGATTGCGACGGTATTTACTGCACCGAGGTTTATATTCACAATTCATCCGAAACACCTGCGGTGCATCTTGTGGGTTACACGGATTCCGACTGTCACGGCGTAACAGGTCTTGAAAAGGCGTATGACGAGCTTTTATATTCGGACAGCGAGGCGGCGTTTGTTTTTTCAAAAAGCGGCAACGGGGATATACTTGAGGGTGCGGGTGCCGAAATCGAAAACGATACATCCGTTACGGCAGGCGGAGTGGTTTCCGCAATAGACATTAATATTCAGCAAATAGCGGAAAACGCCGCCTCGTCTATTAAAAAGGGTGCTGTTGTAATAGCGGATTCCGAAAATTCAAAAATCAGGGCTATGGTAAGTATGCCTTACTATGACTGCACTAATGTAGCCGAGTATTTAAGCTCGGAGGATTCTCCGCTTTTAAACCGCGCGCTTGCGGCGTATAATGTAGGCTCCGTATTTAAGCCGTGTATAGCGGCGGCAGGTATTGAATCTGGCAAAGGTAATTTTTCTTATACCTGCACGGGCGGCTGTGAAATCGTTGACAGAACCTTTAAATGCCATAAAAGAGACGGACACGGCCTTATGACCCTTGAAAGCGGACTTGCAAATTCCTGCAACACCTACTTTTATAATTTTGCTTTTTTAATCGGCGGCGAAAAATTATATAATACCGCTTCGGCGCTCGGCTTCGGCAGAGCAACTGACATATGCGACGGGCTCTCGACCTCTGCAGGCAGTATGCCTAAAAGGGAAACGCTTTCCAATATCGCATACCTTGCGAATTTCAGTATTGGGCAGGGCGAGCTTTTAACAAGCCCTGTTTCTATGCTTAATCTTTATTGCGCGGTAGCTTCTGACGGAGCCTACAACGAACCCTCGGCAGTTGAGGGAACGGTTAAGGACGGCACATATACGCCGTATAATAACGGCGGCAGAACAAGGGTTATGAAGAAAGAGACGGCAGGACAGATAAGAAAATACCTGTTATCGGTAATTGAGGAGGGAACGGGAACCTCCGCAAAGCCAAGGACGGTAAGCGCCGCCGGTAAAACGGCTACGGCGCAGACGGGAAAATTCCAAAACGGAACGGAAATATGCGAGGGATGGTTTTGCGGATTTTTCCCCGCGGAAAATCCCAAATACACGGTAGTGGTCTTTTCGGAAAACATTGCCGAGCAGAGCGAGACCTGCGGAGAGGTTTTCGCAAAAATTGCCGACGGTATTACGGAGCTTGAAAAAACGGGGAAGTGATGTTATTATATATCTGGTATTTTTGTGCGGAAGTGAAACAATATGATAGTATACGATAAATTATGGATAACTATGAAGAATAAGGGCTTTTCCACATATAAGCTTCGTGAGTTCTGCGGAATAGACAGCAAAACTGTACGCAGGCTTAAAGCCAATGAAAATATTGAAACAAAGACCTTAAATAAGCTTTGCGAGGCGCTTGAATGTAAGCTGTCCGACATTGCCGAATATGTGAAAGAATAAGAAAAACCGTCGGAAAAATTCCGACGGTTTTTTGCGTTTACTGCTTTGCGGCGTCTATTATTTTTTGTGCTATTGCCGCAGGAACCTCTTCGTACCTTGTAGGCGTAATCGTAAACGATGCCGTACCCTGTGTGATTGAACGCATAGCGGTTGCGAAATCGGACATTTCGGAAAGCGGAACCTCGCCGATTATTTCCTGCATTTTGTTTTCCGCCGGATTCATTCCTATAATGCGGCCTCTGCGCTTGTTAATATCGCCTATAACATCGCCGAGCATTTCATCGGGAACGATTACCTTAAGAGTGCCGATAGGCTCAAGCAAAACGGGGGAGGCCTGCGGTATGCCTTCTCTGAACGCTATTGACGCGGCGGTTTTAAACGCCATTTCTGAAGAATCTACGGGGTGATAGGAGCCGTCTACAAGTGTCGCCTTAATTCCTACCATCGGGTATCCTGCCAAAACGCCCTTTGCGGTACTTTCTCTGAGACCTTTTTCGACCGCGGGGAAGAAGTTTTTGGGCACCGCGCCGCCGAATACCTTTTCCTCAAAGACCAATTCGTCGGACTCGCAGGGCTCAAACTCTATCCAAACATCGCCGAACTGACCGTGACCGCCCGACTGCTTTTTATGTCTGCCCTGTATCTTTACGGGCTTGCGTATGGTTTCACGGTAGGCTATCTTGGGTGTTTTAAGCTCGACCTCGGCACCGAATTTTGATTTGAGGCGTGATACTATTACATCTATGTGCTGTTCGCCGAGCGCGGAAAGTATCTGTTCGTGAGTGTCAGGGTCGTTGAATACTGCTATTGTCGGGTCTTCTTCCGCAAGACGGCTGAATGCGGCGGTGATTTTTTCTTCGTCGCCCTTTGTCTTCGGGTACACAGCCGAGGAAATGCAGGGGGCAGGGAAGTCTATGGGTTTTACCTTTACCTTACCTGTTGCGGACAGTGTATCGCCCGTAAGCACATTCCCGAGCTTTGAAACGGAGCCTATATCTCCTGCCTTGATAATATCCGCATCCTCTTGCTTTCCGCCTTTAAGCCACATAATTTTAGCAAGCCGTTCTTCGTTGCCCGTGCGGTTGTTTATAAGCTTTGTATCGTTCGTTATTTTGCCAGATACCACTCTGAAATAAGAAAGCTTGCCCACAAACGGATCGGCTATGGTCTTGAAAACGAACAGGGCGTTTTCGCCGTTTTCATCAAATTTACAGGCTGTTCCGTCTTCAAGCGTATATGCGGAATCCTCGCAGGTCGGCATAGTTTCAAGCAAAATATCGGTCATCATCGGAACGGCGGCACCTGTTTGCTGTATACCGCAGAAAACAGGGCAAATATCGCCGCCCGCAATACCCTTTTTAAGACCTGCTTTAATTTCATCGGGCGTAAATTCCTCGCCGGAAAAATATTTTTCCATAAGCGAATCGTCCGCCGTCGCAACGGCTTCAAGCAGCATATTCCGCATTTCGTCTATTTCGTTGCTTACGGGCATACGCATCTCCTTTGCGTCAAAGCCGTCGCAGGAATAGGCCTTATTCTCAATAAGATTTATGTAGGATTTTACTTCGTCGTTTTCAAGATAGGGAACAACCACGGGGCATATAACCGCGCCGTAATTTCCGACAAGTGCCGATATTACCCGATAAAAATGAGCGTGCGAAGAATCAAGCTTTCCTACGAAAAACGCTACTGCCTTGCCAAGCCCTCTGGCTTTTAAAAAGCTTTGTTTTGCGCCCGAGGTAAGACCCGATTTGCCCGATATTGCTATAAGCGCCGAATCGGCAGAGGCGAGCGCTTCGCTTACTCCGCCGGCGAAATCGAAAAGACCCGGAGCGTCCGCGATGTTAAGCTTTTTTCCGTTTATCTCCAGCGCATAGACAGATGTGGAAACGGACACCTTGCGCTTTTTTTCCTCGGGGTCAAAATCCATTACCGAAGTTCCGTCGGATGTCTTTCCTATATGGTCAATAGCCTTTCCGTAACACAAAATTGCGTCCGCAAGTGTGGTCTTTCCGGAACCTCCGTGTCCCAAAACGGCTATGTTACAGGTCATATTAAGCGGGTATTGTTTCAATGTGATGCACTCCTTTGAAAAAAATCGCCTGATTTTCAGCACGATTGATGATTATAAACCTATTATAGCATACATCATTAGCAAATACAACCAATAATTATAAAAATGTTAAATTAAATATATTCAAATGTCATAATCAGGCGAATATCAAATATTTTTGTAGCTTTCGCAACAAAAAAATAACAATTTGTAATAAAAATACTCTAACAGTAACAAAGTTGAAATCATTTGTAACCGAATTGTTCCTGCATTTTTGCGGCCTTGTGTGTATAATATAATCAGATACGGAGGCGATGAAAATGAAAAAACGGTTTTTAAATTGTTTGGCAACGGTTTTGGTTCTGTTGCTTTCATTTTCAGTGCTTTCGGTAAGACCCTCCGCAAAGGAGAGCGAAGCTCCAGTCAAAGCCTCGTCATATGACGCAAATGAAGCACTAAAGGCAAGATTTCTTAATATGCTTAATCACAATTTTGCTTACGATACGGCGTTTGAGTCGGCTGAAGACCTTGTGAATTGTGCGGTATTGGCACAGCTTAATTTGCGTGACGGCGCTTACATTGCCGAGAATTACATTAGGGATTATCTTCTTGATATGTACGGCGTAGAGATTGAAGATTTTTCCGTGTTCAATACGGAGTTTCCGCACAAGGACGGATTTGTTTATGTAGTACCGCGCGGTTTCTCAGTGTTTTCACACGGCAACGCCGCAGTTTCAGAAAATGAGGACGGAACCTATACTGTTACTACCGATGTTACCGTAACAGGTCATGATTCCGACACAGAGTACGGAAAAGCCGTTACGATGTTTGTAAAGAGCGGCGAATCAAAATTCGGTTTTTATATACTTTCTTCAAACATCTATTTCGATACTGATAATGCTTGAATTTATATGAAATAACGCCCGACTGAAAGGTCGGGCGTTATTTCATATTCTTATTATTTTTGCGCCAAGGGCTTCGGCTTCGTATTCCGAATGTGTAACCGCAATTACCGTGCGGTCTCCCGCGCTTTTTAATATATGCTCTGCGGCGGCTTTAATATTGCCGCTGTCAAGCCCCGAAAAAGGCTCGTCGAGTATAAGCACCGTGTATTCGGCACTCAGCGCACGGGCAAGTGCCGCCCGTCTTAACATTCCGCCCGAAAGCTCGCTCGGATATTTGTTTGCGGAGTCTTTGAGCCCCAAGGCGGTGAGGTGGTAAAGCGCGGTATCCTTTGCGGCGCCTATAAGCGTGATGTTATTCAAAACGGTTTTAAAGGGGAGCAAGCGGTTTTCCTGAAATACGACAGAAAAGGTTTCTCCGTGTGTATCGACAGTTCCGCTTTGCGGCTTTTCAAGCCCTGTAATAATTCTCAAAAGCGTTGTTTTGCCCTTTCCGCTTTCCGCGAAAAAGCAGGTTTTGCTGCCGTTTTCAAGCCGCAGGGAGAAGTTTTTAAGCACGGGCTTTTCTTTGTAAGCGAACGAAACATTATTTAAGCTTATCATTCAAAAACCTCCCCGCAAGCCTTTTGATTATAATTTCAAGTGCCAATGACAACAGTGCTACAACGGCGGTAAGAGCAAACACGGTAGGGGTTTCAAGGTACAGCTTGGCGTCCTGCAATAACCTGCCTATCGAATTTGACGGTCGGCAGATAACCTCCGCCGCAATGCCCGATTTCCACGCAAAGCCGAGCGCGTTCGCGCAGGCGGCAACAAACGACGGCATTATAAACGGAAGCTTCACATGAAAAAGGGTTTTCAAAGTGCCTATTTTAAAAATACGCGCCATTTCAAGGTATTTTTTATCAATATTCTCTATGCCGTTTTGAACGCTTGACCATATCATAGGGGTTACCATAAGAAAGGAAATAAAAACGGCGAGGTATGCGCTTTTTATCCAAACGAGGGCGAGAATTATAAAGGACGCTACGGGAACCGCACGCACAATATGTAAAATCGGAGAAAATACAGCTCTGAAAACCGAAGATTTTGCGGAAAGCACGGCGCCTGTTACACCGACCGCAATTCCCGATAAATAACCCGCGGTTATGCGCAGCATTGAATACAAAACCGCAATCCAAAAGTCCGTGGTTTTGCAAAGCTTCTTTAAGGTCAAGAAAACCGCATACGGATAGGGAATAAGTATTTCCTTATCCGCAGCGGCGGCGGCGAACTGCCATACCGCAAGCCATAAAAGCGCTACGGCAGTCCACTTTAAAAGCTTTTTGATATTATTTCGCTTCATAGTAGAAGTTATCGTCAGGCAAGGCTCCGCCTACGCTCTGGGGGTTAGCTTCAAAGAGGAATTTAAGATATGCGGAAAGGTCGGTTTTAAGCTTTGAAGAATCCTCATATACAATGTTGCAAAGCGGTATTGCTTTTTTTGCTATTGCGGCTGAGGCTACTATGCCGTACTTTTCGCAAAGAGCGGCGGCGGTGTCTGTATCGCTGTTTACCGAGTTAACGGAATCCTTGTATTCCTCAAGGAATATTTTAACCGCCTCGGGGTTATTCTGTATATACTCATTGCGTGCGACAATACAGCCCATAACAAGCTTGGTATCACTTACCTTATCCCATTCCTTGTTCATATCAAGGGCAATCTTCGCGTTTTGGTCCTTAACTGTAAGGGTGGTTGCTACCGGCTGGGGAGCAACGGCGATAATGCTTTCGTTCTGTGCAAATGCGGCAACAAGCTCAGTCGGCTGCGCGACAAAGTTTATAGTGACATCCTCGCCGACCTTAAGACCGTTTTTCTCGAAAATGAAGTTAATTATATATTCGGGATTTGCGCCCTGACCGGTTGCATATACGGTTTTGCCCTTGAGGTCTTTTATTTCGGCTACTTCCTCGCCCTTTGTAACAAGACAGAGAACGCCTAAGGTGTTTGCGGCAAGAACGGATATACCGCCGTTTGTCTTTTTATAAAGCGTGGAAGCAAGGTTTGTGGCAACAGCGGCAATGTCCGCTTCGCCGTTTGTGAGCTTTGCGACAATTTCGTCGTTGCTTCCTACAGTGGCAATATTATAATTAAGTCTGCCTGTTTTATCCTCTGCCTTTTTCATAAGGGGAGCAAGCCCTATTCCGGTAGGACCGTTAAGACCGTACACATTGCATACCGTATCAAGCTTCGATGCGGTAGACGAAACGGAGGACGGCGCCGACTCGGACGATTTATCGCTTTCGGTTTTTGCGTTTCCGCAGGCTGAAAGCGAGAGCATAAGTGCCGCGGCAAGGATTGCGCTTAGAAGTTTTTTCATTTTTTAATCACCTTTATTCTGTTATTTTCCCTTATTATATTTCCGGATTGCTCAAGTGCGTCAAGGCTTCGGTAGAGACTGGCACGCCCTAACCCCAACATTTTAGCAAGCATAGTCATACTTACGGGAATTGCAGCGTAACCATTGCTGTCCGATAACGAGGTCAGGTATTTTAAAACCGTATCCTCGGCGTCGGAGCCTGAAATTACGCTTAGCTTATTATTAAGGAACCTTATTCGGTCGGATAAAAATGTAATATAGTTTATCGCGGTCTGAGGGTACTTCTTAAAAATTTCGGTTAAAACCGACTCTTTTATAAAGCAGATTTCAGTATCGGACTGTGCGGTTACACGGCTTACATACGAGCTGTTACGGCCGAAGACCGCCGCAGCACCGAAGCAGCTGCCTGCGGGCAGTTCTTTCATAACAAGCTTTCGTTCATTATTTGTAACCGCAACGGCTTTGCCCTTTACTATAACCGCTATTGCGCGCAAAAATGAGTCACCCGAATAAATAAGCTCGCCCTTCTTGAATATTATTGTCTCATCGAACAAAGATATTATTGCTTCTTTATCGTCAGAGGACAGACCGTTTAAGAGAAACAGATTATCAAATACCGACATAATACTCCTTAATTTGTCTCAAATGAGACAGTTTATTATATTATAACCTATATTTACCGATTGTCAAGACCCATGAAAACAAAAAATGAAATATTTTGAAATTTGGGTATTGACAAAAGCCTGTCTTGACGATATAATATACTGGTCTTGTTTAACACGGCTGTATAGCTCAGTTGGCTAGAGCATGCGGTTCATACCCGCAGTGTCATTGGTTCAAATCCAATTACAGCCACCACCGGCCCGGTGGTCAAGAGGCCTAAGACACCGCCCTTTCACGGCGGTAACACGGGTTCGAATCCCGTCCGGGTCACCAAAAATCCCACACTTTTGTGTGGGATTTTTATTTTTTACAAATAGTTGTAATTTTTGTAGACACAAGTGTAATTGCTGTGTTATAATGTATGGGTATTATGATGCAATCAGGCAGGAGAAATTGCTATGAATAAAAGTAAAAGATTTAAATGGGAGTCAAGACCCGAAGCGCTCAAAGGTAACATCATTTCGGGCGGCAAATACCGCTTTACGGTGCTTACCGAATCGCTTATAAGAATAGAGTTTGACGAAGAAGGAAAATTTGAGGACCGCGCAAGCCAGACCGTATTTTTCCGCAATCTGCCGCAGATAGAGTATACGACAGAAAATAAGGACGGGGTACTTACGGTTGAAACCGAAAAGCTGATTCTTACATATTACGGTGAGAAAAAACTCAGCATTAAGCTTAAAACCGAACCCGGCTCCGTATGGAATTACGGCGAGGATTTCGACGATCTCGGCGGCACCACAAAAACGCTTGACGCAACAAACGGCCCTATCCCGATTGAAAGGGGCTTGTGCTCAAGAAACGGATTTTCCGTTATTGACGACACCGCTTCTATGCTGCTTGATGAAAACGGTTGGATAACGCCCAGAAGAAAAAACACGGAGGATGTTTATTTCTTCGGATACGGTTTTGACTATATCGGCTGTATAAGAGATTTTTACAGGATAACAGGAGCACCGTCCTTTTTACCGGCTTACGCATTCGGAAATTGGTGGAGCAGATACCATAAATACACGCAGGACGAATACATAGAAACTATGGACGCGTTTGCAGAAGAGGACATACCGCTTTCCGTGGGCATAGTTGATATGGACTGGCATATAACCAAAATACCCGAGGATAAAAAAAGTCCCGTCACAAGCAGTAACGGAGCTTATAATACGGAAGACGGTTGGACGGGTTATACATTCAATAAGGAGCTTTTCCCAGATAGAAAAAGATTTTTAAATCAGCTTAAGGAAAGAAGTCTGCATACCGCATTTAATCTCCATCCGCACGCGGGGGTAAGATGCCACGAGGAAATGTACGAAGAAATGGCGTTGGCCTGCGGTGTTGACCCGAAAAGCCGAAAGCCTGTTCCGTTTAATGTAATCTCACCTGAATTTATGGCAAATTATTTTGACATACTGCATCATCCATACGAAAAGGAGGGTGTTGACTTCTGGTGGATGGATTGGCAGCAGGGTACCGATTACTGGTGGATACATAAGCCAAATGAAAACGGCATTATGGAAAATGACAGAGAAGCCGTAGATCCGCTTTGGATGTTAAACCATCTTCATGTAAAGGATATTTCGAGAAACGGCAAACGCCCGATGTTTTTCTCACGCTATTGCGGTCCCGGCAGCCACAGATATTCAATAGGCTTTTCGGGAGACACCTGCGTAAGCTGGGCTTCGCTTGATTTTCAGCCTTATTTCACCGCTACCGCGTCTAACATCGGCTATTGCTGGTGGAGCCATGATATAGGCGGACATATGTGCGGATATAAGGATGATGAGCTTACCGCAAGGTGGGTGCAGCTTGGTGTTCTTTCACCTATTAACAGACTGCACAGCAGCAGTGACCGTTTTCTTCACAAGGAGCCGTGGATGCTTGAGGATAAGTATAAAGTTTCGGTAGAAAACTGGATGAGACTGCGCCATTCGCTGTTCCCTTACATATACACAATGAATTATAAGGCTCATAAAGAGCTTATACCGCTTGTAAGACCGATTTATTACTATTACCCGAAAAAATCGGAGGCTTATGAGTTTAAAAATCAGTTCTTTTTCGGTAGTGAGCTTATGGTAGCCCCGATAACAAGTCCCGCTTCACAAATTACCGGTCTCGGTGAAGCAAAGGCGTATTTACCTGCGGGGGATTGGTTTGATTTCTTCCGCGGAGTGCGTTATCACAGCGAAAAATCGGGCAGATGCGTTAAGCTTTTCCGTGATATAATGTCTTATCCCGTGTTTGCAAAGGCGGGCGCGATAATTCCGCTGAAGCCGCATAAAACGGGAGACAATACACTCGGTATTTCTGATGAGCTTGACCTTTATGTTTTCCCGGGTGCGGACAATGAGTTTGCGCTATACGAGGATGAGGGTGATTACAGCCGTTTTGAGGACGGCGTATATGCCGAAACAAAAATCACTCTTAATTGGACAGATAAGCCGGAGCTTTGTATAAACCCGGTTTCGGGGGATACTTCAATACTCCCCGAAAAACGAATTTGGAATATAAGGCTGCGCGGATTTTCGGAAAGTACGGAATTTACCGTATATCTAAACGGAGCGGAAATCAAGACCGACGCCGTATATGATGAAAATACCTCAACTGTCGGATTTACCGTTACAGCAGCACCCTCGGACAGGATAGATGTAAAGCTTGCAAACGGCGGCTGTATAACCGATAACCCGAACGCGGACAAAATATGCGATGAAATTTTAAGGAAAAGCAACATTTCATACGAAGAAAAAAATCAGATGTTTGCAATTCTTAAAAATAAGGATTATTCCCTGCGCAAAAAGCTGTTCCGTTTATCGGGCAGATCCTATGATAAGGAAGCCTTGGCGGACGCAATAAGGGAGATTATGACCCTTACGGAAGAGGAATACTCAAGTTAACGCTGTAATAAAGGGAGATAATTATGAAAAAAGAGTTTTGTATGCCGGAATTTGAAGTGAGCAATTTATCCGAGCTTGATATTGTTTTAACCTCAGCAGAAAAAGATACTGTTTCAACAGGTGAAAACACTAAGTATGACGATTGGACGCAGTGGCACTGAGCCGACAGAAACGGCAGATATTAATCCGCACAAAAAATAAAAATCCCCTGAACTTGCGTTCAAGGGATTTTTGGCGGAGACGGAGGGATTCGAACCCTCGTCCCTCAAGGGGCATCATGATTTCGAGTCATGTCCGTTATGACCACTTCGATACGTCTCCGAATAAACGGACTGCAAGAATTATTATATTAATTTTACAGCCGTATGTCAAGAAAAATATCATTTTTCTTAAATATAATCTTAAAAAGCTAAAAAATTACAGAACGGAGGAAACAGTATGCTTAAGTACCTTAAAAAAAGACCTATGCTTTTATGCGGTATTTTGAGCAGTTTTCTCTGCGTTATAGGATACTATTCTCAAATTTCGGAGTTTTTTATCGCACTTGGCTTGATTTTTCTGTTCTTCTTTTTGAAAATCAGAAGAGTAAAGCCGGTGTTTTTGTTTGTAGTTGCGGTTCTTTTTACAATAAGTGTGAGCGTAATAGTCAAAGAGGAAACAGCGCAAAAAATATCCTCGCTTTCCGGAAATACGGTAAGCGGCAGCTTTACGGTTGAATCGGAGCCGGAAGGGCACGGGTCATATTATTATACGGAGCTTAAAGCGAGGAAATGCAAAGGACTTAAAAAGGGGACCAAAATCGCTGTCTTTACGGATAACGCCGGCTTTGAATGCGGTGATATTGTAGCTTCCGAATTGAAGCTTAAAGCGGTTAAGGAGAAGTATCTTAAAAGCGATTATGCGGATAAGATATATATTACCGGAAGCGCCGACAGGATAACCGTTATTAAAAAGCAGGGGGACGGGGCGTTAGCGGCGGTTCACAAGCTGCGGCTTTATATTTCAAAAACACTGTTCTCGAATGTAGGCTACCGTGAAGCCGCAACACTTACAGCCGTGGCGTACGGCGATAAATCCTATATTTCTGACGATTTTTACGGCTGTATCAGGTCTGCAGGAGTAAGCCATGTTATGGTGGTTTCGGGTATGCACCTCGCAATTATCGTTTCGCTTACCGCGGGGCTATGCGAAAGGCTTTTTTACAATGCCTACATAAAATGCTTTGCGGTTATTCTCACCGTTCTCGGAATGTCGGCACTCTGCGGCTTTACAAAATCGATTATAAGGGCGGGATTTTGCTATGTGATTTACGCGGTCGGACTTGCCCTTAAACGGGATAACACCCCCGAAAACACGCTCGGGGGCGCAGTTTCCTTAATATACATATTTTCTCCGTTTACGGTGTTCAGCATTTCGTTCCAGCTTTCGGCGCTCTCAACACTCGGCATTGTTGCGGCGGCGTCACCTGTAAATGATACCGTAATTAAGCATAATATAATTAAAAACGGATTTATGAGAGGCCTGTTTTCATCGTGTACCGTAACACTTTCGGCTCTTTTGTTTACGCTTCCCGTAACCGTTTACTGCTTCGGTTATATATCAACGGTTTCGATTATAACAAATTTACTCATATCCGACGCGGTCACGGCGGCGCTTGTGCTTACCGCCGTAGGACTTGTTATTTATGCGGTCTTTCCGCTTGCGGGCAGGGGAGTTCTGTTTTTTGCCGGAGCTGCCGCTCACTATATAAACGCTGTTATAGAATATTTCGGTTCGCTTAAATATTCGGTGCTGGAATTGGGTAACGGCGCTTTACCTATGTCGGCAGCGTTGCTTTTTACCGTTATCGCAATTCTGTTTGCCTGTAAAAAACATTCCGATAATGTAAGGCTTAAAAAAATTAACAATAAAATAATTCGTGAAGGCGGAGGCAGGCTTATATGGCGATAATATACGAGGACGCGCTTAAAGCTCAGCTTAAAGCCAAAAAAATACTTCCCGTTTATATTATAACGGGGGACGACGGATATTTAAAACAGCTTTATGTAAATAAAATAATAAATACGGTTACAGATAAGGACGATGTTTTTAATTTCCAGCGTTTCGGTGCGGAATGTAATTTACAGGATGTTTATGACTCGCTTTCACAGCTGCCGATGATGGCGGACAGAAAATGTGCGCTTTTATGCGACTACGATATTGAGCATTGCTCCAAAGAAAACCTTGACAGACTGTTGAAGCTGGCAGAGGAAACATCTGACACTTCCGTGCTGATAATATGGTTTGACAGCCTTGAGACCGATGTTAAGAAAAGCACAAAATTTAAAAAGCTTATGCAGAGTGCCGAAAAGGGCGGCGGCGCGGCGGTTTTGCTGAACCACCGAAGAACACCCGAGCTTGTTAAAATGCTGACGGACGGAGCGGCGAAACGAAACTGCAAAATGGAGACTGCCGCCGCTAAGTATCTTGTGGAGACAGCAGGCGACGATATTGCGATATTAAGAAACGAGCTTGACAAGCTGTGCGCCTATTTGCCGAACGGCATTATTACAAAGGAAACGGTGGAAGCGGTAAGCATAAAAACCCCCGAGGCGTCCGTTTACAATCTTTCAAAATTTATCTTTGCCAAAAACTCCGGTCAGGCATTGGCACTGCTTGACGAGCTGTTTTTTATGCGGTTTGAGCCTATGATGATACTCTATACCGTATCTTCGGTTTATGTGGATATGTACAGGGTCTATACGCTTAAAAAATCAGGTATGACGAATGCGGAAATAAGCGCGGCGTTCGGATATAAGGGGAGAGAGTTTTTGCTTGACAGGGCGGCGCAAAATCTTGTGAAAATGGATTTCGGCAGGCTTTCGCTCAGCTTCAGCGCCCTGATTAAGGCTGACAAAGCGCTTAAATCAAACGGCGCGGATCCGAGGCTTGTGCTTGAGCAGCTTATAATAAGGCTTATATACATTGTTGCAAAGGGTGAAACGGTTGATAAGGCTTAAACAGGCGGTTATTGTTGAGGGAAAATACGATAAGATTGCCCTTGAAAATGTAATTGACGCCGTTATAATCCCGACAAACGGCTTCGGAATTTTTAAGGACAGTGAAAAGCGGGACATAATAAGAAATCTTGCGAAAAAAAACGGAATTATAGTAATGACAGATTCGGATTCGGCAGGCGCGGTTATAAGAGCGTATATTAAAAAAATAGCGTCGGGCGCCGAAATAACAAATGTATATGTCCCGAGTCTTCACGGTAAGGAAAGGCGCAAAAGCAAGCCTTCTGCCGAGGGGATACTCGGAGTAGAGGGTATGAGCCCCGAAGTAATCGAGGAAGCGCTTAAACGGAGCAATGTGGGAACAGAGAAGACCGTGGTCGGGAGAAAAATAACGAAATGCGATATGTTTTCGGCAGGGCTATCGGGCGGAGCAAACAGCGGTAAAAACCGAAAAAGCTTTTTAACCTATCTTGAGCTTCCTTGGGGTATTTCTTCGTCCGCAATGCTCGATCTGCTTAACGGGATGTTTTCATACGAGGAATTTAAGGAGAAGGTTTCCGAATGGCAAAAAAATACGGACATAGGCTGAAGCCGCTTTATATTTTGGATATACTCAGAAGAAAAAGCGACGAAGCCCACCCCATAACCGCCGCGGTGATATGTAAGGAGCTTGAAGGCTACGGAATTACGGCAGAAAGAAAATCCGTATACTCTGACATTGCCGCGCTTGAGGAATACGGCTATGATATTATTAAATCCGTCAATCCGAGGGGATGGTTCTTGGGTTCGAGAGAGTTTGAGGAGCCTGAAATTTATTTGCTTGCCGACGCCGTGAGAACCGCTAAATTTATAAGTGCGTCAAAAACTGCGGGAATTATTAATAAGCTTGACGGATTTTTGTCTGAGGGGCAACGGGCAAAGCGGGAAAAACGGGTCTATTTTTCGGCAAATTCAAAATGCTCAAACGAAGAGATTTTTTACAGCATCGACTGCATAAGCGAAGCGATACAGACGGGTGTTAAAATAGAATTTGATTATATAAGCCGTGTACTTTCGCCCGAAAGGGAGCTTGTAAAGCAGTCGCGGCATATGAAAATAAGTCCCTATGCGCTTACATGGCAGGACGACCACTATTATGTTATAGGAAATTACGAAAAGTACGATAACCTTATTCATCTAAGGCTTGACCGTATGCATTCGGTGAAGCAGACAAAGGAAAAGTTAAGGCATTTTTCGCTTGTCAGCAAATACAGCGACCGATTTGATGTTTCGGATTACACCTCGGGGCTTTTCAGTATGTACGGAGGAAAGCTTTGCACCGTTACGCTGTGCTGTAAAAAGTCCGTAATAGAGCAGGCGGCGGACAGGTTCGGCGAAAACATTTTTATAAAGAATGTTACCGAGGATGAATTTTGCTTTTCGGTAGACGCGGCGCTTTCCGACGCGCTTGTTACTTGGATTATAAGCTACGGCGATAAAATAAGGGTCGTTTCGCCCAAGGAGCTTATTGATATGACTGTCCTAAGGGCAGAGGAAGTATTAAAAATTTACAGCTGTGGAGAGAAAAAATGAGTAAAATCGGATTTGACAACAAAAAATACATTGAACTGCAATCGAAGAACATCAGGGACAGAATAACAATGTTTGGCGGCAAGCTTTATATGGAATTCGGCGGCAAGCTGTTTGACGACTATCACGCCGCAAGGGTTCTGCCGGGGTTTGAACCTGACGCAAAGGTTAAGATGCTTCTGGAGCTTAAGGACGACGCGGAAATCGTAATTGCGATAAATGCGGACGCAATAGAAAAAAATAAGCGCAGGGGAGATCTCGGTATAACCTATGACCTCGATACCCTAAGGCTTATTGACGCATTTAGAGGTATAGGTCTTTATGTCGGTAGCGTTGTAATTACCCGTTATACGGGTCAGCCGCTTGCGGAAGCGTTTGAAAACCGTCTTAAAAAGCTCGGAGTAAAGGTGTACAGGCACTACCCGATAAAGGATTACCCCTCAAATATACCGTATATAATAAGCGAAAACGGCTTCGGTAAAAACGATTACATAAAAACCGAAAGAAAGCTTGTTGTTGTTACCGCACCCGGACCCGGAAGCGGAAAAATGGCTACCTGCCTTTCCCAGCTTTATCACGAGCATAAGCATGGCGTTAAAGCAGGCTACGCAAAATTCGAGACATTTCCTATTTGGAATTTACCGCTTAAGCATCCTGTGAACATTGCGTACGAGGCGGCGACCGCCGACCTTGACGATGTGAATATGATAGACCCGTTCCATCTTGAAGCCTACGGGGAAACCACGGTCAATTATAACAGAGATATTGAGATTTTTCCTGTACTTAACGCAATGCTTGAGGGTATACTCGGCGAATCTCCGTATAAGAGCCCCACAGATATGGGCGTTAATATGGCAGGCTACGGCATTATTGATGATGATGCCGTAAGAGCCGCGGCAAAACAGGAAATAGTACGAAGATACTATGCGGCGGCGGTAAGTGTAAGACAGGGTTTAGCTGAGCAAAGCGACATTTCTAAGATTGAGCTTTTGATGAATCAGGCGGGAGTTTCCTCGGCTGACAGACCGGTGGTTGCGGCGGCAATAAATAAAGCGGAGCTTACCGGAGCGCCTGCGGCGGCAATAGAGCTGCCGGACGGAAGACTTGTGACAGGTAAGACCTCAAGCCTTCTCGGACCTGCGGCGGCAATGCTTTTAAATGCGCTTAAGGAGCTTGCCGGAATACCCGATAATGTCGACCTTATTTCTCCGTCTGTAATAGAGCCGATACAAAGATTAAAAACCGAGATTATGGGAAATCACAACCCGAGACTGCACACGGACGAGGTGCTTATTGCGCTTTCGATTTGCGCGGCGTCAAGCGATATTGCAAAAAGCGCGCTTGATACCGTACGTCTGTTAAAGGGTACGGAAGCGCATTCAAGCGTTATATTGGCACGGGTTGATGAACAGCTTTTCAGAAAATTGGGGGTTAATATGACCTGTGAACCGAATTACCAAACCAAAAAGCTGTACCACAACTGATTTTATAAAAAACACTTGCAATTTATTGAACAGTATGATATAGTTTTTACGAAGTAAAAAGGCAAAGTATATGAAAGTATACGGCGCAAAGCTATGAGTCTAAAGCATAAGGCTATGATTGTCAGGCTGCACTTGTATGAGATATTTTAATGTCTCTGAAGGTGCAGTCTTTTTTTGTGAAAATTTTAAGGAGAGATATCATTGAACAACGAATTGTTTGCGGTGTATTCCATTGCCGTTTGTGTGCTTTTACTGGGCGGAGAGTATCTGTGGCTTACCGTTGCGGCAAAAAAACAAGAAAAAATTTCAAAAAAATATACTTTGGCTGAAGAAAATATACGAATTATAATAAAGAAAATATTTTCCTGCGGCGAAGCGTCGGTAATAAAAGAACAGATTACACTGTTAAATGAGCTTATGAATGGAGATATACAAATTTTAGACATAATAGACAACGTCCTTTATGAGTTCGAGGATAAAAGCAATTATATCCGAATTGCGGATGAAATACACGAGTTTTTAGAGCCGAAAAATCTTTATTTCGATATGTTGAATTCAGGCGATAAGCATAAGCTCGGGTATGCCTGCAGAAAGCTTGCCGACCACGGCGCCCGCGAATATACCGATGAGATTTATTCACTTTCAAAAAGTAAAGACAGAAATATTGCCTATAATGCGGCAATGGCGCTGTCGGTGCTGGGGTTTAGCGACGGTGTTTGCGAATATATTTTGGAAATTGAAAATGACAGAGGGTATTCATTCAGAATAGTGCGGGAGATATTTTCGGTATTCGGCTCTGACAGGGCAGTGCTGGCGGAACGGATTTTGAAAAATTGCGGAAATCATATGAAATCCGTTGTAATTAAGGCCATAACTCCATACGGTTTAAAGGGCTTTTATGATATTTTTATTGAGGGTCTTGAAAGCAAAGACATAAATATGCGGGTTGCGTGCGTAAAAGCGCTTGGGCAGATTGCCGAGCAGCAGGATGAAGAAATTTTACTGATTGCCGCAAACGACAGTGATTGGCAGGTTCGCTCTGCCGCAATAAAGGGCATTTCAAAATTTGATACCGATGCCGCCGTACAGTGTGTAAAAAACGCTGTCGGCGACAGTGAATGGTGGGTTCGCCGTTCGACGGCAAATACACTTGTTAATATGAATGTAAGTTCCGATATAATCGAAGATATACTTTACGGGGACGATAAATACGCTGCCGAGGCGCTTAAATATGCTCTTTCCTGTTCTATGCTTTTAAAGGAGGCTTAAAATGGAAGCAACAATCTATGTTCATCTTTTAATTTCTTTTTTAAGTGTGTTTTGCATGGTGTTTACCGTGCTTTTGACATTTATATATATCTGTCAGCTTATAATATCCTTTATAAGGGTCTTGAAAAATAAAAAGCGGATACGTTCAAACGATTATAAGCGCTATTCTTTAAGCAAAAATATCATACCCGTTTCCTTAATTATACCGGCTTATAATGAGGAAAAAAATATTGTTTCCAATATAAGAGCACTTATGAAAATAAATTACCCGAAATACGAAATTATTGTAGTAAACGACGGCTCCGACGATGATACACACGGCAAAATAATAAGTGCTTTCGGACTTTGTAAAATTGATGCCGCAGTAAAGACATCAATACCTACAAAGCAGGTAAGAGGGATATATTATAGTGCCGAATACCCAAAGCTTTTGTATGTTGATAAGGAAAACGGCGGTAAATCCGATGCGCTTAACGCGGGTATAAATACATCTTCATATCCGTTATTCGCCGGTCTCGACGCAGATTCGCGTATTGAACCCGACGCTCTTTTAAGAATTTGTACGGAATTTTTAAAAAATACCGATACCGTGGCGGCGGGCGGCTTGATAAAAATATCAAACGGCTTCAGTCTTAAAAACGGGAAAGCACACGGCTTTTCAATGCCCCGAAAAATGATAGAACGGTTTCAAATTGTTGAATACTGCCGTTCGTTTTTTTCAGGCAGGGTAAGCTGGGGCGCGGTCAATTCACTGCTTATAATATCCGGCGCTTTCAGCGTTTTCAAAAAACAGACGGTGATTGAGGTCGGCGGTTATAAGAACGATACAGTCGGCGAGGATATGGAAATTGTAGTTCGGCTTCACAGGCATATGCGAGAAAGCAAAAGAAAATACAGAATTGTTTTTTGTGAGGAAGCTGTATGTTGGACGCAGGGACCTATGTCGGTAAAGGATATCAAAAGCCAGCGCCGTCGGTGGCAAATCGGTCTTATTGACACGCTTATTTTGCATAAATCTATGTTTTTAAGACTGAAATACGGCAATGTGGGAATAACGGCGATACCGTATAACTGGATTTTTGAAATGTTCGGCGCGTTTGTTGAGGCGATAGGTTATTTTGTAATTCCGATTTCATTTATTATCGGAGAACTCAATCTGTTCTTTTTTATTTTGTATTATCTGCTTTCGGTACTTCTCGGCGCCGTATTATCACTCGGAAGTCTTATTCTTGAGCAGTACGCCGGAAACACGGTTCTTAATTTAAAGCAATATCTTTCGCTGTCGCTTTATGCTGTTCTTGAAAATTTCGGTTACAGACAGGCAATAACCGTTTTTCGTCTGGAGGGAATACTGAAATACCGCAGACTGAAAAACGCTTGGGGCAAAATTCAAAGAAAAGAAATTGACGGACAATGAGCTTTGTATTATAATTTACTTGGATTGTCAGTCAGAGCATACCGATACAATCGGATTTTTTATGCCTGAAAATGGCACCGCGCATTAATGGAGGAAAGCCTATGATCGTTGCAACATCAATACAAAGGATGATTGATTTTTATAATGGCAATATACATGACATCGACCATTTTCTTAAGGTTTGGGCATTGGCAAAGACCATCGGAGAACTGGAGGGCTTGGACAAGCACACACAGGAGGTTTTGGAACTTGCTGCTGTTGTACATGATATTGCCTGTCCGCTTTGTCGGGAAAAATACGGTAACACAAACGGCAAAAATCAGGAGTTAGAGAGCCCGGCACTTGTGAAAATGTTTTTTGAGGAGCTTTCTGTTGAACCCTGCGATACGGAACGCATTTCATGGTTGGCTGCGCACCATCATACCTACACAAATGTCGATGGACCGGATTATCAGATACTGCTTGAAGCGGATTTCATGGTCAATGCGGGCGAGAACGGTTATTCACGCTCGGCAATCGAAAATTTTCGTCAGCGCGTATTCCGTACCGCCGCAGGTACGAAACTGTTGGACAGCATATATCCGAGAGATGAGGATAACACATAGGTTTTACAATCAAATTCAAATTAATAAGCATTAAAACGGTAACAGTGTTTGGGCTTTGTTTGCTGCGACAGAAGTAACATTGTTGCTTTATATATACGGGTGAACATTTTGCAACCGCGTAGTATATACACCCATATCACCGACAAAATCGAACGGGGTTTCGGCAGAAATGAGGGCGCTTTGGGCGAGGTCGAGCAAACACCCGACAGAGCACCTGAAACGCCCGTAAGAGCGAAATTTGAGCCGAAACAGCCGAAAATACGCCGTCCCGGAACGGGGTGCATATTTAGAATCAGCGAAAAGAAATGGGAAGGCAGCTATTCGCCGAAATTGCCGAACGGCAAACGCAAAAAGTTTAATATCTACGCCGACACAAGGGAAGAATGCGAAGAAAGGCTTGCCGAGATGATTAAACAAAAGAATGTGGAAATTGCCGCAGAAAAAGAACGGCTTAAATCTGGACGAACGGCTTAAGACGGATACAACTTCGCCACGGAAAAATCCGTGACGGTTGCTCGTTTGACTTTCCAAATTTTGCGCCGCTGTAAACAAAGAAAAAGAAATTTCCAGTCCACATTTGTTTATGTGGTTGTAAAAATGCGATTTTTTCAAAAGTGGCGGTAAAGTCCCTAAATAAGCATAAAAAATGACCGAAAGTGGAGAATAAACTCTGCTTTCGGTCAAAATTTTGGTCCGAGTGACAGGGATCGAACCTGCGGCCTGATGGTCCCAAACGGTCCTATAAGGGCAATTTCCGCTAAAAATAGCTTTTTCCGCCCCTTTCCGCTCGGAAAACCGCGCTCTTCAGCACTCTTATCTCCACTGTTTCCGAGTGCTCCGAAACGGTAGGTGGTCTGTTATGTGGTCAACAGCAATTTCCGCAGAATAATATGCTCTCCCTGCCTCCCGCCTTTACGCGAGGGGCGATTGCTTTTTATACGGCTATTATAACTCTGAACAACCCCTGATTCAAGTCAAAATTTGCACCGCAGTAGACAAAGAAAAAAGCGATTGTGGATATTTTAACTAGAATACATACGCACCATATATCGAGTGTTCCATATTGGATAAACTCACATAAAAATGCTTTCATCTTAGGCTTAAATAAAAATCCCTTTTTTTCATTATAAATCGGCAAAAATCATTGAAAAATTCTTGGAGATATGCTATACTAAAATAGTATTAGTATCTATATTCGAAAGAGAGGGTTACACCATGAATTCTAATGTCGAACGATGGTATTCAATGGAAGAAATATGCGAGCATTTGGGCGTTAGTCGAGATACTGTTCTCGTTTGGATAAAAAAACGTGAAATGCCTGCCTCAAAGATGGGTCGTCTTTGGAAGTTTAAGGTTAGTGAAGTTGATGAATGGACGAAATCAGGAAAAGCTGCCGAAAAATAATTTTTTACGGACATCTATATTGTTATGATTTTGACAGACGGAGGTGATTATTTGTGTGGTGTAAGAATTGTAACCGTGAAACCGATGAAGAAGTATGCAGCGTTTGCGGAATAAAGACCGAAGAAGATATTCCTTATGAACTGCATTGGTGTGACGAATGCAAGGTTCCGCTTATCAAAGCAGTAAACGGCGCAGACCGTGATACTTGTCCTCTTTGTGGTGGTAATACATCGTATCTAGTTGCAGACTTAAGACCTGTATTCCCGGAAGAGCGTTTGCTTTTAGAAATTCTCTCGGACAAGCCACTTGCCTATATCAATAAAAGCGTATGGGCGTCAAATAATCGCTATTATATAGATGGAAAACCTATAGTTGTAACTGCTGCGTGGTATAAGAAGTATTCAGCCGCGTACATCAGAGAACAACTCGAAAAATACAAGGAACAGAATAACTACGATTTCTTTAATAAGAACATAGCAACCTTTATCAGAGCGAACCAAGGTCGCCTTGATTACCTGAAGTATGAAGCAAATATCTTTATTCAGGAGTCGGCAGCTAAATACCCTCGTGAAAACATTGTTCTGTCCTTCTCCGGTGGTAAGGATTCCACGGTAACCGCTGATCTAGTGGTAAAAGCACTTTCGGATCCTAGTCTTGTACATATCTTCGGTAATACCACCCTTGAGTTCCCGTTCACGATTGAATATGCTGAGCGATTTAAGAAGAATAATCCTAAGGCTATCTTCAAAGTTGCCAAAAATAAGGAGCAGAATTTCTACGAGGTCTGTGAGGACATTGGACCTCCGGCAAGAATGCTTCGTTGGTGCTGTTTTATGTTTAAGACAGGACCTATTTCTCGCGTTATTTCTAGCCTTTACAGAGATAAGAGTATTCTGACTTACTACGGCATCCGCAAATGCGAATCCGTAAGCAGAAGTAAATACAACCGAATAGAAGATAATGCTGAGTCTACAAAGATTCAGCAGCAGACGGTTGCAACACCTATCTTCTTCTGGAAAGATATTGATATTTGGCTTTATCTTCTCGGTGAAGAAGTTGAATTTAATGATGCATATCGTTTGGGATACGATCGTGTTGGCTGTTGGTGTTGCCCGAACAATAACATTCGTGCAGAATTCCTTTCTCAGATATATATGCCTGATCAGTATGAGAAGTGGCATAGTTTCCTGATTGATTTTGCAAAGCGCATCGGAAAGCCCGACCCCGAAGAGTATATTAACTCTGGCAAGTGGAAAGCTCGTCAGGGTGGTAACGGTGTGGCAGCAGCATCTGATGTAAAGATTAAATTTACCAACTGCACAACCGAAGAAAATGCTAAAGTATATCAACTGAAGCGACCGGTAGATGATTGCCTTATTGGTTTGTTTACACCCTTTGGAAGAATAGCCCCCGAGCTTGGTCGCAAGTTAATCAACGAAACAATCGTTGTAGACATTAAGACTAATGTGCCGATTATTTCAATTCAACCCTTCTCACAGGACGGATTTGAATATGCGGTAAAAGTTAAAACAATGAATGTAGCAAAGCACGATGACTTGCAGAGAATGATTGGTTATCAGATCAAGAAATTTAATGCTTGCCGTAAGTGCTTAAAGTGTGAGTCCCTTTGTAGATTCGGCGCCATCTCTATTATCGGTGATACCTATTACATCAACGATAAGAAATGCAAAAGGTGCAAGATGTGTGTTACTGCAAAGTACTTAGATGGCGGTTGCCTAATGGACCGTTACCTGAAGACTAAGGACTAAAGGAGCAAGAATATGAAGTTTAGAGCACACGATACCTTTTTCATCCGTAAAGGATGGTTAAATAAAGGTATGCGAAATGTGAAAATAGAGCCGACAGTATTTATGGGAGCAAAAGGTAACCCTATGGATATTCTCGGAATCGGTGCAAATATGGTAAAGGCATTGAGGTATTGGCTGCAGGCAGTCAAACTTACCACGGAGCCAAATGCAGGACGTAGAGAGCAGTCATTTACACCCTTTGGAGAGATCGTTTTTAAGAACGATCCCTACATTGAGGAAATGGGTACACTTTGGTTACTGCATTATATGCTTGCATCTAATAAAGACGAAGCAACTGCCTGGTACTTCTTTTACAATGAGTTCAAGCAGAGTGAGTTTAACAAGGAGGATTTTGTAAAGCAGCTCTCTAACTACATTATGATTAACGGTGAAGAGGTATCTGAAAGATCGTTGGAAGATGATTATAACTGCATCATCAACACATATGTACCCCGTATCAAATCTTCTCCTGAAAAAGTTCAGCCAGAGAGCAATATCGATTGTCCTCTTGGTGAACTCGGATTGATTGATATCAGCAACCGAAAGGAAAAGCTTTATAAGAAATCTGTTCCGAAGAAAGATACTCTTCATCCTCTAGTTCTCCTTGCTGTTATTCTCGATCAGGCGAACGGCGAAGAGGAAATTAAGATTTCTGCAATTCAGAATGATGTATGTAATGCCGGTAAGATATTTAATCTTGATATAATCACATTGACAGCATTACTCTACAAAATCGAATTGATGGGATACATCAAGGTTGTTCGTACAGCAGGACTTGATGTTATCCGCATTGCTAAGCCGATGACTTTCCTTGAGTGTGTGGAAGAGTATTATAAGACAATCAATAAATAAAGACAGGAGGCTGTTGCCGTGTTTAACAATAAAATAGATGTAGCAAAAGGTTTTCAGACTTCTGTAAATATCGCGTATGATCTGAATAACACGGGTAAGATTTCCGGATTTATTCCTACTATGTCCTCGTTAGACATCATTGAGGATGTTCTGCTGAGTACGGCGCCGAATTCTACTGAAAGAGCAAGAATCCTTATTGGTGCCTACGGACGTGGAAAATCTCATATTATTCTTGTTTTGCTTTCTCTTCTCTATAAGAAAGATAAGGCGCTTTTTGCTAATTTGCTCGAAAAGATGAAGAAAGGCAATCCGAAACTCTATGACTATACGAATGAGTTTATTGACAGTGGAAGAAAGCTGCTTCCCATTGTTGTCGGAGGCAGTAGCGCAAGTCTTACTCAGTCATTCCTTTTTGCTTTGCAACAGGCACTTAATGACGAAAACCTCAGCGACATTATGCCTGAAACTCATTTTAAGGCGTCTGTCAATGCGATTGAGAGTTGGAAGAAAGATTACCCTGAAACCTATAATAAGTTTTTAGAAGCCTTAAATGAACCTATTGAACAGTTCATTCTTTCCTTAAAGGAATACAATGTTGAGGCGTATGAAAAATTCGTCGAATTATATCCGAGCCTGACTTCCGGCAGTAGTTTCAATCCTTTCCTTGGTTTCGATGTTGTGGAGCTCTACGAAAAGGTTGTAGACAAGCTATGTGAGGTCGGGTATGACGGAGTTTACATTGTTTATGATGAGTTTAGTAAATATCTTGAATCGAGCATAGGTAACGCCACAATCAGCGATATTAAGCTGTTGCAGGATTTTGCAGAGAAATGTGTACGTAGTGGTAAAAAGCAGATGCACCTTATGCTCATTTGCCATAAGGATATCTCAAACTATATCGACAACAATCTGCCTAAAGAGAAAGTAGACGGTTGGAGAGGTGTGTCCGGTCGCTTTAAGCATACAACACTTCACAACAACTTTGCGCAGATGTATGAAATTATTTCTGCTGTTATCAAGAAGGATCCTGATTTCTGGAAGGATTTTGTATCTAAATACAAGCCACAGCTTGAGGATCTCAAGGAACGCTATGTTGCAAACGGTTTGATCGACGGCAAGGATACGGAAGGCGTGAACTCTGCTATTTACGGTTGCTATCCTTTGCATCCGGTATCGACCTTTATTCTGCCGCGTCTTTCTGAAAAAGTTGCTCAAAACGAAAGAACCTTGTTTACTTTTTTGTCCTCTCAGGAAAAGCATACTCTGTCTTCTTTCCTTGGGAGTGCAGACGGTGAGTTTCCGTTATTGACACCTGATTATCTGTACGATTATTTTGAACCCCTTTTCCGAAAAGAGGTTTATACCAGTGAGATTCATAAAATTTATAAACTCACTTCTAATATTCTACAGAAGCTTGACGGTGGTTCTATTCACGCGAGGATTATCAAAACTATTTCCTTAATTTACATGGTTGAGCAGTATGAGAAACTGCCTCCTGTATACGACATCATCGTTGATGCCTTTCGTGAGAGTGTTACAGATACAAAGGAAATCAGCAATGCACTTGAAGAACTTATAAACAAGGATTGCATTGTTTATCTCAAGAGAAGCAATAACTACTTGAAGCTCAAAGAGAGCAGCGGTGTTGACATTCCCGGTGAAATCGAAAAAAGGATAGAGAGTAATAAGGCAACTTTAAGAGTAAAGGATATTCTCAATAACTCTTCTTTCGACAGTTATATGTATCCTACCAGATACAACGACGAGCACGAGATTACCCGTTATTTTGATTTTCTTTTCATTGACAGTAATGAATTTTGGTCCACAGAAGATTGGAATTTAAAAATCTCGAATACAATGGCTGACGGTGTGATATATGCAGTAATTCCTGAAAATAAGGAAGATATTGCGAAGATTGCAAAGAAGATTACATCCGATACATACGGGGAAAGAGTTGTATTCTGCTTGCCTAAAAAGTTTACCTATATTGAGAAGGTCGCTTTTGAATACAGTGCAGTTTGTGAACTTAAAAACCTCGTTGTAGACGATGAACTTTTGAAAGATGAATATGAGATTTATATTGAGGATCTCGAAGAAGTTATCGGCTCGTTCATTTTTTCTTATGCTCGACCCGAGACCGGTGGTGCTGACTATTACTATGCTGGCAAGAAGGTTGCTGTCTTCCGTAAGGCTCAGATGTCAGCTCTTCTCTCTGAGATTTGTGAGAAAGTCTACCCACATGCTCCGATTATTAATAATGAGTCTATCAACAAAAATATTTTGCCAACAGTGGCTATCAACAGCAGAGCAAAGCTCCTTAATGGACTGCTGAGCACTGAGCTTGAACCTAATCTTGGACTTTCCGGTACGGGTCAGGATGTTTCGATTATGAGAAGCACCCTTGTGCAGACAGGTGTTGTAAAGAATGTCGCAGAAGCACCTGAAATTGTAGTTGCACCTGAAGACGAGAATATGAAGTATATGCTCTGCACTATTCAGACCTTCTTTGCTAATGCAGGTATTAATGGTGAGCAGAACTTCGCAACATTGTATGATCGTCTGACAAAACCTGAATATGGTATCGGTCTTAAGACCGGTGTTATTCCGATTTATATTGCAGCTATTATCCATCTGAACCGTAGCAACCTGGTTATTAAAAAGGGTAATTCGGAACAGAAAATAACTGCAGATTTGCTTAACGGAATCAATGACAACCCAAGCAATTATTCAGTTGTTCTTGAGGACTGGAACGAGGAAAAAACTGCATATCTGGCTCAACTCGAACAATTATTTGAAGAGTTTATTCACGAGCAGGAAAAAGTATATAATAGCTTTGCTTATATCGTTTCTGCTATGAATCGCTGGTATATGTCTTTGCCAAAGTTCGCCAAGGAAATGACAAAGACTTATAAAGGTAAGGAAGAGTTTAAGACTATTTCCGCTAGCCACCGTAAATTTGTAAACAGTTTGAAGCAGCTTGATATTAACCCGAGAGAATACTTGTTTGAAAAGGTGTTTGCGCTCTTTGGATTTAAAGAGTTTAGTGCTGATGTAGTTGATAATATCGCTCAGACAAAAAAAGAGTATGACGTTGCTATTGTATCGCTGCTTAAAGCACTTGTTTCTGATCTTAAGATCCTTTTTACTCCCAAAGGCCAGGATGTAAGAGGTTCGCTTACTTCAATCATTCAGGATTGGTATTCTTCTTTGAAGGAGACAACTATACAGCATCTATTTGCGAACAGTGAGAATCAGATTCTTGATTTGATGAAGACGATTACCAATGACGAAACAACCTTCACACAGCGCCTTGCTAAGGCAGTAACTGCTCTTAGAGTAGAGGACTGGAACGAAGGAACTATTGCAACCTTCATCAAAGACCTTACTGTTTTTAAAGAAACTATTGAGGAGTACGACTCGCAGATTATTGACGAAACTTCTGCTGCTGATTCCTATAAGTTGATTACAACTGATAGTGAGGGCAGAGAGGTAGTCAAGACCTTTAACAGAAGCGAATACAGCAACAGAGCCAAACTACTCTATAATGAAATTACCAATTCTATTGACGAAATGGGTCAGTCCATTACTGAACAGGAGAAGAGACAGATCCTTATTGAAATTCTTGAAAAGCTTTGTTGAAAGGGGTGAGATGCATGGAAAAGGTGGCATACTTTGATAATGCTGCAACAACATTTCCGAAACCGGAATGCGTATATAATTTTACAGATCAATTCTACCGTGAGTGCGGCGTGAATGTTGGCAGGGGTCAGCATAAGCTCGCTTCCAGAGCATCGGCACTCGTTCAGGAAACAAGAGAACTGCTTTTAGAACTTTTTCATTGTCCTGCAAAGAAGGTTGTTTTTACTCATACTGCAACAGAGGCAATCAACCTTATTCTAAGAGGATTGCCTATTAACGATAACTACACGGTTTATATTTCTCCGTTTGAGCACAATGCAGTAACCCGTGTTCTTTATCATTTGCAGTCGATGTATGATATTCAGGTTGAAACGCTCTGTTTTGACAAGGTGACAATGACCTATGATATTGCAAGGATTCGTAATCAGTTTGCTGAGAAAAAGCCTAATTGGATGGTAGTAAGCCATGCGAGTAATGTCTGCGGTGTGGTATCTCCGATTAAGGAGCTTTGTCACCTATCAAAAGAGTTTGGGTCTATTAATATCGTTGATATGTGCCAAACAGCGGGCCTTGTTGATACCGACCTAAGTGGTGAGGATATAGACTTTGCCGTGTTTGCAGGACATAAGACATTATACTCGCCGCTTGGCGTTGCAGGTGTTGTCAGCAGTTTTGCAATAAAACCTCAACCACTTTTGTTTGGCGGTACCGGTGTGGAATCTGCTAATCAAGCGTTACCGGAAAGCGTTCCGGAGCGATATGAGGTTGCAAGTCCTGATATTGCAGCCATTGCAGGATTAAATGCCTCTCTTAAATGGATTAAAGAAACAGGTATTCAAAATATCTATGAGAAAGAGCAGGAAAACTTTAAGCGTCTTGTTGAACTTCTTTCAAGGTATGAGAATATCAGGATTATTGATACTATAGATGCAGAGTCGATAGGTGTCGTTTCGTGTTTGTTTGATGGATATGGTAGCGATAATATAGGGCAGATTCTCAGCGAACAGAATGTTGCTGTCAGAACCGGACTTCACTGTGCACCGACTGCACATAAATTCATTGGTACTTTTCCTGCAGGAACTGTTAGATTTAGCGTAAGCTACTTTAACACTGATGAAGACTTTGATGTTTTAGAAGCTGCACTCGATTATATTGAGTTGAATTCATAGGTGAGTATATGAGAAAAAGAGATTTTGAAGAATACTTGCTGTCTGATGAATCAATTAAGAGCAAAATGAAGGCCGTCAATTCAAGACTCAGTAAGGCAAGACTAATTGAAAGAGAACTTGGAGTAGACCTTGATGATGTTGTTTCCGATGACGAAAAAATGTTTCATACTCTTATGAGAGTAAAGCAGGAAACTAACGATCATAACGGTAACAATTCAAATGCTCTTCGCAAGTATTATGAATTTTCAAGCGGAAAAAGATTTCCTACATTAGCCGAATACAAACATAGAGTGAGGTGATACTGTGAGTTTTCAGGAACTGGATATAAAAAAAGAATATCGTTCTCTGCTCGACAGTGTCGCAAAGGACTTTTATATTCCCTTACTTAGCCAAGCCGTAAAGTATCAAAGAGCAGTTGGCTTTTTCTCGTCTTCTTCTTTGGTAGAGATATCGAAGGGTATTTCTGAACTTGCAAAGAATGGCGGTAAAATACAATTGGTTGCATCTCCTTATCTGTCTGATGAGGATGTGGAAGCGATCAAAAGCGGTTACGCTATGAGAGACCAGGTTGTAAAAGAAGCGATCCGCAGAGAAATGACAGAAGGTAAGACGCCTTTTGAAAAGGCAAGACTTAATCTTTTGGCAAATCTTATTTCTGACAATATTCTGGATATCAAGATTGCTTTTACCGAAGACTCCGACCGTATGGGAATGTACCATGAGAAGATGGGAATTATCACTGATGCAGAAGGGAACAGAGTTGCCTTTGCAGGCTCCATGAATGAATCTGCAACTGCGATGACGCTGAATTATGAGTCCATTGACGTATTTTGCTCTTGGAAAGGCGAAGAGGACCGTGTAATCGCAAAGGAAAATGCTTTTGCATCTATTTGGAACGATACCGAGCCGAATATCAAGATAATTGATTTTCCCGAATTGAAGCAAGAAATCATTGAAAAATATAAACGCTCTGTACCGGACTTTGAGATTGATAAAAAGGAATACGCACCTGACATCGATACAGTTTTACATACAGATTTAGGTGTTTATTCTGAATATGGTCCAAAATTTCCTGAGTGGTTTAAGCTTCATGACTATCAGGATGAAGCAATTACTGAATGGCAGAAACGCAATTACAGAGGAATTTTTGATATGGCTACCGGTACCGGTAAGACATACACGGGACTTGGCGCTCTGACAACCCTGAGCAAGAATATAGGGCATAAGCTGGCAGCAATTATCGTCTGTCCTTATCAGCACCTTGTCGAGCAATGGGTAGAGGATATTTTAAAGTTCAATATTGACCCGATAATCGGATATAGTGATTCCTCGCAAAAGGATTGGCCAAAGCGTTTGAAGGATGCAATCCGAGACCAAAAGTTAAAGGTGAGAGGAAAAGAATTCTTCTGCTTTATCTGCACTAATGCAACTTTCAGTTCCGATTATGTTCAAACCCAGTTAGCAAAGATAAAATCAGACACACTCTTAATGGTAGACGAAGCTCATAACTTCGGCGCGCCGTACTTAAGTTGTTTGCTCTATGATAATTACAAATATCGTTTGGCATTGTCAGCAACCCTCGACCGGCATAATGACGAGGAAGGTACAGCAAAGCTCTATGATTTCTTTGGCGAGAAATGTATTGAATATACTCTTGACCGAGCAATCGAAGAGAAGAAACTTACTAAGTATAAATACTATCCCATCGTTGTTACACTTACTGAAGAAGAACTTGAGGCATACGATAATCTCAGTTATGAAATCGGAAAGTGTATTATGAAGGGTAAGAACGGTAAGATGGAGCTAAGCAGCAGGGGAGAAAAACTTGCTCTTAAGCGTTCTCGAATCGTTGCCGGTGCCAAGAACAAGCTGACAATGCTTGAAGAGGTTATTCAGCCATATATCCATGATAAACACATTCTTGTTTATTGCGGTGCGACTAAGGGACTTGAGCAAAATCAAGACCGTACTGATGTTGACAGTGAGGATATCAGACAGATTGATGCAGTGACCGACCTGCTGGGCAATAAGCTCGGTATGGAAGTGTCACAGTTTACATCAAAGGAAAGTGTTGAAGAGCGTGAGGTTCTCAAACGGGAATTCTCTGCCGGTGATACATTGAAGGTTCTTATCGCCATTAAATGTCTTGATGAAGGTGTCAACATACCGAAGATAAAAACGGCGTTCATTTTAGCAAGTACGACCAACCCTAAGGAGTATATCCAAAGACGCGGTCGTGTGCTGAGACTAGCAGAGGGTAAGGAATATGCGGAAATTTATGATTTCATCACCTTGCCATACGATACCGAGTCGGTAACCTCGCTGACAGAGGCACAGGTCAAACGGAATTCAACACTTGTAAAAAATGAATTGAGGAGAGCTGAGGAGTTTTCCCGTATTGCTGTTAATATGGTTGAATCCGCAAGTCTCATTGATGAGATTAAGGATGCATATGGAATACAAGAATTAAATTGGAATAACGAAGAGGAGGATTATGGCTATGGCTTCTGAAAAAATGGAAGTGAACGGTGTTGAAATAGATGTTCAAAAGGCACAGCGTATGCTGCAACGCATAATCGTTCGTGAAAAAACGAATATCAAGACAAAGCAGTTCAATGATACTGAGATGGTAAAGAAAATAAAAAAGATGATTGAGGAGGAAGTACAATGCTATTAAAATCGTTAAAGCTGAAGGACTTCCGCCAATTCAAAGGTGAACAGGAGATTACCTTCTCAACCGATCCGGTTCGAAATGTAACCGTAATTATGGGTGAAAACGGCTCCGGTAAAACTACTCTTGCTCAAGCATTTACCTGGTGCCTTTATGGGGACACTGACTTCGATGACAAGTCTATGCTATGCAAGGCAACTGCACAATCGATGCTACCGGGAAACGAGGAGAAGGTCCGTGTAGAGTTGGCACTTCAACACAATAATATCGAATATCTTTGTATCCGTGAGCAGCTTTATTCAAAGGATAATTCCGGTTCTATCAGAAGACATAACCAGACCTCCTTCAAGATTGCTTACAAGAACGCTGACGGTCAACGTGAGTATGTTCCCGATGGGGAAACGGAACTACGTATGAAGGAAATTCTTCCTAAAGAACTTTCAAAGTATTTCTTCTTTGACGGTGAGCGAATAGGCAATATGAGTAAGGAAATCCGTAAAGGCAAGAGTGCTGAATTTGCCCAAGCAGTTCGCAGTCTTCTCGGTCTTAGTGCGTTTCAATCTGCGCTTGACCATCTTGGTGGCCGTAACTCGGTTATCAAGATGTATAACGAGAGTTATGACACTAAGAGTGACAGTAAGATAGCTCAGTATACCAAGGAAATTGAAGAGTACGAAGAAAAACTTCGTGCCATTGAAGAAAGACTTGCTGCTATTGACGGCGAAGAAGCTATTGCTACAGATAAGAAGGCAGAGCTTGAGGAAGAAATTCGTCTAAACAAGGATAGTGAGATTCTTGCAAAAGAACGTGACGAGCTTGTTCGAAAGATAAAAGAACTGGTTGCAAAAAAAGCTTCCAGTGAGGATTCACTGCTAAAAGTGTTCAATAATAATGCGCATTCTTATTTTGCCAAGAAGATGATGAGTGACGCTCTTTCTCAACTTGCTGCTGCAGATAAGATTGACACAGGTATTCCTTATATCCACGCTAAGACTATTGAATTTCTTATTAAGCGTAAAAAGTGTATTTGCGGTGCTGATATTGAATTTGGTAATGAAGCATACAAGGAATTAAATGACCTGCTTGAGTTTATTCCACCGCAGTCTATCGGTACATCTATCGGCCAGTTTGTTCGTGAGTGTGAGCTTAGATGTAAAAGTTCTGACACACTCTTTGAGGATATTTCTGCTAAGTTTGGTTTCATCAGAGAGTTTGATAATACATACACCGGATACCAGAATCAAATCAACATTATCCGAGAGAAACTTGAAAAGATGAAAAATGTTGGTGAGTTACAGGCGCGTTTAAGCACCTATGAAAGAGCCCTTCGCAATCTTTCTGTTGAAAGACGAGACCTTGACCGTAATCAGGCTCTGCTTGGAAGAGATAAAGAGCGCAGAGAAACTGAGCGTAAGGAACTCTCATTGAAGGATGAGAACAACCGTAAGATTGAAGTTTACAAGGCATATGCTCAGTATATGTATGCAACGTTGCTTTCTCTCTATCAGGAAAAGGAAACTGAAACCAGGCAGCAACTTGAGCAAACTGTCAACGAAATCTTCAAGAGCATTTATAACGGTGGTTTTTCTCTCAGTATTGATGAGAAGTACAACATTCAGGTTATTGTCAATGAGTTTGAAGGTATTAATGAGGATGTTGAGACCTCTACAGCTCAGAGTATTTCGGTTATCTTTGCATTTATTGCCGGTGTTATCAAAATGGCTCGTCAGAGTCAGAATCCCGAAAATGAAATGCTTGTGTCCGAGCCTTATCCACTTGTGATGGATGCTCCGCTTTCTGCATTCGATAAGACACGTATCCGTACTGTTTGTGATGCACTTCCCAAGGTTGCAGAGCAGGTTATCATCTTCATTAAAGATACTGATGGTGAACTCGCAGAAACCTATATGGGCGATAAGGTTGGCAGCCGTTTTGAATTTGATAAGAAGAACGAATTTGAAACTAATTTGGTTACGAGGTGAGAATGATGTTTGATAAAGAATATTCTTTTAGAGGAAAACACGCTGAATATGTTGTGAAACTTACGGCGGAATATGACGATAAGCATCATAAGCTCTTCAATACCAACTATGATGTTTATGCGATTGCTCCTATTATCGGCTTTTTATATCAGAGAAAAGCAGAGCTTGATAAGACCGGAGATGCAACTAAGATATTCCCGGACAAGCTTATAAAAGAGCAACAGAATCTTCTCTTTAACTATCGATTGATTATGTTGCTTGACGAAAAGCACGAACCTGATTTTAACGAGCGAATCAACAAGGCTTTCCGTTATTACGGACAAGAAAAGGCAGCACCGGACGAAGAACTCTACGAAAACTATGTCAGAGGCGGTGTGGAGATTCTTTTTGAAAAATTGATTGAACCTGCAAGAAGTGCTGAAGATTATTTGACAAATCTCTACGACTTTATGGAAGAGTTTGATGAGAGGTATAATGAGTCGGTTACTACCGAGAGCATTGTTGACCTTTGCCAATTAGCAAAAAATTAATTAAATGAGGTGGGTGAAACCGTGCACGATGACATAATAGAAAAACTCTATCAGGAATATACCGTGCGCGGTTTTATCTCCGAAGACCATATCTTTGATGTACTCGAAGAGAATGGAATTTCGTTATTTGATGTAGAGTATATCTGTGATCATCTTTTGTCGAAAGGTGTCATTATTCGCGATGATGCCTTGACCGGCGATAAAGAGGATGAGTACGACAGAAGCAATGTTGATTACGAAGAAGTGTTTTCAGAGGTTTTGGAGATAGATGATACCCTCACGGACTTCATTGAATACATTCGTGGAATAAAACCGCCGCAGCATAGAGAGTGGATGAACCTGATGCCACAGGTTAAACTCAACAATACTTATGCCCGTAATCGTATTTTCGAGATGTATATGAGGGTCGCTGTACGAATTGCGTTAATACACGCAAAAAGATATCATCTTCCCTTGGATGAAACCATTCAGAACGCTATGCTGGGTCTTCATGTATCGATAGATAAATACGAAACTGTCCGTCAGGAAAACTTCGCATCATACTTTCCACTATGGGTAAGACAGTACATAATGAGAGATGCTCCAACGCTTAATCCGTCAGTTTATTTTCCGATTCATATTAAAGACAAGCTTTTCGCTATCTATGATAATATGGAAGATTATTTCGGCGATATTGAAGATAGAACTGAGCCGGGTATTGAACTTTTGCAGAGCATCGCAACCGAGCTTGAATGTACTTTAGTTGAGGCGAGGCGGTTGTTTGACTATCTTGCTCCCTATGAAAGCATTGAAGAATTGTTGGAAAATGAAGAGAATGAGTTGCTTTTTTCGGACGACGGTGTCGGTTATGAGAATATGGTTACATCAGTGGAGAGTGGCTTCGACATAGGTATTCTCTACAAAAAACTTGCAGCTCTTACACCTCGAGAAGAAGAGGTACTTAGTCTTCGCTATGGCATAGGTTTTGATCATGAATACACGCTTGACGAAATCGGTCAAAAATTCTATGTCACAAGAGAGCGTGTTCGTCAGATTGAAGTAAAGGCGATGCGAAAAATACGCAGACGCTACGGTATGAAGGACAAGGATAAAGATTAGCATTTGGTATGTATGGTATCAATGTAAAAGAAATGGTGATGTTTATGGCACAGAGTGTAGACATATTTCAAAAATCAAAACTATTAACACTGGCATTCGAATTGAATATTGATAAATGGGATACCATGAGTGAAACAGTAAAAGCTGCAGTTTCTTCTGGATGGCAAAGCATAAAATATCTAAATGAAGAAGGAACGGGAGTGAATTCGGAAATCGCACAAATTCCTAACGATTGTGGCGGAATATATATTTTTTTACTCAAGCCAGATAAGATTCCACAACTACATAGATATATTATGTATATTGGTCGTGCCAGAAGAGCGAGTAATTTTAGTCTTCGTCAAAGATGTGCTCGATATATCAACGATTCTCGTCCTAAAGTAGCCGATATGATGAGTTGCTGGGGAAAAGAATTATATTTGTTCTATTTGCCAATTAATGATAC